>Ga0163223_100217_pt1 | contig 20105 bp, 24 predicted proteins | sample MSEWel2016_02_17_2_FD_113147 | JGI IMG/M metagenome (GOLD analysis project Ga0163223, IMG submission 113147) | Subsurface microbial communities from deep shales in West Virginia, USA - MSEEL Well Study Marcellus 5H_2016_02_17 ...
AACGCCATGTCTGCACCTCGTTATTTAGTAGAATTCCATACTATTATAACATGCATGAGGATAAAAATTTAAAATACTGTATTAAATTTTCAAAGTTCTTGGGCTTTTGACGCCCTAATCATACAATAATCCAACAATTATTCTATAAATTTATTATTTCATCCAATATGAATTTACGAATACAGTTTCAAAGCCTAACTTTTTCATATTATTGTGGCTGATAGAGCCAAATTCTACGTCTGTATATAATCTATATAATCCTAACTCTTTTGCTTTATTGATTCTATACTTTAACAATGCTTTTTGACTTCCCTTTTCTCTAAAATCATCAAATGTATAATCATTAGCAATGTATCCTTCTTTGCCATTTATAAAAATCGATCCTATACCTGCAACTTTCCCTCCATTATAGGAAATAAAATTCAGAAAATTTGGCTTATAAAAATATGGCGCTTTCCTATTTATTACTGATGCATCAATATCCATACCACCATTGGATTCTATTACTATATTTACAAATTCTTCAGCATTTTCTTGTGTTACTTCAACTATATCTATCTCCTTTTTAAATTCTTTATATACTTCAGGAATTAACTGCATAAACGCTAACTGTTCAAAGACTGCATAACCATGATCAAATAAGGCTGTTGAAACTTCTCCATTAATATTGTTAGGCGTCATATCAAAGCACGGGATTATGTTTTGTTCCATGTATATATCTAATATTTGCTCTAGCTTATCTATGTCTTTCATTCCAAATCCCTTTACTCTATTATAGTAAATAGAGTTAGGACTATTGGGTTCATAAATTAAACTGCAATCTCCTATTTTCTTTACTTCTAACTTTTTATCAACTTTTGAAAATGCTCTTCTAGAATTAAATGTTGTTAATTGAATTTCCATTTCTTCTATTCTACTGACATGTTCTAATACTTTATTATTCGACATTAAAATTCCTCCATCAATATCCTAAGGAGTTAAAATTTTCGCCTTAATTGGCGCTTCTCCTTAAACATCTTTAGGGCACTCATCATGCCCTATTTTTTCTTTGCAATATAAAACACATAGCTGTAATAATCCTTAAACCGATTATACATATCAGCTTCAATTATACCTGCCTCAAGGAATTCTTTAACCTCATCAGCATAATCATACTTTTTCAGGAATTCTTCGGCATTATCCAAAAGCGGTTGATAATAATTTTCTATCCAACATTTATCATCTAGTGTAAAATAAGTAACGTTAGTATACCCGCATTTCTCAATAACTGATAGCTTATTATCAATTGTATCAATCTCCGGATAGGCATTGACCCAGTACTGGTGGATTTCATCTGGTCTTGAATCTGTTAGCCATGAGATTTCAGAAACAGCGATATAACCGTTATCTTTCAAATATTTTCTCCACAGAGATAACCCCTTTTCGAAACCAATGTTGTAGATTGCCCCCTCTGACCATATTACATCAAATGACCCTTCATCAAAAGATAAGTTATCCATTAGCATTTCTATCGCTGTTATACGGTTAATTAGGTTATTCTCTTTAGCCTTTATCTTTAGAGTTTCTAAAAACTGTGGCAACATATCCACAGCTGTGATTTGAGCTTCTATATTTCTTGCTAGGGTTATTGTCTGCCCACCTGTTCCACAGCCAATGTCCAATATTTTAGTTTTTTCGTCCAAATATGGAATAAGCTCAAGCGCTTTTAATGTTGCCTTTTCACTGCCTGGTCCCTGACGTTCGTTACCCTTATGATACTCTATGATTAAATCTAATAAATCCATTTTAATTCTCCTTTTAAAATATTTGTTTGATTAGAAATATTTTCTCTCTTTCCAAAGCTTTATAAGTTCTTCATATCTACTTTTAATCTAAAATAAAACGATTATAAGCAATTGTTTTTCCTGTGGCTGTTTTAAAATTATCTTCTATACATTTTTTAATTTCTCTCTGTTCCTTTTGTTTATCCATAACCGTTAAATTTTCAAGCAAATCTGCTTCCCATTGTATTTGAAAATCAATACTATCAATTTTAGAAGGAGTATGATGATTACCTATTATAAAGCATATTCGATCAATATTTTTGCCATAGCCTACCTTTTGTAATATTTCTCTGGCTACTTCTGGTCCTTCTTTTTCTTGATAGACACCGTCAATTGAACCATACTTTTTTTGTGCTTCAACAGCACCAATATCATGTAGTATAGCAACAATACTGATTAATTCTTTTTCTTCTGCTTCAACATTTTCACCTTTCATTATCTCTTCTGCATTTTGTAAAACCTTGAGAGTATGGTCAATTCCAAAAGGAATTTCTTTGAAGATATCTTTCATCTCTTTAATAATTTTTTCCATATACATTGATTGCCCCTCCTATTTATTCATTAATTGCTCTAACCCTGCTTCGGATGTTAGCAATTCAAGATTATTGAATATTTCCTCTTCGCTCCAGTTCCACCATTGAAGCTTTAGCAGGAATTCAATCTTTTCGTCACTAAAGCGTTTTTTGATAAACTTAGCTGGATTCCCACCATATATTGTATATGGCTCAACACTTTTCACTACTGTTGAATTAGCGGCAATAATCGCACCATCACCAATTATAATGCCTGGCATAATGGTTACATTCTGACCTATCCAGACATCGTTACCAATCACAGTATCCCCCTTAAAAGGAAGTTGTTCTATTGTAGGAGTAACCCTTTCCCATCCACAGCCAAAGATATTAAAGGAATAGGTTGTAATTCCATCCATTCTGTGGTTTGCTCCATTCATAATAAACTTAACACCCTCTGCAATTGCACAGAACTTACCTATAATGAGTTTATCACCAAGAAATTCATAATGATGCTCAATATTATCATAAAATTTCTCAGGTGACTTTTTGTTATCACTATAATAAGTATATTCGCCAATTTCTACATTAGGGCGTTTAGGCAAATTACTTATATAGCAAACGCTCTTTATATTCTCGTTAGGATAAAGTTTTTTCTTATCTGGTCCAGTCATTGAACATGGTCTCCTTTCAGGTATTTAACCTCATTTACTAGTCTTTGAAGAATCTCTATTCCTTTTCTTGTACAATCTACATCAGTTGATATTAAGGAAATAACCTTATCGACCCTTTCCTTGTAATCGCTTGGCTTGATCTTAAAATCTTCAATCATCTTAACAGCCTTTTTTTCATTTATACAGTATTCTTTATTTATTGCAAACAAGACTTGATTAAGGGAAGATATGCTTCGAAAGCAATGCCCACAAACATAGGATACATCGTCTTTATCAATATTGTTCTCAGCAAACATTAAAGAGAAACCTGCCTCAAACATAAAAAATTCAGTTAATCCCTTCTGCAAAGCGGTTGGATAACGTTCTGCTTGCTTTTTAAACTCATAAAAGTTCTTATCATTAGCATATTGTATCTTGCTGATAGCCAATTCTCCACGATACATAGCACTTATATAACCATGGGGATGCCCGGTCTGATAATTTGCAGTAACAATTCCTTGCTCCGTATCCTTGATTATTTGTTCCACCCGTTTTATATCACGTAAAATCAAATCAACATGATACCCGTTCATAACTAACCATCCGCCGCCATTGATCCAATCACCCCACGCTCCGGGAGGTACAACAAGGTTGTTTCTATTCTCATCATCCAACTCTGTAGCAATTTGGTTAATCGCTGTCAGGTCAAATGATTCTTGATTGTAATAAATTCCGATATCTATATCAGAATCCTCTGTATGGGTACCTCTTGCACGGGATCCCCCTAATACGATGCCTTCTATATAAGGCAAAGAGGATAATTTTTCTGTCACTGATTGAATAATATTATCTATCATACGTACATACTCCTTTATTTTATTTTGCATCTAATTTTCTAATCTCAGTTATCATTGGGCAAACTATTGCAATGCAAATAATTAAAATACCTGATAGTAAAAACCAATGATTTACACCGATTCTATCAGCAAATAATCCAGAAAGAATTAACCCAATTGGCATAGCAAGAGACATGATACTTCCAGTTAAAGAAAATACACGTCCTAAATATTCAGGCTTAATTTTCTCCTGAAAAAGAGCTGTTTGCACACCGCTGTAAAACGGAACCGAAAGCCCCATTATTGCACAGCAGACTACAAATATGAAAAATCCACTTTGAGGAAGTAATCCTGAAATGGTTAAGCTTATCCCCATCATAAAAATTGATGCCGTTATTAATAAGATTCGCTTTTGATAATTCCCAAATAACCCTAATAATAGACCCCCTATCAACATACCAGAGGCATAAGCAATCTCCGTAATAGAAATATGCATCGGCGTACCATTAAAATATTCCATAGTGATTAAAGGATATAATGCATTTATGGGCATATAAACAAACATATATAATGTTCCAACGAGTAATAAAGCAAATAATCCTTTATTTTGCCGTAGTACAGCCATTCCTTCTTTCATTTCTCCTATGAAATTTGGTTTCAAACTTTGCACTTGATCACCCAGCTTAGGAATACGTACAAGTGCTACCGTAATAGATGCAATCACAGCACCCAATACATCGATGGCAATAATAGCATTTAAATCCCAAACGGAGTATAGGAGTGCTGCAACTGCTGGACTAACAATATAGCTTATAGACTGCAAAGACTGACTATAGCCTGCGCATTTCGTCAGCTGTTCTTCTGGTACTAAAAGTGGCGTAACCGCATTGAGTGCTGGGGTATGAAAAGCTGTTCCAATGCTACGGATAAACAATACTATCATAACTATCCAGACAGGTAGCTCCATATACAATGCAACAATAGCAAGCACTGCCCCAGCTGCTGCGATAATTAAATCAGCACCAATCATTATCTTCTTCCTATCATGACGATCCACTAGCACACCAATCGCAGGTCCAAAGACCGCATAGGGTAAAAAACCTACTAGTGAAGCCATAGACAAGACCATCGCAGTTCCTGTTTTCTCTGTAAGGTAAAAAATAATCGCCATTTGCAGGATGGCACTAGTGATTAATGATACTGCTTGCCCTGCCCATATTGTATAAAACTTAAGTTTCCAATTGTTGTATTTTTCCATTTATATTATCTCCTGCATATTATTTTGCTTGAATTTCTATTTTGAATAGCATTCTAGGCAATAAAAAATGCAGGCCTAAATCCACAATGTGGCTTTTGGTCTGCATACATACAATTTGGAAACATTCATATTAAAGACATAGTTAAATAAAACTATAGTTAAATGGTCTATATCTCACCGTAACTAATGAATGCTCAATATCGTATAAATAAGCACAACAAAAAAGCCTATCATCGGGGATAGATTCTGCTTTTTTTATTGCCAGCTTATCTTAAACGCATTGAGGCTGTCATAGTTTCGGTTCCTCCTAAACTCTTATTTGTATCAGCATATATTTTAACACAATAAGTTGTATTAAACAACGTTTAAAATTGAAAAAAAGCCACGGACAGTACAACAAACATATACATCCCAGGAAGATAATATTGATTTAATTATAGATTACCTGAATATACCGATAAGCCATGCTTAATACAATAAACAAATAGTTTGCCACCGGTAGTTATAGGAAACCTACAAGTTGGACTTTGTTCTGGGTACAAGCGATTTAGAAATACTCTGTCACTTTTAACATAGGCCACAAAAGAAAGATAATGATCTTTGGTCATTGGATGGTCAAAAGTGACAAAGTAATCAGTATCTATTTCCTCTACCGTGATTTTTGGTGCAATAGTTGCAACAGTAGGCAAGATACGTTCTAACTTTCTTCCGCAGCAGAAGATAGAGGCACTTCCTGTGCTCACCAAAATATTTCCACAGGAAGGACAGACGTAAAAACGTACTTTATCAATATTGCCGCTATCCGGCTTATTTGATGTGATTTCACCCTCCATCATCTGTTTCATATCAACACCCAAAATAGTAGATAGTTCTGGCCACAGCGATAGGTCAGGACATCCTAAACCACATTCCCATTTTGAAACAGTTTTATTTTGAATACCCAGTGCATCTGCAATATTTCTCTGGGTAAGGTTTTTTTCCTTTCGTAGCTTGGCAATTAAATTGCCTATTTTCACACAATCCATGCCACCACCTCCATTTCTGCTTAGTATATCATACTACATGAACCTTGCGATTACTTGTACCAATCTTGCTGGAAGCTGCTTCAAATCGGTTATATCCAGTGTGTTTTCAGCACCGTAAAGTTCTCGGATAGCCTCCTTATCCTGTCCAATAGCTGCAGCTAGGAACTGGATGCCTTTTCGCCTAAATTCCTGCAAAGTATCTTTCATATCATACGCTGCCTTTTCACCTGAATAATCAGGCATAGCCTTAGGCTGCCCGTCACTGATGCTGATTATTAATTTGGATTTTTGGGGCGCATTAAGCAATCTATCGGAAATAATGCGCAATGCCATACCATCCCGATTGTTGCTGCGAGCCTGAATGTTCATAAGAGCATATTTTTCATTTGCATCTTTGCTTTCAAAGTCTACATAGGCATAGACAGACATTTGCTCCAGCTTGGAGCGGTCTGCTGTATCCCCGTAGACCATGATTGGAATACCGCATCTTGTGCAAAATTCATACAAGGCAACAGCAGCTTGCTTTGCAGCTTCTAATCGGCCAAAGGCTGACATCGAAGCCGATTCATCAATCCTGAGAGCAACCGCAATAGAGGGTTCTTCCTCAGGCGGACGCTTGCGGGCAAATGTGCGAAAATCCATAGAGGCAACCTGATCCGCACAAAATTTTGTGCCATACAACCTCGATTTCGCGAATTCAGCAGATAATTCATGCTCCAACAGCGGATTTGTTTTTCTGATTAATTCCCGAATAACTGGCATCAAAGTTGTCATCATACGGTTATACTCTTCCCTGTTCTGGTAGGTAACTTCCGGACGATGGACAATCAGCTTAATATCTTCATGGACACTTCCTTGAACACTTTGCCGTGCTTCCCTATTCAACTGTTTACGAAATTCTTTTTTTTGTAATTCGGTTGTATCTGATTTATCGAGCTCATGATAGAATGGAGTGCCATTTTCCCCATTATCATTGCTTGAAATATCAGTATTTTCATCACTGCTCGTATCAGAATGCCCCTCACTGTCTTCTGATTTTCTCAGACGCACTGCATTTTTATCAGCTTGATCTGTCTTGGCAGAGAATTCTCCGTTTTCGGAAATATTAAGTTCCATTACTTCAGGATTTTCTCCGTCTTTTTGCGATTGACATATCTGATCCATTTCCTCAAGCTTTTCTGTCAAGCCATGACTAGCCAGTGCCTGCTCTAAAATAACAAGCTCCTGCGGATCGGTCGTGATTTTGTATAACACCTTATAATATAAACTTTTTTGGATTGAGGCACCACTTTGAACGGCATCCACCCAAAAGATATAAGAACGCATACCGGCCACACCTTTAATGGCATTGGCGCGGGCTGTCTCATCCAGCACCATAATCGTTTCAGCTAAAAGAGATAGTACAGGTTCAGATTCATAACCGGTCTTAGCTTTAACCCGCTCCATCATCACTTCTTTAGGCGGTAAATCTAGTTTTTCTGCATGCTGCACTCGATCTCGCAAAGCTTCATTTAAGGGCCGGAAGCCATTGTAACCGCGGTTTGTTGTGATAACCGCAATAAAATCAGGGTGACGATGCGCGATACGAGTTGGCAAGTTTAGACTGCCATCTGGTTCTAATGCGGAATTTAGCGCCATTAAAACAGCAGCATCCCGAATCACTGTCGGTTCCTGAATCTCCAAGAGCCATCCATTTTCATATGCACGAACAATCTCAGAAGGATAATAGCGATATTCAACCTTATCAGAATGACCATCTTCTTCTGACAGCACCGGAAGAATCGAACCCAGGACATCGGATTTATCCATATCTGCAAAACAGGTTACTTTCGTATAAGGCAGGTTAAAATCAGCAGATAAAGCTTTGGCAATCTGGGTTTTTCCAGATCCAGCATCCCCTTCCAGCAAAATGGTGCTAATTTTCATTTCACCGAAATTCCAATTTCGTACGATCTCTTCAAATATTCGTTTTTCTGCTTCACTTTCAATATGTGAAGGCGGCTTTTTCCAGACAAGCGACTGTTCCTCTTCAGTCAGCTGCCTGTCCGGTGACAAAATACAAGTCTTTTTCATTGTTAGTAACACTCCAACTCTTCTAGTATGCGGCTAAGCACTCGTTGACGTTCTCCAATTATTTCTCCTAAATCATTTAAACTTTGGGCAAATGCTTTGATGTCCTCATTGATATTTTGATTGTCTACACACACTTCTACTGGTAATACCCCACCTTGTACTCCAACTCGTTCCACTGTGGGTTTTTCCGGGTCATATAAAAGGGGGAGTCGGTAAGCCTCCTTGAAGTAAAGCAATGTCCTGGACAAAAAAATCATCAAATCAAATATTTGATGGATGGGCAGCTCCTGGGCCAAAATCAATTCACCATCTTTATCATTTTTCCAAATCTGTGCGGCAATCTGCATTTTTTTATTTTCTTCCCGCATAGGCGCACCTAGCGTTAAACATTTGATGTCAGATTGATAAGCATTTCTGCCATCTATACGGTCATAATCATTTGACACCATAACAACTTTTTCATTCATCGCCATATCCTCCTTGCATTTGGATCAGCAGCGAGACACTGTTCTCTCAAACTTTCTAATTTTGCTGTATGATCTTCATGTGGGTCATCATACTTTAACACTTTAATAACTGATAGTTCAAAGCCTTCAGAGCCATATTTGTTCCAGAGTTCCTGTAATCGTTTATTAGGATGCCAGTTGGCTGCCAATTTCATATTAGTGCTGTTAAAGTCTGATTTTGTATCTTTGGAGATACCCAAAAATACCTCGCCAGTTTCTTTACAACGGTAAGATATTACTCCCATTTCAGGATGTCTGTTTTTATAGGCTTCTAAAAGCTCTTTTTTTCTTTTTGTATCCATCATTTTCACCTCGACTCTAGTATAAAACAATGTATCTCAAAATATAATCCACGCTCCGTAGACCATATGAATCCAGAATTATCCAATAGACAGTATTTTATAAAAAATAGTAGCTTGTGCAACTTGCCGTTAAGTTTTTTCAATTTCCTGTATGACATAAGTATTATAAAAACGAAAAGCCGCCAATCAAGAGCTATTTCCCTAAATCAGCGGCAAGTCTTATATTTAATTTTCTATATCTATTGCAATACTTGACTTAAATTCCACCTCAATTCTGTCATCATGCACCGTAACCCTTTCAATAAGCCACCTTACTAATTGCTCGTCATACTCCTCTAACTCGCAGGATTGCTCATTCAAGAAATCAGTCATTTCAGCGAGTCGTTGCCTTTTTCCTTCTCGCTCTGCTTTCTCTACTAGTGCATTTTGCTTTAATTCCCGAAGTCGATAAATTTCATCAGCCACTTCCTCATATCTTAATATTCTAATACTGCTATTCTATTTCACATTCAATCTCTGTACCATCGAGTAAGTTTACAATAACCTTCTCTCCTTCAAATACTGTTATCTTCTCAATAATGCTAAAAAATAAATCCATATCAAATTCTTCAAGTGGCTTTGTATCCTCTAAGATTTCAATGAATTGTTTTGACTTATATGTTTAATTCCACACCAGCTTTTCTAGATGCAGGTCTTCTCGTTCCATCTTCTAAAAGACTGGGATCTTTCATTATATAGTACTTGCTGGTTTTCCCTCTTTTGTGCAGATGATTCAGCATCTCATCAATTCTCGCTGTGGTGATGTCCTTCAGCTTTAAATGTCCAATGTAGGGAAGTACATAATTGTTCATTAGAAAGATGTTGGTGAGTAAGGTTCTCTCTTTCAGCTTATGGGGTGCGATCTGTTCAAAGTACCACTCCACCAATTCTGAAAAACGCATATTTTCATCAAAATTGGTCATGCCCATACACTTCTTCTCAAATTCATAAGCAAAGGATGTAGCCAGCTTCTCTGCCTTGTTCTCACTGACATTTCTCGGTGGTTTAAAGGTAGTAGTCTTTCTAATCTGTTTACCTTCCATGTTGTAGCCTAAAGAAACCATAATTCTGTAAGTGTTCCCCCGTTTTTCTATACTTGGCATTGTGCCTTCCTCCTTCCTTAAATAATGTAGGGTTTACGGAGAACTCATTCTCCTATAGTATCTATCACTCTACGGGTGTGAATAGTCAAGTGAATAAACCCCAAGTGTGGAACTATTTATCCGATAGATGTAACCCCTGTTTCTCCAGTTCCTTCTTGATGAATTCCTGCACATAATTGTTTAAATCCCATTCCCAATAGCCCTTCACATTGAGTCCTGGCATCATCTTTTCTAATTCGTCTGGTGACAACTGGGCGAGTTTTTTTAAGTTCTCAATTTTGAGCGACAAATCCTCGAGGAACTGAAAAAAGTCCACACTTGATAACAATTCATCCAGCATGGGTATCACCGGTGAAGCTGATCCCACTTGATCATCCTTATGTGCTCTCTTGATTAGATTCACTGCATCTTCGGACAGCCCCAGTTGCTTATGCAGTTCCTTATTTTCTGGACTCACACCAGTTAAAAGGTAATCAGTTGATATATCAAAATACTGTGCAATTTTAAGTAAGTTATCAGAAGTGGGTTTTGTTGTTCCATCCATATATAAGCTAATCGTTTGAGGTCGGATTCCCACCGCTTCAGCAAGAGCCTTTTGTGTTGTTTTCTCTCCTGTATGGGGATGCTCATCCATAATCAATCTAAATCTTTCAGCCACAGGATCATCATAGTTTTTTGCCTGTTTTGCCATCCTTTTCATCTCCTTAAATTCGGTTTATCTGAACATTTGCTTATCAGTTCTCTTTTTCTTGTTATTTCGTTTTACCTGCGTTACAATAACTATATCAGATAAAACGCAATCAAGCAAGCGAAAAGTAAGCGAAACAGAACTTTTTCAAGGAGGTGGATCAAATGGATAAGAAATCGCTTGAAGAACTGGCTAAAGAAGAACGCTTGAGATACTTCCGGGAGTGGCGAAAGAAGAATCCTGATAAGGTGAAACAACACAACAAGAACTACTGGGAGAAAAAAGCCAAAGCAAAACTACTGAAGGAGGAGAAAGCCCATGACACCAAACAAGAAACCAACCATGCTGACAATAAGGGAGACAGCTAAAACAGGCATCCTCCCGGAACACGCACTAAGGCTTCTGCTTAAAGCAGGCAAACTGCCGGCAATCTTTGTTGGCAAGAAAGCCTACATCAATTATGAAAAACTGTGTGAACAGTTAAGCCAGCTTGATGGCTCTGAAAAACCGGAAGGAGATGATGTATATGGATATCCAAATGGAATGTAAAAACTGCGGACAAGTGCGATTAGCCAATCTAGATGAAATGATTAGAGTGCTGATTGATACCTGCGACAACGATTCTGTCTATGCCGGGTTTTTCTGCCAGGATTGTGCAGACGAACTACTGGATGACGATTTCTAAGAAAGGAGGTAGGCGGCTATGGAACTGAAGGAATTAAAACAACAACAGATTTGGGTATGCTGGCGCTATGAAGAAGATCAAAACAGCCGCCTTACCAAAGTCTTATACAACACCAAAGGCTATCAAACCGGTACTTCTTTGGAATATCAATCCCAGTGGGCAACCTTTGAAGAAGCCAGTGCAGCTGTTGAGACACATAACTTCGATGGCGTAGGTCTAATCCTTGTTCCCGGTATTGGTGGCATTGATATTGACCATAAAGCTGCAGACAGCACCCTGGCATATGATGTGAGAAAACTGATGAACACTTACGAGGAACTCTCCCCCAGTGGCGAAGGCATCCATCACCTATTTATGGTGGATGTCGATAAGATTCCTGTTTCGATAAATAGTAAATCAGAGAAAAAGCTATCCAGTGATTACTACAGCAAGAACCCACACAATAATCTGGAAATCTACATCGGTGGTCTGACAAACCGCTACCTTACCTTTACCGGCAACGTCATCAGTGATCTCCCTCTTATGGATCGAACCGATGAGGTCTTAACCTTCCTCGACACCTATATGAAGAAGGAACTGTTCAGCAAAACAGATAATGGGTCTGACGCCTTCGATATCATCGTCACTGCCAGAAAAGCCAAAAACGGTGAGAAGTTCATCGCCCTCTTTGACAAGGGGGATATTTCCGGTTACGGAAGTCCTTCAGAGGCAGACCAAGCATTATGTAACATTCTCGCCTTCTACACTGGTGGCGATGCAGATGAGATGGATGCCCTGTTCAGACAATCAAGACTCTACCGGGATAAATGGGATCGTGAAGATTACAGAACTTCAACAATTGAAAATGCCATTAAGGGCTGTCATGGCAAGTTCTATATGGGCGGTAAGAACAGACCAGCCTACATCTACTACGATGACAAGGCAAAGAAAATGAAGGTGAGCTGCCCACTGCTGGCACGTCACATCCGGGAGAATCTCCATTACATCTTCGTGCGTGATAGTGCAAGAGGCGGTGTCTTACGTTATGTCTACGAGAATGGATGCTATAGGCTGTATGCGGATGAAATGCTCAAAGGAATTATTAAAAACTATATTACCGACTTTGATGAAAGTATCCTTCAGATGAAGGATGTCAATGAAGTCTTTGGCAACATCACCACCGATCTGAAGTTTAAAACCAATGAGGAGCTGAATGCCGATGAGAACATCATCAATTTCCTAAATGGCATCCTTCGCCTTTCCGATATGAAGCTACTTCCCCATAGCCCCGAGATCATGAGTACCATCCAGATTCCCTGTGATTGGCTAGGAGAAGATAAAGCCACACCGGTCTTTGATAAGTTCATGAATGACCTTACCAGTGGCGATAAGGAGGTTCAGAATCTCTTGCTAGAGTTTATGGGAGCTGCCTTATCCAATGTCAAAGGACACAGGCTGAAGAAGTCCCTCTTCATGGTGGGTAAAGGCGATACGGGTAAATCCCAGTTAAAGAGCCTTACAGAAAAACTTCTGGGCAATGGCAACTTCATCGGTATGGATCTCAAAGAAATCGAGTCAAGATTCGGCACAGGCAATCTTTATAATAAGCGCCTTGCAGGAAGTTCTGACATGAGTTTTCTAACAGTCCATGAACTTCGCATCTTTAAACAATGTACCGGTGGAGATAGTATCTTCGCTGAGTTCAAAGGGCTAAATGGATTTGAGTACACTTACAAAGGGCTGTTCTGGTTCTGCATGAACCGTCTCCCCAAATTTGGGGGCGATGATGGTCAGTGGGTCTATGACCGCATCATGCAGGTCAACTGTAATCATATGGTCCCCAAGGACAAGCAGGATAAGTTCCTACTGGATAAAATGTATGCCGAGCGTGATGGCATTGTCTATAGAGCGATTATGGCACTAAAGCAAGTCATTCAAAATGGTTACAACTTTACGGAACCACAAAGTGTGGAAAATGCCAGATCCATTTACATGGCAGACAACAATACAGTGATTGCCTTCTTCAATGAGTGTATGCAGATCAGACCCCTGGGCAAAATCAAGGACAGCTGCACCACTGGTCGAGTCTATAAAGTGTATAAAGCATGGTGCATGGATAACAATCAAGGCTATTCGAAAACCGCTAAAGATTTCCGTAATGAGCTGGCGGATTATCTGGGAACTAACTTCTCGGATATGACCGTTCGCCGGGGTAAGGGCGGCACTTTCTACAGCGGATATACCCTAACGGATGAAGCAAAAGCTACCTATCATCAAGCCTATGGCTATGATGAGTTTCCGCTTCTCTCATCCAGTTAGTGACATTAGTGAAAGCTGGGGTACAGTGCTGGTGACAGTATTTCCACAGCTTTCTAATCATAACCCCTGTAATATCAAGGGTTCTAGCAAAATGGTGACACAAGTGACACTTCTTTTAACTTCTATGGAGATAAATGAAAAGTATAGAATCTGTAAAACAGTAGATATAGAAGTGTGAAGATAGAGTTGACTAAACTGTCACTTTTGTAACTAAAAACTCTAAAGCCCTTGATATTGCTGGACTTATACAGAGTACAGTTCTCAAATTCAAGTGTCACTACATTCACCAAATCAAGAGAACTGTCACCAAAATAGAAGAATTGGAGGTGAGGACATGGGAAAAGAAAAGCAATTACCAAAACATTTAAAGAAAAGTCTGGATCTCAAGAACTTCGAGGTCATCCGCATCATCTCACTGGGTGATCTGCATCCTGTGGTGGTGATGCGAGACAAACGAGCCGACAGTAAAGGACACTGGTGCATTCAGCACCGAGGCTCCGGCTACTATTTCCAGACACTAAAAGAAGTTACAGATTACCTAATCAAGCGTAACTGGATCAAAGCATCTTAATTTTAAGGAGGAAACGATTATGTCAAATCAAAGTATGTACAATAAAGCATTCTGGAACACCATGAGAACCCAACAGGAGATTTACTCAGAAATGAGTAATATGAAAGACAGCACCGGAAGTTACCCAGCACCCTACGAATTCATGCACACCTACACCCCGGCTCTTGAAAAGGAAAATGTCTTTAGAAGAATCGGCACTGTAGTGAAAACCACATCACCGGAGGAAAGATCTTTGCATCCACTTCCACCGGTAAGGCGCAGTGGCTGAGTGAAGGCGTTGCCATCCCGGAAAGCAATGATACCATCAATCAGTTCACACTGAATTCCTACAAGTTGGCGAGCCTTACAAGGCTGAAGCACACCTTTGTCACAGATAATAAGTTCGATATTGAGAAGTATCTGAAGAATGAATTTGCCCGAAGGTTCGGCAGAGAAGAAGAGAACGCCTTCCTCAATGGCGATGGTGTTGATGCCCCTACAGGGATTCTGCACCCCACAGAGGGCGCAGAGGTGGGTGTCACCGCTGCAGGAACTGATACCATTACCTATGACGAAGTGATCAAGCTCTACTTCTCACTGGGTAAGCACTACCGTAGAAACGCTGTATGGATTATCAATGATGAAACCGCACTGTATCTGAGAACTCTAAAAGATTCAAGCGGAAACTACCTGTGGAATCATTTTGATAACACCATCCTCGGAAAACCAGTGGAGTATTCCAACTATATTCCAGGGATTGAAAGTGGCAACAAGGTAATCGCCTTCGGAGACTTCAGCTACTTCTGGATTGTTGACCGTCAGAGCCTATCAGTTAAAGTCTTGAAGGAAAAGTATATTCTTGAGGGGCAGATTGGCTACGCAGCCTATGAAAGACTAGATGCCAAGCTGATTGTGCCAGAAGCAGTAAAGGTTCTACAACTGGCATAGGGGGATAGCAATCTCCACAGCCTTTATCCCGGACAACGGGCGGAGGGCTTCACGCATAAAAACGCAGATTCAAACGGGGTATTAAAAGAGGAAGATAGCTGAAACTTAGGCTACCTTCCTTTTTCCTTTGTTCAGTTCTTTGGTTTGCCATGTTTGAAAGCAGCATTGCCGGTAGGTTTTTAAGCAGGAACTTTCTGAGAGCTTTGTACTCATCTCCAATGAAGCCAAGTCTTAAAAGGAAACACCTGAAATTGTATTTTTCATTTTCGCTTTTCTTCGGTGTGGAGGCTACCCTGTTGCGGTCGATTGCCATCTTGCATAAGGCTTCGGTAAACTGAGTATAGTGTTTGATTTCCTCGGCATCTTCTGTTTTTGGAAACCATGGAAACCGTACCTTTACTTCATTTTCGATAATCCTTAAATCCATAGAACCGATAGCCTTGGCGATGAGTTCCCCTTTGGCTAGGACAATCTTGTGCAGGTTCTCGATTGCCTTGTCAGTAAACATCTCTCTTGGCATGGATATCTCAATACCATCAAAGGCATTTTCACCGTAGTTTGTCGGTAGAAATCCTTGTGCTTCCAGGTCACATACCATAGTGTCCACCTCTGCTGGTGTCATAGTGTCCTTGATGATCACAGCCCCTTCCCGGTCAACGGTCAGTTCGCCAATCTCATAGGCACAGGTGGGGACACTGAGGTATTTGGGGATGGTATTCAAATAGTCGCTGATTGCCTGCACCAGTTCCTTTCTGCGTTGCCCCTTGATTTCATATGTGATTTTAAATTCCATGTTCATCATCCTTTCCTTATTTGGTTACACTATATATCACTCTATAGTCACACAATAGCAAGTCATTTCTGTATGAAAATAGCGAGTCCTAAGACCCGCAAAGTCATTCTTCTATTGATGTGTACCGGGGATATTCAAAGCCTTCCGGATTCGTCAATATCATTTCTCCCGTTTCAAGATTGATGACTCTGATGCACCGAATTTCGCCCTTTTTGTTGTGACCTCCATCGCCTTTTTCAATCCATGGCTGATCTGCCAAAAAGTCACTGGTGAATTTCTTGAACTGTTCATCAGTGAGTACCACTTCCCGAATAACGGTATAGTCTGAACCTACAACACCTTTTTTCTTTGCAGCTGCTGTTGCTTCTCGCAGCTCCTCAATGTTATAAAACTTTCGACCAAATAATGCCTTCATTTAAAACACCTCCTGTAGTTTTGTTACTACATATATCACTCAACTGGGCTGTAATAGCAAGATGAATCGTACATTTTAGGGCTGAAAAATGGGCTAAAATCAACGTTTTAAGCGCCCAAAATTCAGCAAAATCGGATACTATGAAACGAAACAAAAATAGCCACATAACCCGTTAACCCCTTAATATCAAGGGTTACAAGGCTATGTGGCACTTATTTGATGCTATCGGGGGTATCCCCCCTATCGAATTATGCGATTTTTCACGCAAGACCCTGGCGCGGTCACCATTTTAAGATCTTGTAGAGATTAGACCACCCCTAGGGGTAGAATCAGTTAAAATCTTATGCTAAATATCAAATCAATTAACAACAACTTCCATATCATTCAATTCACCATATTTTTCTTTTATTTCATTTTTAATACGTAATAATTTGTCTTGCTCCTTCGATATTTTCTCCATTGTCACCAAATCAAATGTTAAGTCTTTCTTAATTGGTATAGCTACTTCTATATCTATTATTTGATTAGTACCTAATTTTTTATTACCATATGCTCTTGTTTTTTGAAAAAATACAGGTTGAATGTTTTTCATGATATAGCCTAAATCAATGTCTATCCTGCTGCTAAAATCCGATTTTACCAACTTTAGTAACTCTTTATTAAATATAACACTAGTACTCTCATTAATTCCTAAAAGATGTCTTTCAATATCATTCCATAGTGTTAATAAATCATCTGTTTCAGATATATTTAACGGATGAATTACTACAAAACTTATATTTTCATCTTTCAAACTATCAATGGCTTCTTTTGTTAAAACATCATCTTGTTTTAATAACAGGTTTCCATCGGCACTAGAAAGATTTTCAGCAATTCTTTTACCTAAAAACTCAGTTAAATCCTCATCAATGGGATTACACATAATTGATATTTCGTTTAGAAATTTTACAATAACTCTTTTTGTCTCCATAGCCACTTCTGTTCCAACAGATTCGTTATAAACTCGTTTTAGTTGATCAATAAATAAGGTTTTATATTCATTACAATTTTTGTTATTTAAAAACATATAATAATAAAACTCAATTTTTTCCTTAAGTGTTAATATCCCACAGTGATTATTCAATGTAAATAGATATTGAGTTTCTTTCAAGTTCGCCTTGTTATTTTCATTTCTTAAGAACAGTTGTCCTGCCATACCATCGATTGCCCAAGTTAAAGAATAATCATAAAACTTATCTTTGTCTTTTATTTTATCCTCTTGAATCCAAGCCAAAATTCCATTATTTTTCGTATTCGAAGAGTACACAGGAATGGTGCCCTCCCAACCATTTTCTTTTATTCTCTTTAGAGTATAAAAACTATCCCCTTGTCTTATATCGAATATTTGATTAAGTCTAAAATCCTGAGTTTCTGGTTTCAAACTAGTTATAGCTGTATCAATACCACTTAATTCTTCAGTCAGCTTCTTAACTTCTTTATTAACCCTTTCAACTTGCATATGGTACTCTTCTACATCTAGAATATTAATCTCTTCTTCGATCTTTAACTCAATTTTTGCCTCTTTTTCCCACCATCTATCAATGCACCAATTAGTTTCCGGATCAAATTTTTCAATTGGGAAAACCTTACAATTTATACTTAATGGTTCAAAAAGAGTTTTGTCAAGCTGAAAATACTTGTATTGTCTAACAAAATCTTTCAAATCATTTTCTGGTGTTGGTGTTCTATATACATCTAAAGACTCACCTATAGATGTTGCAATATACCCAAACACTTTAGAAACCTGCTGTTGTTCAGAATCACTCTTTTTCGTTATTGCTAAGATATATGTTTTCTTTTGCGTTGAATAGAATGCACCTATGGGTAAAGAAATTATTCCTTCGATTATACAATTTTTCTTAATAAATTTTCTAATTTTACTATCATGCACCCTATTTAATAACCCATCAGGGATAATTATAAATGCTTTGCCCAGAGGTTTAAGTTCATTAACAATTTTTTCTATGAAAAAGCACTCAACCCCCATCCCCATTTCATTATAATAATCCTTTAAAGAACCATCATTGTTAATGGCATCTTTATAATTAGTTATGCCTTTTGTAACATAAGGAGGATTAGTCATAATAAGATCATATTTATCTTTTCCCGTTTTTGATAAAGAACCAAGTATTGAAGTATGGTGTGATTTGAAAATATCGTTAATTTTTGCAGCAAACGAATGAGTTAATGTAGGATTATCCCGCAAAATCTCTGATAAATATATTAACATATTAGCTTTTGCCATTATGATAACTTTCGGATCTCGGTCTGCACCCTCAAACACTAACTTTGAATCTAATGCATTATTCTTAACGGAAAAAGAGTTAGTTATCTTTGTAAGCAATGGCTCTAACAAGAAACCACCGACACCACAAGCTGGGTCTGAAACTCTAGCGTTTGCATCTAGTTTTTCAATACCAGAGACTTCAATTATTGCTTTAATTACATTCCTTGGAGTGAAAAACTGTCCCCAATTTTTTTGACTAATACTCCTTTTTAAAAAGTCCTCATAAAGTCTTGATTTAAATTCTGGGTCAATATTAACGAGTTTTATTTCCTCGCCATCTTCATTCGTTAGAAATTCAGAAAAATCATCAAGAATATTATAAAAAAGAAAATTATGTTCTTTGATAGCTGGATTTAATATGAAGCCGTTAATTATTGATGTTCCATCATATGTACTAGCGGGAAATAGATCCTTAATGTGTTTTCTTACATTCTCAAAATAATACTTAAGGCATACCTCTTTCCCAGAATTTTTAACCGCTTCAAAGTTAACAACAACTCCATTTGCATTTTTGTCAAGAATTTTCAAATCACTCAAATATCTAAAGATAAATATCTCCACAAAAGTTGATAGACACAAATCTGGATTTTCTCCACTTGCTAACCATATGGATTGCCACACATTTTTCGCCAAGTTTTTTGGGTTTAATTTCTTTTCAGCAATTAAAGTGCTGTTTGTTGAAGAAATCTCAGTCAAAACTCTTGAAAAAATTGCCAGATTTTTTTCTAGCTCAGTAGTGTTTGAAAGATCTTGAATTAGGTTATGGCTAAGATTATACCCATCTTCATTAAGTATAAAAGAATACCATCTTCTATTACCATACTCGTCAATATATTCATCATTAGCTAATTCTTTTTTAACATGAGGATTAATATAATAATGTTCTTTTGTGTCTGTTATTATTCCAAATGATGCACCAAGCACTTGGCAATAATCATTACACTGTCTAAAAGCTTTATTTTTTTTAGCTTCTGTATCAAAATCTGAAGTATTTTTATATTCTATTACAGCAATCACTCTTATGTTGGATTTATTTCTTCTATCGACCAATAATCCATCCGGCTTTTTTCGATTAAAATCCCCATAATCAATATTGGGAATTATCTTATACTTCTTCAATTCACTCATAGTTGTGGCCCCTATGATATACAACTCATAAGAATCCCCGAACTTATCTCCATTTTTTGTATAACTCCTTGCTTTTAACTCTTCACTCATATTAGAGCCTCCTTTTAATAATTAATAATTAACTCAATTCATTGATATAAATAT
>Ga0163223_100218_pt1 | contig 20083 bp, 18 predicted proteins | sample MSEWel2016_02_17_2_FD_113147 | JGI IMG/M metagenome (GOLD analysis project Ga0163223, IMG submission 113147) | Subsurface microbial communities from deep shales in West Virginia, USA - MSEEL Well Study Marcellus 5H_2016_02_17 ...
AAAGATAATTGGAGGAAAGGCAATGACTAATATAGTGTTATGCGGAGGGAGTGGTACAAGACTATGGCCAATAAGTAGAACACTTATGCCAAAACAGTTTGTAAAACTTTTTTCAAATAAATCATTATTTCAACTAACAATTGAGAGAAACTCTAAAGTATGTGATAAAAATTTTATTGTATCTAATGCTGAACAATATTTTTTAGCCAAAGATCAGTTGGAAGAAAATTCTGATACAATCCCTAAAGAACAAGGACAATTCCAAATTCCCAATTCTCAATTTCTCTTAGAGCCAGTTGCTAGAAATACAGCTCCCGCAATAGCTTTATCTTGCATAGCACTAGATCCTGAAGAGATAGTACTTGTAACTCCATCAGATCATCTTATAAAAGATGAAGAAGAGTATGAAAAAGTATTAAAAAAAGCACAAGAATTAGCACAGCAAGATAATCTAGTAACATTTGGAATAACTCCAACATTTCCAGAGACAGGTTTTGGATATATAGAAAGTGAAAATACTTATGATGTAAAAGCATTTTATGAAAAGCCAGATTTAGAAACAGCTACGAAATATCTTGAAGATGGAAACTTTTATTGGAATTCAGGAATGTTCTGCTTTAAAGCAGGTGTATTTTTAGAAGAACTAAAAAAATACTCTCCTTCTATTTATGAAGCATCAAAAATAGCATTTGAAAATAAACAACTAATAACTAATAACCAATTACGAATTACTCACGAATTTATGAGTGCAATTCCAGAAAACTCTATAGACTATGCAGTGATGGAAAAATCAAATAAAGTAAAAGTAGTACCCTCAAATATAGCTTGGTCAGATGTAGGAAGTTTTGATGCACTTGCAGATGAGTTACCAAATGATGAAAATAATAATCTAATCTTATCAAATAAAGAAATACATACAATAGATATAAAAGATTTAATTATAGTAGATACAGATGATGCTCTTTTGATATGCAAAAAAGGTTCATCTCAAAAAGTTAAAGATGTAGTTACAAAACTAAAAAAAGAGAATATAGAACTTACAAATATCCATCAGACAGGTCATAGACCTTGGGGAACATATACTGTACTTGAAGACTCACCAGGGTATAAAATAAAAAGAATAGAAGTAAAACCTGGTTGTAGATTAAGTTTACAAAAACATTTTCATAGAAATGAACACTGGATCGTAGTAAGTGGATGTGCAACAGTTACAATAGAAGATAATACTTTTATACTAAATCCAAATGAAAGTACCTATATAAAAGCAGGTCAACTTCATAGATTAGAAAATCAAGGAAAACTTCCTCTTATCATCATAGAAGCACAAGTAGGTGAATATACAGGTGAAGATGATATAGTTAGAATTGATGATGATTTTAAAAGGGATTAAAATGATACCATTAAAAGATTTTAAAATAGTTATGAATAATGCACCTCTTATAACTATTGATTTTATTTGTAAAGATAAAAACAATAAAATTTTACTCGGAAAAAGAGTGAATAATCCAGCTAAAGATTTTTATTTTACACCTGGTGGTAGAATTTTCAAAAATGAAAAAATTGAAATAGCAATAAAAAGACTTTCTTTAAAAGAATTAGGATGTGAAATTGAATTAAAAGATTTAAAGTTCAATGGTATATATGAACATATGTTTGATGATAGTATTTTTGAAGATGTTTCAACACATTGCATTAATTTAGCATTTGAGTATAGTTTTGAAACATTTAATTCATTACCAAACTTTGAGCATGAAGATTATAAAATGTTTACAGAAAACGAAATTATGATAAATAAAAAAGTACATGATTATGTACGAGATTTTTTTAAAAAAGAAAAAGGAATAAAATAATGGCTGATCAAAAAGTAGCACTAATTACAGGAATCACAGGACAAGACGGAAGTTATCTTGCTGAATTTTTATTAAAAAAAGGTTATATAGTTCATGGTATAAAAAGAAGAACTTCTTTGTTTAATACAGATAGAATTGATCATCTTTATCAAGATATTCATGAAAATAATGTAAATTTACATCTTCATTTTGGAGATATGACTGATAGTATGAACTTAACTAGAATTATTCAAGAAACACAGCCTGATGAAATTTATAATTTGGCTGCTATGAGTCATGTTGCTGTTTCTTTTGAGACACCTGAGTATGTTGCAAATGCAGATGGAACAGGTACACTAAGAATTCTTGAAGCTGTTAAACTTTTAGGTCTTACAAGTAAAACAAAAATCTATCAAGCTAGTACTTCAGAATTATATGGAAAAGTTCAAGAGACACCGCAAAAGGAAACAACTCCTTTTTATCCAAGAAGCCCTTATGCAGTTGCTAAAATGTATGCATATTGGATTACAGTAAATTACAGAGAAGCTTATAATATGTTTGCTTGTAATGGAATACTTTTTAATCATGAATCGCCAGTTCGAGGTGAAACATTTGTAACAAGAAAAATCACAAGAGCTGCAAGTAAAATTGCTCTTGGGCTTCAAGATAAACTATATCTTGGAAACCTTGATGCAAAAAGAGACTGGGGACATGCAAAAGATTATGTAAGAATGATGTGGATGATTTTACAAGCAGACGAACCTGAGGATTGGGTAATAGCAACTGGTCAAACAACAACTGTACGAGATTTTGTAAAATTAAGTTTTGAATACTGTGGAATTTATTTGCGGTTTGAAGGTGTTGGTGTCAATGAAGTTGGGATAATTGATCGAATTGATGAAGAAGTATTCAAAGAGCGAGTAGCAAGTAGCGGGTTGCAAGTAGACAAAAAAGAACAACTCACTACTTACAACTTACCACTCACGATCAACCAAACGATAGTTTGTGTAGATCCAAGATACTTTAGACCAACAGAGGTTGACCTACTCTTAGGTGATCCTACAAAAGCTGAGAAAAAACTAGGATGGAATAGAGAATACAATCTTCAAGATCTTGTAAATGATATGATGAAATCAGATTTAAAACTTATGACAAAAGATGTTTACCTAAAAGATGGTGGATATAAAACTATGAGTTATTATGAGTAGGATTTTTTGATATGCAAAAAATACTAATAACTGGTTCAAATGGAATGGTAGGGAAAAATATAGTTGAGTTTGAGAAATCAAAAAACTATACTCTTTTAACACCAAATAGTTCTGAACTAAACCTTTTAGATAGAAGTTCAGTTGATAACTATATCAAAGAGCATAGTCCAGATATAGTAATTCACTGTGCAGGAAGAGTTGGTGGTATTCAAGCAAATATGGCTCATCCTGTTGACTTCTTAGTGCAAAATACTCAAATGGGATTAAATATCATTATGTCTTCTTATGAAAATGGAATCAAAAAGTTTATAAACATGAGTAGTTCATGTATGTATCCAAGAGATGCTAAAAATCCACTAGGAGAAGAGCTAATACTCAAAGGTGAACTAGAACCTACAAATGAGGGATATGCTATTGCTAAAGTAACTTCAACTAGGCTTTGTGAATATATAAATAGAGAAAATAAAGAATTTCAATATAAAACAATTATTCCATGTAATCTATACGGAAGATATGATAAGTTTGACCCCAAACATTCTCATATGCTTCCAGCAGTTATTAAAAAAATTCATGAAGCAAAAGTAAATAATCAAGAAACTCTTGATATTTGGGGAGATGGAGAAGCAAGACGTGAGTTTATGTATGCTCAAGATTTAGCTGATTTTACATATTTTGCTTTAGAAAACTTTGAGAAAATGTCACAAAATATAAATGTAGGTTTGGGGCATGACTATACGATAAATGAATATTATAAAGCTATTTCAGAAGTGATAGGTTATAAAGGTAAATTTATCCATGATTTATCAAAACCTGTTGGAATGAAACAAAAGCTTATTGATGATACAAAGCTTCAAAGCTTTGGTTGGAAATATAGAACATCTTTAAAAGATGGAATTCAAAAGACTTATAAATATTATTTAAAAGAAGTTTTAAGTGAATAAATTTAATCTTTACTATATTGATTCTATGAGAGGTATTGCTATACTAATGGTTTTAGCTGTTCATTTTACAATATTTTTAGAATTTTATAGCATAGAACACTTACCATTAAGTATAGAAAATATTTTATACTCAGGAAAATATGGAGTAGCATTATTCTTTATAGTTAGTGCATTTACTTTGTTTCGTAGTTTAGATGTACGGCAAGAATGTGGATATAAAGCATATTATTTTCGCCGATTCTTTAGAATTGCACCAATGTATTATTTGGTTTTAATATTTGTATTTAGTATCTCTGATGGTCAATCATATTATATGGAAGATGTAGATAGTGGAAATAGCATTTTTAATTTATTTTCACATATGTTTTTTATTAATGGCTTTTTTACTAACTATTTTAATAGTATATTGGGTGTTGAATGGACTATTTTTGTTGAAGTTTCATTTTATATGATATTGCCACTAATATATATTTATAAAAAATATTTATTACAAATAACAGTATTTTTTTTGTTATTAGCATTAATAGGTTTCACGGCACCAAAAATTATTAAATTTACCGAACTAGAAAGAATCCAGTTATATTTTTCACCTATTATATGGTTTGTAGTTTTTGCATTTGGAGGGTTGATATATAAGTATCACAATAATAATTTTATAAAAAGTATATCTATAAAGTATAAAAGTTTAATTATTATTAGTCTGGCATTAATGTTTATTGTTTTGTCTTATGTAAAAATTCCTGGAACAGCATTGATTTTTAGTTTTATTTTAGGATTATTTTTTATTCTAAATAGTTATAACCATATTACTATTTTCAATAATGTTATTTTGAAAAAAATAGGCGAACTATCATTTTCAATATATTTGATACATTTTCCGATTATAGGATATATTAAGAATAATTTAAGGGGGGGGAACTGATAGTGTTTGAGAATCAAATTTTAAATTATGTATTATTATGTTCTTTTGTGTTTATAATTGTTTTAATCTTAAGTGCAATTACTTATAGATTTGTAGAACAGCCATTTATAAAATTAGGTAAAAAATTAATAAAGAAAGAGGTACTTAAATGACAACTAGCTATCCATTAGCAACATCAACATGGGATGAAAAAGAGTTAGAGGCAATCCAATCTGTAATAAATAGAGATATGTACACTATGGGTGAAAGTGTTGCACAGTTTGAAAAAGATTTTTGTAAATTTACTGGAAGTAAATATGCTGTAATGGTAAGCTCTGGTTCTACTGCAAATTTAATAGCAACAGCTGCACTTTTTTATACAAAAAATCCAAAGCTAAAAAGAGGTGATGAAGTAATAGTTCCTGCTGTTTCATGGTCAACTACATATTATCCACTTTATCAATATGGCTTAAAATTAAAATTTGTAGATATAGATTTAGAAACATTAAATTACGATTTAGATGCTTTAAAATCTGCAATCACAGATAAAACAAAAATGATTATGGTAGTAAATCTTTTAGGTAATCCAAATGATTTTGATAAAATCTTTGAAATGACAAAAGATAAAGATATTATCGTTTTAGAAGACAATTGCGAATCTATGGGAGCAGAATACAAAGGTAAACAAACAGGTACTTTTGGAATAATGGGAACATATTCTACATTTTTCTCTCATCATATGGCAACAATGGAAGGTGGGTTTGTTGTAACTGAAGATGAAGAACTTTATCATATTTTACTTTCATTAAGAGCTCATGGATGGACTAGGAATTTACCTAAAGATAATAAAGTTTGTACAAAAAGTGATGATTGGTTTGAAGAGTCTTTTAGATTTGTACTTCCAGGATACAATGTGCGACCAGTAGAAATGAGTGGAGCAATAGGAATAGAACAACTTAAAAAACTTCCAAATTTTTTAGCTAAAAGAAGAGAAAATGCAAAATTATTTCAAGAACTTTTTTCAAATCATCCAGATTTTATAATTCAAAAAGATATTTGTAATAGTTCTTGGTTTGGATTTTCGCTTATTATAAAACATACATCAAATCTTAAAAGAGTAGATGTAGTTAAAAAGCTTATGGATGCAAAAATTGATTGTAGACCAATAGTTACTGGTAATTTTACTAGAAATGATGTTATGAAATACTTTGACTACACTATTAATGGTGAACTAAAAAATGCTGATTACTTACATGAAAATGGATTGTTTGTTGGTAATCATCAAATAGGTTTAGAAGATGAGATTAAGTATTTGGCAGAGGTGTTATCATAACTTCAACGAAAAAAGACCTAATTATCTTAGGTGTAGGAAAAGCTTTACAAGTGATTATCATGTTAGCATCTATAAAGATATTAACTACATTACTTAGTGAAGAAGAGGTGGGTAATTATTATCTACTTCTTACTATTCTTACACTTTTTAATTTTGCTTTTTTAAATCCGCTTGGACAATATTATGGAAGACATTTAATCCAGTGGGAACATAGTAGAAATTTACTCAATGCTACAAATGTACTATTATTTTTAAGAATTAGTGCTATTGTATTTTCACTTTTTGTAGCCTTTGGAGTTTATCAAATATTTGGATATGACAAATATTATGAACTCAGTGATTTTTTACTTTTTATTTTTATATCACTTATTGCAGGAACTCATGGAGTGCTAGTTGGTGCTGTAAATGCATTAGGAGATAGAGTTAAGTTTACAATATATATGGTTTCTACTTTGGTTGTAGGTTTAGTTTTATCTCTTATTATAGTTCATTTTATAGATAAGTCTGGTATGGGGTGGCTATATGGATTAGCTATAGCTCAGCTTATATTTTCAATAGGTTTATATAAGTTTGTAATAAAGAACAATGATTTTTCACTTCAAAGAGTAAAATCTGCTTTTCAAAAAGAGTATATAAAAAAGATAGCTATTTTTATCATACCTGTTACCATAACACTTTTTTTACAGTGGGGACAAAACCAATCCTATAGATTTATCATAGAAGCTAAATACTCACTTGAAGCTTTAGCTTTTATAGGTGTAGGACTTGCCGTATCAGCAGCTATATTTAGTGCCATAGAGAGTTTAGCTACACAGTTTTATAATCCTATTTATCTAAGACAAATAACTCATGCTAGTAAAGAAGATAGGGCAAAAGCATGGAATGACTTAGCTAGCTATATGATACCAATATATCTAATCCTTACAGTTTATGTGATGATATTATCCCCTTATCTTACAAAACTCTTGGTAGCATCAAAGTTTTATGAAGCATATATATATACAATGTTTGGTGCTATGATAGAGTTTTTTAGAGTGATTACAAATCTTGTATACACAGTATCGCAATCAGAAGTAAAAACAAATACAACTATTTTACCTTATACTGTAGGATTTATACTTACCATATCTTCACTTTATTTTTTTGATATGTCTGAAAAACTTTGGATGATACCACTTTTTGTGGGACTTGCAAATGGTATTATTTTTTTACTTTTGTTTAAAAATATGAAAAAACTATTAGATATTAAGATCGACTTGATAAGTTTAGTAAAATCGTTTATTTTAATAGCTCCATTATTTTTGATTTTATTCATTCAAAATACTCAAGAGTTATGGAAAACAATTTTAACTATAGGTATTAGTGGAATATACTTTTTATTTTTAGTATATCTCATAGCACAAAAAAGAATTTTAGGAGTTTCTCATGCAAATAGATAAATTAAAACTAACTAATTTTCGTAAATTCAAAGAACTAGAGATCACTTTTGAAAACAATATGACAGTTTTAGTTGGACTAAACTCTTCAGGTAAGACAAGTGTATTAGATGCTCTTAAAATCGGACTTTGGTCGTATGTGAGTGGTTATAACTTGGGAAGCTTTAGTAATATCTCTACAGGCATACAAATATCTGATGTAAGACTTCAAAGAGATAGCACTGAAAATATGGAGTATATGCTTAATTCATCTGTAGAACTATTTGGTGATGCTTTTGGTGTAGAGCACTGGAGTAGATATAGAGAAAGTATAAGAAAAGCTACAAAAACAAAAGATGATAAATATGCAAAGAGATTAAAAGAGGAAGCCAAGAAGCAAGAGAAGATTATCTTTTCAGACTCTATTGAAAACAAAACTCTCCCTATAGTTTGCTACTATGGCACAGGAAGATTATGGAGTCAAAAAAACCTTACAAATCTATCTAAAAAGCTTGATAGTGAAAAGTACTCTAAAACATTTGCATATCGAGATTGTTTAGAGCCATCATCTAGCTTTAAACACTTTATAGAGTGGTACACGCATATATTTAAAAGATACAGAGAAGCACAGATAAAAAACTTAGAAAAAAACAGTTTTGTAAATGATATAGACAAAAGACTTATTGACCCTATAAAAGTGATCCAAACTACAGTAAACAGTATGATAGAAAAACACACAGGTTGGAAAAACCTAGCTTATAGTGAAGAGATGGAACAAGAGATCATCTTAGAAAATGACCAAAAAGGAAAACTCAAAGTAAATATGCTAAGTGATGGTATAAGAAATATAGTGTCACTTGCAGCAGATATAGCCTATAGATGCTATAAGCTCAATCCTCACTTAGGTGAAGATGCAGCTAGAAAAACAGATGGGATAGTTTTAATAGATGAGATAGATATGCACCTACACCCACAATGGCAACAAAACATTATTGGAGATTTGCAAGAGGCTTTTCCTAGTATTCAGTTTGTCATCACTACGCATAGCCCTCAAGTACTCAGCACCGTGCCATCAAAGTCTATAAGAATATTAGAAGATGATAGAGTCTATGAAGCACCAAAAGGCACGCAAGGAGCAGAGTCTTCAAGAATACTCAAAAGAGTATTAGGAGTAGATCCAAGACCTTTAAATCATAAAGTAACACAAAAACTCAATAGATATTTAGAGTTAGTATATAGTGATGATTATGCTAGTGATGATGCAAAAGTCTTAAGAGATGAACTAAATGAAATATTTGCCGATGAAGAACCAGCACTTTTAGAAGCTGATTTATACATAGAAAACAAAGAGTGGGAGAGAGAACTTGAAAAAGATAAATAAATCACCCGCTCCAAATGAACTAACAAACTATTTACAATCAAATCCTACTGATACATGGCAAGAGTTTAGAAGCCATAATGCAGGGGTGGATTATAGTAATCTAAAAACTCGTATATTTGACACTGATCAAGGTGAATTATGTGCTTACTGCGAAACAAAAGCAGATAGTAGTAATCCTACCAAAAGAAGAGTAGAACACATCCACAACAAATCACCACACCTACAGCCACCAAACACTCACAACTGGGCACTAGACTGGAACAATGTCATAGGCGTATGTGTAGGTGGAAACGATAGCGACAAGGCTACTCATCCACTACCTCAAAATCTAAGCTGTGATAGCTATAAAGAGCATAAAAATATATCTCATAATGATATATTAAACCCTTTGAACATTCAAGCTAATCCATCGCTTTTTGGTTTTGATAAAAGCAATGGAAAACTAATAGTAAATGAGTCTATAGAAGATGGGGCTTTAAAAGAGTTAGTTCAAAAAACAATAGACAATCTAAATCTAAACTGTGATAGATTATGTACAAATAGACTAAAAATATTTACAGAATACAATCAAGAACTAAAAAAAGCAAGAGTAACAAACAACACCAAAGTATTTGAGATACTTCCTCAAAAATGGTTCTCAAAAAAATGGCCAAGTTTCTTCACTACTAGAAGAATACTTTTAGGAGATCATGCAGAAAATTACTTACAAGGTATAAATTATAATGGTTGAAAAAAATAAAACAATTTTAGGAAAAATTATATGAAAAAAGCAACACTCGTAGTATCAAAATATCTTCAAAACAATAGTATCTTTAATGAAAAGGCTCATCGTGATGATATCTTTGATAGATTTGTAAAACTCAAAGAAGAGTTTAAAAAGCATGATTATGATTTGTCAACTGATGATATAAATAAAATAGAAGATTCTGAAATAGTAATCTATGCTGCAAATATGCCACCTATTCTTCCTAAAAAAGAAGATATAGAAAAATCATATATCATACTATCTGAGAGTCATTTTATACGACCAGATAACTATGACATTGAAAAACATAAATATTTTAATAAAGTCTTTACTTGGTATGATGAGTATGTGGATGGTGGTAAATATATAAAACTAAACTATGCTCATAAATTTCCAAGAAACATAAACAAAGACATCTCAAAAAAAGTAAAGCTTTGCACACTAATATCTGCAAATAAGTCAGCTCCACATACTAAAGAAAATGACCTCTATTCAAAAAGAGTGGAAGCTATAAGGTGGTTTGAAAAAAATCATATAGAAGATTTTGATCTTTATGGTGTGGGATGGGATAAGTATAGATTTAGTGGACCAAAAATCATAAGAGCTTTTAATCGTGTACCATATTTACCACAACTTTTTGCAAAGCTTACAGGAGAAACTTATCCATCATATAAGGGTATGGTAGATAACAAAAAAGAGACTATGGAGAAGTATAAGTTCTCTATTTGCTATGAAAATGCAAAAGATATACCAGGGTATATAACAGAAAAGATATTTGATAGCTTTTTTGCGGGGTGTGTACCTATATACTGGGGAGCTAATAATATTTTAGACTATGTGCCAAAAGAGTGTTTTATAGATTTTAGAGATTTTGGAAGCTATAAAGAGCTTTATGATTTTATAAAAAATATGAGCGATGATGAATATATGAAATATTTAGAGAGTATTGAAAATTATCTTAATAGTGATAAATCTTGGCAGTTTAAAAGTGAAGGATTTGCAAAAGCTATAGTTGATAGTGTATTTGGTGGTAAAAAATGATTATTTCAAAAATTACAGGTGGGCTTGGCAATCAAATGTTTCAATATGCGATAGCTAAATCAATAGCTGTAAAAAATAGTGATATTTTTAAGCTAGATATCACCGCTTATGAAACATATAAACTTTTTGATTATAGATTAAATATTTTCAATATAACTGAAAATATAGCAAATTACGATGAAATATTAAATTTAAGAGGCAACGACAATAAAATTTTTAAAGTACTCAAAAAACTTGGACTTTATAATAAACCTACATATTATAAAGAAAAAGAAAGAACAATTTTTGATAAAAATGTCTTTAATTATAAAAATATTTATTTGGATGGGTACTGGCAAAATGAAAAGTATTTTATAGATATTAGAGATATCTTACTCAAGGAATTAACTCCTAAAGAAGATATAAGCGAAATTGCAAAAGAGTATTTAAAAAATATTCAAAATACTCAAAGTATTAGTTTACATGTGAGAAGAGGCGATTATTTAAAACATCCAGAAATTGGTGTGCTTGATTTAGAATATTATAAAAAGTCTTATGAATATATAACTAGAGAGATAGAAAATCCTATATTTTATATTTTTTCAAATGATTTAGCTTGGTGCGAAGAAAATTTTGATTTTATACAAAATAAGGTTTTTGTGAAGGATACAAAAACAGAGATAGATGACTTGATACTTATGAAAAGCTGTAAACATAATATAGTTGCAAATAGTTCCTTTAGCTGGTGGGGTGGGTGGCTTAATGAAAATATAAATAAAATTATAATTGCACCTAAACAATGGATGGCTATTAATCCAAAGAGTTATAAATGGATACCAAATAGTTGGATTGAGGTATAAAAGTGATAAGAAAAATATTATTTTTACTTCATAGACTTAGTTATAAAGTATTGGATATAAAAGCATTATATTATTCATATCTTTTTAAAAGGTGTGGGAACAACTTTAAAATTTGGGGAAATTGCAATATCAAGAATCCTCAAAATATAAAAATTGGTAATAATGTTTCTTTGAATGATGGATGTTATTTAAATGGATTAGGTGAAATAGAAATAGGCAATGATGTGGCTATTTCTGCAAATTCGATTGTTGTATCAACATCGTTAGATCCAAATACTTTAAAACATAAAAAAGAGCATATTAATAAAAAGATAGTTATAGGTAATAATGTTCAAATTGGTGCAGGTGCAATTATATTGGCAGGTGTAAAGATTGGAGATAATGTTTTAGTCGGAGCGGGTACTACAGTAACAAAAAATATTGAATCAAATTGTATAGTTGTTGGAAATCCAGCCAAAATTTTAAGGAAATTAGATTGAATATACTAGCAATCAACTCTAACATACTATCATTTATAAGTGAGAACAGTTATGAAAGTTTATTATCTTCAATTGATGGATTGAAATCTGATGAATTTGAAATTAAAAAAATAAAAGAAATAGATAAAATAGACCCAAATAATGTTTTCAAATCTTTTCAGTTTAAAGTTATAGATAAGTTAAGAGCTAAAAAGTCTAGCTGGGATGTGTACTATCATCAAAATATCTCTTTAGTTGTGCATTACTTAGAAAGTCTTGCTACTCATATTAAGTGCTTATCTGATGAAAACAAAGATATTGACCATCCACTAGACATAGCTAGAGATGTTTTACTGATGTATATTGACTTTAAACAAAGGTATGAATACCTTATCAATAGTAACTCTTACGAAGCACCAGCAGGTATAACAATCCATAATCACAGTATGGGTACACACATCAAACTTAATGCTTTGCTTTATCACGGTAGTGGATTTAGTCCTAGAGAATTGGTTCCGCTTACAGTTTTTGAGATACGCCAACTTATAGAAACCAAAATCTACCACTCTTTTGGATTGGAGTTTGTTTATGATGAGAATAGTGATGAGTTTAGATTATCGATAATTCCCACGAAAGTTTTTTTTGAATTTTTGACAAGAAAAGATATAAAAGAGTGTATCACTTTTGTAAAAAAAGATTTTCTTACTACTTTGCAGAGTATTTATACTTGGACAAATGAATATATCCATACTGGAAGATTTAACTACTATTGGCAAATATTTTATGCTATCTATTTACTAAAAAATTTGAATATGGGAATGCCACCAAATGAAAAAGGTTTTAATGCAGACTCAGGAGTACAAATAAAGAAAACCAAGTTGGAGTATATTCAAAATGAATTTGAAAAATATATCAATGAAGGTAGCCAAAATAAAAATTTAAAATGCCATTTTGAAAAAATACAAGGAGTTGAAATTGAGTAATCCTCTAGTGTCAGTTGTAATGTCAGTTTATAATAGTGAAAAGTATTTGCACGAGGCAATTGAAAGTATTTTAAATCAAACATATACAAACTTTGAATTTATTATAATAAATGATGGCTCAACTGATAGTAGTCTTAGTATTATAGAAGAGAATATGAAAAAAGATGAACGAATAGTTTTGATAAGTCGTGAAAATAAAGGGTTGCCATATTCTTTAAATGAAGGAATTGAAAAGGCACAGGGTAAATACATAGCTAGAATGGATGCTGATGATATAAGTTTGACTAGTAGGTTTGAGGAACAGGTTCGGTTTATGGAGGAAAATGCTGAAATTGGTATATGCGGAACAGCAATAGAAGTTTTTAGTGAAAAGGAAATAAATTCTAAAATATATAAAAATCCAGAAAATCATAGTGAGATGAAAGTGAGATTACTTTTCTCTGTATGCTTTGCTCATCCTTCAGTGATGATAAAAAAAGAAATATTAAATAAATATGGTTTAGAATATAATATACATTACACAAATGCTCAGGACTATGAATTGTGGAGTAAAATATCAGAAGTAACAACAATGGCAAATATCTCAAAAATACTTTTAAAATATAGAGTAAGTGAAAATAGCATTACCACTATAACAGATACAAAGAGAAGTGAGTTGCGATATAAATTGCTTAGTGATGTATTTAAAAAATACATAGATCAGCTAGCTATTAAAAATACAGAAGAAGAAAATAGACTACACTTTATTATAGGGTTAAATGAGCGGATAGTAAAAGCAGATATAGATTTGAGATTTTTGAGTAATTATTTAGATAAGTTAATAGAAGCAAATAAAAAAACAAAAGTATTTGATGAAACCTATTTAGAGCAGTTTTTGGCAAAAAAGTTTTTAATAGTTGTTTATTATAAGATCAAGAAAAAAGATATTAGTTTTTTAGGTGCTGCTTTTTATGGGCTGTTTTGGAAGGCTAGTTTTGACATCATAAAAGGTAAATTAAAATAATGTCAAAAAAATGCATTCATCCATCATGTAAATTTGATACTTATGAAAATGATAATTGTATTTTTCATTGTGAAAAAAATATTGAAAATGGATGGATTACGCGATCAAATGAAAAGTATGATAAGGTCAATGAAAAGATTGAAGAATTTTGGAATGAATTTATCGATGAATTTTCATCCATGACTTTAAAATCAGATATTGTCATTCCTTTTTATCACACAAATTTAGTAGATACAAATGATTTACCAGATATTAGGACTTTAAAAACATTAGACTTTAAAAAATGTACATTTGTAGATGATTTTTATCTTAAAGAGCGAGATGATGAACATGTATTGAAAAAGTTATTACTTTTAGATTGTATTGTTTTAAAAAGATTTAGTGTATATGATTTAGAGCTTGAGTATCTTTCTTTTCTTCATGTTACATTTCAAGAAAATCCTGTTTTTCAAAATATTAGTCTATCAAGTGGTGCTGAGATAATGGATCTAAAAGCTCTTGATAATAATGATATTTTGATAAATTTTAATAGCATAACATCATCTAATAAACAATTTGAGATATGGCGTATAGAGGATGCAAATGTAAGCTTAAGAATATCTTCTTGTGAGTTTGAAGATTTGCATATTCATGAGTTAAATTGTAAAAAACTTGAGTTTAATGAAGTCACAAAATTTAGTAAGCTAAAAATAGAAAAATCAAAAATCAAAAATATTTTCTTTAATAACATTGATTTTTTAGAAAATTCTAGAATACTATTTGAAGTAATAGATTGCAATAGATTAATACTAAATAAAGTATCACAAGAATCAAAATATATACAATTTAATCATATAAAAGTTAATGAAGAGTTTGTTTTACGAAAAGTAGAATTTCATAATACTTACTTTAATGATTTTGATATATCTAACGCTACTAAAAAAATAGCTAAGACATCATTTGTAGATAGCAAACTAAGCTCTTTAAAGTGGGGTGATATTTCAAGAATGACAGCAAGTAGAGATTTTTTTAGAGAATTAAAGTCCGTATATGATGAAAACCACAACTACATAGAAGCAAATAATTTTTTTACGATGGAGATGAAAGAGTATAAAAAGGAACTAAAGGAAAAAGAGCTTAATTTTTGGCAAGAAAAGTTTGTTTTCTTTCTCAATGAAAAAATATCAAACTTTAGTCAAAGTTGGTTTTTGCCTTTTGTGTGGATATTTATTGCTAATTTCCTATTTTTTAGTTTACAAAAAATCAGCAGTAGTAAATGCAGTATTTTAGAATTTTCAATTTTTTTGATAGTTTCTATTATATCTTGGATCTTAGGAAGATTGGTTTATGAGATAAAGCAAAGCGGAAGTTATTATCTAGCTCAACATATATTCTTTTTGCTTGGTTTGGTTGCTTATGTGCTTTATAGTGCAAGTATTGTCGAAGTACTTCAATTTTCGCATATTCAAAGTTATAAAGACTACAAAGAATCATTTGAAGTTAGTGTGTTTTATCTATGGTTTTTACATAAACTTATCTTGAGTTTTATTATTTACCATTTTGTTGTTGCACTTAGACGACAGACTAGGAGGTAGGGAGTGAAAAAAGATTTATTTCAGATCAAAAGCATATATTTAAAATCATTACTCTTATTACTTATTTTTTCTTTCATTACTGGCTTTAGATTTGATTATTTTGATAAACTTTTCTACTTTGATGTTTTGCTGATACTTTATATAATATCAGTGTTTTTTTTACAAAAAGGAATTTCAATATCTAAATTTACCTTTGATTTTATCAAAATATTATTTGTGATTTTTTTACCACCTATTATTTTGATAAATTTTACAAGTGACACATCAGGTTCATTACAATTTTTTAGTCAATATATATTTTTAATAACTGTTTTACCATTGTTTTTAGAAAGTGTTTATAAAACTAAGCAGTACGACTTTTTTCTAAAAAGTTTATTATTTGCATTGATTATTAATTCATTACTTTTTTTACTTAAATACTTTGAGCTTGTAGGGCAATTATATTTTCGAGATTACCCCTTTCGTTTTGCTCTGGGTGAGTTTGGTCCTAATGAGATGGGACACTATTTGATCTTAATGCTATTTTTAATAACGGTATTTATAAATTCTAGGTTTAAAACATTAGTAGAGCTAATTGGTGTCATTCCTTTTGTTTTGACTTTATCAAAAACTGTATGGGTTCAGTTGAGCGTTTATTTAATTGTCAAAAAAACTAAACTAATGCTCATAGGTTTGATTTTAATGTTTTTGGTATTGTATTTTAGTGGATACTTTAGTGTTGTTTATGAAGTAATGAACTCCATACTTCAAGATTTTTCTACCACTACGACTAGCAATACAATAAGATTAGAAATGATGAGAAATGCGTTTAGTAGTATTCCATCAACTATTTTATTTCCAGGGTATCACTCTATACTAAATCTTGATACTAGTTTAAGTGTGCATAATGGCATCTTGTCATATATAGTAAATTTTGGCTTGATTAGTTTTATATTACTATTTTTAATTACATTTTATTTTATTTCTAGAAATATTAAATATAGGTATTTTAGATTCATACTATTTTTTATTTTTTTAGATTTTATAACTTTGATTTTTAATCCTATTATAAACTCTAGGATAGTTTGGCTTCCTTTATTTATATATATTTATACATACCATTACAAAAAGGATGAGTATGTCTAAAAAGATAGCTTTTATAATTAATTCTTTGGCTGGTGGTGGAGCTGAAAAGCTTGTAAAGACACTACTTGAACAGTTTCATAATGATGGATGGTATGTTGAGTTAATTTGTTTAGAGAAAGATGATATTTATAGTGTGGATAAAAATATAAAAGTAACTTACTTAACTGAATGGGACAAAAGTGTTAGTGGCATTAAAAAATTACTTTTTCTTCCAGTTTTAGCTTTTAGACTTTTTAACTATATGAAAAAGCATCAGATAGAGACTGTTCAAAGTCATCTTTTTAGAGCAAGTTATGTAAATCTACTAGCAAAATTCTTTTTTAGAAGCAGACATAATGTTCAAATAGTTAATCATAGTGTGATTAGCAGATACAAAAATGAAGGTATGAGTGGTAAGATAAATTTGTTTCTTATAAAAAAACTTTATCCTTATGCAGATAGGATAATCTCTGTTTCAAGTGTAGTTCAAAAAGATATGCAAGAGTTGTTTGGATTCAAAAATGAAAAAAAAGTTATTTATAATATGTTTGATCTGAATGAAATTCAAAACTTATCAAAAGAAAAAATTAATGATTTTAAATTTGATAAAGCTAAAAAATATATAGTTTCAGTTGGTAGACTGATACCATTAAAAAGAAATCATGATTTGATTTATGTTTTGTCAGGCTTAGATAGCAATGTAGAGTTGATATTTATTGGAGATGGTGAAGAAAAAAATAATTTGATTGATTTGTCAAAAAAATTAGATATTTATAAAAGAATACATTTTTTAGGTTGGGTAGACAATCCGTATAAGTATATATATCACTCCAATATTTTAGCTTGCACATCTCAGACTGAAAGCTTTGGTAATGTTTTGGTCGAAGCTATGGCATGTGGAGTACCTGTTGTAAGTACAAAGTGCGGAGGTCCTGAAGAAATTATAGATGATGAAGCTGATGGCTACCTAGTTGATATTGGAGATGTTGATAGTATGGTGGAAAAAATAAATTTGATTCTTAATGATGATGAATTATCTAATAAATTGATTTTGAATGCAAAAGAAAAAATAAAACTATTTGATAGTGCTAGTATAATAAAAGAATATAAAAAAATCTTAGGAGAAAAAGTATGAAACAGGCTTTAAAAAAAATATTGAGAAAAAATAAATATCTTGAGATATTAGCTTATATATTGCAAAATAACCAAATATTAAATTCATCAGGAAGTGGGGAATTCGGAAAAACTATAGATGAGATGTATTCTCATGGTGCAAATGTAGCAAAGCTTTTTGCTGAAAATTATGATGGAAATTTAGAAAACAAAGTTGTACTTGAAATAGGAACAGGATATACAAGAGCAACAATGCTTTATATGATAAAAGAGTACAACCTTCAAAAAGCATACTGTTACGATAGGTTCAATTGCTTACATGAAAATGATAATAAAATCATTGAAAAATATAATTTAGAACCATATTTAGAGAAACTCGAATATATTTCTGGAATTAATAAAGAGTTGTTGAAAATAGAAAATTTAAGTATTGACTATGTGGTTTCAAATGCTGTTCTTGAGCATGTTGACACTTTAGAATTATTATTTAGTGTATTGGAAAAAGTTTTGAAAATAGATGGACAAATGTATCATAAAGTTGATTTAAGATGTCATAATAGATTTAAAATACATGGGGAGCTTTATTTTCATACTTTTGGTGAGAAGTTTTGGAATATGATGGGTGGCAATATTGGTCAGCCAAATAGAAAGTTATTGAAAGATTATCTAAAATTATTTGATACTTGCAATCTTGAATGCAGTACAACTATATTTGAACAATTTAGTGAAGAAGAGTTAAAAAAAGCAAAAAGTTACTTAAAAATTGAAAATCTTGATGACTACAAAGTTGCAGTTGCTGAGTTTAAATTATGCAAAAAATAGCAATAGTAGTCAACAACTCATGGTATGCGTGGAATATGAGAGCAAATCTAGGCTTTGCTTTTCAAAAGCAAGGATATGAAGTGATTTTTATTTCTCCTTATGATAAATATAGTGAGAATATAAAAGAGCATTTTAGATACATAGATATTAATATAAATTCAAAAGGAACAAATCCTATAGAAGATTTAAAGACTATATATATGTATTATAAAAGATACAAAGAATTAAAACCAGATATAGTATTACAATATACTATCAAGCCAAATATTTATGGAACGATAGCTGCAAGTATGCTGAATATCCCTATTATAAATAATATAGCAGGATTAGGTACACTTTTTATCAAACAAAATTTTATAACTAGTATTGCAAAATGGCTTTATAAATTTTCACAGAAAAGAGCTACAAAAATATTTTTTCAAAATCATGATGATTTTAAAATGTTTGTAGATGAAAATCTAGTTCAAAAAGAAAAATGTGATGTACTCCCTGGTAGTGGTGTGGATGTAGAGAAATTTTTGCCAGTAGAAAAAAAAGATGATGGAATTTTTAGATTTTTATTAGTCTCAAGAATGCTTTGGGCAAAAGGAATACAAGAATTTGTGGATGCTGCTAAAATTATAAAACAAAAATATAAAAATGTTGAATTTCAACTTTTGGGTCATCTTGATGTAAAAAGTCCAACTGCAATATCAAAAGAGCAAATGGATATATGGGTAAAAAATGGTTTTGTAAATTATTTAGGTAGTAGTGATGATGTAAGGGTTGAAATTGCACAAGCAGATTGTATAGTTTTACCATCATTTTATAGAGAAGGAACGCCAAGAATACTTCTTGAAAGTGCAAGTATGGCAAAACCTATAATTACTACAGATAATGTTGGCTGTAAGGATGTTGTAGATGATTGTATTAATGGATTTCTTTGTAATATAAAAGATTCTGCTGATTTAGCTTTAAAAATGGAAAAAATGTTAAATTTGACTGATAGTGAACGAAGTTCTATGGGAAAAGCTGGACGAGAAAAAATAGTAAAAGAGTTCGATGAAAAGATAGTAATAGAGAAATATTTAAAAGCTATTGAGAGTATATTAAAATGAAAAAACTATTAATCACTGGCTCAAATGGTTTTGTAGGTAAATATTTTATAAACAAATATAAAAATAAATATGACATAAAAACTTTTAGTTTTTTAAAAGATGATATAAATAGTTTAGATTGTAGTGATGTAGATGTAGTTTTTCATCTTTCAGCTTTGGTTCATCAAATGGCTGGAGCAAGTGCTAGTGAGTATGAAAGAGTAAATGTAACTCAGACTTTAGAATTAGCAAAAAAAGCAAAGAAGAGTGGTGTAAAGCACTTTGTCTTTATGAGTACGGTTAAAGTTTATGGGGAA
>Ga0163223_100219_pt1 | contig 20064 bp, 17 predicted proteins | sample MSEWel2016_02_17_2_FD_113147 | JGI IMG/M metagenome (GOLD analysis project Ga0163223, IMG submission 113147) | Subsurface microbial communities from deep shales in West Virginia, USA - MSEEL Well Study Marcellus 5H_2016_02_17 ...
AAAGAAAATAGAATAGTGATAAAAAAATTTGAATATATACGCATTCAAGAGTATAATAGGTGGAAAGATTAAGTTATGTTTCACCAAATCAAGGAGGATTCGAATGAGTTTCAAATATATTCAAACAATACAATCGCCGGAAGAGATTAAGGCACAATTGCCGGTATCGAAAGAGTTAGCTCAGGCAAAAGCCCTACGAGATAAAGAGATTCAAGAAATATTTATGGGAAAATCAGATAAATTTCTGATGATAGTAGGTCCCTGTTCAGCAGATAATGAAAAATCTGTTTTGGATTATATGGTGCGTTTGGGAAAAGTGCAGGACCAGGTTGCAGAGAAGATTTTGCTAATCCCAAGAATTTATACGAATAAGCCGAGAACAACCGGTGAAGGCTATAAAGGAATGGTGCACCAACCGGATCCATTAGAAAAAGCAGATATGGAAGCCGGGATTAAAGCTATTCGTGCCATGCATGTCAAAGCCGGTGAACTCACAGGGATGACCAGCGCCGATGAGATGCTTTATCCGGATAATCATGAATACCTTGATGATATACTTAGTTATGTAGCAGTGGGTGCAAGAAGTGTAGAAAATCAACAGCATCGGGTAACAGCCAGTGGTGTTGATATTCCTGTAGGGATGAAAAATCCGACAAGTGGCGACATATCGGTCATGTTAAATGCAATAAAAGCAGCTCAAATCGGTCATGACTTCATCTATCGGGGACAAGAAGTTGAAACGATGGGAAATCCTTTTGCCCATGCCATCATGCGTGGTTTTGTGGATCAATATGGACGTAGTTTCCCCAATTACCATTTTGAAGATTTAAAATATTTGATTGAAAAGTATAATGAGCGTGACCTTAAGTATCCAAGTATTATTGTAGACGTGAACCATGCAAATTCAAATAAACAATATCAACAACAACCTCGAATTGCTGACGCAATTATGCGAAATCGAAGGTATGATCCGGAGATTAAGCAATATGTAAAAGGAATTATGGTGGAAAGTTATATCGAAGGTGGTAGTCAGAAAATTGACGGTGGTGTATATGGAAAATCAATAACAGACCCTTGCCTTTCAATTATAGAAACCCAAAGAATGATTTTAAATATTGCAGAGAAACTATAATCACTATTTTGATAAGTAAAGGAGAGATGAGAGTTATGAAAAAACTTGGAAAAATTGTTAGCTATGGTTTATTGGCAGTCGGCCTTGCACATGTAGTTTTTGTTCTAAGCCAAATCAAAAAAGCAATGGGCTTAGCAGATAGCTATGATATTGTCTCAACATTTGGAGAGAAGACGATTGACATGTCGGGACAAACGGACATTGTTAGTGTTGGTGCCATGTTTTCAGGAACAACCCTAGACTATACTAAGGCAAGAGTAAAAAGAGGCGCTTATGTATTAGAACTTACGGCTTCATATGCCGGCATTGAAGTTATTGTTCCCGAAGAATGGTATGTAGAAACTAACGGCAAATTAAAGATGGCCGGCATTGAAAATGATACATTAACCTATGAAAAACGTGTACCTGACTTGATAATTGATCATGATTTATTGTTTGCAGGCGTAGAAATCAAAGGAATATAAGGAGAAAGTACAATGATGGATGAACGATGGGTTTTTTATGATAAAGTTAAAGCTGAAGTAGTTGCGGAAGGAGTAACACGACGTGTTCTCGCATATAACAAGGATCTTATGTGTGTTGAGAACACCTTTGAAGAAGGTGCTATAGGCGCCCTTCACTCACATCCCCATACACAGATTACCTATGTGGTTCGTGGGAAGTTTGAATTTGAAATAGATGGTGTCAAGAAAATTGTCCAAGCTGGTGACACCATGCTAAAAACAGACAGCGTCATTCACGGCTGTCTGTGTAAAGAAGCGGGCGTTTTGATAGACATTTTTAATCCTATGCGTGAGGATTTTGTTTAAGAAAATCAAGAAAAGCATCAACAAGTTCGGGGTCGAGTTCGGCCCCTTTTTGTTTACGCAAAAGTTCTGTTGCCTGATCATAAAGATTATCAAGCGTGGGGTGCTCGATGATAAAAGTAATATAGTTTTCAACGATATGCAGAATACGAGATTCTAATAAAACCTCGGTTCCTTTTAAACCTTTTGGATAACCGGTTCCATCCCAGTTTTCATGGTGAGCTAAAACAATCTCTGCATAGGCTTGTGTCTCACTAGCAGCATTCAAGATCCGATAACCAATTTCAGTATGACGGGCAACCATATCAAATTCGTCAGATGAAAGGGCAGTCGTTGGTTTCTCAATAAGAGGTTTGGGAACAGAAATTTTACCGATATCATGCATATAAGCAGCTTGGCTTAAGATTTTCACTTTTTCGGGGCTAAGGCCTAAATAGTTTGCGAAGTTTTTACAATATAATTTAACTTCTTGAGCGTGTTTGTGCTCTTTTGGAAAGTGTTCTTTTAGATGTTCAAGAATTTTATTAATAGCTAAAGATCGAAAATCTTGGGATTCAATTAACTTTTTTGTATACATGGTTTCGTCGGATGCGTTTAGAATATCAATGATAGATTCACTAACATTTTTTTTGGTTTTAATTCCATAAGAAATAGAAAGAGGAACAATGCCATTCTCTGGTTTCTCAATAGATTCATATAAGCGTTCTAGGACAACTTGGGCTTCTTTCGTGGTTGTCTTGGGTAATAGGATGATAAATTCATCCCCACCATAACGGGCAGCTATATCACTTGTTCTTAAATGGTGACGTATGATTTCTGCGAGTTTTTTTAAATAATTGTCTCCAGTAGCGTGACCAAAAGCATCATTGACGAGTTTAAGTCCATTCATATCAATCATAACCAGACTTATGGGCAGGTTATGACTATTATCCAATCGTGATAAGGTGTCTTCAAAATAACGACGATTATATAGGCCGGTAAGTTGGTCGTGGTAGCTTAGATAGACAATTGTATTTTGTTGTTCCAAAAGTGAAGCGTTCATTTTCTCAAGCGCTTGAGTTCTCTGGGATACTTTATCTTCTAAAGTTTCCATTTGATAACTAATGGTATCAGCCATTTGATTGAAACCTTCAGCCAATCGTCCAATTTCATCATCTTGATTAAGTTTAACTCTTAATGCATGGTTTCCCTCAGAATAAGCTTGTGTAATATTGGTGAGCTCAATAATGGGTTGAAGTATTTTTTTATTGCGTTTATTCCATGTATAACTAGAAAATAAAGCAAGCAATAGGATGAGAATTAGTGCGACAAAAATGGCCGAGTAATATGTTGATACAATGGGATGAGAAGGTAATTCAATAATAATCAACCAATCAAGTCCATAGGAAGAGTAAGGGACAACACGCAAAAAGGTTCGTTGCAACCAATAGCTAGACGTATAATTTGTTTGACCGGTTTCTTTATAGTGTTCAAGAGCATCAAGAGCATCTTGGCTGGCAAGCTTAGAAAAGGGGATGCGTTCAAAGGTGTCTCCTGAATTATTAAAATTGGATACGCCTAAAGAATTGGCAACAATGTATTCCGAGTCAGATTCGATAATATAGCTTTGGCCTTCATAATTGGAAGTGTAGGAAGCCATTTGTTCGCTTAAGCGATTTAAGGTAAGATGCGCCCCAAGGACTCCGATCAATTCGTTTTTATCATTCCTCGCAGGGGCAGAGATGGAAAGAGCCAGATCATCCATAACAAAGTGTTTATATATGGGAGAAAAAACTAAGGTGTCTTGTGAAATGGCTTCAGTGTACCATGGACGTGTTCGAGGATCAAAAACCGGATTTTTAAGGACTTCAGTTGACATATTGGAGGTATCATCAATTGCATAATATACAGAATGGAAATCAGTCGATGGATCGGCTAGCATAATCTCAAAAGAGTCATTCATGCTACGGCGTGCGCCATAATAATATCCCGCAGTCGTGCCCAAAGAATAGCTATATATATGACTGGGCGCATTTTTTAGCACGCTGACAAAATATGGATTTCGATTTTCAGGCACACTCACGTCCACATTTCCGGTCTTCACCATATCTTGACCAAATGAAATAATATGAATGGGACTTGCGAGGACATCTTCTACATCGTCTAATAAATAGGTTTGCGCTTCCTGTTGGAGCGTATCAAGGAGATGATTGTTAGAAATCATCCAAGCAAAGAGCAAGACAGAACTGACAATAATTAAAGTTGTAAGCGAAAGAATTAAGTAGGATATATTTAAAGTTTTAATAATCGATTGTCTTTTATGTTTCATACGAGTCACCCCTCTGTGCGTAAAAACAATAGTTACTACATATTATACGCTAATCCTATAAAAAATTCTATGATTTACGGATAAATAATGAATTAATGCTTCCAGAAACGCTTTCGATACTGGGTGGGGGTGCATTCCAGATGCTCTAAAAAGGACCGGTTATAATAACTAACATTGTTGAAACCAACATCTGAAGAGATATGAGCAATACGTAGGTTGGTGTTGACCAATAGTTCGCAGCTTTTTAATATTCGGTAACGGTTCACATAAGCGATGGGAGTCATGCCGATGACTTCTTTGAAGACACGGCAAAACTGTCCTTCACTTAAAGAAATCAATCCAGCTAAAGTTTTTAAATCGATTTCTTCAGTATAATGGCGCCTGATGTATTCGGTAATCGGGGCCATGCGTTCATGTTGATAGGTGGTCGCGGATAGGTTCTCCTCCGCATTTTTGGCAAGAGAAAAGAATTCATGCCAAAGTTCGATAAACTTAGCCTTTAGAAGAAGTTCATTCTGGCTAAGCTCTTCTTGGGGTAGTTTTATAATGGAAGTTATTAGTCTTAGCATCTTCTTATACTCAGGCATTGTGTCCTTAATGTGGACCGGAAAAAGTATCGATGCACTAAGGACCGGATAGATATATTTTGAAAAAAGCATACGGTTCATTACATCATCAAAGAGATTGGGATGAAATACGATGGCTGAAAAATCACACATTTCTCCCTGATAGGGCTTGGCGGAATGTAGCTGGCGAGAGTTCACAAAAACGCATTCCCCTTTTTTTACAAGATGGGTCTCATGCTCAATAGTAAATAGAGCGGCACCCTGATGAATATAGAAAATCTCAAATTCTTCGTGCCAATGGAGGTAGAAGAAAGGATCCTGTTCAGGCGTCATCGTTAAATGATGCAGACCGACCGGAAGTTCAGAGGTTCCGTGTTTTGCTTGTTCCTTATAGTGCAAATTATATAATGGGCTCATATGTATTTTCTCCTGTATCCATAGGCTAAATAATAGATGCATCAAAATAGTGTTAGAATATACGTGTTTTGTTCAAGAAATGATGATTTTTCGTCAGTATAATAGTAGTATAGAGTATCAAACGTTAAATGTAAAGTGAGTCAGTGTTTAGAGAAAAGGAGAAAATATGAAATTTACAGAAGGATATTGGTTAGCAAGTGAACGTGCAAATCCCATCTATGCTTCAGATGCTTATGCAGTAGAAGCTATTGAGAAGGGGATGCGTGTTGTCGCACCCGGAAAAAAAATACAACATCGTGGAGACACCTTAAATCAACCGACAATAACGCTGGAATTTACAAGTGTTGCACATAACGTCATTCATGTGAGAGCCTATCATTATGAAGCATATGCCCATCTAGACCCACGTTTTGAGCGAGAAGAATCGCCGGAGAAAGTGGATGTTACGATTACAGATGAAGAAGCTGTCATGATTGCCGGTGATGTGACGGTTCGTGTCAATCGACAAGAATGGGGATATCAGTTTGAGGCAGATGGAAAAGTAATTACATCTTGTGGCTTTAGAAATCTAGCCCATATGCAGTACGACCGTCAACTATCGACAATGAATCCACAGGATAATTACCTGGCGGCCAACTATCAACCATATATGGTCAATGAATTGTCCCTACAACCTGGGGAATGTGTCTATGGATTAGGTGAACGTTTTTCTGCCTTTGTTAAAAACGGTCAGTCTGTGGATACGTGGAATGAAGATGGAGGAACGTCTTCTCAAATCGCATACAAATCTATACCTTTTTATATGACCAACAAAGGCTATGGTATTTTCGTGGATCATTCAGATAATGTATCTTTTGAAGTGGCCAGCGAAAAAGTGGAGTATGTAGGCTTTTCCGTTCCTGGAGAAGAAATTCGTTATGACTTTATCTATGGACCGACACCCAAAGACGTCTTATCCGGCTATACAGCCTTAACCGGTCGTCCGGCATTACCTCCGGCATGGTCATTTGGTCTTTGGCTATCGACGTCCTTTACTACTAATTATGATGAAGAAACAACGAGCTCATTTATTGATGGGATGGCAGAACGTGATATACCGGTGAGTGTTTTTCATTTTGACTGTTTTTGGATGAAAGAATTCCAATGGTGTGATTTTGAATGGGATGAGCGTGTATTCCCAGATGTTCCCGGCATGTTGAAACGCTATAAAGAAAAAGGATTAAAAATTGATCTATGGATTAACCCCTATATTGCCCAGGGAACAGACTTCTTTAGAGAAGGTGTGAAAAACGGATATTTTCTTCAACGTGAAGACGGAAGAGGTCCCAAGCAAGTGGATATGTGGCAAACGGGTATGGCCCTAGTTGATTTCACCAATCCGGATGCCTGCCAATGGTACCGTGACAAACTAAAATCACTTTTGGATATAGGTGTAGATTGTTTTAAAACAGATTTTGGTGAGCGAATTCCGATTGATGTAACCTATTATGATGGCTCAAATCCAAAAGCCATGCATAATTATTATACCTATCTCTATAATAAATGTGTTTTCGAATTGCTCGAAGAAGAGAGAGGTGATCATGAAGCTGTTCTTTTTGCCAGAAGTGCAACTGCAGGCTGTCAAAAGTTTCCGGTTCACTGGGGTGGGGACTGCTCAGCGAATTACCCATCAATGGCTGAGACATTACGGGGGGGACTCTCCTTCGCCTTATCCGGTTTTTCATTTTGGTCCCATGATATTTCAGGCTTTGAACATACAGCAACACCGGATGTGTATAAGCGATGGGTTGCCTTTGGTATGCTAAGTACCCACAGCCGACTTCATGGTTCAACTAGCTATCGAGTACCTTGGTTATTTGATGATGAAGCCAATGACGTGGTGAGATTCTTTACAAAACTTAAGTGCCGCCTGATGCCCTATATTTTTGCAGAGGCCGTTGATGCAACCCTGACAGGGGTTCCGGTAATGCGCCCCATGATTTTAGAATTTCCCGATGATATGGCCTCTAATTATCTAGATATGCAATATATGCTTGGAGGTCGTGTGCTCGTTGCTCCGATTTTTAATGAAGAAGGTAGGGCGGATTACTACCTTCCTAAAGGACAGTGGATTCATATGTTGAGTGGTGAAGTTCGTGAAGGTGGACGCTATTATTCAGAGACTTATGACTACTTTTCTTTACCACTTTATGTACGTAAGCATACCTTGCTTGCCTTTGGTGCTAGGGATGACCGTCCGGATTATGATTATGAAAAAAATATTGATCTTCATATTTATGACTTGGAAGAAAATAAAAAAGCGTCATGTAATATTGTAAATGTAGAAGGCAAGGTGCTAGGAAGCATTAGCGCACGATTAGAAAATCAGGTGGTATATGTCAAAGCAGATTCTGGGATTAGCTTACAATCTGTAAAACTACATGGAATGGATGGGGTAGAGCTTAAAAGTGTATATAAATAAGTTAATATAAAGTGTTTTTAAAAAAATCAAGAAAGCTTAATCTTAAGAATTCTTGATTTTTTCTGTTAAATTTTAAGAGGACAAGGTATAATAAAGACAATAATCATATGATTGGGGTGTTGGTATGAGAAGCAAAAATGTGATTACGCACATTCAAGATGTGGATGCACGTTATAAATTAAGTCATGTTTTCAAAGAGCAAGGTTTAATTGAACTTCGTATTGATGACTATGAAGAGTTTTTTCATGCATTGATACATGTAAGACCATATTTGTTTATCGTAGAAATAAATTCTCTTGATGATCCCTATGTGAAAGTTATCCAGATTATAAAAAAATCAGTCCTTACACGTTCGGTGCCGATTATGGTCATAAGCCAGGCTAAAGAAGAAGCCTTATATGACGAGCTGGCTAGACATGATTTGGTCAGTATTATTCAAGGGCCTTATCATCAGGGGGTTTTTGATGTCGAAGTTCGACAAGCGGTTAATATGATTCAAAGTAAGCTTATGTTGGATACGACCCAGGACTTGCAAGCGGTTCAGACGGTAATGATTTCCGGCTTGGCTTCATTAGCAGAATATCGTGATCCGGAAACTGGAGAACATATAAAACGCACACAAAATTACGTTAAGGCATTGGCGATTACACTTAAACGAAAAGGCTTATTTACAGAAGAGTTAACAACAGAAAACATTGAATCTATATATATGTCAGTGCCCTTGCATGACATTGGGAAAATTGGTATAAGGGATGAGATTTTATTAAAAGCCGGGCGGCTAAACAAAGAAGAATTTGAAGAGATGAAGACCCATACAACATTAGGCTATGAAGCCATAATTAAGGTGGGTATCCAAGGGGCTTAAGTGGACAAGAAATCCCTTTAGTCGGACGCTTGATGGCCGTGGCAGATGTATATGATGCTCTTGTATCAAAACGGATATACAAGTTGCCGATGACGCATGAAGAAGCTATGGATATTATCAAATCAGAAAGTGGTACACATTTTGATCCCCAGATTGTTGAGTGTGTGGTTGAACTTGAGCGAACTTTTAGAAATATAGCACAGACATATTCAGATACTGAGCCGGATAGCAATAAGCAAGATTTACTTGAAGATATTCATCGGCGCGGATACTTGAATAAGATTCTTATTGTTGAAGATAGTCGGATTGTCCGACGCGTTATGGAAAATCAGTTCTTATCAATAGGAATTGATGTCGATGTTGCCGCAGATGGGCAAGAAGGTCTGACAAAGGTTTTAACGAATACGTATGATTTAGTATTACTTGATATTGAATTGCCAAAACTTAATGGCTACCAAATGGTAGAAGCGATTAAGGAACATGGAGAACTTCCGGTTATTATTGCAATGACAGCTACAGATTATAGTGTTACCCTTAGTCAATTAAAGGATATGGGGATAGCAGGATTAATTCTAAAGCCGGTGGACTTAGAACGTTTAGGAACAAAGTATGCGGAAATAATGCGCAAAAAATATCCTGAGAAATTCTTGAATGGAGAAAGATGATGATTGATTCTAAATTTAAAGAAAATAAAGGGAAGTACATTCTTCAATGTATTATGGCAACAGGTGTCATTGCCATGAGCTTGTTTATGCTTGATTTGGTATTCGATGTTGCTATTGTTGCTTCATTAGGTTCAACATCTTTCATTGTATTTGCGATGCCTCATAAAAAGGGATCAAGTAATCGAGTTATTATCTTAGGAAATACAATTGGTATCATTGTCGGAGGAATTTGCTATTGGTTTGGTTCAAATCATATCAATATTCCTCATGCGATTATTGCAGCGATTTCAGTGGGGTTATGTTTGTTTTTGATGGTCATTTTACAAGCGGAACATCCACCTGCAGCGGGAATTGCTCTTGGATTTGTTTTAGAAGGTTTTAATGTATATACGATTTTGGTTGTTTATTTTGTTTTAGCTATTTTGCTGATTATGCGTAGAGTGCTAAAACCTTGGCTAATTGACTTGACATAAGGAAACTTGCACACATTTATATACATAAAGGAGAGATTATTGTGGACATTACGAGAGAAAAAGCATGGGAACTGTTAACAAGGTACACAAAAACAGACGCATTACAAAAACATGCCTTAGCTGTTGAAGCGGTCATGCGCCATTTTGCAGAAAAAGAAGATGAAGATGTTGAAAAATGGGGAATTATCGGCCTATTACATGACTTGGATTACGAGCAGTATCCGGAAGAACACTGTGAGAAAGTCGTTGAGATTCTTAATGACGCGTCTTATCCCAAGGACTATATACATGCCATATGTAGTCATGGATATGGTATTTGTTCGGATGTAGAACCAGAACATAAGATGGAAAAGGTCCTTTATACCATTGATGAGTTAACCGGTCTCATTCATGCAACCTGCTTAATGCGACCGTCTAAAAGTGTCCTTGATCTAAAGGTCAAGTCGGTTAAGAAAAAATTTAAAACAGCTTCATTTGCATCCGGTGTGAATCGAGATATTATATTAAATGGCTGCCAACGATTAGGTCTTGAATTAGATGAAGTCATTCAAGAAACAATTACAGGCATGCAAAAGGAAGCTGAAGCTATTGGCCTAAAAGGTGAGCTTTAGGTTATTAGTAAAGAGTCGATTACCATTTGTTTTTTAATTGATTGGCCTCTTCAGTGATTTCATTAACAACGCTTTTTACAAGAGGAATATGATCTGTCGGTTTATTGCCTTGACTTGAGCTGGTTTTGCGAAGGCGCTTTTTCATGATTTCAGTTAGGTAACCGCCTTTGAATGTTTTGGGTTCATAGGAGATGACAAAAGCTTGGGGCTCAAATGAATAGATGATATTCATAAGCTCTTTTTCCTTTTTTCGGCGTGTTAATATATCTAGGCGTTGGCGGTTGCCAAGTCGTCCTTTACCGGAAAAAACGGTAACACCGAAGCCTTTTTCTCGAAGCATATCAACCATTTCATCGTTTTCGTGGTTGATATTGACGTGAACACTAGTAAAACCAATGGCAAGCTTTTGCTCAACGTATACACCGACAATCAGCCCTAGAGCAAAACCTAATGAGTAGACAACCATTTCAATAACGCTTTGCTCACCGGAGAGAACAATAGCTAATCCGAAAATATAGATGAGGGCCTCTAAGAAGCCGAATACCGCCGTAAATATTTTAAGGTTTTTAACCATACTAATTGTTCGAAGGGTTAACATAGGGACATAAGCGAGTTGCACAATAATGATAAGTAGTAATTTTGACATATTTCCTCCTAATTAATTATATTGCTTCTAAACCTAAGGATACCATAAAATGACCAAGAGTAAAACTAAAAAAAATCTTGACTTAAAGTAAACACGAAGTGATATCCTTAACATGGTTTGGATTTCACCCGAACCATCTATAAAACAAAAGGAGAAAGTAGAATGAGAAATACGACAGTAAAAAACATTGTTTTATCCGGGTTAATGATGGCACTTGGTATGATTTTACCTTTCATTACAGGACAGATTCCGCAAATGGGAAATATGTTTTTACCCATGCACTTCCCCGTTTTATTGTGCGGTTTGATTTGTGGATGGAAGTATGGGGGTGGGGTAGGATTTATCTTACCCATATTACGATTCATGGTTTTTGGTATGCCGCCATTGTTCCCAATCGGAATAGCTATGGCCTTTGAGTTAATGACATACGGTTTGGTCATCGGAATTCTCTATGAACGATTACCTAAGAAAATTCATTGGACATATGTTTCCCTCATCGTTGCGATGATTTTAGGCCGTCTCGTTTGGGGGATTGCCCAAGTAATCTTGCTGGGACTATCTGGTGGCGCATTTTCAATGAGTATGTTTGTCGGTGGCGCCTTTTTAAATGCAATTCCGGGAATTATTTTACAACTTATTTTGATTCCGATTATTATGGCCATTCTACATAAGAGGCAAGTTGTTTATCGAAATTGATGGCTGTTGCGATATTGACTGGGACTCATATGATATTTCTTTTTAAAAGCGGCGTATAAGCTGCTTTTATCTTTATACCCCACATGTTCCACAATGCTTTCAATGGTATCATCGGTGTAGAGAAGATAATTCACCACATTTTGCAGACGAATCTGACTTGTTAGTTGTCGGAATGAATATCCGCTATAGTCATGAATCAGTGCGGATAAATACTTTGGATGATAATTGTATTTTGATGCGAGACTATATAGCGATATGGTCTGATAGTTGGTGTAAATGGCGTCAATAATTTGCGGGAGAACAGACGACGTTTGTTTAGGTTCAGATTCGCGTATAATGTGGGTGAAAAGCAAAGTTAAAAGATGGTCAATAATCACTCGGCTATACTGTTTTTCGTCCAAAATCTCTTTAATAAGCAAACGAATAAACGTTTCAATATCTTGATCTAACTCGGTAAAGAGTAGGTAGGATTTTGAAGCGTTTTCTATTTGATAGCGAATAAAAAAACTGTTCAGGGCAGAGTCATTAAAGAGCATGTGAAAAATTGACTTGTGGAAGATTTCTTGTGGCAAAACTATATTTAAAATAAGATCTTCACCCTCATGGTATTTTTTAAAATAATGAACGGCATTTGGATTCATAATACATAGATTACCCTCAGTGAGGAAAATCTCTTGTCCATCGATGACGCCGATTGGCGAGCCTTTGACCACATAAAGGAGCTCAAAAAAATCATGGTCATGGATATTTGGGTTGGATTTTTCTTGATGAAATGAAATGAAAACATCAGAAGATGCATCATCTAAAAAGAATTTTCCGGATAAATGACGTGGATCAATCTGACGTTTTTCGGCATCAGAAAGTCCTGATTTTGAGAGAAGACCTTGTATTTTTTTGGAAACTTTTTGATCTGTTGCATAGGTATGTTCCCAAAGCTCTTGTATTAATTTATCATCCATAATCTTACCTCATAACACCAAACATATTACGTGAAATTATCGTTCCTATCTCTATATAGTATATAATGAAATAAGTAGAACATCAATATCATTTTATGGATTAAGGTAAGTTATGGAGGAAGAAAAATGAAGATAAGGTATTGTAAAACGAATCATATAACAAATCCTATGGGATATGAACTGGGCACACCGGTAGTGTCTTGGATTACGGAAGATAGCCAATCGCAAAAACAAGTAGCCGCACAAGTGGTGGTTGCCTTAGATAAGGACTTTAATCAGAAGATATTTGATACAGGCAAAGATGCAGATAGTGATAATCGAGGTGTAGAAATCGATATTGTATTAGAGCCATGTAGGAGATATTACTGGAAAGTAAGGGTTTGGGGAGATGCGGGTGATGAAGCGACTTCAGACACCTATTGGTTTGAAACCGGTAAAATGGATAGTCCATGGGAAGCTAAGTGGATAAGCCCGGAGTGGAAAGATCAGAGTCGAGCACCCTATGTACGCAAAACATTTCAGCTAGATCAAGATGTTGTATCTGCAAGAGCCTATATTATTGGGTTAGGTCTCTATGAGCTTGAAATCAATGGAAAACGCGTAGGAAACGAATGTTTCACGCCCTATTGTAATGCCTATGATGCATGGCTTCAATATCAAACCTTTGACGTGACGGACTACATAAAAAAGGGCGACAATGCGTTTGGCGTATTATTAGGAAATGGTTGGGCGAAAGGACCGTTTGGTACCTTTGGTGATTTGAATACACCTTATATGAATCAGTTTGCATTACGGTGTGAAGTCCTTGTAACCTATCAAGACGGTAGTGTCAGAAAAATCGGCACCGATGAATCATGGAAGTGCCAACCCTCACCAATCCTTGAAGATACCATATATGATGGTGAAGTGTTTGATGCAAATGCCATCTTGGAGGCATGGTCAAAAGCAGATTTTAATGATGAGTCCTGGAGTAAAATGGTGCCCTATACACCCCAAGGACTTGGCCAATTAAGGGAACGTTTATCCGTACCTGTTATCATCAAGGAAGAGTTTAAACCGGTAGAGCTCATCAAAACGCCGGCGGGTGAATGGGTTTTGGACATGGGCCAAAACATGGTTGGATGGTTAAGGATACGGGTTCGAGAACCTAAAGGGACCAAGATTCGTATTAGCCATGGAGAAGTACTGCAAGATGGTAATTTTTATCGGGAGAATTTACGGGATGCAAAAGCAGAATATGTATATATATCGGATGGTGTCGAACGCGAGGTCCAGCCCCACTTTACATTTTATGGCTTCCGCTATGCCAAACTAGAAGGATTTACCGGTGAGATCCAATTGGAAGATTTTACCGCTTGTGTTATATATTCTGATTTAGAGACAAGAGGGCATATTGAGACTTCAGACCCTTATGTGAATCGCCTATTTTTAAACGCCCTTTGGGGACAAAAGGGCAACTTCTTGGATGTGCCGACGGATTGTCCGCAGCGGGATGAGCGAATGGGATGGACAGGAGATGCGCAAGTTTTTGCAGGAACGGCAACCTATAATATGGATACCTATCCTTTTTATGTAAAATTCATGAGGGATGTATATGAAGAACAAAAAATGAGTGATGGAATGGTCGCAAGCACAGTGCCGACCTTTTCCCAGCATAAGCATAAAACAAGTGGTTTTGTTAGTGGTGGTGCATGTGCGTGGAGTGACGCTGCGACCGTTATTCCATGGGAAGTCTATCTTCATTATGGGGATAAAACGATCCTTAAAAATCAATATCAAAGTATGAAGGATTGGGTTGATTGGATTATTGCAAGAGATGTTGAATCAGGTGACCATAAATTATGGACTGTGGGATTTCATTTTGGAGACTGGTTAGCCCTTGATGGACCGGTAGAGGGTGGTGTTCTTGGTGGTACGGATAATGGGCTGCTAGCCTCAGCATATTATCGACTTTCTACTAATATTTTGGGAAAAACAGCCAAGGTTTTAGGTTATACACAAGATGCTCAGTATTATGCCGAGCGGTCAGAAGAGGTCAAACAAGCGATTCAGGATGAATATTTCAGTAAAAACGGACGTTCAACCATTCGTACCCAAACGGCACACGTGGTAGCCTTACACTTTGATTTGGTCGAAGAATCAGTAAAACAGCGTGTTTTAGGTGATTTGACGGCACTCCTTAAAGCGGATAATATGCATTTGAAAACGGGATTTATCGGTACGCCCTATTTATGCCGAGTGCTGTCTGATCATGGAGATTCCGATAGCGCCTATCAGATTTTTTTCCAAGAAGATTATCCAAGCTGGCTCTACGAAGTTGTTATGGGAGCGACAACAATATGGGAGCGTTGGAACTCTATTATGCCGGATGGTAAGATTAGCGGTACCGGCATGAACTCCTTAAACCATTACGCCTATGGCTCTATTGCGGAATGGATGTATCGTAATATGTGTGGCATTAATCCAATAGAAGATGCACCTGGATTTAAAAAGATTATCCTTCGTCCACAATTTTATGGAAAGCTTGGCTTTGCAAAAGGTTCGGTTCGAACGGCAATGGGATGGGTTCGAAGCGAGTGGAAGTTGCTGGAAAATAATCGTGTGAAATATACATGTGATATTCCCTTTGATACGACAGCCACCCTTTACCTGCCCGATGCAGATCGAACAAGTCTTGAAGGCATTGATGATGATTTTATGGATGTGAAACAAGAAGATACGTCTGTGCTTCTTGAATTGGTAGCCGGCCACTATGACTTTGAGTATACCTTGACCTCAAGTTATGCATTAAAATATTCGATTGCATCAGGAATCAAAGAATTACTATCGGTAGATGCGACAAAAGCGATTTTAGAAAAATACGCGCCCAATATATTTAAGGCAGATCAAGGAGATATGGGTATGGCACTTCCCTATAGTATCCAGGATATTGTGGAAAGTTCAGAAGGATTTATCCGACAGACTATGTTGGGTGATTGTGATATTGATCAACTTGATGAAGAATTAAGAAATGTTTCGATAAAGATTCGTGAAGAGATTCGCTAAGAGTTCTTGTGTATTTAAAAAAAATAAAGTACAATAAAAAGGATTGAATTTTCGATTTGTATCGATTATGTACGATTGCGAAAACACAAAAGACTGAATTTAAGGTGGTAAAGGCAATGAATGGCAAAAAACAACGAAGAATCCTTGGGATATATATTCTTTTGCTTTTGTTTGTGATTACAGGTTGTAAAGAACAAAATGCCCGTCAAGAGACATCTTCAGATACCGTGCGAATAGGTATGATTCCAAAGATTATCGGAATCTCATACTTTGATCAGTGTGCAGAAGGCGCCAAAGAAGTTGCCGATAAGTACGGGATGGAATTGATTTATCGGGGACCTTCATCGGCAGATGCAGCTTCCCAAGTTAATATTGTCCAGGATATGATTTATGATGGTGTTGATGTGATTGCTATTGCACCGGTTGATCCGGATGCGGTTAAAGTTGTTCTAGATGAAGCCCGGAGTAAAGGAATCATTGTAGTGACCTTTGATGCAGATTCAGTCAATGAAAGTAGAGATGTTTTTGTCAATCAAGTTTCAGCTAAAGAATTAGGAACACACCTTATCGATGAATTGGTTAAGCTTGTTGGCGCTGAAGGAAACTACGCTATTTTGACAGCGTCGATGACTGCGGACAATCAAAATACATGGATCAATTGGATGAAGGACTATCAGGCGCAGCAGTATCCGGATCTTAATCTGTTGACAGTAATCCCCACCGATGAAGACCAGCAAAAAGCCTATGCCCACACACGAAACCTCGTTCAGGCCTATCCTGAACTTGATGGGATTATAGCCATGTCGACGGAAGCGGGGCCGGGAGCTGCGCAAGCCATAAAGGTATTAGGAAAAAAAGATGAAGTTAAGCTCTATGCCTTAGCCTTGCCCAATGATATGCGTGACTATTTAAAAGAAGGGTCAGTGCATTTAGCAACGCTTTGGAATCCATATGATCTAGGCCGATTAACGGTTGAAGTTATTCATGTCCTTCAACAAAAGCAGGAAATTACTGACGGTTCTACTTATGGAGAGATTGGACCGATTGAATATATTGAGTCTGAGAGAACTGTCATAATGGGAGAGCCTTTAGACTTTAACGCCATGAATGTGGATGATTACGATTTTTAAGTAGAATGGTGGTTCATATGAATACAAAAAAACTCTTAAAAAAACGCGAGAGCTATATTTTTTTCATGACAGTGATCTTATGGATTGCAATATCAACGACGAATTTGAATTTTGCCCATCCGGCATATTTGCTTGAACTTATCGGTGTTAATAGTGTATATTTTATATGTGCATTAGGTGTTCTTCCCTTAATGATTAAAGGGCATTTTGACTTGTCAATGGGAGGAATTATAGCGCTGACAAGTGTAATCCTTTCGCTTATGACCGGCTATATTTTACTACCCATACCAATCCTTATCTTTTTGGGTGCATTCATCGGAGGCCTTATAGGAGTAGTTAATGGAAGTTTGATTGCAAAATTTAAGGTGTCGTCTGTTGTTGTGACCCTTGCAACCATGTACATTTTTTATGGCATTTCAAAATTTATCCATCAAACTTTCCTTGGTAATTTTTTCATGAGTGATGGATATATGATCCAAGATTATTATGGTGCGATTGAGAATGTGAGCGTCTTACTTATGGCGTTGACTACTTTTTTTGTATTAAAGCATACTCAGTTTGGTCGAAGTGTGTACGCGTTTGGAGGCGATCGCAAATTAGCCATGCAAAAAGGTTATCGTGAATCGGTTTCAACCATAAGGGCCCATGGATTTAGTGGCTTAAGCGCCGGTATTAGTGCGGCGTTGCATTTGATTACCTTTAATCAAACCAGTGTAGATGCATATATGAATATTGAATTTGAACTGATTATTATCGTTATTTTAGGTGGATTACATATATTGGGTGGTTATGGAACAGTTTTTGGAACATTGATTGCAAGCCTTTTCATTATCATTCTTAGAAGTGGTTTGGTTTTTGCTCGAATTCCGGTTTTTTGGCATGATATGATGGTTGGTGGCATTATTATTGGGGTCATTGCTTATGGTGTCTTAAAAGACCGTGTCAAAAAAAGATATATAAAAGTGGGTGAAACATAATGTTCAGTTCATATGAAAAAAAATTGTTGGGTATTCTTTTTGGCATGATCCTATTAGGAACCGTTCTTTTCGGAAGGGAATTTTTGTCTATAAAAACATTATTGATTATGGCCAATCAATTGCCGGAATATGGACTTATTTCAATAGCCTTAATGATTACACTCATTGTTTCCGGAATGAACCTATCCATTGTTTCCATGACAACGCTTGCAGGAATTATCGGGGCCTTAACGATGAATTATGCCAGTGATTTAGGCGCTTTTTCGGTTGTCATTGGTGTCTTGGTTATGTTGTTCATAGGGTCCTTGGCAGGGATGCTTAACGGTGTGGTGGTAAGTTTTCTTGAGGTGTCTCCCATATTAACAACCCTAGGGACCATGATGCTTTTTAAAGGCGCGGCATTGAATATTACCAAAGGCGAAGCCATTACATCATTTCCCTCGGCCTTTACCTATATAGGCAACGGTAAAATTTTGGGAATTCCATTTCCTATGATTGTATTTATCCTTGTTGTGGTTTTTATGGGTTGGTGGCTCGATGCAAGTTCTTTTGGTAAACAGCTCTATCGAATAGGGAAAAACCGGAAAGCAGCTATATATTCCGGCATTAATGTGAAAAAAGTCGTTTTTATGGCCTATATTATTGCAGGATGCATTGCCGGCATTACGGCGGTGATTATGTCAGCCCGATATAACTCGATTCGCGTTGACTATGGAGAGACCTATTTGTTAAATGGTTTGGTCGTTGTAAGTTTAGGTGGAATTGATATTAAAGGTGGAAAAGGGACCATGATGGGGGTCTTAATTGCCGTCATTATCATGAGTGTAGTTTTAAGAATAATGAACTTAGCCTATGTCGATTCGCATTTGATGAGTGCGATTATGGGAGTCATTTTATTGATGAATATTTTTGTTCAGTATTATTCTGAGCAACGGTTAAAGCGTAAAATAGAAAAAGAAATATAGGTGATAAAATGTTTGGTATCGAACGATTACAAGCCATAAGGGAGCTTGTTAAAGAAAAAAAATCCGTTGAAGTAGCATATTTGAGCAAAGAGCTTGATGTTTCAGAGGTGACAATTCGTAGAGATTTAGATAAGTTGGAAAAAGAAGGACTTGTTGAGAAAACCTACGGTGGAGCTATACTGATTGACAATAATCAAGTGACTTCAGACGTGCAAAAAAGTTCAAATGATGAAGACATGGAAGTGGATCAGTGCTTTCATCGCATTACCGGCGTGGCGGCGAAAACTATTGAGCCGGGAGATACCGTTTTTATCGGTGGGAGTGCCATGGGAATTGATTTGGTAAAATGTCTTGTTGATGCCAAGGATATGATTATTGTAACCAATAATATTGAAATAGCCATGTTTGTATATAAAGAAAGCAGCCATAAGTTGGTTATGTTAGGCGGAGAGATCGATATGGTCAGCGGCAATGTTGTTGAACTTGATCAACTGGATGAACTCTTGATAGAAAAAGCCTTTATAACTGCAGATGGTGTTGATTTGCAATATGGTTATACCGTCAATGAAAAAAATGAAGTGCGCTTATATAAAAAATTACATCAAGTGTCAAGAGATGTTATCGTTGTTGTTCCGAGTGAGCGTTATCATAAGCGTGGCTTAATCAAGATGGCGCCGCTTCCGTCAATTATGACGGTCGTATCTGATAAAGAAATGCCGGAAGACTTTAAAGCCTTTTATTTTGAAAACAATATTAAAGTGCACACGTCAATGTTGAACTAATCACAGGAGAAGTCTATGGGTGAAAAAAGTATTTTAATTGAAAATGTTAAAAAAGTATATCACCATAATACCGTTTTAAACATTGAAAAAGCTTCTTTTGACCTGGGAAACATTTATGGGATTACGGGGACAAACGGAGTCGGAAAGACAACATTATTAAAAATAATCAGTAAGGAAATAATGCCGGATGCAGGGCAAGTGATTCATGACTTAAAGGTCGAAATGGTATGTCATGAAAACGGTCTCTTTCAAGATATGACAGTGTATGAAAATATGTTTTTAAACCGGGAGCCAAAGCAGTCTTTCTTAGGGGTTAAAGCCTTTGACTGGAAAGAAGCCAAGCGGAAAACAAAAGCAATTCTGGATATGTTTAAGTTAGATATCGATCCCTTGGTCACGGTGCGAGAATTAAAAATGGCAACACAAAAACTTCTTGAAGTCGTCATTGCCTTATCGAAGGAACCGGATGTGTTGATTATTGATGAACCCTTGACCTTGTTAGATTTACAGCAAGTTCAGTTTTTAAACGAAATGGTAAAAGAGTACATGACTGCAGATCG
>Ga0163223_100223_pt1 | contig 19876 bp, 13 predicted proteins | sample MSEWel2016_02_17_2_FD_113147 | JGI IMG/M metagenome (GOLD analysis project Ga0163223, IMG submission 113147) | Subsurface microbial communities from deep shales in West Virginia, USA - MSEEL Well Study Marcellus 5H_2016_02_17 ...
CGGGTAAGCTCTTTTTTATTCTTAGGTTTGTAAGACTCGTCCATAAATAATTCTCACCTCTTCTTTTGTCAAAATCCTGGGATTGGTTACCATACAGGGATCATTTAAGGCATTTTCCACCAAATAGGCCACGGTGCTTTCTTTTAAATTTTCCACCTTAATATGGGTTGGAATAGTTAAGTTTTCCCGCATTGAAACGATCCGGTTAATAATCATCTCAAGCAGTAGCGTATCACTGACATTATCCACGGACAAGCCTAATTGTCTGGCAATGTCCCGATAGCGGTCGGGAACCGTTTCAAAATTAATACGGATGATATGCTCAAGCAAAATGCTGTTACACTCACCATGAGGTAAATCCAGAAGACCGCCCATCGAGTGGGACATCGCGTGGACGGCGCCGAGGCTGGCGTTGGAAAAAGCCAAACCAGCCTGGAGGGAACCAAGCATTAGCTCATACATGGTCTCGATGCTTCGCTGCGGCATTACTGATTTTTCAATGACCTGATTAATCAGACGGATGGATTCCAGCGCATGAACGTCGGTAAGGGCCGAATGGGTACTCGATACATAAGCTTCAATGGCGTGTGTCAGAGCGTCCATGGCAGTGCAGGCGGTTAAATAGCGGTCCATCGACATCAGCGGAATGGGGTCAATCAGGGCCAGATCGGGCACCACTTTTTTGCTGATAATGGCCCGTTTAATATGGGCGGCGCTATCCTTGATAATGGCAAACTGGGAAACATCTGCGGAAGAACCGGCAGTGGTGGGAATACCGATCAGCGGTGGCCCCGGCATCCTCACTTCGTCAACCCCTTCGTAGTCCAGAATATTGCCGCCATTTGAGGCCACAATGCTGATGCATTTAGCACAGTCGATCGCGCTGCCGCCGCCGATGGCGATAATCAAGTCACAACCCAGTGATAAAAAAAGATCAGCGCCGCGCATCGCTTCATGATCTTTAGGATTGGGGGTTATGTCATCAAAAAAGAAGAGTTTTTTTACATGAGGACGGATCAGATCAATGGTGTCACGGAACCATTCAAAGTTCTGAAGCGCCTTATCGGTGACAATCATCGGTTTTTTAGCATTAAAATGAGAGATATAACGCCCAATCAACAATCGGGCGTCGACACCGATGATTATTTCCGGGATTACAAATTTCCTTAGTTCCAATAGGGTTTTAGGCATAATAATAACCTCTCATTCTGATGGAGTTGCAGTTACTTTAGTATAACAGCTGAGGTTCTATCTGTAAACATTTCTTAGTGGTGTTAACACGAGCAGCCAAAGGTGGGGGTATCGATACTTAAATACCCGAGTCCGGTAAAAATTAACGAAAAATTAACACGTTGCTAATATTAATAGCTGCCTCCCATGGATATAATTTGTGACATCAACTATGGGGAGGAATGTGTTTGGATATCAATCAGAATAAAGAAGAAGAGCGGTTGAGAGGGGAGCTCTTAGAAATACTCTACCAGAAAAAAATCACAACCGTTTTTCAACCCATCGTATCGTTGCTTGACGGAACCGTCCATGGCTATGAAGCCCTTAGCCGGGGACCAACCGATTCGCTGCTTCACACCCCGGACGTACTGTTTAAATGCGCCCAGAAGTTTAATAAACTTTGGGAGCTGGAATTTCTCTGTCGTTCAAAAGCCTTTGAGGCGGCCTTTAAAATAGAAAGTGAATTCAAACTTTTTTTAAATGTCAACCCCAATATCATGCAGGATGTCCAATTCAGAAAAGGGTTTACCAAGGAATATCTGGATAAATTTGCCATCGACCCCAAACGGATTATCTTTGAAATTACCGAGAGCGAAGCCATTAATCATCTTGCTGACTTTATTAAAACGATTGACAACTATAAGGAACAGGACTACCGGATTGCCATTGATGATGCCGGTGCTGGTTATTCGGGCCTTAACCTGATCTCGGATATTCATCCTAATTATATTAAGCTGGATATGAAACTGATCCGGGATATCGACAAAGACACAACCAAGCAATCTCTGGTAAGGTGCCTGAATGAGTTTTCAGAATATACAGAAACGGCACTGATTGCCGAGGGGATTGAGACAAAGGAAGAATTGCTGAAACTGATCGAAATTGGGGTTCAGTATGGCCAGGGGTACTTTATTCAAAGACCAAATGGAATTCTAAATTCAATCTCTAAGGATGTGGTTGAAATCGTGAGAGAAGAGAATGCCAATAAAAGAAAACTGTTGGACAATCGGGTACTTAATGACCGCATTGAGTCGATCTGTAAACTGGAGCAAACTATATCACCGGATATTCTCGTTTCACAGGTTCACGAAATGTTTAAGGAAAACGAAACCCTCTCCGGGTTTTGCGTGGTCAAAGATCTGCTTCCGATTGGGGTGATTACCCGAAACGCATTGTATAAGCGAATTAGTGGACAATACGGGTATATTCTTTATGCCAATAAACCGGTTAGCACGATCATGGATACGGATTTTATGCATGTGGATTACCTGGAGACCATTGACATCGTCGGAAAGGAGGCGATGCAGCGGGATTTTAATAAGATCTATGACTTTATTGTGGTGACTCGGAAAGATCAGTTTCAGGGAACAGTAACAGTCAAAGATTTGATGGAAAAACTCATCGAAATTGAGTTTGTTTATGCCAAGCATCTAAACCCCTTATCTGAACTTCCCGGCAATTTGATGATTGAACAGCAGCTGGAAAAGGCCCTTAAAGAAAAAGATAAAAGAACCATTCTCTATTTTGATCTGGATAATTTTAAAGCCTATAATGATCTTTATGGGTTTGAAAATGGGGACCGGGTATTAAAGGAGTTTGCCGAGATCTTAAAAACCCGGATTCCACCGGAACACTTCATTGGTCACATTGGTGGGGATGATTTTATTGCCATTGTGCCCAAAAAGAAAACCGAACAATTGTGCATCAGTGTCATTCACACGTTTAATGAAGCGGTGGTAAAATACTATAACAAAGAAGATATTGAGAAAGGTTATATCACCTCCAAGGACCGCAAAGATGTCGAGGAAAATTTTCCCTTTCTCTCGGTTTCCATTGCGGGGGTAGCCTGCGATCACAGTAAAACGGTTTTTGAACTGGCCGAAACAGCCGCCAAAATAAAAAAGAAATGCAAGAAAAAACAGGGCAGCAATTACCTGCTGAGTTAATTAAAAAAACGGATGCGCATGGCGCGTCTTTTTTTTGATGGAACTGTTTTTCGCGACAATTTTATGATATGATTTATAAGCGAGGTTTAAAATGAATATTTATAAACTCCCCGGGTTACCCAGTGACGATGAAGAGGTCGCCATTCTGGCGCAGAATGATCGGGTTCGGATTGAACGGATTATCAGTACTGGTCAGCAATCAAACTGGTACGATCAGGAAGAAACCGAATACGTGATTCTGCTTGAAGGCAGGGCCCAACTGTCATTTGGAGAAAATCAAACCATTACGCTTGAAAAAGGGGACACCCTGTTAATTCCACCGCACCAAAAGCATCGGGTCGCCTATACCTCAACCGATCCGCCCTGTATTTGGCTGTGTGTGTTTTATTAAGATTCGTAGTAATGGCAAAAACCATCAGCATTTAAAATAAATTTAATACCATCGGTTAAGCACGGAGAATAATAATGGAAAATAAAAGCATTAAAATTATAAAAAATGGCCCTTACGTAGTCACCGGGAGCATCAAACTGACGGAGAAGGTAATTACTTCCCAGGGAAAGGGGTATGTTTATACAGCAGGACGAAATCTTCCCCAGGCCCAAACCTATACCCTGTGTCGGTGCGGAAAGTCAAAAAATCCGCCTTTTTGTGATGGTGAACATTCAAAATGCGCGTTTCATGGCGAGGAGACGGCGTCGAAAGCTGCTTTTTTAGATCGGGCCGAGTTTCTTATCGGAGCAGATCTGGATATGAGAGATGACCACCGTTGCGCCTTTGCAAGATTCTGTCATCGAAATGATGGAACGGCCTGGGAACTGATCAAACAGTCGGATGATCCCAGACTCAAGGAGGAAGCCATTAAGGCAGCCAGTGAATGCCCGGCAGGTCGCCTGGTTGCATTCGAAAAAAATGGCACGGCCATCGAACCCGAATATGAACCGGAGATTGTGATTCTTCAGGACCCTGAGCGGGGGGTGAGTTGTGGTATCTTTGTCAAAGGAAGGATTCCTCTTCTATCAGCGGATGGCCACCCGTATGAAAGACAAAATCGGTTTGTTTTATGTCGCTGCGGCGAATCAGTTAACAAGCCTTTTTGTGATGCCACCCATGTACACATCAAATATCAGGATGGATAATCATTCCGGGATGGAGACATTAAAAAAGACATCATACCAGACAAAGGTTTCTTTAACCTTTGTCTGGTATGATGTCTTTTTAGCCAAAAATAATTAATTTGTCCTGGGATGGGTTGATCTGTGAGTGTGAAGAATTGACCCGTTGCGCTCTGGAATGAGGAAGTGTATGAATCTTCAAAACGTTTTGCTAAATACCATCGTCTTTTCGTTGCCAATTATTGCTGTCATTTATATTTTTGTGGGAATCAAACTCTTAAAACAAAAAGTGGATGGACAGTTTAATTATTTTTCCGCCCTGATGTTTGCTGCAGCAATTTATGCATTGGGCTATTTTCTTTCACTTAATTCTCAAACAATCGAAATGATGATTTTTGCCAGAAATTTTGCCAACCTGGGTGTGATTTTTATTCCAACATTTGGGATATTATTTGTTGCTCAATTTGTGAAAAAGAAAATACCGGGGAAGATTAAGTTTTTATTAGCTGCTGTATCTTGCTTTCTGTGGACCATTTATATCACCAATCCCCTTCATCAGTTGGCTTTTAACTGGGTGGAACTGATAAAGGTCAATGGTTTTTCGGTCGCCAGTACCTCAAAAAACATCGGTTATTATCTGATTTTGGGTTATTATACTATTTTTATCGTCTTTACAATGATGGCATTGATGATGGCAATCAAAAAATCAACCTCCCGAAACCTGATAAAAAGCTATCGCTTTGTCCTTTTGACCATTCAGATCTCCTGGCTTGCAGTGCTGGTGATTCTGATTGGCCTTGATAAATACGTTGACCCCACCCCCGTGGTGATTCTGGTGATTCTAGCCATGATCGGGGTGGATGAGGTTAAAAACGATCTGTTTGAGTTAGAAATAAATCGTTGGAAACAAACGTTTTGGAATCTTGGGGAGGTCGCATTTCTGATAAATTCCGACCGTGAGATTATTTGTATGAACCCCGTTGCAAGCCTTTTTTATGAGAAAAAAAAGGAAAACATCACAGAAATCTTAGCGATTCTTGATCAGGGCGATCACAAACGAAAACCGGTAAAAATAAAAATCGGCAAGGATGACCGATGGCTCTATGTCAATAAGAACAATTTTGATACCAAGCGAAAGCTGGTAAGCTATATGCTGGTCGATTTTACCGAACGGCACCAGACTGAACTTGCCTTAAAAGAAAGTGAAGAACGTCACCGCTTATTAATTACCCAAATGTCTCAGGGGTTGGCAGTGCATGAGGTGCTCTTTGATAAGTCCGGAAGTCCGGTTGATTTTTTATACCTTGATGCCAATGATAGTTATGAAAAGCTGGTAGGCTTGAAGCGCCAGGAAATCATCGGAAAAACAGCGCTGGAGATAAAACCGGAGATGGATAAAAAATGGATAAAAAAATTCGGTCAGGTGGCGATGACCGGCCAACCAATTACATTTGAACATTATGATAAATATGTGGATAAATATTTTGAAATGGTTGCCTATTCGCCCCGGTTTAAACAGTTTGCCGTGATTATCTCGGATGTTACCGATCGAATACAAGCGGAGAAGGAAATTCGTTACCTCAGTTATCATGATTATCTGACCGGCCTCTATAACCGGCGGTTTTATGAAGAAGAACTAAAACGGTTGGACATGCCAGAAAATTTACCAATCACCCTGATCATGGCAGATGTCAATGGACTAAAGCTGATTAATGATTCGTTTGGCCATGTCATGGGAGATGAGCTCTTAAAAAAGTCGGCCCGGTTGATAAAAGAAGCGATTCCTGAAAACAATATTGTCGCCAGGTTAGGAGGAGATGAATTTATCGTGATTCTGCCGCGGACCGATATTTTTCAGGCCGTTGATATCATCAATGATCTGAAAGCTAAAACCGCCAATCAAAAAATCGGTGCGTTTGAGATTTCCATTTCGTTTGGGTATGAAATCAAGGAAATGGAAGACCAGGATATCCAGGATATTTTTAAACGGGCAGAAGATGACATGTATCGGCATAAGCTTTATGAAAGTGCCAGCATCAAGAATAAAACCATTGAGCTGATTATGAATACCCTCTATGAAAAGAGCAGCCGCGAAATGCTTCATTCGAGGCGAGTAAGCGAACTCTGCAGATCGATTGCTGTTGAGATGAACCTCAGCAAGGATGCAGTCAATCAGATTGGCACAGCCGGTTTGATGCATGATATTGGAAAAATGGGAATTGATGAGAGGATATTGAATAAGCTTGGTCATCTGGACTTTGAGGAGTGGCAGGAAATGCAACGTCATCCGGAAATTGGCTATCGGATTCTGAGTTCTTCCAATGAATTTTCAGAAATGTCCAAGTATGTGTACCAACATCATGAACGCTGGGATGGAAAGGGTTATCCTAAAAAATTAAAGCGAGAGGAAATATCGATTCAGGCACGGATTATTGGGGTGGCAGACGCCTACGATGCAAAGACTGGTGATCGAACGTATCGCAAAGGACTAACCCCAACAGAAGCGGTCAGTGAGTTAAAAAGAAATGCCGGCACGCAGTTTGATCCGGCAGTGACACGCATCTTTGTGGAAAAAGTTCTGGGTGAGAACTTTTAAATTGACTGGTTTTAAGAAGTACGAGTAAAGACAACTAAATTAATCCCGTCGATAATGGTAAGATAAGCTGAAGGAGTCTGGAATCAGGCTCTTTTTTGTGTAAAATTAACGCCGATATCATTGATTTTACACCCAATTCGCTTCATATTAAGATTCATTTCTGATATAATGAAAAAATCATTTACAATAGTATTATCAAACCGATTTTGCCTGCGCAACAGCAGGGCATGTTGGATCAGTTTTATGCTGCGGCTAAAAACTTTGGTGATCAGGTCATCTGTGAATAAATGGTCGATAGGAAAGAAGGTTGTTATGAGGATAGGATACGCATGTTTAACGGTGGGAGTACCCAATACTGAACTTAAAACGTGCTTGCTTAAAAATGTTACCGATGAAAAATTGACGGAATTGATCAAGCATAATTTAAATGCACTGGAAAATATGATTGACTACAATATTAATAACCGGGTTGAATTATTTAGAATCAGTTCATCCCTGATCCCCTTTGGATCAAATCCGGTTAACCGGATCATCTGGTGGGAAGTATTTGAAAAGCAGTTAAAAAAGATCGCAAAGAAAATAGCCAAAAGCGGGATGCGGGTTTCCATGCATCCGGGACAATACACCGTTTTAAATTCACCCGATGAAAAGATCGTGTCTAATGCCATTGCCGACCTTAATTATCACGCCCGGATTATGGACAGCCTTGGGCTGGGGCCGGAGAATAAAATTATCCTCCACGTAGGTGGGGTTTATAATGATAAGAAACAGGCGATCAAACGATTTCTAAAAAATTATGATGGCTTGGATGAAGCTGTCAAGAAACGACTGGTCATTGAAAATGATGATAAATCCTACACCATCAGTGATGTTGTAATCATTGGGAAAGCACTGGATATTCCGGTTGTCTTTGATAACCTCCATCATAAGGTGAATCCCTGTGATACAAATCAGCCGGACACGTATTGGATCGATATTTGTAAAACCACCTGGAAAAGTCAGGATGGCAATCAGAAGATTCATTATTCCCAACAAAATCCCGAAAAAAAAACCGGTTCCCACTCTAAAACAATAGCGATAACAGCGTTTATGGCGTTCTATGAAGCGATAAAGGACAGAGATCTGGACATCATGCTGGAAGTCAAAGATAAAAATCTGTCGGCCATAAAATGTATCAATTGCACAATCGGGGAAAAAGAAATAAATCAATTAGAACATGAGTGGAGCAAGTATAAATATGCCGTGCTGGAACGGTCCCCGCTTGACTATCTGGAGATTAGAAAACTACTTAATAACAAAGAGCGTTACCCCTGCATCGAGTTTTATAATCTTATTGAAACCTCTTTCCAGAAAGAAACGACGATTGGAAACTCCATTAACGTGGCCCAGCACATTTGGGGATATTTCAGAACCCTGGCATTGCCCAGTGAAAAGAAGTATTTTTTAAAATTGTTGGATCAATATGAGAAAGGGGAGGCTTCGATTAAAAAGGTAAAGAAAAATTTGTGGAAAATGACTGTTAAGTACGACCAGACCTACCTGTTGGACTCCTACTATTATGTAATTATTTGAAAAAATAAAGTGGATTGTTTTTAAGTAAGGCTTAAATAATAAATGAGAAAGTGGTGTAGGAAAGATTATGCTAACTGTCGAAATCAAAGAATTGGTTGTGTATCTAAGGAATATTGTATCGGAAGAAAAACCGGATGATGGTTTTTTAGAAAAATACGGAGATGATCCGGACTTTATTGAACTTGATAACGCAGCGCGGGAGATTCGAAACAACTGCAAAAAACACTTTGAAATGATCTTTGACTTGTTTCCTGACCCGACCATTATCACGACCATGGATGAGGGCAAGCTATTGACCTATAATCAGGCCTTTTTAAAGTTGATCAAGACCCGGGGAAAGACAATTTTTGATGAGTCGGTAAATATTTCTGATTTGTATTTCGAATTGGATAAGAGAGAGCAATTAGTTGCAGAATTAAAACGAACGGGTATCAGCGAAAATATGGAGATCATGGTTAAGGATGTAAATGATGAAATGTTTGTCGGCCTGGTTTCGGCTCAGGCGATTAACATCGAGGGGACACCTCATATTCTGAGTGTAATTCGGGATATTACCGAAATTAAACGTTTAGAAGCTGAAATTAAACAGTTATCAATCAAGGATAAATTGACGCAGGTGTTTAATCGTCCTAAACTTGATGCGTTTCTCCAATGCGAACTGGAACGTTCTGAACGGACCAGGGCCCCTTTTTCAATCGTCCTGGTGGATGTGGATTCGCTCAGACAGATTAATGATACCTATGGAAATCCGGTCGGAGATAAAGTACTGGTGGCAATTGCCGATATCCTGAAACAAAATATCCGGGTGACAGATGTTGTTGGCAGATGGAGTGGTGAAGAATTTCTGATTATTCTACCCGATACCGATAAAAAAGGGGCCGTAACCCTGGCGGAAAAGATTCGCACCATTGTTGAAAACACCAATTTTGAGACCGTTTTAAAGCTAACGTCGAGTTTTGGGGTATCAACCTATCGTCAGGACTTGTTGCCGGCAACCCTGATTTCCAGAGCCCATGTGGCCCGGAGTCGGGCCAAAGAAAAAGGCAAAAACCGAGTGGAGTGGCAATAATTAAAGCGTCGAAATTAAAAATTGAATTTCTTGAGGTGACAGGTGGATACGAGGCAATTAAAGATTTTAGTGATTGATGACAACCGGGATAATGTGATTGTCTTAAAAGCTCTGATACAGGATGCATTTCCGGAAGTCCGGGTTTTAGCGGCTTTTGGTGGCAAGGCGGGATTTGATATGGCGGCATCGGAAGATCCGGATGTTATTTTCATGGATATTATTATGCCGGAAATGGATGGCTTTGACGTCTGTCGACAATTAAAAGCCAGACCCGATCTGGCAGATATCCCGGTGGTTTTTGTGACGGCTTCCCGGGGCGATAAGGAACATCGAATTCTGGCGCTGGAATGCGGAGGGGAAGGGTTTTTATCCAAACCCTTTGATGAGCAGGAACTGATTTCTCAAATTAGGGCAATGGAAAAGATCAGACGGGCCAATCTTCGTAAACGTAACGAAAAAAAGCGGCTTGATAACCGGATCAGAAAACAAAATGCGGCATTAAAGGCGGCCCATGCCCGAACGCTGAAACTCCTTAAATCGCTGGAAAAGGAAAATGAAGCCAGGAAAAAAAGCGAAAAAGCTCTGGTTGAAGCTCAAAAGTTGGCGCGTTTAGGGAGTTATGAGTATCACTTGAAAAGCGGGGAAATCGGTTATTCGGAGGAAGTTTTAAATATCTTCGGAATCCACTCAGAGGAGCAAATCAGGACAAAAGAACAGTTAATCAGGCTGGTTCATCCAGACGACATTCCTTCTGTACTGGAAAGTATTAAAAAGGTGATGTTAGAAAAATCCGCTGCCGATTTTGTCTTTCGGATCATCAGGCAAGATGGAGAGGAAAGTGTTGCAAATCTAAGGATGATCCCCCAATTTGATGAAAATAAAAATCATGTTGGCGTTTTTGGAACCATCCAGGACATTACCCGGATCAGAAAAACCGAGGAGGAGATCCGCTATCTGAGCTATCATGATTATCTGACCGGTCTGTTTAACCGACGCTTTTATGAAGAGGTGCTGGTCAAACTGGATATTGATGAAAACTATCCATTGACTCTGGTGATGGCCGATGTCAATGGCTTGAAAATGATCAATGATTCTTTTGGTCACGCGGTAGGCGATGAACTTCTGCAGAAGGCGTCCAATGTGATTAAAAGTGGTTGTCGTGACAAGGACGTAATTGCCAGATTGGGTGGCGATGAATTTGTTATTATTTTGACTAAAACTGACGCTGAAACAGCGGCTCTGGTGATTAAACGTTTGGAAACATTGGCGTCCAGAGAAAAAATAGGTGGCTTGAAACTTTCGATTGCTTTTGGTAGCAAAACAAAAACCAGAAAAGAAGAAAATATCCAGCAAGTGCTTAAAAATGCCGAGGATGATATGTATCGGCATAAACTTTACGAAAGTGCCAGCATGCGCAGCAAAACGATTGAACTGATTATGAACACCCTATATGAAAAAAGCAACCGGGAAATGATGCATTCTAACCGGGTGGGCCTCATTTGTGAAAAAATTGGCATGCGGATGAAACTGGATCAGGATGAAATTAATCAGATCCGAACAGCGGGACTGATTCATGATATTGGCAAAATGGGGATTGACGAAAAGATATTGAATAAGCCGGGAGCCCTTAACGCTGAAGAATGGAAAGAAATAAAACGGCACCCGGAAATTGGATACCGAATTCTCAGTTCAGTCAATGAATTTTCGGAAATGGCAAATTGTATTTTGGAACATCATGAGCGATGGGATGGAAATGGCTATCCCAAAGGTTTAAAGGGTGAAGAAATTTCGTTACAGGGAAGAATTGTGGCGGTAGCAGATTCCTTCGACGCCATGACCAGTGATCGAACCTATCGAAAAGGGCTGATTCATGAAGCCGCAATTGCAGAAATCAAACGCTGTGCCGGAACTCATTTTGATCCGCTGGTGGCAAAAATACTGGTTGAAGTGGTGCGTTTAGAGAAGTTCCGTTAGAGTCGTCGGCAAATCGTGGCAATAATCAGGATGAATAAGGGAGATAGGAAATGGAAACGCACACTGACGACTCTGTTTTTGAGATGATTCGGATTATGAAAGCAACGTATGCAAAAGATCTGAGCATCTATGAGGAGGCCTTTCTGGTAAAAACCTTAAAGCGGCGAATGGCGGGCATCAATGTTAACCAATCGGACTACCCTTTGTACCTACAGGAAAACGGTGATGAAGCGGAACGCTTAATGGCATCGTTTCAGATCACCTATAGTCAATTTTTCAGAAATTCTTTGACCTTTGCGGTGTTGGAGCAGCTGGTTTTACCCCAACTACTAAGCCGGAAACCTGAAAATGGCGAACTAAGGGTGTGGTCGGCCGGTTGTTCTACTGGTCAGGAAGCCTACTCCATCGCAATCCTACTGGAAGAGTTGATTCGTACCGCAAAAAAACCGATGCGGTTCCGAATTTTTGCTACCGATCTTTCCAGAGAAGCGATAAGCATTGCCAAAGCCGGGATTTATAATGAGGATGAAGTGTCAAATATTCGGATGAAACACTTAAAAAGTTATTTTATGAAAAGGGGCGAAGCCTATGGCGTTATACCCGGATTAAAAGATAAGATTGACTTTTCAGAGTACGATTTGCTGGATTCCCATTCCAGTAATCCACCGGATAGCATTTTTGGTGATTTTGATATTATTTTCTGCTGTAATCTTCTTTTTTATTATAAAACGGCGGTGAGACGATCGATTGTCGGGAAATTAAAGCGTTCTTTAGCCGAAGGAGGCTTTCTCATCACTGGTGAAGCAGAGTCGATTTTTATGGGAAAGGACGAGGACTTAAAGATGTTGTCTTCAAGTGTTCCTGTTTTTTGGAAATTACGGCATTTCAAATAGGTTCAGGGAGAGAAGATGAACATAAGAAATTTAAAGGTAAAAACACAGCTCATTATTGGTTTTTCAATCATTCTTTTTTTTGTTATATTATTGGGAATTTTAGGTTATGTTCAGACTAATGCCATTGTTAATCAGGCCGAGACCATGTATAATCATCCCTTTCATGTGACCAAAGCAATTGACCGACTAAACGCAGATATTCTAAACATGCGGGTGGGTGTCAGAGACTTAATTCTTGTTGATACTCAGGAAGATCGAGAAAGTACCATCGTATTGATGGAACAGCACGATGCCGATATCCAGTTACAGTTTGACGTGTTGCGCGAACTTTATTTAGGACCGCAGGAGGATGTCGATGAGGCATATAAGGCCTATATTAATTGGGAAACCGCCCGGGTGGAGATTGTCGAACAAGCGCTAGCGGGGGATTTAGAAACGGCAAAAAAGAAGTTGCTACCGGGGGAAAAGGTTGGCAATTATCGGGCAACACTCATTGAGAAAATGAAAGTTGTCGAGAATTTTGCAAATAACAAGGCGGATACCTTATATCAGGGTGCCATTGACTTATCAGATCGGATCATCATGCAATTAGTTTTGGTTGTCCTTATCATTGTTGTCTTTTCGGTGCTGGTTAGTTTTGTCATTCTTAGGATCATTCAGGAACCATTAAATGAGTTGACCCGGGTGACGGATGAATTTCATAATGGCAATCATAATGCTCGAAGCAGCTACGATCATCACAACGAATTTGGCATGTTATCGGAATCATTTAACACCCTTGCAGATGATATTCAAAAAAATATGGAGCTCAATGAAAAAGCAGCAAACTTTATTGAGGTTATGCTAGGTGAAGATGATGCCAGAAAATTCTTCAGAAAGACATTAAATATCCTTTCCCGATACACGGGTTCTCAGGTTGCAGCGGTTTATCTGCTAAATAGCGATAACCACCAGTTTGAATATTTTGAATCGATTGGCTTGGACCAAAAGGGCAGAGAAAAATTTAGTGGGGATACTCTGGAAGGTGAATTTGGTGCGTCGCTTGCCAGTGGCCATTACACCCATATTAAAGATATCCCGGAAGATTCACGCTTTGCTTTTTACACCGTCAGTGGAAAGTTTATTCCCCGGGAAATCATTACGATTCCGATTGTTTTTGGCAAGGAAGTTATTGCGGTGGTATCCCTGGCGGCGATTGGCAAATACAATCAAAAAGCGATTGGTTTTATTGAAAAAACCATCAGTACCATGAGTGCCCGGATTGAAGGAATTCTGGCTTACCGAACCATTAAAGAATTTTCACACAAGCTGGAGCAGCAAAACCGGGAACTGGATGCCCAGAAGAACGAAATGGAAGAGCAGTCGGTGGAACTGATCCATCAGAATATTGAACTGGAAATGCAGAAAAAAGAGCTCAATGAAGCCAATCAGCTTAAGACTAACTTTTTATCCAATATGAGCCACGAATTGCGGACACCCCTTAATTCAGTGATTGCCCTTTCGGGGATTTTAAATCGTCGCCTTAAAAATGAAATACCAGAAGAAGAGTACAGTTACCTGGAGGTCATTGAACGAAATGGTAAAAACCTCCTGGCTTTGATTAATGACATCTTGGATATTTCCCGGATCGAAGCCGGTCGGGAAGAAATTGAGATTACGACCTTTAATATAAATCAATTGATTAATGAGGTGGTGGAAATGCTGGTGCCCCAGGCCAGTGAGAAAAATGTGACGTGTCGAAGTGGTGTAAGCGACACTGCCGTTTATATCAATAGCGATCGCGATAAATGTCGTCATATTCTGGAAAATCTGGCCAGCAATGCGGTTAAGTTCACAGAAAAAGGTGAGGTATTGTTGGCCATGGGCCAGAACGGGGAGCACTTAGAAATTCGCGTCAGAGATACCGGTATCGGGATCGACGAAAATTATCTGCCCTTTATTTTTGATGAATTCAGACAGGCCGATGGCAGCACCTCGCGTAAATTTGGAGGAACTGGACTGGGACTGGCGATTGCTAAAAAATATGCTAACTTACTAGGTGGAACAATCAGCGTAAAAAGTGTCGAGAACCAGGGGTCGGAATTTATCCTTTCACTGCCTGTTCATTATTCGCCGGAAAACAAAGTAATTGAAGAAGAATTTAAAAAAGATCGAGCCAGGCTGCCACGAGAAATAGCGGTGCCGCAATTGTCAAGTAAAGTGTCAGCGAATTCAATGGCTAAAACCTTGCTGATTGTTGAAGACAGTGAACCGGCAGTTATTCAGATTAGAGATTTACTAGAAGATAGCGGGTATACCATTCAAGTGGCCAGCGATGCAAAAGAAGCTCTGAAAATTATGGAAGCGATTATTCCTGATGCCATCGTTCTGGATTTAATGATGCCTGAAATTGATGGGTTTGATTTGCTAAACACCATAAGAGCGTCGGAACCGACCGCCTATATTCCGGTATTGATACTCACGGCCAAGCATATCACCAAAGACGAGCTTAAATTTCTGACAAAAAATAATATTCACCAGTTAATTCAAAAAGGTGATGTCAACCGAGAAGAACTAAAAAAAGCTATCGCTTCGATGCTTTATCCGGAAACTGACGAAAAAAAGGTAAAGCAATTTGTGACGCGAACAAATAAGTTAAAACCATTGGTACTGGCGGTGGAAGATAATCCCGATAATATGATCACGGTAAAGGCGTTGCTAAGCGATCATTTCAGGGTGTTGGAGGCGACAGACGGTCCAACAAGCATCGCGTTGGCAAAACAATATCGGCCCGACTTGATTCTGATGGATATTGCCCTTCCGGGAATTGATGGTATCCAGGCATTTAAGACCATTCGATCGTCGCCGGGGCTGGAACATACGCCGGTTATTGCACTGACTGCCAGTGCCATGACTCAGGAAAGAGAAGGGATTTTAGCCCAGGGGTTTGATGCCTTTATTCCTAAACCGATCATTGAACGGGAGTTCTTAAAAGTCATTCAGGAGGTGCTTTATGGCAGATAAACGATCAAAATTTTTAGCAGTCGATGATAATCAGGACAATTTGATTACCCTGCGAGCACTGATTCGAGAAGCTTTTCCAGAGGCCCAGGTACTAACAGCCACTTCCGGTATGGAGGGGATTATGATTGCGGCACAAGAAGATCCGGATGTAATCTTACTGGATGTTGTCATGCCGGGGATGGATGGATTTGAGGTTTGTCAAAAACTAAAGGCTGAAAAAAGCACCAAGGAAATCCCGGTTGTTTTTGTAACGGCGGTAAAAGGCGATCGGGAGCATCGGATTCTGGCCCTTGAATCCGGGGCAGAAGCATTTTTAGCAAAACCGATTGATGAATCGGAACTTACAGCCCAAATCAGAGCGATGGTAAAAATTAAAACGGCCAATCGCCATAAGCAGGATGAACAAGGTCGGTTGGCACGGATGGTAGCGGAAAAAACCGCTGAATTAGAAAAAGCGCATTCTCAAACCATTGAACTGTTAGAAAGTCTCAAGCTCAGCGAAGAGAAAAATCGCCGGCTGATCACCCAAATGGAACAAGGCCTGATCGTCCATGAAGTTTTGCTTGACGAGGACGGGGAACCTGAGGATTGTAGGATTTTGTATGTGAATGAAAGCTTTGAGCGATTGACCAGTTTAAAGAGCCAGGACATTCTCGGGAAAACCCTGACTGAGATCATCCCGGAGTCAAAAGCGTTTATGGTTAGCAAATGTGCACAAGTGATAAAAACCGGCGCATCGGTCTGTTTTGAAAAGTATTTTCATCAGTTTAATAAGTATTTTGAAATGGTAGCCTATTGTCCCGAACCGCAACAGGTGGCCGTCATTATTTCTGATATTAGCAAACGGAAACAGACCGAAGAGCGAATCCGTTATTTAAGTGATCACGACTATCTCACCGGAGTCTTCAACCGCCGCTATTACGAAGAAGCATTAGTGACCATTGATACCGAAGATAACCTGCCGTTGAGTCTGGTTATTTCCGATGTGAACGGACTAAAGCTGGTGAACGAGTCCTTTGGACATGCGCTGGGTGATGAGCTCCTTAAAAAAGTTGCGGAGGTAATTTTAAATGAATGTCGGGATCAGGATGTGGTCGCCCGGCTCAGTGGGGATGAATTCATTATTCTGCTGCCAAAAACAGATCAGATCCAGACAGCCAGGATTGTCAAACGGATGCGAACCGCAGCCCGGCAGGAGTCGATTGGGGCCATAAAATTTTCCATTTCATTTGGATATGAAACGAAAACCGAAGCGAATAAAAATATCCAGGATGTGTTAAAAAATGCCGAAGACAATATGTATCGACATAAGCTATATGAAAGTGCCAGTATAAAGAATAAGACCATCGATTTAATTATGAATACCCTTTATGAAAAAAGCAGTCGGGAGATGTTGCACTCCAAAAGAGTGAGCGAAATCTGCGAAAAAATTGCTTTGAAAATGAATTTTGACCCGGATGATGTCAGCCAGGTAAAGACCGCCGGTTTAATCCACGATATCGGTAAAATGGGGATTGACGAGAAAATACTCAATAAGCCGGGGGGATTAGATCCAGATGAGTGGAAAAAAATTCAACGCCATCCGGAGATCGGCTATCGGATTTTAAGTTCCTCCAGTGAATTTTCAGAATTGGCAAGATATGTCCTGGAGCATCAGGAGCGGTGGGATGGAAAAGGCTACCCGAAACGGTTGGCAGGCGAGGAAATTTCTGTTCAGGCAAGAATCATTGGTGTAGCGGATGCCTTCGATGCGATGACCTGTGACCGGGCCTATCGAAAGGGACTCAGCGTGGAAGAAGCGGTGGCAGAAATAAGAAAATGCGCCGGGACTCAATTTGATCCGCAAGTGGCCAGTGTATTTATTGAAAAGGTGCTAACACAAAGCTAAGAATTTAAGAAAGAAGGTAAAACCTTGAAAAACAAGCAAGAAAATAAAATTGAAGCAGCAATACAGGCATTGATTAGTGGTAATAAGAAGTTTTTAGATGCAAAAGAAAGTGGTTATAGTCATCAGACGATTAAGACCGCACCGGCTAAAAATGGTCAGAACCCCTATGCTGTGGTTGTCACCTGTTCAGATTCCCGAGTTCCTCCTGAGCACATTTTTGCGGCCGGGATTGGCGAGCTCTTTGTCATTCGAACGGCGGGAAATGTGATCGGTGATTTTGAATTAGGGAGTATTGAATACGCCGTGGGACACTTGGGAACACCGGTGGTTTTAGTGTTGGGTCATAACCACTGCGGGGCCGTGGCAGCAGCGATGGAGGGGCATGGCACTGGGAACATTAAAAAAGTATTAGATGAAATAATGCCTGTCATTTCAGGCGAAAAAGATGTTGATAAGTGCGAGAATTTAAATATTGAACATAGTTTTTACCGGATCAGTGAAAGCGAAATGGTAAGGGATCTTATCCGTAAAGGAGAAGTAAAGCTTATTTCAGGAAAATATGATATCGAAACCGGCGGTGTTGAATTTTTTTAACTGACCGGCGATAAATAATAAGTGTTGCGATCGGACAAAATGGCATGAAGATGAAAGGGGATTAAAATGAAACGAAGACTGGCTGTTCTGGTGGGTGTTTTTGGTATGGCGGCGATATTATTCTTGGGTTCGGGTTGTAAAAAAGCAGTGATATCAAAGCCGGATACGGATGTGCTTAATTCTTTTGATACCTCAATGGTTGAAAAAACCAATGACTTTGGTTTTGCGCTTTATAAAAATCTAACTTCCAAAAATGAAAACAGCATGATTTCACCAGTGAGCATCTCCCTGGCATTGAATATGGCCTATAACGGTGCCGCCGGAGCAACCCGGGATGCCATGGCAGAGGTGCTAAATATTCAGGGAATTGATATTGAAAAGCTAAATAGCAACAATCGGGCCCTGATTTATTTTTTAACGGAGGCAGACCCCGAAGTGACCTTAAACGTTGCCAATTCCATCTGGATGACTGAGGATTTTGACTTTTCAGAAGTATTTTTGAAGACGGTCGGAAATGATTATCAGGCAGAGGCAAAAAAGCTGGATTTCTCAGATCCCAAGTCTGCCGATATAATTAATACATGGGTAAAAAGCCAAACCAAGGGGACCATCAATCAGATTGTCAGCCCGCCGATTGCCCCTGAAACCATCATGTTTTTGATAAATGCCGTTTATTTTAAGGGGGCCTGGACCAGCCCCTTTGAGAAGGAGTTGACAACGGATCAATCATTTAAACAGGCTGATGGACAGACTGTAACGGTGCCGACAATGTATCAGAGCGGTTCCTTTGACTATTTAAAAACATCTGATTTTCAGGCTTTACGGCTTCCCTATGGTGAAGAGCAGCAGATGGCGATGTTACTTTTTTTACCCAATGAAGAGTCGAGCCTCAGTGAATTTAAAAAGCAACTGAGTCAGGATAACTGGGCCCGTTGGAGCGGTCTTTTTGAAGAAAAAGAGGGTAGCCTGATGCTTCCGAAGTTCACTATGGAATATGAACAATCATTGAACCAGCCATTATCAGATCTGGGCATGGGAATCGCTTTTGAACCGGGGAAAGCAGATTTTTCGGGGATGGCGATAGAAGGCGCGGGGACCGACATTTTTATCAGTGACGTTAAGCATAAAACTTTTATTCAGGTCGATGAAACGGGTACTGAGGCGGCGGCCGTGACCTCGGTGGAAGTTGGCGTCACCAGTATGCCAACATATGACTTTGAACTTAACTTTGACCGACCCTTTTTCTATGCGATAACGGATAGTGAAACTGGTGCCATTGTCTTTATGGGATCGGTGTTTGATCCAAGCAACTAATTAAATGTCCGGGGCTGTTCGGACTGACAGCACCGGATGTTTTTTCTTTGATTTTTTTAAGATTGCGCTCTATTTATAAGGAATTGATAGGGAAATCCCATAAAAACATTGCCAATTTGCGGATAAAAAAGTAAACTTAGTGATGTGAGTTGATTAATTGTTTCACTGAAATGTAATCGCAATGATGCGTTCCCGAGACAAACGACTTAAAACGACAGACAAAAGAGAGGGAAAAATGGGATTTTTGGAAATTTTAAAAGCAATCTTTCTGGGGATTGTCGAAGGTATCACCGAGTGGCTACCGATTAGCAGTACCGGACATATGATATTGGTGGATGATTTTATAAAGCTAAATATGTCAGAGCCATTTATCGAAATGTTTTTGTATGTGATTCAATTAGGTGCAATTTTAGCGGTGGTTTATATCTATTGGCATAAGCTGGTGCCGATAACGTTTAAAAATAAAAAGATAATAATTAGAAAAAACACTGTTATTCTGTGGTCGAAAATTGCAGTGGCATGTATTCCTGGAGTTTTGGCCTACTTACTGCTGGATCGCCTGTTTGATACCTACTTTATGAATTCCATTACCGTTTCGGCGATGTTGGTTCTATACGGGGTTTTATTTATTGTCATTGAAAACTATCATAAAAAACGCAAGCCGGAAGTGGTCAAATTATCTGA
>Ga0163223_100224_pt1 | contig 19842 bp, 14 predicted proteins | sample MSEWel2016_02_17_2_FD_113147 | JGI IMG/M metagenome (GOLD analysis project Ga0163223, IMG submission 113147) | Subsurface microbial communities from deep shales in West Virginia, USA - MSEEL Well Study Marcellus 5H_2016_02_17 ...
AGTTTATTCAGACAATCTGTACCATACTCCCGAAACGCAAACAGCAAAACTTCAGTATCACTATTCGTCCTGAAGTTGCATCCCAACTTTTCCAATTCAATCCGTAATTCACGGTAGTTAAAGATTTCGCCGTTAAAGGCAATCCAATAACGCCCGGTATCGTCGCACAAAGGCTGCTGGCCTGAGGCCAAATCAATAATACTGAGACGTACACTTCCCATGCTCATCAGGGGAGACAGAAATACCCCAGACTCATCAGGGCCCCGATGCCTGATCCGGGACAGCATCTTATTCAAAACCGAATGACTGTACTTTTCTTCACCAATATTTCCAAAGAATCCTGCTATCCCACACATTTAACTTCTGATATTTGAATGATAGTTTAACCAAACCTGTGTTATCCATCGCTTCACGGCAAGTTAAGAGGAGCCGGTTTCTTTTTCCACCTCTATTTGTTTGGTGACCTGAATAATTACATGAAATGTATATAAATAGTGATGACAGAAATTAACCTCGCCCAAAAGGATAAGAAAATACCGTCAATGCAGTGAAATTCTGCATTGACGGTATTTAAAAAACAAAAGCCACCGGAATTTTCACTCCGATGGCTTTTGTCTAGTTGTTTTAATCCTGCTTATTTAGTGCCCGTCTATAAAGTCGGGAAAGTTTTTGGCTGGAGCCGTGTCTGTTCAGAAAGTGACAGTTACAAGGCTTGCGACCGCGTGCCGCCTAAAGCTTTAGCGGTGGCGCAAGTCCGAAAATACGGAGTTTACTTTTTCTAAATGAGTACTTTTCGGACAAGCGTAACGCAGTAAATGGTGCTTTATGGACAGACACTATTTGGGCAGCTTAATTCTGTAATTCACATTTACTTTACCTTTGCTGATGGCATTAAGTTTACTCTTAAGGAGGCGTTTTTTCAATGGTGCCAGATGATCCACAAAGAGAATCCCGTCGATGTGGTCATATTCGTGCTGAATCACCCGGGCAGCCCATCCTTCATATACCTCATCATGCTCATTAAAATCGGCATCCACATACTGAATACGAATTCTGGAGAGACGACCTACACTCTCATTGACTCCGGGCAAGCTCAAACAGCCCTCGTTATCTGAAACGGATGCTCCGTCACGTTCCACAATACGGGCATTAATGAATACTTTCTTGAAATCTGCCAATTCCGGCATCTCATCTGCCAAAGGAGTTGCATCAATCGTAAAAATCCTTTTAGACAAGCCAATCTGGGGGCCTGCAAGCCCAATACCATCGGCTTTATACATGGTCTCATACATGTCCTCAATCAACTGTTGGAGACCTTCTTTTTCTTCGGGCAAAAAATCTTCAGCTTCTTTCCTCAACACGGGGTGCCCGTAAACTACTACAGGATATATCATTTTATTCTTAGTTGTTGGTTTGTTTTGTTTTCAAAGGAAACCCTTTCCACTAAAAACATGATTAACCGTTAATATATTCATATAATTCTCTAATAATCAACAGGTAGCCTTTGTCTAAGTTTTGCATTCACTGCAACGCCAATGCTACCCATTTCTACAAAACAATCGTCCCCTGGACTGGAGTACCGTAACAAGGAAACATCGAACAACAATTACTACCTTCTCAAAATTGAAAAACATTTTATCATGACATAAATTCGGCTTTAGCGTAACACTCCTCTCACTTCTTATCTCTCAATTCTTTCCGCTCATCCCTCATTTCTCATCCCTCATTACTCACTCACCCATACCTTCCACCATTACGCTCCTCCATAAAAGTCTGAAGTATAATCGTTGCACTAATCTTATCCACCAACATTTTATTTTGACGTTTCTTTTTACTGAGGCCGGCATCTATCATGGTCTGGAAGGCCATTTTACTGGTATAACGCTCATCAACCATATGAACAGGGATGTGCGGATATTTGTTCTGCAACGAGCGCACAAACGGTCGGATTTGCTTCATGGATTCCGAATCCTCACCTGAATCTTTGGTGGCATGTCCGACCACAAAAGCCTCAACCTCCTCTTTGGCAAGATACTCTTCCAAAAAAGAGTAAATTTTGGCCGAAGGAATGGTATCCAGTCCGTTGGCAATAATCTGTAACGGATCTGTTACTGCCAGTCCGATTTTCTTTTTCCCGTAATCAAAAGCGAGGATTCTTCCCACAATTATTTATTTTTCAGGCACAAAATTAACAAAAAAAGCGGGAACCAACCGGCTCCCGCTTTCTAAATAAGATGTAAAACAAGTTGTTATTGCTCACGGGCAGCAGCCTGAGCAGCGGCCAGACGTGCGATGGGCACACGATAAGGCGAACAACTTACATAGTTCATACCAGTACGGTGGCAGAACTCAACAGAAGAAGGCTCACCTCCGTGCTCACCACAGATGCCTACTTTCAGTTCGCTCTTGGCACCACGACCACGCTTGGTTCCCATTTCCACCAACTGACCAACACCTTCCTGATCCAACACCTGGAAAGGATCATCCTTCAGGATACCCTTGTCAAGATAAATGGGCAGGAATTTACCGGCGTCATCACGAGAGTAACCAAAGGTCATCTGTGTGAGGTCATTGGTTCCAAAGGAGAAGAAGTCGGCTTCCTTAGCAATCAGGTCAGCTGTAAGAGCAGCGCGTGGAATCTCAATCATTGTACCTACCAGGTAGTCGATTTTATCACCATACTCCTCAAAAACTTTATTAGCAGTAGCATGGATAATATCCGCCTGCATCTTGAACTCTTTCAGCGTACCAATCAGGGGCACCATAATTTCGGGACGGGCATCTACACCTTTTTTCTTCAGGTTAAGAGCTGCCTCGATAATTGCACGGGCCTGCATTTCAGTAATTTCAGGATAAGTGATTCCCAAACGGCAACCACGGTGTCCCAACATAGGGTTAAATTCTTCCAGGTCGGCAACCGTGTTGCGAATTTGCTCAATGGGCACTCCCATTTCTTCAGCAAGAGATTTTTGAGTAGCCTGTTGATGAGGTACAAATTCGTGCAATGGTGGATCAAGCAGACGAACAGTCACACCATATCCGGCCATAGCCTCAAAAATTCCCTCGAAGTCTTCTCGCTGATAAGGCAGCAACTTGGCCAGTGCCTTCTTGCGCCCCTCAACAGTTGAAGAGAGAATCATCTCACGCATAGCTTTGATACGCTCGCCTTCGAAGAACATATGCTCGGTACGGCACAATCCGATACCCTTAGCACCGAAGTCACGGGCTACTTTTGCATCATTAGGAGAATCGGCGTTGGTACGAACACTCATTTTAGCGAATTTGTCCGACAACTCCATGATCAGAGCGAAATCTCCACTCATGTCGGGCTTACGAGTCTCCACTTTCCCTTCATAAACTTCACCGGTAGAACCGTTCAGGGAGATCCAGTCGCCTTCGTTATATACTTTACCATCAATAGTCATGGTACGGGCACGGTAATCAAGCTTAACGTTTCCTGCTCCAGACACACAACATTTACCCATTCCGCGGGCTACAACAGCAGCATGTGAAGTCATACCACCACGGGCAGTAAGAATTCCGCGGGCTACGTTCATCCCTTCAAGATCTTCGGGAGAAGTCTCGGTACGTACAAGAATCGCTTGTTCAAACTTAGCGGCTTCATCGGCAAAGAATACAACTTGTCCGGTAGCCGCACCGGGAGATGCGGGCAAACCTTTAGCCAAAACTTTAGCCGAACGAATTGCAGTTGAATCAAATACGGGGTGAAGTAATTCATCAAGTTTGCCAGGCTCCAGACGCAGCAAAGCAGTTTTCTCATCAATAAATTTGTCACGATACATAACCATGGCAATTTTCACCATAGCAGCACCGGTACGTTTTCCGTTACGGGTTTGCAGCAACCAAAGCTTACCTTCCTGAATGGTAAACTCAAGATCCTGCATATCCTTATAATGGTTCTCAAGTTTCTTTTGTACGTCGAACAACTCTTTATAAAGATCAGGCATAGTCTCCTCAAGAGAAGGAAATTTGCTGGCACGCTCCTCTTCAGAAATACCCTGAAGTTTGGCCCAACGACGGCTTCCTTCCAGAGTAATCTCCTGAGGTGTACGAATACCGGCTACCACATCTTCACCTTGTGCATTAATCAGGTACTCACCGTTGAAAATGTTCTCACCGGTAGCAGCGTCACGGGTAAATGCAACACCTGTAGCTGAAGAGTTACCCATGTTACCAAATACCATAGCCTGAACGTTAACAGCAGTACCCCATTCGTCAGGAATGCCATTCAATCGACGGTAATAAACAGCACGACTGTTGGTCCAGCTGTCAAACACAGCGGCTACAGCCCCCCAAAGTTGCTCATAAGCATCAACCGGGAAATCTTTACCGGTACGCTTCTTAACAGCTTCTTTAAATTTCTGAACCAGGCTTTTAAGATCCTCAACAGTGAATTCAGTATCCAGTTCGATACCTTTTTCTTCTTTCACTTTCTCCATGATCTCCTCAAAAGGATCTGAATCTTCTTTAGATTCAGGCTTCAAGCCCATCACTACGTCACCATACATCTGGATAAAACGACGGTAAGAGTCCCAGGCAAATCTTTCATTACCCGATTTCTTTGCCATTCCCTCCACAGCTTCGTCATTCAGACCAAGGTTCAGAATGGTATCCATCATACCGGGCATAGAAGCACGGGCACCTGAACGCACAGAAACCAACAAAGGATTCTCTTTGTCGCCAAACTTAGTTCCGGTTTGCTCTTCAACCTGGGCAATGGCTTTTTCAACTTCATCTTTCAGAAGAGAAACCACCTTATCATGTCCCAACTCATTGTACTCGGTACAAACATCAGTTGTGATGGTAAATCCCGGAGGCACCGGTACACCAATAAGGTTCATTTCAGCCAGGTTGGCTCCTTTACCACCAAGGAGCTCCTTCATGTCGGTTCTACCCTCGGCTTTTCCATTTCCAAATGTGTAAACACGCTTATCACTCATAATCGCTTCTTTTGTAATGTTTTATGATTAAAGCTTAATAATTTTTTATTTTTACGGCCTTAAAATTAATCAAATTTATATCGAAAATTCAATAATTTAATAGTTTAGATGCCCAACTTGTTAAATTCTTACAATAATAAATCATAAGTGTTCAGTTAACGAAAAGGGATTGCTTAACGATATCCGCAACGGCAAGGGTTTTCGCGAATTCACTAAAAAAAACCGGATTGTCCCCGATGGACAAATCCGGTTGCAAATATTCTTCCGGCGCCTTTAGCGCATGGGATATTTTTTAAAGTACTCCTTCGATTTCATTAAGAAATCCACATACTGTCCCCGCTTATATGCAAAAGGTTCGGTAATGCGACTGTGTGCCATTTTACCTTTGAAATCATCAATGGAATTGTACCCTTTTTCTTTCATCCAGTCACTCAACTCATTGAGCATCTTTCCTATTTGTTCAGATCCGTTGCGGTAGATGGTACTTACCACCTGAGCCACATCAGCACCAGCAAGCAGAGATGCAATCAAATCTTCTCCGTCCAGGATACCTGTATTGGCAGCAATACTGGCCTGAAGTCGTCCATGCAACAAACCGGCATATCTCAAAGACAGGCGATTATCCCCTTTATGGCTCAGATTATAGGGCATTTCAAACTCTTCATTCCAGATATTGATATCGGGTTGAAACAGTCTGTTAAACAACACAAATGCATCAGCTCCATCTTCACTAAGCCGGTTGATAAACTCCAGGGCATTGGTGTAAAAAGGACTCAATTTTACAGCCACAGGAATCTGCACTTTCTTTTTTACCCTTTTCAAAATATCAATCCGGGAATTTTCAACTTCCTGAGGCGTTTTATTCGCATCGGTAATGGTACTATAGAAATTCAGTTCCAGACCATCAACCCCGGTAGAGGCAAGCAACTCGGCATAATCCTCCCAGGTGGTATCATAAATACAATTAAGACTTGCAATTACCGGAATAGAAACCGATTCCTTGAGCTCTTTCACAGCCATCAGATGAGCTCTGGGTCCTGAGTGCTCAACCTTGGGAAAAAGATCAACCATTTCGGCATGCCGGTCATCATATTCATGAAGATCCTCATCCAACTCAGCAGCTTCAAGGTTTATTTGCTCCTCAAAAAGCGATTTATAAACGATGGCAGAAGCTCCGGCTTCTTCCAGCTTTTTAACCATTTCTTTATCGGTTACCAGGTTACTGGCCCCGACAATTAACGGATTTTTCAGGGGAATCCCCATGTAATGTGTAGATAGATCCATATTCTAAGGGTATGTTTTAGTGGTTTATAATTTCAACCTGAATAATTAACAATCTTTATCTCTTTTTTGTTGAAAAAGCCTCTACAAACTCATTATCAAAACCTGGTGGAATGTCTCATAATTTACCAAATTAAGATTCATTACACTGGCAAAATGTTAAGAAATAAAGTGACTTCAAGTTAATAAATTTCGGGTAACAAATCAAAAAAAGGCAGCCCCAAAACGGAGCTGCCTTCCAAAAAACTATGATAATACTTATTCGGCGTCGTATGCCATAGCAGCAAAGCGCTTGTAAGTACTGTATCTCCATTTAGCATTGGTTTCAGCAGCTTTGAAAAGCTCCTCTGCCTGCTCGGGGAATGATTTCATCAGAGCTGTGTAACGCACCTCTCCTTTGAGGAAGTCCTGGAATTTACTCCAGTCGGGCTCTTTAGAATCGAGCTGGAACGGATTTTTTCCTTCTGCTTCCAACATCGGATTGTAGCGATACAAGTGCCAGTAACCACTCTCCACAGCTTTCTTACCTTCGGCCTGAGATGCTCCCATACCAGCTTTCAAACCATGGTTGATACATGGAGAGTAAGCGATAATGATGGAAGGTCCCGGGTAGGCCTCAGCCTCTTTCAGAGCTTTGAAATACTGGTTCTGGTTGGCTCCCATAGATACCTGAGCAACATAAACGTAACCATAGGTAGTAGCCATCAGACCAAGATCTTTCTTACGGATAGCTTTTCCGGCAGCAGCAAATTTAGCCACAGCACCAACAGGAGTTGACTTGGAGGCCTGACCTCCTGTATTTGAATAAACCTCAGTATCCATTACCAGGATATTGATGTCACGACCGGAAGCAATAACATGATCCAAACCACCGTAACCGATGTCATAAGCCCATCCGTCACCACCAAATACCCACACTGATTTTTTAACCAGATAGTCTTTGAGTGCCAGGATCTCTTTGGCAACAGCGTGTTTCTCATTTTCCAGTGCCTTAAGAACAGCGTTGGAAACTTCACGGGTCTTTTCGCCATCCTCTTTAGCTTCAATCCAGGCTTCAAAAGCAGCTTTGGTCTCAGCAGCAACAGCCGACAAATTCTCATTCATCAGACGCTCAAGACGATCACGCATCTTATCCACACCAACAGCCATACCCATACCATACTCGGCATTGTCCTCAAACAGTGAGTTGGCCCAGGCTGGTCCCTGACCTTCAGAATTGGTACAGTAAGGCGTGGAAGGAGCTGATCCACCATAAATAGAAGAACATCCGGTAGCATTGGCAACCATCATACGGTCTCCGAACAACTGGGTAATCAACTTAATGTAAGGTGTTTCACCACAACCGGCACAAGCTCCGGAGAACTCAAACAAAGGCTTGGCAAACTGAGAAGCCTTCAGGTTGGTGGTTTTAGGCGTGATATTGTCCTTAATAGTAACTTTGTCAGTCACATAATCCCAACGCTCTACCTCTTCCATCTGAGTTTCAAGCGGCTTCATAATAAGCGATTTTTCCTTGGAAGGACACACATCGGCACAGTTTCCACAGCCGGTACAGTCGAGTACACTTACCTGAATGCGGAACTTCAGACCATCAAACCCTTTACCGTTGGCTTTCTTAGCCTCAGTACCTTCAGGAGCATTGGCCAACTCTTCCTCATCCAAAAGGAAAGGACGAATGGCTGCGTGCGGACACACATAAGCACACTGGTTACACTGAATACAATTGTCCATCTGCCACTCGGGAACTTCCACAGCGATACCACGCTTTTCGTAGGCGGCAGTACCTGCGGGGAAAGTACCATCTTCGCGACCTTTAAAGGCGCTCACCGGAAGATCATCACCTTTTTGAGCATTGATGGGGAATACAATCTTGCTGATGAACTCAGGAACATCTTTCTTAACTGCTTCGGGCTCAGCTGCAGCATTGGCCCAATCGGCAGGAACCTCAATCTGAGTTACATCGCCACCCTGTTCAACAGCCTTAAAGTTCATATTCACGATGTCTTCGCCTTTCTTGCCGAAAGACTTCACAATGAACTTCTTCATCTGTTCAACAGCCTGATCGTAAGGAATTACTTCAGCAATCTTAAAGAAAGCCGACTGCATAATGGTATTGGTACGGTTACCCAATCCAATTTCCTGTGCAATCTTGGTAGCATTGATGATATAGAATTTAATATCATTCTCGGCCATATACTTTTTCATATCGGCCGGGATACGACTCTTTGTCTCCTCTTCGTCCCAGATACTGTTCAAAAGGAAGGTTCCACCTTTTTTCAGCCCTTTGAGCATATCGTACTGACGAAGGTAAGCAGGTACGTGACAAGCAACAAAATCAGGAGTATTCACCAGGTAAGGTGAGCGAATGGGCTCATCACCAAAGCGTAGGTGAGAAATGGTAATACCACCTGATTTTTTAGAATCGTAGGCAAAATAAGCCTGTGCAAATTTATCTGTGTTTTCACCAATAATCTTGATGGAGTTCTTGTTGGCACCCACGGTACCATCAGATCCCAATCCATAAAACTTACCGGCAAAAGTTCCTTTAGGTGCAAGATTGATTTCCTCTTTCAACGGAAGAGACTTGAAAGTCACATCGTCAACAATACCTACGGTAAAATCATTCTTAGGCTCATTCATTTTCAGATTTTCATAAACTGAAACAATCTGAGCAGGAGTAGTATCTTTAGAAGACAATCCGTAGCGTCCGCCAACCACAATGGGGGCATTTTCTTTTCCGTAGAAGAGATCGCGGATATCAAGGTAAAGTGGGTTACCATTGGCACCTGGCTCTTTGGTACGATCCAGAACAGCAATTCGCTTGGTAGTTTTGGGAAATGCCTCAAAGAAGTACTTGGCTGAGAAAGGACGGTACAGGTGTACAGCAATCAAACCAACTTTTTCTCCATTGGCATTGAGGTAATCAACAGTTTCTTTAATGGTATCAGTAATTGATCCCATAGCAACCACAATGTGTTCTGCATCATCGGCACCATAATAATCGAAAGGACGATACTTACGACCGGTAATTTCAGAAATTTTATCCATGTAGTCGGCTACAATATCCGGAATCGCGTCGTAGAAAGAGTTGGAAGCCTCACGTGACTGGAAATAGATATCCGGGTTCTGAGCAGTACCACGGGTCACAGGATGTTCCGGATTCAGAGCATTGTCACGGAATTTCTGCAAAGCATCCCAATCCAGAAGTTTAGCCAGTTCGTCCTGATCAATGGCTTCAATCTTTTGAATTTCGTGTGAAGTACGGAAACCATCGAAAAAATGCATAAACGGAATACGGCTTTTGATGGATGCCAGGTGAGCAATACCTGCCAAATCCATAACTTCCTGCACACTTCCGGTGGCCAGCATGGCAAATCCTGTCTGACGAGTTGACATCACATCACTGTGATCGCCAAAGATTGACAATGCCTGAGCTGCCAAACTACGTGCACTCACATGAAATACTCCGGGCAGCAATTCACCCGAAATTTTGTACATGTTAGGAATCATCAGCAACAATCCCTGTGAAGCAGTAAATGTAGAGGTAAGTGCACCGGCCTGAAGTGAACCATGTACAGCACCAGCAGCACCTGCTTCAGACTGCATCTCTTCCACTTTCACAGTTTCTCCAAAGATGTTTTTCCGTCCGTTGGCTGCCCACTCATCCACGTTTTCAGCCATGTTGGATGACGGAGTGATGGGATAGATAGCTGCCACCTCACTAAACATATATGCTACGTGAGCTGCAGCGTAGTTCCCGTCACAGGTAATGAACTTCTTGTTTTTAACCATTTGTCTGTTCTCCTTATTGTTTTAAAAATCACTTATCTTTTGTAATCACCAATATTTATTCTAATCTGTTCTGCAGGGCAGGTAAAATTAATTCCGGGGCTAATCAATTTAAGGCTCTTAAAACAAAAAGCCAAATAACCAAAGCGGAATCTGATTACCATTTCCTACCTCCACCATATCACGGGCAAAATAGCCTTCCTTATCCTGGCTTTTTTTCTCAATGTTTCGGCCACCGATGTAAAATGGCTTATCCCCGTTAATTAAAAAATCAGCATCGGAACTGTAATTCACTTTGTTCAGATATCCCAGCTGATTGTAAAAAAAAGTTTTGTGCAACACATCCATCTCCACCTCGCTGGTTCGGGCAACAGAATAAACAAGGTTTGGATTTTGCATATAAACACAAGAGGGTTTTTTCAAAGGGTCGAAGGTATCTTCATACAGTAAATTAATCAACCTTCCCTGCCGCAGGTAATTCAGATAATTCATCACTGTAGCCCTGCTGGTCTCCACCTCATTGCTCAAGCGGCTGATATTGGGTTGAAAGGGGGCAGACTTCCCGGCTATATAGAGCAATTTACGTAGTTTGGGAAGATATTTCAATTCAATTTGCTGCAGATAACTGATGTCAATTTCAAGAACCAGATTGATGGTCTTCAACAGGTTTTCCAGATAATTTCGTTTCTCCAGGAAAAACGGATAATATCCATGATGAAGATAATCGGTAAAATAAGCCAGCGGCCTTACTTTTGCCACTATTTCTTCTGCAATTTGCTGATGATTGGCCAGCAACTCGTCTAATGAAACCGGTTGAAAATCATTGCCGGTTTTTAGATTCAGGTATTCCCGACAAGTAAATCCCTGCAGATTATAGACCTTGGCACAACCATTCAATTCAGCATTCTCCTCATCCAGGCGCATCAAGGGCGAACCACTGAAGACAATCTTCAGATCCTCAAAGTGATCGTAACAATACCTCAGCTCTTCTGCCCAGCCGGGATATTTATAAACCTGATCCAGCAGAAGAATCTTACCACCTGTTTTCCGGAATTCATCCGCAAAAGCTACAACGCTGATTTCCGAAAAATAAAGATTGTTCAGATTCACATACAGGCACGACCTGGAGTTACCATAATAGGTTTTGGCATAATCCAGCAAGAAGGTCGTTTTACCCACACCTCTTGCACCCTGAACACCAATAAGACGATGATCCCAGTCGATGTAATCAAGCAAGTGACGATGTACGGGAACACTTAAATGCTCCAACAAATAACGGTGTGTTTTTATAAATGCCTGCATCAAAACAATTAGTATTTGTTGGCAAATTTAAACAATGGTTTCTTGATTTTGCAATATGCAGATTACATTTTTTGCGCTTGATTGTTATTTATATTTAGTAAAGATAAAAAAAGGAAAGGCAAATTAATGGGACATTAGACTGGCACTGAGGTTGAGACAAAAAAAGATGGTTATTAACGGTTTTTATTCATTTACAATTAAGCCAAAGATGCACAAATTCCGATGCTATTTTGAATCTTCCTTCAAATGAATTATCATTGTTTAACCAAACCAAAAAATGAAAAAGACTTCAAATTCACATCAAATATCCCCTCATGGTCAACCTTAACTGAAATTTCTTATGCTCATCTGATTCCATTCATCCCTTTAAATGAGCATAATTTTACATAAAATGAACACAAAGACTAAAAACATTCATTAACCCATAAACTTTAACCGATGAAAAATCCATCTCACAAAAGAAACACGCTCATTCTGGCTATCATTTTCATTATTTTAATAGCAGGTTTCATTTCATTAACGCTCTACGAAAATCAAAATTATCAGAAAAAGGAGTTGACTTTAAGTCCCTCTGACAGCATTTTATTTAATAATCATCAGCAATTAAAGGAAGAACTGTCTCAAACAGCACAAACAATGGCCTCTAACATAGCCTCTCCTACAGAAGTTGCTGCAGCCATCAAATATTCAAACTACCGGTTTTCGAATAAAATTCTTTTAAATACGGATATTTCCAAATATCACACTCCTAAAGAAAAAAGCCCTGGCTCTGGGAGGAATTGGTGCCGACCTAATGTACATCAGTAGTTTTGAACAGAAATCGGCGACCCTTCGTCCGCTAAATCAAATCAGGGAACTATCCAACGCACTCTACCTCTCTCAGTTCTTCGATTTTGAATCATTAAAAGATTTAGCTACAGCCTCTGCTTCTCCTGAAGAAGTGGATTCTCTATTAATGATGAGTACCGTGCAAATCAATGACATGGAACGAGAATTACTTACGCCACAGCGAGTAGAGACGGGACTTTTTATGGTTTTGGGGGCTTGGATTGAAGGAATGCATCTGCTTAATCACTATGCCCAGTCTCAAAACGATGAGACACTGATGATTCGTCTGGGAGATCAGCAAATATGTCTGATAATCCTTGAGGAATGGTTGAGAAAATTTGAACACAATGATGAAGTAAATGAGGTTTTGACAGCCTTGCAACCATTAAAACAACAGCTGATTTCCATCGAAATAAAAACTAAAAAAATAGGTAAACCCCAAAATACATATGATATGGAAGGCAATGAAACGACCTATCAGATTACCCAAACCACTCCGATCATCAATATGGTAAAAGTGAATTCCATCTTTGAAGAGGTAAAGCGTTTCCGAAAAAAGATTTTCAGATTGCAAGAATAAAAAAAGGCCGCTCATCAGCGACCTCTTTTTAATTTGATAATATCAACTTATAGACAGTCAGGAAACTCACCTATTAAAAGCAATTTACTACTGACTATTCTCTACAAACGATACACTAATTTCTAACCATCATTCATGGACACTAAAAACTCCTCGTTTGATTTGGTTTTCTGCATGCGATCTTTCAGGAATTCCATAGCCTCTATAGGAATCATGTCGGCCAGATAGTTGCGTAAAATCCAAATACGATTCATGGATTCCTTATCCATCAGCAACTCTTCTCGACGTGTACTGGAGGCATTGATATCCACAGAAGGATAAATACGCTTATTGGAGAGACGACGATCGAGTTGAAGCTCCATGTTACCGGTACCTTTAAACTCCTCAAAGATTACATCATCCATCTTAGAGCCTGTATCGGTAAGTGCGGTTGCAAGAATGGTCAGAGAACCACCACCCTCAATATTACGGGCCGCGCCAAAGAAACGCTTGGGACGATGCAATGCATTGGCATCCACACCACCTGAAAGAACCTTCCCGGATGCCGGTGAAACAGTATTATATGCACGTGCCAGGCGGGTAATCGAATCCAAAAGGATAACCACATCATGCCCGCACTCCACCAAACGCTTGGCCTTCTCAAGCACAATATTGGCCACTTTTACATGACGATCTGCAGGCTCATCAAAGGTTGATGAAATCACTTCAGCTTTCACACTCCGGGCCATGTCAGTAACTTCCTCAGGACGTTCATCGATAAGCAGAATCATCATGTAAACCTCAGGATGGTTGGAAGCAATTGCATTGGCCACATCTTTCAGCAAAACAGTTTTACCTGTTTTGGGCTGAGCCACAATCAAACCACGCTGCCCTTTACCAATAGGAGCAAACATATCAACCACACGACTTGATAAACTCTTGAAAGGTCCTTCGGTAAGATTAAATTTTTGATCGGGAAACACCGGTACCAGGTGATCAAACGGAACTCTGTCACGCACATAATCAGGCGTACGCCCATTAATGGCTTCCACCTTAATCAGGGGGAAATACTTTTCACCCTCCTTGGGCGGACGAATACTTCCCTCAACTGTATCACCGGTTTTCAGTCCAAATAATTTAATCTGCGACTGAGAGACATAAATATCATCGGGAGAGTTGAAATAGTTATAATCTGATGATCTCAAAAAACCGTAACCATCAGGCATAATCTCCAGAACACCGGAAGCAGAAACAATTCCTTCAAATTCGAAAGCCTTGTCATTAAAATTCTCCTGTTGATTTTGCTTATCCTGATGTTAGCGCGGATGTGCATGCGGCTGTTTGTCTCTTTGCTGCCATTTACCCTGCTGTTTTCGGGGTTGCTGCTGCTCGGGACGTGATTGGTCATTCCTGGGTTGCTGATTCTGCGCAGGAGCAGCATTCTGCTTACCCTGGTCACCCTTTCCTGCTCAGCACCCTTGGTTACCTCATTTTTCTTATCAGTAAAACCGCCCTGCTGTGCTTTCTCTTTTTGAGCAGCCGGATGTTGTTTTTCCTTTGATTCTTCGGATTTTTCATTCCGGGGTTGCTGAGGCACCTTTTTAACCTCATCTTTTTTAGGCTGCTCCCTTTTGGGTTCTTCTCTTTTGGCTTCTGGCTGTTTTTGATCAGCATTATGACCTTCAGCTACTTTTTTAGGCGGACGTCCGCGTCTGGGACGCTTCTCATTCTTAGCAGCCTCGTCATTTTTTTTAGAACTTTCAGGTTTCTTTTTTCTTTCAGACTCCTGAATAGCCTGTTCATCAAGGATTCTGTAGATCAAATCCTGTTTTTTAAACGATTCTACACGTCTAATACCAAGATCTTTGGCTATTTGACGTAACTCAACAAGTTTCTTGTTGTTTAATTCGAGGATATCAAGCATATATATACTTATAACTTTAATATGTAATTTGGATTCTTTTTTATAATTCGAACTTTGTTTCCCAGATAATTTTAAAACTGCAACACAAAGATAAAGAGTGGATTAATTTCTTAAAGTAAAAACCGGAAGCAACGAACGAATGGTTGTCCGGGATGGCTTATTATTTTGCAAACATACATTTTTAATTTAAAATGTGCAAATGTTCTTTTTTTAATAAATTAATCAAAAAATGGCCTGTAACTAAACACCCAATAAAGATTTTTGTTAATATTACAATCCCTAAACAGTGAACCAGGTTTTATGAGACAACTGAAAATAACCAAACAAGTTACCAACCGGGAATCCCCTTCGCTTGACAAGTACCTTCATGAAATAGGGAAAGTTCAATTGATAACCGCCGAAGAAGAAGTCGCTTTGGCTAAAAAAATTCGACAGGGAGACGAAAAAGCACTTGGAGAACTGATCAATGCCAATCTACGCTTTGTAGTCTCCGTTGCCAAGCAATATCAAAATCAGGGACTGAGTCTTCCGGATCTCATCAATGAAGGGAATCTTGGATTAATCAAAGCCGCCCAGCGATTTGATGAAACCCGCGGATTCAAATTCATCTCTTATGCGGTTTGGTGGATTCGTCAATCCATTCTTCAGGCATTGGCCGAACAGGCACGTATTGTTCGTTTGCCACTTAACAAAATCGGAAGTGTCAACAAAGTCAACAATACCTTTGCCCGGCTGGAACAGGAGTTTCAGAGAGAGCCCACTCCCGAAGAGATTGGAGATATTCTGGAGATGGCTCCAAAAGATGTAAAAGAAGCCCTGAAAGTCTCAAATCGTCACATTTCCATGGATGCTCCGCTCAAGCCAGACGAGGAAAACACACTATACGATGTGTTGCTTGCCTCCGACTCGGTGAGTCCGGATGCAGAATTGCTGGATAATTCACTGAAAAAAGAGATTGAAAGGTCTCTCTCAACTTTATCTTCGCGCGAGGCAGACATCATCAAACTTTATTACGGGTTGAATGGAGAACCACCCTACTCTCTCGAAGAGATCGGAAAACTTTTTAATCTCACCAGAGAAAGAGTTCGGCAAATCAAGGAGAAAGCCATCAAGCGGCTTAAGCACACCTACAGAAGTCGCATTTTGAAGAATTTCATTAATGATGACTGATTTTGGGAGTTCGGAGTTTGGAGTTTTGGGTTGTTTTAAAAACAACAATTCCCTGCGAAACCTGAAGAATCATATAAAAATATACTTGTTAAGGCGTACCTTTGTACGTCTTTTACTTTTTACAAACACATCAAACAAGCTGGATAATGAAAAAAATGGTTGCCCCATCTCTGCTTGCGGCAGATTTTTCCAATCTCTCCAAAGACATTGAAATTGTCAATCAAAGTGAAGCAGACTGGTTTCACCTCGATATCATGGATGGTGTGTTTGTGCCAAATATCTCATTTGGCATTCCTGTTGTGGAAGCAGTTAAAAAACACGCTCAAAAGCCGCTGGATGTCCACCTGATGATTGTGCAGCCGGAAAAATACATTACTGCATTTCGGGATGCCGGGGCTGATTTGCTCAATGTGCACTATGAAGCGAGTCCTCATCTGCACCGCACCGTGCAGGAGATACATAATGCCGGAATGAAAGCAGGTGTGACAATCAATCCCCACACACCGGTGGCTTTACTTGAAGACATCATTGAAATGGTGGATCTGGTCCTGATTATGTCGGTAAACCCGGGATTCGGAGGCCAAAAATTCATCGAGCACACCTTTCATCGGGTGGAGCAACTCAGAAACCTCATCAACAAAAAGAACAGTAAAGCACTCATTGAAGTAGATGGAGGTGTATCCACTGACAATTCGGCACAGCTTTACGAGGCAGGAGCAGATGTATTGGTATCGGGAAGTTTTATCTTTAAATCGGATGACCCGGTCCAGACGATTTCTGAATTGAAGAAGTAATGTATTTCACTTGGGAAATCACAAAAAGGCACTATCTTTGCAGTTCTGAATTTACTACCAATACCAAAGGGGCTGACATGGAATTGACAGTGAGGTAAAGTGGTAAGTAAGCATGCCGAGCGTTGTGAAGCTGGCTCGTAAATCCCAGGGCTCAAACTTTTTAACTGGCGAAAACAATTACGCTCTTGCTGCGTAACCGAATAACAGTAGGTTATGCTTAATCCCGGTCCCAGGGACCGGGACGAGACATCTTCCGGATGCCGTCGTTTCGGGGCTATCCGATCAGAAGGTGCAGATAAACCGAAACTAGCCTGAGGCCCGCTCCGTGCCTGAGGCGAAATTTAGGAGATAAGGATTGGTTCGGGTGTCGCTACCCTCGCCTTTCCCGACAATCAAGAAGCGACTAAGCATGTAGAAAGCTTATGGCTTCCTTGTCTGGACCGGGGTTCGATTCCCCGCAGCTCCACCTTCGCTCTCCGAAGCTTTAGCGTAGGAGAGCTTCGCTCAATAAAGAGCATACTTATATATTTGTTACATTGATTAAAAAAACACGGAGAGCTACGGTGGACGCAGTCCACTAAGAAACACAATTCCGAAGCTTTAGCCTGGCAAAACCGTATCCTCCGGAGCTTTAGCGCAGGAGAAACCCAACGGCATACACCAATGCATTACATTTATATTCTGAAATGTGTCGATCATTCTTACTATACAGGATGTAGCCAAAACATTGTGGAAAGATTAAAAAAACATAATGCAGGTCAGGTCCACTATACAAGCAACAGACTTCCTGTAATGCTTATCTCATATTTAGCGTTTCCGGATAAATACAAGGCTTTTAATTTTGAAAAGTATTTAAAATCAGGCTCCGGAATTGCTTTTAGAAATAAGAGATTGGTTTAATTCTTTCCTCTTTCAATATTACCTCAAAACACTTTGCAATTTGTTTCCCATGTTTAATCCTCCCATTAATACAAACAAACAATGGATTAAACTTTATTGGGGGCAAAAAAAGAAAGAAACCCAAATAGGCCATACAATACGAACCAAAAACGCATCTGTCCAAACCAAGAGCTGACAAAAAACCAACTCACAGCATCTAATGCTTTGTGATCCATAAACTTGATCACCTCACCGAAGGCCATCACAACCATCGTTTCTGCGCTTTGAGGGATCAATACCTTCTGGCCAGGCAAAAACTCCAGAACTAACTCAACCGACTGGCAGTAATTCTTGCGGAGTGGAAGTATAGAAATATAGATCAGAAAAGTAATTTTTAATTTTCCTCTACCAAAACCCCCAAACCTCAAAAAAAATAAAAGTTTATACTTTATCCAAGAAAAAGGATTACAACCTAAAATTTAAAAAAATCTTGGTATTTTCAAAGGCTACATTATCCTTCAAAAGGCATTTTTAGCGGGAGAAAGCATGATTAGTTACCGGAAAGGCAAAGAAAAGATGAGGAAAACCTCACGAAAGGAAGAGAAATCATGCAGAAAGGAGAAGAAACCTCCGGAAAGGTCGGGTTCGGTAAAAAAAAGCGGCAAAATCCTGCAGGTTTCATCTAACCTGAACAAGCCAGAACCAAATATTTTTTTTAATGAGAGTCTTGTTAATATCCACCACCGCATACCCCTCTTTCTCCCCTGAAAGGGAGAACCGCCAACCCGCAGCTTTAATGAACTCAATAATTTCGAATATTTCAATATCAATAGCATACGCGCGTAGGTTTCCCCTTAAAGGGGGTCAGGGGGTAGCGCGCAGGAAGCTAAAAAAACTTATAAACTTTTGCAACGCCTATTGGAAGCAACATTCAGAAAGCCATAAAAATATTTTGCCATAAAAAACACGAATATCAGGATTAAGCCCCCAACCTGATTTACATGGTTTTGGGAATAAATTCGATAATACAAATGATCCGATAAAAAAGCACCAATATTATTTTAATTGCATTTATCGTTTAAAATTATAGCTATATCTTTACTTTCACCAACAAATTCACTGAAATTGTAGATATAACTACATTAAAATGCAAGACAATATATACGAAAAATCGGGAGCTGAATTAATCAGTGAGGTCGGCCGGCGATATAGGGACTACCGAAAACGTATGGGATTAACACAAAAAGAAGTTTCTCATAAATCCGGGATCACCACGAAACTTGAAAATTCGGCAACCAGAAAAGTACGAGCCTCATTTCCAGGCAAAGGATAATTTGCTGTTTGAAGGGCTTCCTCTCCGGATAGTATTCCAACCCCGTACGCACCTCCCTGAAAATTGATGGCTCCTCCAAAAGAGGCATGCATTTCGGTTATATTTGCCAATTCTTCAATCTGATTAACACCTACACTCCTTTGCGTAACGCTATCAAGTTCCTGAAGACAGACAAAATCAGCATCCAACTCAGAAATAACACGTGCGATTCTCTCATAATTAATTTCTTCATCCATCCCACTGCAGTGATGAACGTTGTATGCCAATATTCGAACTGCCCCGGAATCCTTTCCAGATGCATGATCCTTCTCTTCTTTTCTGGTTTTTAATATTTCATGAACCGATGAATCCGAAGTTGCTATTCCAAAGCCGGAAGAAAAAATTAACAACAGTAAAACACTAATGAACAAGTAATTTATTCTCATCCGTATAAAATTTGTTTATTCAAGGGCTGCTGAAAACGCCAGCAGCCCGGTTTTAAATTTACCTTTATTGATCTCTCTATCGGACAACTACAAAATCATAAACGAATTAAAACCAAGTAACCGTCAAAAAAACGTTGACCAATTTTCAAATGCAATCAGACAAAGCTGTTTGTTATTAACTAAACATAACGACTCACGATTTCCTCCATACGATCAAAATTCTCTTCCATACTTTTGAGCAGTTTAATTTGAGCCCTTGCTCTGATCAGATTGTGCTTAACGCTGTCAGTCTTATAATATTTATCACCATCCAGGAAATCATCCATAAACCGGACCGCCTGTTCATAAGTAAGCAATTTTGCACCAAAAGCGAGAGTTTCTTTTTCTTCCCTGGTCAATATACCGTTTGTCTCCTGAAGAAAACCTTTAATAAAACCTTCAAATAGCTCCATATTAATCCCCACATTGTCCAGGTTGGGATCATCCTCCTTGCCCGTATTGGCACCATTACGAATGGCATCACCAATGTCATAACAAACATAACCGGGCATTACTGTATCCAGGTCAATCACACAAAGAACCTCATCATTCTCATCC
>Ga0163223_100225_pt1 | contig 19781 bp, 13 predicted proteins | sample MSEWel2016_02_17_2_FD_113147 | JGI IMG/M metagenome (GOLD analysis project Ga0163223, IMG submission 113147) | Subsurface microbial communities from deep shales in West Virginia, USA - MSEEL Well Study Marcellus 5H_2016_02_17 ...
ATTGTCAGATGTATTGCGATGGACTCGACAGATGGTCTGGTTAGAAACCAGGAAGCTGTGGATACCGGAGCAGCGATTCAAGTGCCAGTAGGGAAAGCAACCCTTGGCAGAATGTTTAACGTTTTGGGTGAACCCATTGATGGGAAACCCTTTGATACAACCGGTGTGACCATGCACCCAATCCATCGTCATCCACCAAGTTTTGAAGAACAACAAACACAACCAGAAATGTTTGAAACCGGAATCAAGGTTGTTGACTTGATCTGTCCTTACGTTCGCGGAGGTAAAATTGGTCTCTTCGGTGGTGCCGGTGTTGGTAAGACTGTACTAATTCAGGAATTAATTAATAATATTGCAACCCAGCATGGTGGTTTATCTGTTTTTGCTGGTGTTGGTGAACGTACCCGTGAAGGAAATGACCTTTACTACGAAATGATGGAGTCTGGGGTTATCGATAAAACATCCCTTTGTTTTGGTCAGATGAATGAACCGCCAGGAGCCAGAATGCGTATTGCTCTGGCCGGTTTGACCATGGCTGAATATTTCCGGGACGATGAAGGTCAGGACGTTCTGCTGTTCATCGATAATATTTTTAGATTTACCCAGGCGGGTTCTGAAGTGTCGGCACTGCTTGGCCGGATGCCGAGTGCGGTTGGTTACCAACCGACCCTGGCGACCGAAATGGGTGCGTTGCAGGAACGGATTACATCCACCAGCAAGGGATCAATTACATCGGTTCAGGCTGTTTATGTACCTGCCGATGACTTAACGGACCCTGCGCCTGCGACGACCTTTGCCCATCTGGATGCCACCACGGTACTTAACCGGGCGATTACAGAAAAAGGTATTTATCCCGCGGTGGATCCACTGGATTCGACGTCGCGTATTCTTGATCCCAAAATAGTAGGTCAGGAACACTACGAAACAGCCCGTGAAGTTCAGGAAATTTTACAACGGTATAAAGAGTTACAGGATATTATTGCCATTTTGGGGATGGACGAATTGTCTGACGCCGATAAAGTAACAGTAACCCGGGCCCGTAAAATTGAACGTTTCCTTTCTCAGCCGTTTCATGTTGCAGAACAATTTACCGGTACATCGGGTGTATATGTAACAATTGGTGAAACCATTAAGGGCTTCAAAGAAATCCTTGAAGGAAAACATGATGATTTACCAGAGAATGCTTTCTTATTGGTGGGAACCATTGAAGATGCAATTGTAAAAGCAAAAAAAATTAAAGGTTAGTTGAGGTGAGTTTTAATGGCTGAAACGTTCAGATTAAAAATCATTGCTCCGACTGGGATTTTTTTTGACGATGATATTGAGCGTATTGTCATCCGGGGATCAGAAGGTGAATTGGCTGTGCTGGCAGAGCATACACCGCTGACTACCACCGTGGCTATTGGTACCTTTAATATTATTTTTGCGGATAAGAAGAAAAAATGCGGCACCCTTTTAGGAGGCGTTGCCACCATTAATCCCAGAGAGACGATTATTTTAACCGATGCGGCTGAATGGCCGGAAGAAATTGATCTTAAACGGGCAGAAGAAGCAAAAGAACGGGCACTTAAGCGTATTCAAGATGAGAAATACGATACCGCCCGAGCTCAAGTTGCCTTGAAAAGAGCAATTGCGCGTATTAATACAAAAAAAGAATTATAACAAAAAGAAAGCCGGGATTCGTCTAGAATCTCGGCTTTCTTTTTGTGCTTTTATCGGGTTGCTAGTTTTAAAGACCCTTGTTCTGTGCTATAATTTAAATTGAAAAATAAGGAATTTTATTTGTCAATCGATGAAGCAAAAAATCAAATAAAGAGTATCGTCAATAAAAAAACCATCGTAAACGGAGGATAAGGAATGAATATTTGTATTATCGGACTGGGCATTCTGGGAATTACCTATGGTTCTGTTTTATCAGATTCGGACGTCAATATTAGCTGCATTGACACAGATGAAGAAACAATCGATATGCTTAATGAAGGCGAATTGCCTGTTTATGAGCCTGGGTTAAAGGCGTTGGTTTCGACTTCAGTATCGACTGGCCGATTGTGTTTTAGTTCAAATATTCGAAACGCCATCAAAAAAAGCGAAATCATTTTTATTACCTGCGAAGTGCCGACGGATGATCGTGATTTTCCCGATCTCCGGTTTATGAAACCGATAGCCCAAAGCATCGGTAGTCATATGGAGTCCTATGTCACAGTGGTGATTAAGTCAACTGTTCCCCCCGGCACCTGTCAGATCATACAACAAACCATTAAAAAAGCCCTGGACGACCGAGAGGTTGAGATTCCCTTTGATGTCATCAGTAATCCGGATTTTGCCCGAAAGGGTTCCATGATCAAGGATTGTCTGGTGCCGGATATGGTTGTGATCGGATCGGATTCTCTGGAGGCGGTAGAACGCTTAAAAAGGCTATATGATACCCTTCATGTCAGAGAAGAAAATTATGTAATTACCGATCCCCAAAGTGCGGAAATGATTAAATACGGGGTGAATGCCTTTCTGGCGACGAAACTTTCCTTTATCAATGAGTTGGCTTTACTTTGTGAGAATGCCAATGCCAATATCATTGACGTTTCCAATGGTATGGGTCGGGACGAGCGGATTGGGCCAGGCTTTTTAGAAGCGGGTCCCGGTTATGGTGGCAGTGACTTACCCAAAGATTCGAAGGCTCTCGTTGAAATTGCCAGAGCCTATGGCGAGGACTTCATGGTGCTCAAGGGTGCGATTCTCGCCAATGAAAAACAAAAGAACAAAATGGTGGAGAAAATTAAACGGGTTTTGGGTAATCTGGAAGGAAAAACAATTGGCATTTTAGGTCTTTCTTACAAACCGGAAACCACCGACATGCGGGAAGCGCCGTCGATTAATATCATTAAGGGCCTGGTTACTGGTGGCGCTAAAATAAGAATTTACTGTCCCGAAGGAAGCCAGGAAGCCAAGTGGCGATTACACAACGAAAAGGATGAAATTACCTACTGTCATGATGTCTATGATGCCGCCGAGAAAGCTGATGCCCTGGTACTCATCACCAGCTGGCGGGAATTTAAAGGAATGGATCATGAGCGGGTTTTGAGCGTCATGAAGGATCGCTTTTTCTTTGATTTCAGAAATCTGTTTGGTGAAGATCCGCCAAAAGGCTTTGTTTATTCAGGTCTGGGGATTCCAGAAAAGGAGATAAAATAAGATGAAAAAAGTGCGTAAAGCGGTTATTCCGGCAGCAGGACTGGGCACCCGGTTTTTACCGATCACCAAGTCGATACCCAAAGAAATGCTACCGATTGTGGATAAACCCACGATCCAATATATTATTGAAGAAATTGTTGCATCGGGCATTGAAGAAATATTGATTATCAATGGACGGAATAAAGAAAGCATCATCAACCATTTTGATCAGGTGCCAGAACTGGAAGCGTTGTTAAAAGCCGGGGGGAAAACCGCAGCGCTAGAGCAAGTCGAAGCGATTACGAACATGGCAAAAATCTTTTCAGTGCGTCAAAAAGAAGCCAAAGGTTTGGGACATGCGGTGCTTTGCGCCAAAGAATTTGTGGGAGACGAACCCTTTGCAGTGGTACTGGGGGATGATATTGTTTATAATGATAAAAACCCGGCACTCAAACAAATGGTTGACATCTATAATACTTATGGGGCGTCAGTCATCGGAGTACAACAGGTCGCTTTGGACCAGGTCAATAAATATGGTATCGTTTCCGGAGATGCTGTTGGGAATCGGGTCTATCAGGTCAATGATCTGGTTGAAAAACCGGCCATCGGTACAGCGCCATCGACCATGGCAATTTTAGGGCGGTACATCATCACCCCGGGAATATTTGAGGTGCTGGAGCACACCGGTAAGGGCGCCGGAGGGGAAATTCAACTCACTGACGGGCTCAAAACCCTGGCAACCATCGAAAAAATGTTTGCCTATGATTTTATTGGTAAACGTTACGATGTGGGCGACAAGCTTGGCTTTCTACAGGCTACCGTTGAGTATGGTTTGCGGGATGACAAGCTGGGGAGTGACTTTAAAATGTACTTAGAAAGCCTGTTAAACACGAAATAAACAGCCAATGCTAATCGTTAGGGGCGGTTCGATTATGTGTGATCACCCCAAAAGGATTGGAGAAAGGGAAACTAATGGATTATAAAAGAGCATATAAAAACTGGCTAGACCAGCCGGAACTGGATTGTGAACTTTGGTCGGAGCTGGAAGCCATTACCGATGAAAAAGAAATTGAAGATCGCTTTTACACCGATTTGGAATTTGGAACCGGCGGAATGCGGGGGAAAATGGGCGCCGGCAATAATCGGATGAATATTTATACCGTCGCAAAGGTAACCTATGGATTAGGGAAATATCTGCTCCGTCAGGACATTCAGAATTGGGAAAAGGGTGTGGTCATTGCCTACGACTCGCGGCATAACTCCCGAAAATTTGCCGAAACAGCAGCAGGAGTACTGGGTAAAATGGGCGTTGTGGCCTATCTTTTTGAAGAGTTACGGCCGACTCCGGAACTGTCTTTTGCAGTGCGGGAATTAAAAGCCGCCGGTGGTATTGTTATTACTGCATCCCATAATCCCAAAGAATACAACGGCTATAAGGTTTATGGGCCGGACGGTGGGCAGATGGTAACGGCTTCAGCAGATGCTTTAATCGCAGAAATCGGGAAAATTCAGGATGTTTTTGATATTCCGATAATGTCTTTGGCGGAAGGCCTCAATCAGAAAATTATCATGATGGTGGGCGAAAAAATGGACAATGCCTTTACAGATGCCGTTGCTGCCATTTGTTACCCTAGCCCAGACAGTGAACTAAAGGTGGTCTATACGCCGCTTCACGGAGCCGGGAACACTCCGGTTCGTCGGGTACTAACAGAGCTGGGTTATCAGCAGGTATTTGTTGTTCCTGAACAGGAGTTGCCGGATGGTGACTTTACTACTGCTCCTTACCCAAATCCCGAAGATCCGGCGGTGTTTTCGTTGGCAATAGCACTGGCCGAAGAAAAAAATGCGGATATCATTATTGGAACCGATCCCGATGGCGATCGGGTGGGAGTGGTTGGCCGGAATCCCCAAGGCGCGTTTGAGATTCTCACCGGCAATCAAACCGGTGCTTTACTGGTCGATTATTACCTGAAAACACGAAAAAGTCTGCCTGAGAATAAGGTTGTCATTAAAACAATTGTTACCAGTGAACTGGGCGGGATTGTGGCAAAATCGCATGGCGCGGCAGTGCTTGATGTGCTGACCGGCTTTAAATATATTGGCGAATGCATGACCGATTTTGAGAAAACCGGCGACTACACCTTTGCCTTTGGATATGAAGAGAGTTACGGCTATCTGGCGGGAAACTATGCCCGGGATAAGGACGCCGTTGTAGCATCGGCTCTCATTTGTGAGATGACGGCTTATTATAAGAAACAGGGGAAGACGCTTTACGAAGCTCTGAACGCTTTATATGAGAAACATGGTTATTTCATTGAAGATGTGGTCGCCTTGACGCTTGAGGGGATTGAGGGAAAAATGAAAATCACCGAAATCATGGAAAAGTTCCGAAAGGTCAGTTTCCCCGGTTTTGCAGATGCCAAGCTGATCGCCTTTAATGATTATCAAGCGGGAGTGAGCAATGATGTGGTTTCAGGGAAAAAAGCTGAAATTGATCTGCCTCGATCGAATGTGCTGAAATTTGTTTTTGATGATTACTCCTGGTTTGCCTTGCGCCCCTCGGGGACAGAACCAAAGCTTAAAGTTTACTTCTCGGTAACCGGAAAAACCGGCGATGAGGCAGTGGCGAAAAAAGAATTGTTAAAAAAACAGGTAACCGCTTTAATCGAAGTTTAGAAAAAAATGATTCGATGTGGGCTGATAAAAAGGGCATCATTTCTGCAAGCAGAAATGATGCCCTTTTGTTTATGAGGGGAAAGGTCATTCGGTATAAATCGTAAAAATTAATCGCTGGCTTCGCTCTCGACTTCAGTATCTAAACCTGAGCTGGAGTCTGATCCTGAGCTGGAGTCTGAACCGGAATCAGACCCCGAGCTGGAATCGGAGTCGGAATCAGATCCTGAGCTGGAGTCTGACCCTGAGCTGGAGTCTGACCCTGAGCTGGAGTTTGAATCAGACGAACTGTTATCCGTACTGGAAGAATCCGAGGTATCAGAACTTCCGGATGAGCCTGAGGATTCAGTGCTTGAATTGGACGAATTATCAGTATAAGAATAATCGCTGTCGCTTTCGCTTGAGGTGGGTTCACTGTAGGAAGACGATGAACTACTGCCGGCGTAGTAGGCGATGGCATCGCTTATTTTCTGTACCCGATCGGATGGGACATAGGCCTTATAGGTGCTTGACGCCGAGCCGGAAGTCGTTCCGGTAGTGCTATCGGTCGCACTTGAATCTGAATTGGTAACGGGGCTGGTCACATTCGTCCGGTTGCCGTTTGAGGTGCCATCGGTACCGGTGCTGTCTGTTGTAGCGGTTGAACTCCCGTTGGCCGTGTCAGTTGTTGTTTGGGCCGGCCCATAGATAAAGGCGTGGAGGGCAATGACATTATCGGCTAGACTGGTCGGCACCACATAAGAGACGCTATTGATCATGGCGGTCGTTACATGGGCATCGGTGGGAAGCCGGAACTCCAAAAATTGTTTGTCTGGAGATTCTAAAAAGGCTTTAGCATAGGTGGTAAGCTCGCTGATTGAGAGGGTGGTTTTAATGTAAGGATAAACCTTACTTAATAAACTGATGCCGGTGGCCACATCGATATTAAAGGCTTTGTCGGCGATTTGGCCAACAACCTCCCGCTGCCGTTCGGTACGATGGAAATCATCATCACTATAACGGTTTCTGGCATAGGCCAGAGCCTGAACACCGGTTATGGTCTGAACACCGGTTGTTTTCAGATAGGGATCCGCCTTGCCAACCTTATCGTTGACATCATCAATATACTTATTGGTCCATTCGAGAACATCTTCATTTAGGACATTGACTTCGACCCCGCCGATGGCATCAACCGTATCGACCATGGCATCAAAATTGACAACCACATAATCCTTGATGTTTAAATCAAAATTCTCATTAAGGGTCTTAACAGCCAGCTCAGGTCCGCCGTAGGCATAGGAGGCGTTTATCTTATCGAAACTTTCGTAGGTATCCTTGGTTTCGGGGATTTGAACGAGTAAGTCACGCATCACCGAAGTAACCTTAATGTTTCCGTTTCTGAAATCCATGGAGAGGATCATAATGGTATCGGATCGATCTCCATCAATGTCGCTGCGTCCGTCGACACCAAAAACAGCGATATTTATCGTTTCAATATCAAGATCATTGTTAACTTTTAATTCGGCCTCATTCATTTTTGGTTCGGCCACCATTTCATTGATTTGACTAAGGGTATTAAAACCATATACAAGTCCGGTGCCTATTAGTGAGACAATCAAAAATAGGATGACTAAAATTACTTTCTTTTTCATTAAAGATTCCTTTCGATTCACGAGCTAAAATCATATCACTCAATAATAACATAGATATGCTTAAAAAAACATTGAATTATCGGGTGGAATCAAATATTGCTTCAAAAAGATCGTTTTAGCGGATTTGGATAATCTTAAAAAGCTGAAAGAATCTAGAAAAAAATAGACTTTTCGAGGGATATAAAGTATAATGACAATGAATTTTTATGGGTTACAGCTTAAAAAATGCTAGGTATCAGAACAAATAAATACTTAAAAGAACGATGAAATAAGGTGAAATATGAAAGTATTATTAACAGGTTCCAATGGGCAACTGGGACGGGAATTAACCCGGCAGCTCAAGCAAAAAAAGATTGACCATGTTGGGTATGATATTCCTGAATTTGACATTACCGATAAAGAAAAAATGACGGTGATCATTGCTAAAGAGCAGCCGACGGTGATTGTCAATTGCGGGGCACTGACCAATGTCGACGGTTGTGAAACTCAGAAAGAGCTGGCCATGGCCATTAATGCCGCAGGCCCCAAAGCTTTGGCAGAAATCGCCCGGGATCAGGATATTGTTCTGGTACAGGTTTCCACCGATTATGTTTTTGACGGCGGCGGGATTTCATTAAACGGCGTACTGCGGCCCTATGTGGAGGCTGATCCAATCGATCCTAAAACAGTTTATGGTGAGAGCAAAGCGGCGGGAGAAAAAGCGGTTGTGGAAACAACGCCTAAATATTTTGTCATTCGGACCGCCTGGCTCTATGGTGATGGTAATAATTTTGTCAAGACCATGTTGGAGCTGGCGTCAAAGCACCCCAAACTGACCGTTGTCAATGACCAGGTCGGTTCACCCACCAGCACCGTCGATCTGGCAGCAGCGATTATTGATTTAATGCAGACTGATTATTACGGTACCTATCATGGCACCTGTGAAGGACAATGTAGCTGGTACGACTTTGCTGTGGAAATTTTCAGGTTGTCGGGAATCAAGGTTGCAGTAGAACCAGTAACCTCTGAGCAATTTGTCAGACCGGCGCCACGTCCTAAATACTCCGTGCTTGAAAACAAGGCTTTAAATGATTTGAACATGAATCATTTCAGACCCTGGCAGGTTTCCCTGGCAGAATATTTAAAAAATCTAAACTAATCGTTTTAAAATAGTAATATAAAAGGTAGTGCCAGTTTTGATGTGGTCCCATATCAAAGCTGGCAGTAGCCTGCAATGCGTAAATAATTTACAAGAGAAGAGGCAATGATGAAAGGTATTATTTTAGCCGGAGGTTCCGGCACACGACTTTATCCAATCACCCGGGCGGTGTCCAAACAGTTGCTGCCGATTTATGACAAACCGATGATTTATTATCCATTGGCAACTTTGATGTTGGCTGGGATTAAAGATATTTTAATTATTTCCACACCCCACGATCTACCCATGTTTGAACGGTTATTTGGTTCAGGGGAAGAATTGGGGTTAAATTTTTCCTACGAAGTGCAGGATGCCCCCAATGGTTTGGCTGAGGCTTTTATTATTGGTGAGAAATTTATTGGGGATGATAATGTTGCCCTTGTATTAGGTGATAATATTTTCTATGGCCACGGCTTTACGGACACCATCAGAAAAGCGGCGGAACTTCAAAGCGGGGCCGTGATCTTTGGTTACCCGGTAACTGATCCACAGCGCTATGGGGTAGTTGAGTTTGCGAACGACGGAAAAGTGCTTTCGATTGAAGAAAAACCCGAGAATCCAAAATCTAATTTTGCAGTGCCGGGCCTTTATTTTTATGATAACACGGTCGTTGAAATTGCTAAAAATATTAAACCTTCGGAAAGAGGGGAACTGGAAATTACCACGGTTAATGAAATCTATTTAAAACAGGGCAATTTAAAGGTGGAATTGTTTGGCCGAGGCATGGCCTGGCTTGATACTGGAACGCATGATAGCTTGATTGAAGCCTCCAATTTTGTGGAGACGATCCAGAAAAGACAGGGTCTTTATGTCGCCTGTATTGAAGAGATTGCTTATTTGCGCGATTTCATCGATCAAGATCAGCTTTTAAAATTGGCAGAACCGCTAAAGAAAACGGCTTACGGCCAGTATCTGATCCAATGTGCTAAGGGTAAGTAGGCGGTATTATGGCAAAGATAAAGGTAATAAAAACTAAAATTGACGGATTGGTGATCATTGAGCCGTCTGTTTTCGGTGATCATCGTGGATACTTTATGGAAACCTACAACGAGGAAGAATTTCACAAAGCGGGTTTAACGATGCGGTTTGTTCAGGACAATGAGTCCAAATCCTGCCAGGGCGTGTTGCGGGGACTTCATTTTCAGACTAAATTTTCCCAGGGAAAACTGGTTCGGGCTACAAGAGGCGAGGTTTATGATGTCGCCGTCGATCTGCGAAATGGATCACCGACCTATGGACAATGGGCGGGAGTGCTGTTAACAGAAGAAAACAAGACCATGTTTTATATTCCGGAAGGCTTTGCGCACGGATTTTTAGTCGTCTCAGAGGAAGCGGTGTTTAATTATAAATGCACCAATTTATATGCCCCGGAATACGATGGCGGGATTCGCTGGAATGACCCGGAAGTCGGAATTAAATGGCCCCTTGAAACCATCTCGGAAGTGCTGCTTTCTGAAAAAGACGGCCAGCTTCCCTTTCTAAGTGAAATCAGTGATACCTTAAGATTTGAGTAGTAGCATCTAAATATAGAGAATTTGTAATAAAAGAAATGGAGTAATCATGAAAACAATATTAATCACCGGAGGGGCTGGATTTATCGGCTCAAACTTTGTAAAATATATGCTCAATTCGCACCCGGATTATAAGATAGTTAATGTGGATGTGCTAACCTACGCCGGAAATCTGGAAAATTTAGCAGATGTTGAAGGCAATCCCAATTACGTTTTTGCCAAAGGGGATATTGTCGATCGGCCTTTTATTGCGGATCTTTTTGATCAGTATGATTTTGATACGGTGGTGAACTTTGCCGCCGAATCGCACGTTGATCGGAGTATTGAAGATCCGGAAATTTTTATTAAGTCTAATGTGATGGGAACCCTGGTTCTCTTGGATGAGGCAAAATTTCACTGGCAAACCGGCAAAGATGACAATGGCTATCCGACCTATCGGGATGGCGTTCGCTACCATCAGGTATCCACCGATGAGGTGTATGGCGCTCTGGGAAAAACGGGCATGTTCACTGAAGTGACCCCGATCGCCCCGAACAGTCCTTACTCAGCCTCCAAGGCCAGTGCGGATTTACTGGTGCGTTCCTATGGACAAACCTTTAAACTGCCCGTTACCATCAGCCGCTGCTCTAATAATTACGGACCTTACCATTTTCCCGAAAAACTGATTCCGCTGATGATTTCCAATGTGGTAGCTTTAAAAAGTTTGCCGGTTTATGGTGATGGGATGCAGATCAGAGACTGGCTGCACGTCAAAGATCATTGCAGTGGCATTGATACCATCCTTGAAAAAGGGATGGCTGGTGAGGTTTATAACATTGGCGGAAACAACGAAAAAGCCAATATCGACATTGTCAATTTAATTATTGAGGATGTCGGTGAAATGCTGCGCTCCGGCAAATATGCCATTGATAATGACGGTTCAAAAATCAGTAAAGATCTGATTACCTATGTTGAGGATCGATTGGGCCATGATCGTCGCTATGCCATTGATAATTCAAAAATCACCACGGAGCTGGGTTGGGAACCGTCCTACACCTTTGAAGAGGGGATTGCGGAAACCATAAAATGGTATTTAAATAATCAGGAATGGTTAGAACAGGTAAAATCTGGTGACTATCAGCAGTATTATGAAAAGATGTACTCAAAAAAGTAGAATAGCTGCAAAAGAAAAAGCACAGTTTTTGTGCTTTTTCATTTAAGAATAAGAATGAGGTGTCTGTTTTGTACTTGTTTAAAGATTTAATGGATTATATTAGAGATTTGTATGCAAATCGGAAACTGATCCGGAAATTTTCGATCAACGATTTTAAGTCCCGGTATGCGGGGTCTTTTTTAGGTATTATGTGGGCGTTTATTCAGCCAACGGTTAACATTGCGGTGTATTGGTTTGTGTTTGGTGTGGGATTAAAATCACCTCCTACAGGGGGGGTTCCTTTTATTTTATATCTCATCACCGGTATCATTGTCTGGTTTTTCTTTTCAGAGTGTTTTGTGAATGGAACGAATTGTTTTCGTGAATACAGCTATCTGGTTAAAAAGGTAACCTTCAATATCAAAATTCTGCCAACCGTTAAAATAATATCATCATTATATACGCATATTTTCTTTATTTGTTTTGCTATCGTGATGTTACTTATTTACGGTCATTCATTGACACCTCACTTTTTACAAATTGGGTATTATTTATTATGTTTAATTGTTTTTTTAACTGGATTAACATGGATAACGGCTTCACTACAACCATTTTTCACTGATATTCTGCAATTTATTAATGTGGGGATGCAGGTTTTGTTCTGGGGAACGCCAATTGTAGTGCCTGTTGAAACATATCCTGAAAAGCTATTATGGATTATGAAATTAAACCCTTTATATTATATTGTCCAGGGATACCGGGAGAGCTTTTTTGGAACGGGCTGGTTCTGGGAGCATCCGGTCATGACCGCATATTTCTGGGGGTTTTCATTTGTACTGCTGCTAGTCGGAATTGCTGTGTATCGAAGGTTAAGACCGCATTTTGCTGATGTTTTATAGAGAAATGTTGATCACGGATCAGTGGAGGAAATTATGTCAGATGTGGCAATAAAAATAGAAGAAGTGACAAAGATTTACCAACTATATAAACGGCCGATGGATCGCTTAAAAGAGTCGATGAGCCTGATTAAGAAAAAAGAATACCATCAAAAGTTTTATGCCCTTAATAATATCAATCTCGAAATTAAAAAAGGTGAATCGATTGGAATTGTGGGTAAAAATGGATCAGGAAAGTCAACCCTGCTCAAAATTATTTCTGGCGTTTTGACCCAAAGTAAGGGCGAGGTTTATGTTGACGGGAAGGTATCGGCATTGTTGGAGCTGGGAACCGGGTTCAACCCGGAATACACCGGCATCGAGAATATCTATGCCAATGGTCTGATCATGGGCTATAGTCAGGAAGAAATGGATGAACGATTGGATGATATCGTCAATTTTGCCCAAATTGGCGAGTACATTTATCAGCCGGTTAAAACCTATTCCAGTGGAATGTTTGCCCGGCTGGCCTTTGCTACCGCCATCAATGTGGACCCGGAAATTTTAATTGTGGATGAGGTGCTGGCCGTCGGAGACGCGAAATTCCAGATTAAATGCATTAATAAAATGGAAGAGTTTAAAGCATCGGGAAAAACGGTGCTCTTTGTGTCTCATACCCTGGAACAAATCAAACGCTTTTGCACCAAAGGGGTCTGGATTGATCAGGGCGAAATGCGGATGTTTGATGACGTTACCCACGTCATTGATATGTATGAAAGCGAAATGCTAAAAGAAGCCATGGAACAGAAAGCCCTTGAAGAAGGGAACCCAATGGCTGAAAAAATGGAAATCGATGCCCATCTGGGGAAAATTACCGCCGTCAGTTGTAACACTGAAACCCTCACGACCTTTGATGATTTTAGTGTCGAGATTGAATACGAGCTGTATGATGATGTAAAAAGCGAACCGCTGGTGGGAGTGGCCTTTTATACCATTGACCGTCAGTATATCTTTGGTCCGAACACCCATTTGGATGAGGTTAAGATTCCCAAAACAAAGGGAATCCATCGGGTCCGTTATGTGGTGCCGCGGTTACCGCTTCTGGGCGGGAAATATGAGGTTGATATCGGGCTTTTTGCAAATAAAAGCATTGTTAATCTGGACTATGAAACAGCGGCCTTTGTGATTTCGGTTGTGGCCGATTATTTCACCGAAGGCCTGGTTCATATGGAACATCAATGGGAAATAATAAAGGATTAGAGAAAGGTTATTGGGATGGAGAAGAAATCAGTTATTGAACAGGAAGAAATAAAATATTTTATCGACAAAATAGTCAAAGATGAAGCGAGTCAATGTGCAACCGTTCAGGGATGGGCCTTTAATACAAAAACCAAAGAACCGGTCGAATTGTATTTACTGGGACGAGAAGCGACGGGCGTTCAATTCAAACGGGATTTCAGAATTGACGTCAACAATAAATATGCCCTGCCTGATGATGCCAAGATTGGCTTTATTATAGAGTTTGATGAAAAAACCTATGGCCAAAAACTAAAACTCAAATTAACGGATGAAAACAACATCCGCATTGTTCCGATTAATTTAAAAAAGAATTATGATTATCTAAAACAGCCCAATCTGTTTAATGCCAAACGACTAGTTGGTATTACAACCCGAACAGTGGGATACTTTAGTCGCAATGGACTAAAAAACACGATCCGCAAAATAAAGTTTGAACTAAAATATAAAAATCAGGAAAACTATGATTTCTGGATTGATGTCCATGAAGATTATGACCCCAAAAAGGCCATCGAAGAAATTAAAAAATTTTCCTATAAACCTAAGGTATCGATTGTTATGCCGGTATATAATGTAGAAGAAAAATGGCTCAGAGCCTGTGTTGATTCGGTTCGCAACCAATATTATCAAAACTGGGAATTATGTATCGCTGATGATTGCTCCAGTGATGCTCACATTAAACCCTTGCTGGAAGAATTTAAAATGCTCGATTCCCGCATCAAGGTGATTTACCGGGAAGAAAATGGCCATATTTCAGAAGCATCAAATTCAGCTCTGGCCATTGCCACGGGCGAATTTGTGGGGCTTTTGGATAATGATGATACCTTAGCCGAATTTGCCTTGTATGAGGTGGTTAAATTACTTAATGATCATCCGGAAGCGGATCTGATTTATAGTGATGAAGATAAGCTAAGTGAAGATAATAAACGAAGCCAGCCATTTTTTAAAACCGACTGGGCACCGGATATCTTACTGGCGACCAATTACATCTGCCACTTTGGGGTTTACCGCAAAACCATTATCGATGAAATCGGCGGCTTCAGAAAAGGCTATGAAGGGGCCCAGGATTATGATCTGGTACTGCGATTCACCGAGAAAACCGATAAGATCTTCCATATCCAGAAGATCTTATATCACTGGCGGATGATTAGTAATTCTACAGCAGTCAATCCGGAATCAAAAGGATATGCCTTCGAAGCGGGACTTAAGTCGCTAGAAGATGCTCTGGAAAGACGGGGGATCAAAGGGACGGTTACTCACGGGGCGTTTCCCGGGGTTTATACAATCGCGTATGAAATTGTAAATAACGGTTTAGTGTCGGTGATTATTCCAACCCGGGATAATGCCGCGGATTTAAAAGCCTGTATTGAGTCGATTTATGAAAAAACAATCTATCAAAATTTTGAAATCGTCGTTGCCGATAATGGCAGCGAAAAAGAAGAAACGTTTAAATTATTTGAATACTTTACCAAGAAATACAAAGATCAGTTTAAGGTGGTACGGATTGATATCCCCTTCAACTTTTCGCAAATCAATAACTTGGCCGTTAAGGAATCAAAGGGTGAGTACCTACTGTTTCTGAATAATGATATCACCGTGATCACTAAAGGCTGGATGAAACGGATGGTCAGCCTGGCGCAGCAGGAACATGTTGGTGCAGTCGGTGCAAAACTTTATTATCCCGATAATACCATCCAGCATGCCGGTGTTTTACTGGGGATGGGCGGCGTCGCCGGACATGGCCATGTGGGCTATCCCCGGGGCGATTATGGCTATTTTGGTAAACTGGTCACCACCAATAACTACACCTCGGTGACGGCGGCCTGTATGATGGTAAAACGGGAAGATTTTGACCGGGTTAATGGTTTTGAAGAAAAATTGACGGTAGCCTTTAATGATGTTGATCTGTGCCTTAAACTTTATGAACTGGGCAAATTTAATGTCTGGCTTCATAATGTCGAGCTCTACCACTATGAGTCAAAATCCCGGGGGGCCGAGGACACTTATACGAAATACAAACGCTTCAACAGTGAGATTAAATATATGAAAGATCACTGGTTAAAGTATATCAAGAATGACCCCTATTATAATCGAAATTTAACACGCGTTGATGGCAACTACGCAATCAGTGTTGATATCGTTGGTTATGTAAGGGGAAAAACCAAAGAAGATGAAGAGAATGAGATTTAACTTAAGCGTTCATAAGATGTAACGAATAAATTGACGATGTAAAATAGTTGTGATATTATCGTGACATCTATAAGGTTAATGACAGCAGGCAATAATTTTAAGAAAGGAGGAGAATAATGGAGTCAATTAAAAAAAGAAGAAAGCAAGTAGCGCTAGTGGGGGTAGGTATCCTCATCTTGTTTACTTTCTTTTCATATTTTAGCCTGACTGTTAATGCGGCAAGCACCACCATCATCATTAACCCCGGGCATTTAGATGGGGTTGATTCTGGGGCGGTGAACGGCAATACCGGGATTCGCGAGGTTGATCTGAATAATGCGTTGGCAATCAAGATTGTTTCAACCCTTAGAGCGAGCGGCTATAACGCCATGTTGAGCCATCCGGTTCCCGGGAATCCCGGGTTACCGACCTTGTTTTCAAGTGCTCCGGCTTATTCATCGTTTTCGACAACCATCTGCAATAAAGCAAATGAAATTAATGCGGATTTGCTAATTAGTATTCATCATAACTCTGGGGGAGCAACGGCCAGCGGTTATGAATTTTATTGGAGCAGTTATCACCCAACAGTTGATAACAATGGGATTTATCAAAAGGCGGGATTATGGGGCGATGGTTCGCTGGCAGATCTGGATGCAACGCCACCTGCGATTGCGATAATGTCAAAAGAGCTGGCCAATAATCTCAATACAAATTTCAAGGCGAGTCTGACTCATGTTCCCAGTCGAAATCAGATTATTGAACGGGATGACGCGATTACCCGCAAAACAAGCATGCCTTCAGTATTGATTGAAGCGGGCTTTATATCCAACAATGCCGAATCATTGAAGTTAGCTGATGGAGCCAACCAACAAAAGATGGCTGACCAGGTTCTAATCAGTGTTAGCGAACTTTTTGCAGCCTCAACAACACCGATGACAGCCACCGGTTTTACGGCCACTGTTAGCGGCGATAAAATCACAGCAACGGTTAAAGGTGTCTCAGCACCCAATGGTTTGCAGGTTATTTATATTCCAACCTGGAGTGATGAGGGTGGACAGGACGATTTAAAATGGTACACCGCGACCAAACAAAGCGATGGCAGCTACAGCGCAACTATCGATGTTAAAGATCATGGTTACGAAAGCGGCAATTACCAATTGCATTGTTATGGCGTGGATTCATATGGTAAGTACACCTTACTCGGAAACACAAATGCCAATGTTACAGCATCAGTTCAGGAAAAAATGACGGCAACCAGTGTAACCGGCACCGTCTCTGGTAATACCATAACAGCAACAGTAAAAGGGATAATAGCACCCAATGGCATCACCTCAATGTCGATCCCCGTCTGGAGCGAGACCGGCGGACAGGACGATCTCAAGTGGTACAATGCGACCAAGCAAAGTGATGACAGTTACAAGGTTGTCATCGACATTAAAGATCATAATTACGATGGTGGCAACTATAATATTCACGCCTATGGAACGGACAGCTATAAGAAGATGACTTTCCTGGGCAGCACAACGGCAACTGTTAAAGTTGATACAATGAAAGCGACCAGTTTAGTCGGAACGGTATCGGGCAGTAAAATCACCACAACGGTTAAAGGGATCACGGCGCCAAATGGAATTTCAGATATGACAATCCCAATCTGGAGTGAAAATGGCGGTCAGGATGACATCAAATGGTATACCACTACTAAACAAAGCGATGGCAGTTATAAGGTGACCGTTGACATCAAGGATCATAACTTCGATGGTGGGATCTATAACATCCACGCTTATGGTAAAGATACCAATGGCAAGATGACATTTATCGGTGCAACGACGGTAAATGTGACCGTTGAGCCGATGACAGCAACGAGTGTGACCGCAAGTGCGTCCGGCAACAAAATCACAACGACCATTAAAGGAATCAAGGCACCTAGTGGGATTAAGTCAATTACGGTCCCGATCTGGAGTGATGTCGGTGGACAGGATGATATCAAACGGTACACCGCCACCAAACAAAGTGATGGTAGCTACAGTGTGACCATTGATATTAAAGATCATAACTATTCAGGCGGAGCCTATAGTATTCATGTTTATGGAATCGACAATAATGAGAAGATGACCTTTTTAGGTAATACCGCAGCAAGTGTGGCGACAACTCCGATGTCGGCATCAACAGTTGCGGCGACAGTAACGGAAAATATTATTACGGCAACGGTTAGCGGCATTACTGCTCCTAATGGAATCACGAGTATACAGATTCCAACCTGGAGTGATGTTGGTGGCCAGGATGATATCAAATGGTACACCGCCACGAAACAAAGTGATGGTAGTTATCAGGCGATGATTGATGCCAAAAACCATAAGGGCGATAGTGGAACCTACTCACTTCATGCCTATGGGGTTGAAGCGGATGGTCGTTCGGTATTTCTGGGCAACACCTCAGTGAGTGTCCGCTATGTGGAAACCCCGATTATGGGGGCAACCACCGTGAGCGCGGCGCAACTGGTGGCCTATTATAAGAGTACCGGAAGTGTGTACCCGCAGCATTACAATGATCTGGGCGTTAATCTGGAAAAATTTGTGGCGCTTTACATTCAGGAATGCAATGCTGAAGGCGTTCGCGCCGAGGTCGCCTTCGCCCAGGCGATGCTAGAAACTGGTAATCTGCAATTTGGTGGTGACGTTAAAGTGACCCAATTCAATTTTGCCGGGCTGGGCGCGACTGGTGGAGGCGTACCGGGATTTGATTTTGCAGCGGCTTATGGCAGCAACAGTACTGGGCTTCAAACCGGAATCCGCGGTCATGTCCAGCACTTAAAATGCTATGCCAGCAGTGCGGCGTTAAATCAAACCAATGTTGATCCACGATGGAATAATTCCCTTCGTTTAAAAGCCCTTTCAGTTGAAGAACTGGCAGGAACCTGGGCAGCTGATCTGACCTATGCCGGTAAGGTTAAAACGATTATGAAAAAGTTTTAATGATGAAGAAGTTTAATTTGAATGCGTTTTAATTCTGAAACAGAGCCAAAACAGTTTGGCTCTGTTTTTTAAAATTATAAGAAATGAGGATGCCGGAAGTGAAGAGAAAAATAAGGTCATTGGCTGTTATTGGGCTGATAAGTTTGCTTTTTTGGCCAGGACAAATTTTGGCTGAGGAATCACCAGAACCTGTTAATCAAGTGACGATGGCACCAGAACTATCTGACACCGAACAGGAGTTGTTAAAAGAAGACACGGAAGCAGAAGAAGTACCTGAAAACCGGTCGGATTCAGAGCCTCTGGATGCGGATTCATCCGCAATCGATGAAAAAACAACAGTTGCGGAGCCCAAAGATATTTTGACAACGGCCCTTGATTTTAGCAATATAAGCGTCACTGTTTCGCAAGTCTCAGAAAGCAAGACCGGCTTTACCATCAGCACGCTTGGATATGCGGGAAAAACGGGGATCGGTAAGGTTATGTTTCCGATTTGGTCAGAGCGAAATGGTCAGGATGATATCCGTTGGTATCAGGGAATAAAAAATAATCAGGGTGAATATAGCGTGACGGTGGATAGTAAAGACCACGGATTTGAAACCGGCGAGTATCATATCCACACCTATATCTATGGACTGACCGGGGATGTGATTAAAACCTATGTGAATACCCAAAGTCTGGAAACGCCAAAACCCTCAATCACAGTCGGGGAAGTCTCAAACAATGCCTATAAGGTCCAAATAACGGATGTGCGTAATCCTCAGGGCGTTACCGGGGTGAGCTTTCCGACCTGGAGTGAGGTGAATGGACACGATGACATCCGTTGGGAAACGGCGACCTATGTGGGCAATGACACCTGGGAAGCGACCATTTCGATCCCGAATTACAAGCAGAGTTATGATACCTTTATTACCCATGCCTATGTGAAAAATAAAGATGGGCAACAAAAATACAGCGGATCTGTGGAGCAGGTGATAACCAATCCGTTTTTAGCCGAACCTTTAGAAATTAAAGTTGCACAGGATAAGAATATTTCAAAATTTGCGATTATGACTAAAAATTGCAAAGGCAAAAGTGGTGTAAAAAGTGTCTCCTTTGCCGTGTGGTCAAATCGAAATGGGCAGGATGAACTAAAATGGTATGAGGGTGAATTGGGTTCTGATGGTGAGTTTTATACTTA
>Ga0163223_100226_pt1 | contig 19726 bp, 14 predicted proteins | sample MSEWel2016_02_17_2_FD_113147 | JGI IMG/M metagenome (GOLD analysis project Ga0163223, IMG submission 113147) | Subsurface microbial communities from deep shales in West Virginia, USA - MSEEL Well Study Marcellus 5H_2016_02_17 ...
CCACTACACGGGCCAATGCGGTCTCGGTGCCGGCGCGCATGTCCATCGGCTCAGTGGCCAGCCAGATGCTATCGATGCGGATCACGGGGCAAGCCCCCGGACAAAGCGGGCGCAGCCGTCAGGATCGGACACTGGCCATTTCACTGTGACTGACTGCTCGCCAAGCGATAGCTCAATAATCACCGATGCTGCAGTCGGCCGTTTGGGCGTAGCCCTCAATGGAACGAACGCCGGCAACACCGCGGGTAGCTGATCTCGGTAAAGCGGTAGCCATTTTCGAATGACGTTGGCGTTGATGCCATGGCGGATGGCAACGCTGGAGACGGTCGCACCCGGTTGTAGGCATTCCTGAACGACCTGGACCTTGAACGGTTTGGGGTAAGAGCTTCGTTGGCGCATGGAAATCCTAACGTTAAGGACGAACGCGTCCGCTTAAAAATACGCGGACACCATCGCCCTTAATGCTGGAGTTCGGAAGGTGACTTGGCTGGACGCTTACAAACCAATGAATCATGGCTGCACTGTTGGCTCAGTCTGCGCATGCCCGGAGATGTAGAGGCACTCGACTCGCTGCTACGAGATCTCCGACGAATGAAGGAGCAATTCGGGCAGCACTACGCATTCATTCTGAATAAGGATGTTCGCTCATTCCTGGCGATGCTGCAGGATGTATCGAATAAGCCAATCTGGGCACAGGAGGTCGAGTACACCCATGATGTGACCCGCTGGGGTGGGGTTTGCAAATCGCCCACCTATTCCTATCAACGCGAATTCCGCTTTGGCTTCGGGACTTGCGGGACCAGCGAAACAGAACCGTACGTGTTCCGCCATCCGGATGGTTTCGGCCACCTGATTCACAAGAGCCCGGAGTTCGTCATGAAGGACAACCGCGATGGTAGCGTATGGCTTGATCTAGGGGCGCTTTGAGCTGCTCATATTCGGCAGCAAGCGGCCCAGGCGGACATCTGGTGCCAAGGAGTTTAGGAGCCACTCGGCCACGATCCCGCCTGCGCATTTTTTCCGTTACGGATACAGCATGAAGGTGCTTCCCTCATGCCACTGGCTGGGATCTAGATCAGAGACATCCAGCCCGTAGGTGCGTAGCAGCCAGCGCGTCTGTCCGCCATATTCCTTGCCGACCTCGCTACGACCATGCAGTGCGATGCGATTATTTACCAGAGCGATGTCGCCAGGTTGTAGAGGCACAGCAATCACGCACTCAGCGCACGCCTGCTTCAGGGCATCCATCGCCTCTTGGGCGGACTTTTTGCCGATTTCAGCAATTTGTGTGGTGCTGTGGCTAAACCGGATCCACCAGTTACCATTCATGGGGAAGAGCAGCTGGGCATCATCGACTTCAAGCTCGTCGCCTAGGATGTCAACCATCCCATCGCGGAAGGTCAATTGTGAGCCGATGATGTACTGGGGCTTTTGCAGTTCTTGGATCTGCTCATGGCTCAGACAGTCCATGAGCCGCTCAAGAGGCATAACCGTGGTGGGCACTTCCTTTGGATTGCGCAGTGCTGACAAGCAGACGAAGTCTGGAGAGGGCGCAATGCGCTCATTCACAGGGTCGCTATAGCCGCGCAGTGGGAAGGTGACGCCATCAGTGTGCCCACTCATTTTGTCTGCCGATTTGTCGGTGAATTTACCTCTGCCAGGGGGAAACACCACGAGGTTGACGAACAGGGCCCCCCCGTTTTCGGAGCCGTAGGAAACGGCGGCGGAATTGATCGTCGCAAGGCAGGCGATTGCAGTGACCCGTGCGAGCACAGTCCCCTCCACCTCTGGGACGGGGCAAAAATCAATCGGGGTGTCCGGAAGTTCCGATGGCTGGAAAACAGCTTCCAGTTTCAGGAAGGGCTGTGCCCAAGCAAAAGCTCTCACTTCGACGCAGCTGCAATTGCGGGCGCTCAGCTCGCGTTCGATCGCCGGCAGCAGCTCGCGGCTAAGATCCTCAGGGCATGCTAGGCCGTTGAGCATATGCTCAAACGTAACGCCCGCTCGCCACTGTGTGACGGCGGCACGCACTGCTTGTGAAAAGATTGCCTCGATCAATTGTGTCCCTACGTGCGCGAGTGATATAAAAGTGATATACGACAGCGTGATTTTTACACACGATCCTGCCAGCGACCAAATCCGTCTATGAAAACCCTGACGCTTCAGCCTGCCGATTATCTCCAAGGGTGCGCTAGCTTCCTAGCCTGCCTCAAACCATTCATGCACCTGCGGAAAACGCCCCAAGGTATTGAGTGTGAGATGACTCTGGCTAATGGGCGGCCGGTGTTGGTCACTGGCAAGGACGAGCCGCATTTGCTGCTCAACCTGATGTCTGTGCTGGTGGAACTGATCCCTCAAGCCCACGCTGATGAACAGTCAGTTATGTCCCCTGTCTCACAAACAGCGCCTTTGGATGAGCAGGCTTTGGAGGCGACAATGCGACCTACGACTACCAACCAGAAAACAGATGAGCAAACTCAAGTTGCACGCTTGCAGATTGGGTTGACCACCAAGGTCTCGCTGCACAAGTTTGTAAAGGAAGTAGCAGGTAAGCGTGGGGTCCCTGTGTCGACCGCTGCTCGGGATTTGTTGCAGGAGGGGTTGGTTAGGTTTGACAAGGAATCAAGGACAATAAGCCCCTCAGAGCTGCTGAGCGAATACGAGCGCAAGGCCAACGATTACGACGGTGCAGAGTCGGAAAACTGGATTATTCGTGCCGACCGCCGCTTGGTGATGAGAGCTCGTTTGCGGGCAGGAGAGTACGACCGCTCACTGTCGTCATTTGCCAACTTCATACTCGCCAACGCGTTGAGCCATTGCCCTCACGCTGCTGCTGTGCGTGCGGAGTCTTCTGGATCGATTATCACGGATGAGGCTGTCGCAGAGGCTGTGCGGGCAATTGCGCAGTCAAGCGGTGTCAAGGCACGCTTCCTTGCTCCTCAGATCGATCTGGGGGAACAGCGTGGGCTGACCAATATGATCTTAGGCGGTACGGTGCTGGCGCCCGCACGGGTGCTTGCGAAGCTGGCTGCGGCTTTAAAGCTGCCTCTGGACGTATTGTCGGTTGCGTTGGAGCGTCGGTTTGCGACTCAGGCGGTGCCCGCGTTCAAAGCGACTGATGGCAAACCCACTGTGCAAACAGAGCGGAAAGCTTGGAGTGTTGCAGTCAGAGAGCTTCAGCTCCCAACTGATGAGCAAGAGCGTCTCCTGAAGCTGGAGGGTTAAGTGTGAACCCATTTGACCGGGCACGTCGGCAAGCATTTGAAACCCGAGAAGCCCTGGTCGGATTGGCTGCCTCTCTCGGGGGGGTAAGCTCCACTGAATTACTGGCCCAAGTTGAAGATGCACTCGAAATTGCAATCGAGCGATTGCCCTTCGGACACCCTGAGTTGGGCGGCGGTAGTGGGGTCCTGAAGCGAGAAATCCCAGCCGTCTACATTCGCAACGATGTCCCCCCCGGCGAAGCGGCCTATCTCATCGCTCATGAGTTGGGTCACTGGTACCTTGATGGTGACCGCCCGGCACAGACAATTGCTCATTTGAGCAGCATGACGGACTCCTATGGCAGTCAAGCTACAGTCGCGGTCGAGGCTTACGGTGCTCGTGAGCGCTTGGAGCTTCAGGCCAACGTATTTGCCCGAGAACTGCTGTTACCCCGTGGCGTCGCAAGCCAGTTATTTCAAAGCGGCCTAGGTGCTACGGCTATCGCGGCCAACTTTCAGGTTCCGCTGGAGATCGTTCGCCTTCAGCTGTTCGATGGGATCTTGCTCCCTATACTGCCTCCTGCACCCCCTCCGCCCTTGCCGCTTATGACGCAGGGGCAGTATGACGCCGCTACTGCTTCGGAAACTTTCGTCAATGTCGTTGCCGGACCAGGTACCGGTAAAACAACCACGCTGATACATCGTATCAAGCACCTAGTTGAGCGAGGTGTCCCACCTTGCCAGATCCTCGTGCTGACCTTCACCAACAAGGCTGCTTATGAGCTGGTAGAGCGCCTCAAGGTTGCCGGAATTGCTGGGGCTTCTGATGTTTGGGCCGGGACATTTCATGCTTTCGGGCTCGAATTTCTTCGTAAATATCATCAGATTTTTGGCCTACAGTCAGACGTTCGGCTCGCAGACCCACTGATGCAAGTGCGTCTTATGGTGAGCACGCTGCCCAAGGTGCAGCTCAAGTACTATCTGAGGCTTCAAAACCCCTACGATTGGCTCCCCGGGGTCCTTGGGCATATCAAAAGGCTGAAGGAAGAATGCCTCACAGCTGCTGACTACAGAGCGCGCTTGGCTGCGCTGCCTGCCTGTGCGCCGGATGTGGCTAATGAACGGGAAGACATTGCCACTCTATTCGAAGCTTACGAAGCGGCAATGCGTGCTGAGCACCTGGTCGACTACGTGGATTTGATCGCCTTCCCCGCAGCCCAGGCTAAGCGAGACCGAACATCAGTTGCTCAGTACATCGATCATTTCTCTCATGTGCTAGTGGATGAGTATCAGGACGTCACCGAGGTGATGGTCGATCTTCTTCGTCAATTGGCCCTAAATGCTCAGTCTTTCTGGGTAGTCGGTGACGTGCGCCAAGCCATCCACCACTGGCGAGGAGCATCGATCAGAAGCCTGATGAACTTCGACTCTACCTTCCGCAGCACTATTCCAGGCGCCACTGTGCGGCGTTACGCCTTGGATCTAAACCGGCGAAGCACCCCAGAAATTCTGGAGCTATTTTCATGCGCAGGTATCAATCATGCCTTGAATGACCGAATGGCCTTAGAGCACGTCGGTGCATATCGCCCCTCAATCGGGGTTGTGCCTACCCTGTACGAATGCGACTCCAAACCCTCCCAAGCTGTCACTATCGCACAGCGTATTGATGGGTTAGTGCAGAGGGGGGTCCCCTACAGAGATCAAGTCGTAATCAGTCGAAAATCTGCAAACGTTGAGCAGATTGTTGAAGCGCTCGAAGATTTGAATGTGCCGGTGCTACACATTGGCGACGTTTGCCAGCGCCCTGAGATAAAGCGCCTGCTATGTCTGATGGAGCTTCTGTGCATGCGACAGCCGCGCTCTTTGGTGGGGCTGATGTCAGAGCCAGCGTTCCGAATGCCCCCTCAGGATATCGAGCACCTTATGTTCCTGACGCGCAAGGGCGCTGGATTAAGCATGCAGCGAGGGCGGTGGTTATGGCTGCCCACGCCCGGCCTATCGCCGGCTGGCCAGCAAGCCAAGGCAAACCTCGCTCTGCTTCTGAGTGGACTCAAACGAAATTCCAGTCCTTGGGATTTTGTATCCAGGGTGCTGCTCGATCAGCGTTACGGATTACCAAACCACTCCGATCAGTCGATCCAGGCACATACCCAGCGCCTAGCTCTTTGGCTGTTCGTTTACGCAGTGCGCAATGGTGACGGCAACATCCGTCAGGCACGGCTTTCCCAGTTCCTGCTCCGTGAAGAGCTGCGTCGCAGAATCGGAGAGAAGCTAGGAGATCGAGGTTTGCCCCCTGAGGCGCGAGTCTTGGATGCTGTGAGCGTCATGACTGTGCACTCAAGCAAAGGACTTGAATATCCAGCCGTCCACGTGACTGATGTGGATGACGGTTCATATGGCGCCAATCGACCTTATGCTTACGATATACGGAGTTTGGAGCTGATGCCGCCTGAGGTGCTGAACAGTACCGCGTTAGAGTTCATGTTTGAGGAGCGGGTAGAGCGTAATAACCTTCTATATGTTGCTCTGTCTCGTGCCCGCGACTACCTCTACCTATATGAGATCAGTGGGTGGCCGCGTCCCGTGCCGCTGAATTGCGCCTCTGCTGCGAGCCTGGTCAAGCGCGCCGGAGTGAAGGTTCCGCCGTCTGCACCGGTGAGGCCGATACCGCTAGCCAACCCCCCCGTGGTGCCCACAGTGAGCTATGAGGCTTTTCAGGCTTACATGAGCTGTCCCTTGCAGTTCCACTATCGCCATGAGGCTGCGCTCACTGCCGAGCAAGACATCGACGTATCGATCCGAGCTCGCTGGGGCATCATGGACATGCTACTGGTTGTTGCGAGGGATGGGGCTACTCCTGCTACAGCATTCCAAGCTGCCTGGGCCTCCCATGGTCTACCGAGTAAAGAAGAAGACCCTGGCCTGATGGGCGATGCAATAGCTGCCGCCCAGCGCGGGCTATCGGTGGTTAGAAGTGTCAACGGTACCGTCGAAGAGGGCATGATTTCCGAAGTCAACGGCGTGCGAATTGAACTCCCCTGGATGCTCGCTGATAGGGGGCAACTGCACTGGATCCGGGCGCAGACGGGGATTCAGTACGTCCTTAGCCATTTACGCCCAATGATGCTGAATATCAACGGATCGCGGAGTCGTAGTGCAACGATTTACTCCATCATTACCGACCAACACGTTAAGGACGGGCCGTCTAAGAAGGCCGAGAGCACGTCCGTTTACAAGATGGCCCAGCGCTTTGCAGCAGGCGACCGGTCTGCCTCCAAAGGTCGACATTGCGGTCGTTGTGCCTACCTGAGTATTTGTCCCAGTATCCCCTGACGTACTTGATGGGCGATTTACCTAGCATCGGTATCGTGTCGAAATCACCACTCAGAGGCTACAGAGCTACCGGATTAGAACGAGGGAGTCGCTAGTCCGTAACAAGCCTGTAGCTGTGGATCCGTGCGGCTGCTATTGGCCGTTAGCTGCCTCTTACCGGCGACAGCGGGGCGAAGACCGTGGCCAGGTGAAACAGCCGTTTCCCGTCGCGATTAGCGATCAGAGTCAACAGATATTAGCTGCTGGTCTATCAGAAATTTGAGGGCTTCGATTGGATCAGATGGCGGCAGTGGATGGTGTTGACGTTCGTATTCCACGATCAGTTTCGCCAATAGTTCCAGCTCGCTGCCCTCTGAGCAGTCGGATTCTGCACCCCAAAGTTGCGTCAAGCGCGCTAAGGCGGTGGCTAACTCCTCATCGGAGCGAATCGGCTTTTTGTTAATAGCGCTGTCTCCTTCATAGATCTGGTTGTAACGCTACCTGCGCTGGCTTTTGCAAGCCACTGCTATCATCGTGGCCCTCGATAATTCAGCGCGCCGTGCTCTCGTTCTATCGAAGGAGACGCAACGAATCGCTGCAGAATGATGTGGCTCGATAAATCCCGGGCTCAATGACTGAGTTCCGCATATTATCCGCCAAAGCGCTTGAGGCCATCGACAGCTATTGGCTGGTTACTGTATTTCGTGACAACAGCTGTAAGTCGATAACGACCCGCCCAACGGCGTCCGGCTCCCGTACAGCTCCGCCCTTAATATAGATTGGCAGGTCTGGACAAGGCGTGGCTATCTCGCACGGCGCGCAGCCCTTATCGCTGTTTGGTGGCTGGCAGTTTCAGGACTGGCGCCGGGCAGCTCAACTGCGCAGTGCGAACTGAGCATCCCGAATGGGCGTCAGGTGATGCGCATAATTGATTCAGACGATGAACAGAGCGATGTGATATCAAGCACCTACTGCCTATGGTGCCGAACAGCGCTACATTCATGTCATTTTTCGCATCTGGAGGTGACGCTATGGATTCCGCGTTTGCTCGTACTCGCAGGGCAGCGGCCGCCCCCCGCAAGCCAACGGAATACCTTCTCCAAAAAAGTGCTGACCAGCTCAGTCCTGTCATCGTCTACAGGCTCACGGTCAAAGGCTTTGATCTGAAAGACGTTAAAGACATGCTTGCGATATCTGATCTGTATTCAACCAAGAAGATCATGAGTCGCATTGTTGGTAAGTCCATCAGGACAATTCAGCGCCAGGGCAGCAGGCAGCCAGCACACCTGAACTCTCAACAGAGCGCCGTTGCTTTCCAGTACGCGAAGGTGCTGGAGCACGCGATGAATGTGTTCGGCACCCAGAAGCTGGCTGAAGAATGGCTAGGGCGCCCTTGCAAGCACCTGGATGGCGACGTGCCGCTGGACGTTATCGACAATCCGTTCGGCTTTCAGGCGGTCGAGGATTATCTGGAACGTATCGAATACGGGGTCTATCAGTGAATTTAATTCACTGGTCTAGCTCTTGGTACGCATGGCGCCTCGACTGCGAGCTCTACCAGGACACCTGGGACTGTGGAATGGGTGCGTACAAGATGTGGGGCCGTTGGAATCCTCCGGGACGAAACGTCGTGTATGCCTCCGTGGACCCCTCAACCGACATTTTGGAGGCAGCCCAAGTTGGCGGAATGACGGGAGGCAAAAATGGGGCGTAATCGTGTCGAGCGCTCTGAGTCGTAGAAAGGCCTGGACGAGGGTCAGCGGCTGGTTAGAGCAAATCGTCGCTTTCCGCAAGCTGCTGCGTGGCTTCTATCACGGCGCTTCATCGCAGCGGCAACTGTCGTACCATGCCATCGGAGCAAACGTGAGCACGCGAGGTTTCGATGAAAAAGCGGAAACGTACATCTGAAGCTGAAATGATAGCTCGATTCCGAGAAGAAGCGCGCTTGGTGTTGGCTAAACGCCATGGTGCTCAAGGGCGCTTGTTAGCTATTGCCGCTGCCGCGGGTCGAGATATGGAGCCGGTCGGCCGCTTGGCCGGTTCTACCCTTAAAATAAAGGATATCTAGGGCGGAAACTGGTTAGAGGTGCTCATGATTCGTAGTTGCGCCGCTACAAGTTCCGTATCGAAGCTAGGTAGCGGTGCACCTCCGCCAGTTCAGCAGTGCGCCCTGACAGCATGAACTGCAGAGCGCTTTGGCCGTTGAATAGGGGTGTTTTATTGGGTTTTCTAACCCAATGGTAGCCGTAGTCGGCATGATTGCTGAAGATCACCCTCAAGGATCTGTGGATCCCCATCAGGTAGGAAATCCTCTCCATAAGATCGTGGCACAGGCATACCTCTGGCAAACACTTGTACTCGTGATACGCGGCGTCGCCTATTATTCCCAGCAGAACTTTCTGCTCAGCTTCAGAGCAGTCCCATTTTTCCATAAGGTTAAAGAAAAACGTCAACGCGACCTTGCCTGCAAGTGGACTATTAGGGGCTGCCATTTGATCTTCATCATTTAAAGTCACGTTAATAGACGGACGACCACTTTCGTCCAGAAGGGAACCGTTTCGTAGCGGTTTAGCAGACCTCCATGTGGAAGCTTGGGGGCGTCTACGAAACCAGAGGCGATTCAGCTTTGTCCCACAGAAGCGCTAATAGCACGCCAATAATTGCTGCCGATAGTGTTGAGAAAAGCTGACCTGATAGGTCGGCCCATCTGCCAGCCCATCCAGGGATACGACATTTTCCACGCTGGCATCATGAACCTGCTCGCCATCCGGTTCTCCGCCTGCTCGCTCGCTTTCATTGAAGCCAGGGCCTGACCACCCTATCGCAGAGCCCGAGGCAGGGTCTGGCACCTGTACACTCAATACCGCCAGATCGTCCGGCAAATCAACCGCAATTCGCTCGGCGAAACGCCGTAGCGTCGGCTCAGCCAGCATGAATAACCAAGCCTGATCATCTGACCCATCCTTGCGCCTGAGTACCCGACCCAGCACTTGCCGATAGTGCAGCTCAGTACGAATACGACTGAGGTAGCAGCACACCTGCAGACGGGGGATGTCCGTTCCCTCACTGATCATCCCCACTGCGACGATCCAACGGCAGTCGCTGTGCCTAAACGTATTGATTAGCTGCTGGGCATCCGGCGTTCGGTTGGTGACGATCTGACAGCTTTCCCCCATGGCCTCCAAGGCATGGGCTATCTGTCGTGCGTGCTCGATATCGGTAGATACCACCAAGCCAGCCGCATCTGGCTTGATCTGGCGAAGCACGTCCAGCTTGGCACGTCCCAAGATGAGCAACTGATCGATCACCTCGTCGTGACGCAGTAGTTCTTCGTAGGTGACGGGGGATTCTCCCAGGAGCTTAGCGATGCTGGGAAAAAGTCTGACGGTACTTTCAGCCTGCAACTCCTCCGTGAGCTTCACCTGCTGATTGTCGAGGAGGACTATGCGGGGCGAGCGGCAAACTCCATCAGCGATAGCCTCTTTTAATCCATAGCGAAAGTCACAAATCAGCTGGCCTTCCGGCGACGAGTAGCGAGCCAAGGCAATGGCCCGGTCATCCGAGCGCCATGGTGTGCCGGACAGAGCCAGCGTGCATGCGGCGCGATCCTGAACCCGTTGGAGTATCTGCTGCCCCCAGGCGTTGCTCAGCAGCGGATCATGACCCGCACAGTGATGGATTTCGTCAAAGACAACGAAAACCCGGTAGTCGTCGAGGAGCTGCCAGAACGCCTCTTCACGATAATCCATGGCTTGATAGGTGTACGCAGCGCCCACTGCGCCGAGCTGACCGTCCAGACGCCTGCCTAGCACCGCCATGAAGGTCGAGCGGAAGCCCTCCACTACCTGGCATGACGGCGCAAAGCAGAGCACAAGATCAATCCTGCCCTGATCCAGCAGGTTGCGAGCCAGCTCTGCTGCCATGCGCGTCTTGCCAGCGCCTGGTGTTGCTTGGCAGAAAAAATGTGACGTGGAAAGGAAGTGTTCCAGCGCCGTATTGATACAGCGGCGTTGCCAATCTCGCAGCGAGGAGGTCATCGAGTAGCGGCGAGCGTTTTGAGCGTATTCTCGACAGCGCGGAGATGCCCAATCAGTCGCGAACTTCGGTCCCGAGCATCCAAATATTCGCTTTCGACCTTGTCTCGCAGATGCGGCATATCTTCAAAGAGCTGCTTGTAGCGCTCCGCTTCCCCCATCGCAGAAAGGAAATCCAGCCGAATCTCCTTGAGGAGCGTTTCCAGATGCTGCTCTGCATCAGGTACCGGGCTTTCCGCCACAACATCCGGCTCAACCAGTGATCGCTCCTGATCGGCTTCACGCATCGCCATAAGACGGAGCTCGAACCCATCGTCGATCAGTTCAAGCTGAGCACGCGCCGGTAACGTTTTCAGGTGGTAAACCTGCCCTCGTGTCCGGCGCTCTTCATCAAGCACAAGCCAGCCCAACCGGAGCATGCGACGGATCTGTTCATAAACGTAACGGCGAACATCATTGAGAGAAAAGCCCTCTCCAAGACGCTCGGCGTAGGCATCCCGCAATTCACGTGTGGTGAACGTTGTACGGCCTTGCTCCTGAAGCAGCTCATACAGGCGCCTGTCGAAAATGAACGAGGCCGATTTCATTGAGGCACCAGAAGGGTTAGAGCGAAAGAAATGCGGATTATAGTCCGTGGCCTGCTTGTCCGCAAACGCACGATAGTGCCGCCTCAAGTGGAATTGAGACGGTCATGGATACGTTGGCGAAAGCGTTAGGGGAACGCATCCGAATGCAGAGGAAGGTCTGCCGGATTTCCCAGGATGCACTCGCGCTGGCCTGCAATATCGACCGCAGCTACATGGGCCGAATAGAGCGTGGTGAGGTCAACATCACGGTCGAGAAGCTCTACCGCATCGCTAGCGAACTCGCCTGCGATCCCTCAAGCCTTCTTCCACAGCCGTCTGAAGTTTAGCCAGCGCAAGTAATGCCACCGCGCAAGAAATTCAGACAGCAGCGCCGCTGTTACTTTTTCCCAAGCCCCCTGCTGCCGTCAACATCTTCAAAATCACCAACGCAAACGCTCGGCTCTTGGTTTCGTTATCCAGCACTTCCAGAGAGAGTTTCTCGTGGTCGGTCATGGCGTCCAATACGGTGTCCAGCACGCGTTTGGGGAACAGGCCGTGCATCACTTGTTCCACCGAGTGGTTGTTCACCTGGGCCATTACATCTTCCTGGCGGCTGATGCGCTGGGCGATGCCGGTGAGGAACTGCAGTTGGTCGTCGTCGCTCACCTCGGCACCGAAGATATCGTTCAGCGCTTCGATGATTTCCGACAGGCGCTTCTTCTCCGGATCGTGGGGCTTACCGCTGCCCACGTCGCTGCCGGGCTTGAGTGTGTACTCGCCATCTTCCTCGCTCAGGCGCAGCTGGTGCTCGGCGCGCTTGCTCAGGCGGTAGTGGCTCAGTTGCAGCTCGCCCACATCCACGTCGTCCTGCTGCAGGCGATCCACGCGCAGCAGCGGGTGCAGGTGTTTGGCGAACACGCACAGCTGCTCCAGCTCACGGTCCTCATAAGGCACGATCTGTGAGAGGAACTCGTACAGGCGCACAAAGCTCTGCAGGTTTTTGCGGAACAGGTCGAGCTGGTCCACCTGCTCGCCAGCCTCTTTCAGCGCGTGCTCGGCTTTTTTCAGGCCGGCGCTGTCGCCGTTGGCTTCGGCGGTGCGCTTGTAATCCAGCGCCTGCTGGCGCGACTCAACGGAGAAGGCATAACGCTTGGCAAAGCGCTCCTTGGCCGGCGTGCAGTAGTAGCTGAGTTTACTGGCCGCCGCCTTGGGGTCGAAGAAGGCCATGGCAAAGGCCTCGACCTCCTGCCAGTGATAGACGCCCTCGGCATCCAGCTTCTTCTGCAGGTCATAGATAATCTGCGGGTCGGTCACGTCGGTCAGCTCGGCCTTGGTGTAGTACGGCAAGAAGGCGTCGAGAATGTCCTGCGGCTCGTTGAAGAAGTCGAGGATGAAGGTTTCCTTGCTGTCACCGAAGGTGCGGTTCAGCCGCGACAGGGTCTGCACGCAGTCCACGCCCTGCAGCTTTTTGTCCACGTACATGGCGCACAACTTGGGCTGATCGAAGCCGGTCTGGTACTTGTTGGCGGCGATCATCACGTTGAAGTCCTGAGTGTCGAATGCCTGCGCCAGGTCGCGGCCATTCAGGCCAGCGTTAAGCAGGCTGCTGCTTTCCGTCACCTCTTCGGGGATCACCTCATCCGGCAACACGCTGCCGGAGAACGCCACCAGCGGGTGCACATCGTTGTAACCCATCTGCTGCACATAGGCTTTTAGCGCCAACTGGTAACGCACCGCTTCCTGACGGCTGCTGGTAACGACCATGGCCTTGGCCTGGCCACCCAGCAGGCCACGGATATTGGCGCGGAAGTGCTCGACGATTACCTCGACCTTCTGGCTGATGTTGTACGGATGCAAACGCACCCAGCGCGCCAGCTTGATGCGCGCCTTCTTGCTGTCCACCTCGTCGTCTTCGCCATCCGGGTGGGCGATCTTCCAGGCCGTGCTGTAGGTGGTGTAGTTGCGCAGCACATCGAGGATAAAACCCTCCTCGATGGCCTGGCGCATGGAGTACAGGTGAAACGCCTCCGGCTTGTTGCTGGAGCTGGCCGGCAGCGTCGGGTCGGCAGGACGACCGAACAGCTCCAGGGTCTTGGCCTTGGGCGTGGCGGTAAAGGCGTAGTAGCTGATGCGCTCGTTCGGTTGGCGCGCCTGTACGGCAGCGTCCAGCAGCTCTTCGGCGCTGACTTCCTCCGCATCCAACGCATCACTGCCGAGTATCTGTTTCAGCTTGCTGGCCGATGAGCCGGTTTGCGAGGAGTGCGCCTCGTCGGCGATTACCGCATAGCGCCCGCTGGCCAGCTTGGGGTACTTGTCCAGGGCATCGAACAGCGCCGGGAAGGTCTGGATGGTGACGATGATGATGCGCGTCTGCTCGGCCAGCGCCTCGGCCAGCTGCTCGGATTTACTCTGGCTGCTGGTTTCACGGTTGATCTGCTTGACCACGCCCTGGGCATGCTCGAACTGGTAGATGGTGTCCTGCAGCTGCTTATCCAACACGGTGCGGTCGGTAATCACGATCACCGAGTTGAACAGGCGCTGGCCGACCTCGTCGTACAGCGAGGCCAGTTGATGGGCGGTCCAGGCGATGGAGTTGGACTTGCCCGAGCCGGCGCTGTGCTGGATCAAGTAGCGCTTGCCCGGCCCTTCGGCGCGGGTGGTGTTAATCAGCGTGTTGACCACTTCCCACTGGTGGTAACGCGGGAAGATCATCGTCTCCTTGGTTACCGGCGTGCCGTCGAAGCCTTCGCTGGTTTTCTTGTCCAGGTGCAAAAAGCGCCCCAGCACCTTGAGCCAGGCATCCGGCTGCATCAGGCGTTGCCACAGGTAGCTGGTGGCGTATTGGCTGTCATCCTCAGGCAGCGGGTTGCCCGCGCCGCCTTCCGCGCTGCCGAGGTTGAACGGCAGGAAGAAGGTGTCTTTACCCGCCAGCTTGGTGGTCATCGCCACTTCATTCTGGCCCACGGCAAAGTGCACCAGCGCGCCGCGCTTGAAGGTCAGCAGTGGCTCGGGCTTGCGCGTCAGCGGGTCTTTGACCGGACGGTCTTGTCGGTACTGGCGCTTGGCGTTTTCCACCGACTGCTTGAACTCGCTTTTCAGCTCCAGCGTGGCGGTGGGGATGCCGTTAACGAACAGCACCAGATCCAGCCGTGGGTTGTAGCTCTGGCCACTGCTGCCGGCCTCACGCGCATGAGGAGAGTAAGACACCTCCGGCACCACGCGCAGGCGGTTGCACTGGTAGCGTTTGAGGGTGTCCGGGTTCATGCCGTGGTCGGGCTGGAAGCTGCACAACTCCACCTTTACCGCCGGCAGCTTAAAGCCATGGCGCAGCGCATCGAGGGTGCCGCTCTGCTCCAGCTCGCGTACCAGCTTTTGCACCAGCACATCATCCGGATTATTCGGGTTGGCCTTGACGAACTTGTCCCAACGCTCCGGCCAGGCCTCCTTGAAGTAGCCCAGCACATCCTCGGTATACAGCGCCGTGCGCCGGTCGTAGCCGCTGGCGGTGCCGACCAGCCAGCCTTGGGCGGCCAGGGCGTCGATAATGTCCTGCTGAAATTGCGCTTCCTTGCTGTCCGCCATTTATACGGCCTCTGCTTCTAATACGGGGGCTTTCGCGCGGGCCGGTGGCTGCCAGCCGCGTACGTCGATTTTGCCGGTGACGGCGGCTGAGATTAGAGCGGAACGGCGCTCGCGAAGTAGTCCTACCGCATACTCACAATCGGATATTCCTTGATCAAATTTCGATGAAGCCGCTTTGATTTCTAGCAATAATTCTTCCTGCCCATCGGGAGGAGGAACAACAATCACCAAATTCGCAATGATCTCGGAGTTTAGCCCTGACAGGATTGCCCCCCGTTTCACAAGGCTCAGCTGAATAGAAATATAACCAGCCTCATGCAGAAGAAGTTCGAGGTAGTCCGGATTCATCATTTGATCCTGAACTCTGACGCGAATGGTGTCCGAATCAATAATTCCTGCTTGCGGCAGCAGTGAAACCCTTCGGCAGTTGCCTAAACTTCCCTTTCTGGTCAGGACGATATCCCCAACCTCAAGATGGTAGTTCGAGAGCGCGAAATACCGAGATTCTGGAACCCACCTATTTCCAGAAGAGAAATCCCCTGAAATAGTGTTTTCCTGACCGTAAACCTTGTACCCCGTATCTGAGTCATCAAGATCAACCAACATTCCACCAAACGGCCCCATTTGGATGCCTGCGGCATCCAATACGAGCTGTTTGAGTCGCTTGATTGCCCAATGCACCGGCACCTCGCCCAGCCACTCCACGCCGGAGTCTTTCATCGGCACCGTGGGGTCGAGGCCTTTGGTGACGGCGTGGGAGATTACGGCATGGCGCTTTTCCTTAAGCAGTTCGATCAGGCGCTGCTGCTCTTCGATCAGCGCGTCGATGCGGGCGGTTTCGTGGTCGAGGAAGCGGGCGATTTGGGTTTGTTCGCAAGGAGGTGGAATTGCGGTAAAGAGTCGTCCAAAAGACTCCGGGTAAAGCCTTAACCGAGAATCCATAATCCCTGCGGAGTGCGTTTTGAAATATCTAATGCACTCATCTGAGCGCACCAGGTAATCAAGAAACTTAGGCACAGACCCATCCGTCACATAAAAAACGCAGTACGCAGGGCTGACAATTCCTCTCTGCCAGGAGAAGCCAAGCCCCCGATTCCAGGCAAGCATGATGTTAATAACGAGGTCACCCGCCTGGCATACTTTGTACCCTTCAAGAGACTCTGCGCGCGATAGGTGATCGCCTTCATCAAGCGTCTCAGACCGTGGTTTTATCCCGAAATACGCGGAGACTGACAAAAGCTCCTCAGTTCCATCTGTACTCCGTTCAGCCCTTTCCCCAAAAACATTCTTGAATCGCTTTAGCGTCCAGTGGTCTGGAAACTCACCAAGCAGCTCAACCCCGGAATGTTTGTACCCCGGATACGCTGGAAAACTCATGCCGACAGCCCTTCTATCATCTGCTTGATGCGGTCGGTGCAGGCTTTCAGGTCGCGATCGATCTCGGCCAGCGGGCGCGGTGGCTGGAACACGTAGAAGTGGCGGTTAAAGGGAATCTCGAAACCGACTACACCGACTTCGCCGTCCTGCGCATCGGTCTTACTTTCGTCGATCCAGGCATCCGGCACATGGGGTTTTACTTCGCGCTCGAAGTAGTCGTACACCGACTCGCCCAGCGGCACGTTCTCGTTGTCGCGCAGGCCGGCATCGGCTTCCGGCTGGCCCTTGGTCATGCAGATGTCCGCTTCGGGATCGCGCTCGCTCAAGGCGCTCATCAGGGCTTTCAGTTCCGGCGTGCTGAGGCTGATGCTGTGTGCGGTGAGGGCTTTTTTCAGCAGCTTGCTGAACTGCTCGCGGTTGCGGTGCAACACGCTGGCGTCCATCGCTTGCAGGGCGGCCAGCAGGTGCTGCTGGGCCGCGCTGTCGAGTTTCTGCAGGGCTTTTTCTTCCAGCACTTTGGCGATGCGCTCGGCGCTGGTTTGGAAGTTCAGGCGCAGCGGACGTTCGACGGTGATACGGCGGTAGCCGAAGGCGTCGATGGGAAATATTTTGCTCTGTGCTGTTTGCTCAAAGCTGCCATACAGGCGCACCAGCTCGCTGATTTGATCCTCGGTGATGTACTGGCGCTTGCTGCCCAGCGATTTGCGCATCTTGGCGTAGTGCTGGCTGCCGTCGATCAACTGCACCTTGCCCTGGCGCACACTGGCTTTGTGGTTGGAGAGAATCCACACATAGGTGGCGATGCCGGTGTTGTAGAACATGTCGGTGGGCAGCGCGACGATGGCTTCAACCAGATCGTTCTGCAGCAGGTAGCGGCGAATCTCCGACTCACCCGAACCCGCGCCACCGGTAAACAGCGGCGAGCCGTTGAGGATGATGCCGATGCGCGAGCCACCGTCGCGCGGGTCACGCATCTTGCTAACCAAGTGCAGCAGGAACAGCAGCGAGCCGTCGGACACCCTTGGCAGGCCTGGACCGAAGCGGCCATCGAAGCCCTTCACCGTGTGCTCGTCGGTGATCTGCTTTTGAACCTTCTTCCATTCCACGCCGAACGGCGGGTTGCTGAGCATGAAGTCGAAGCGCTTATCGGCCAGCTGGTCGTTGGACAGGGTGTTGCCGAGCTTGATGCTGGCCACGTCCTGGCCTTTGATCAGCATGTCCGCCTTGCAGATGGCGTAGGACTCGGGGTTGAGCTCCTGGCCATGCAGCGACACGCTGACCTTGGCGCTGATGGACTGGATGTACTCATCACCCTCGGACAGAAAGCCACCGGTACCCGCAGTTGGGTCATAGATGGTGACGATGCTGTTGGGCGCGAGCTTGTGGTCTTGATCGGTGATCACCAGCGAGGTGGTGAGGTGCACGATATCGCGCGGGGTGAAGTGCTCCCCGGCGGTTTCGTTGGAGCTTTCCGCGAACTTGCGGATCAGCTCTTCGAAGATGATGCCCATGCCGAAGTTGCTGATGTACTCGGGGCTCAGGTCAGTGGCGGCGAAGCGCTGCACCACCTGATACAGCAGGTTGGCGGTTTCCAGCTGCTGAACGAAATCTTCAAAGTGGAAGTGCTCGAAGATCTCGCGGGCATCCTTGCTGAACGCCTGCACATAACTCATCAGGTCGGCGGCGGTTTGGGTGTCGGACAGGGTGCCGAGGGTCAGCGGCGAGGCGTTGAAGAACTGCTGTCCGGCAGCACGCAGCAGAATCATCTCGCGCACGGTGTCCGGGCGGCCTTCCTGGGCGAATGTCTGCTTGATCACCTCATCCTTGGTCGGCGCCAGCACGCATTCCATCCGGCGTAACAGAGTGAACGGCAGGATGATGCGACCGTACTGGGACTGCTTGAAGTCACCGCGCAACAGGTCTGCGATGGACCAGAGAAAAGCGGCCGTCTGGGAATGGTTTTCCGTGTTCAAGCTACTGCTCCTTGGAATACGCGCAAAAAATGCGAGTCTAACCCAGACGTCCGTGACCACCTCACCTGCACTGTTTGAGTTTTCTCAATAGCGTCACGGAAGTCAGGCTTGTGGATGCCCTGAGAAGTAAGGTGCCGCTTGCTGTAAGAAGAGCTTGATTTGCTGTCTCATGAGAGGAAGTCTGCTGGCGATACCTGGCAGAAGCAATCACAGGAACACTTCGAAAAAGTTAGGTTTTGGAGCCTAAATTTGACCCAAAATCAGCAAAAGCTAACTAAAAGCTCTTCCCTGACACAGGAATGGGAGGAAAAAGATGGTAGGTGGGCTGGAAAAGCCAGTGGCCATGAGGGCTCGACTGCAGATCGTAATACGTGACTAAAATTTAATAGCGTAGATGGGAAGATTGAGCCATGGAAACGAATGCCCGTGACAAGAAATAGAGGAAGGAAGACCCCGTCGCAGGGACGAGTCAGAACAGTTCGGCAAAGCTACCGGAATGCTCATGACAGGGCAAACCACCGGCCATGCCTCAGCGTGATGGCATTTTGCCGCTTAACGGGGCATCATTGCGTTCTTTTCGCGTTAGCTGTATGGCTTTTCTCGCCTTATCACATAGGTCCGATCCGCTTGGCCGATACTGATCCCCTTCAGCCGCGCTCGTCCCGTTCCGAGTGGTTCACCAGGCTCGGCCAACTGGCGGCCCGGGTGTTGAGTCGCTGTCTGTCGCCCCGGCGTTCTGTTTCCCGTTGGCAAGCGTTGCGCTATTCGGACTCCATACTGGACGCCATCGAAGAACGTATCCTCATCAGCGACCTCACCGGACGGTTGCAGTATCTCAACAGCCAGGCCGGGTCGATGTTCGGCCTGAACAATCGAGACGTGGGACGTTATCGATTGCAGGAGCTGCTGCCGACGCTCTGCCGCGATGCATTCGAGGCCGGCGATCCGCGCTCCGATCTCGATTTGGAGCCCGTGCGACGGCTGCAGGATGGGGAAACACACCTATATTCCATGACCCGCCGAGCGCTATGCCTGGACGGCAATGCGCAGCCTTCCGGTTTCGTCTGGGTCATGCGCGACATCACGCGTGAACAGCAGGCGCAGACAGCGCTGGCGGAGCGGGAGCGCTTCTGGTCCGAGGTGCTGCGTGCGGTGCCCGACACGCTTTATGTGCAGGATCTGGCGGCGGGCAAGCTGCTGTTCAGTAATAACAACCTGGCCTCGCGCCTGGGTTACAGCGAAGAGGAGCGCGGCGAAGATGCCAATTTCTTCTGGCAGCGCATCAGTCACCCCGACGACCAGGAATACATCACGCGGCTGCTCGCCCTGCGCGGCTCGATTACCGACGGTCAGAGCCAGGAATCTCTGCTGCGTTGGCGCCACCGTAACGGCAAGTGGCACTGGTTCAACGTTTCCGAACAGGTGCTGGCGCGCGATGAGCAGGGGCGGGTGCAGCGGCTGATCGGCGTAGCCCGGGATGTCACCGCCAATATCGAGCACAGCCATTCCCTGCGTGTTAGTGAGCGTCGGTACCGCATGCTGGCCGACAGCCTGCGCGATCTGATCTTCACCACTGACAGCGCGGTACGCATCAATTACATCAGTCCGTCGGTGCAAACCATGCTGGGCTACAGCCCCGAATGGGTGGCCCGTCATGGTCTGGATCGGGTGGTGACCAA
>Ga0163223_100227_pt1 | contig 19717 bp, 22 predicted proteins | sample MSEWel2016_02_17_2_FD_113147 | JGI IMG/M metagenome (GOLD analysis project Ga0163223, IMG submission 113147) | Subsurface microbial communities from deep shales in West Virginia, USA - MSEEL Well Study Marcellus 5H_2016_02_17 ...
CCCCTTTAGGGGATTTAGGGGTAAAAAAGCACAACAACCGATTAACACATTTCAAAAACATTTTCCATTATGGCGCATGAAACGTTTACCACCATTCAACACCGCTTGATTGCGCCATTTCAACTACTAACGCATTTTCCCCCAGGCGTTGCCTGGGGCTATTATTGTATAACCCTTTCAGGGTAAAGAAAAGAGAAATAGAAATCGCATGGAGCATCTCGCAGAGAGATCCTGAAACAAGTTCAGGATGAGGAGCTAAAGCAATCTTAGCCAAACCCAAAGTCCCCTTCAGGGGATATAGGAGTAAAACACTAGAAACAAGATACTCACGCAAGTGAACCAACAACCCACAACTTTGAACTTCGAACTTTGAACTTTAAACTCGAAACTCCAAACTCGAAACTCAAAACTCAAAACTCGAAACTCTGAACTCAAAACTCAAAACTCAAAACTCAAAACTCTGAACTTTAAACTCGAAACTCAACTCAAAACACACAAATATGTTTCCAACAGAAATAACAAAAATTGCCTGCATCGGTGCAGGGTACGTCGGTGGGCCAACCATGGCAGTCATTGCACAAAAATGCCCACACATCAAAGTAACGGTCGTTGACATCAACCCACAACGCATTGCCGACTGGAATGATGAAGACCTCAGCAAGCTACCCGTATACGAACCCGGATTACCCGAGGTGGTTGCCGAAGCCCGTGGTCGCAACCTGTTCTTCTCCACCGACGTGGAAGCAGCCATCAAAGAGTCGGAAATGATTTTCATTTCGGTGAACACCCCCACCAAAACCTATGGAGTAGGTAAAGGCATGGCTGCCGACCTGAAGTTCGTCGAGCTCTGCGCCCGTCAGATCGCCGAAGTATCTACCGGAAATAAAATTGTGGTCGAGAAGTCGACCCTACCCGTTCGTACGGCCCAGGCTATTCGCACCATCTTAGACAATGCCAGGGGAAAGCAAGGAACACCACCCCAATTTGCAGTGCTCTCCAACCCCGAGTTTTTGGCCGAAGGAACAGCCATTCCCGACCTGCACAATGCCGACCGGGTACTCATTGGTAGTGAAGACACCGAAGCCGGAAAACAAGCCGAGCGGGCTTTAGCCAACATCTATGCCAACTGGATTCCTCGTGAAAAGATCCTCACCACCCGCATCTGGTCGTCCGAACTCTCCAAGCTAACGGCCAACGCCTTTTTGGCACAGCGCATCTCCAGCGTCAACTCCATCTCGGCTCTGTGCGAACGTACCGGCGCCGATGTCGATGAAGTAGCCCGCGCCATTGGAATGGATACCCGTATCGGTTCTAAGTTCCTGAAATCATCGGTGGGCTTTGGGGGTTCCTGTTTTCAGAAAGACATCCTCAACCTCGTGTACCTCTGTCATCATTTTAACCTGCCCGAGGTAGCCGAATATTGGGAACAGGTGGTCAAGCTCAACGACTACCAGAAACACCGCTTTGCCAAGCAAATTATCGATACCCTGTTCAACACCGTATCCGGAAAGAAAATCGCTTTCCTGGGCTGGGCCTTTAAAAAAGATACCAACGATACCCGCGAATCAGCCGCCATTTATGTAGCCGACGAGCTCCTGCAAGACCGCGCCCAAATTCACGTGTACGACCCGCAGGTCACCGAAGCACGGATCATTGCAGATATCGAGTACTTGCAAACCCACAGACGTACAGACGCCCTACAGGGCGTCTCTCCTCTGACAACAGAAGAAATCAAAAACCTGGTAACCGTCCACAACGATCCCTACGAAGCCATTACCAATGCCCACGCCGTAGCCATCCTCACCGAATGGGACGAATTTAAAAGCTACGACTGGCAAAAAATCTACAAGCAAATGCTTAAACCCGCCTTCGTATTCGATGGACGAAACATCCTCGACCGGGAAGTATTGGAACGTATTGGGTTTGAATTGAAAAGTATCGGAAAAGGATAGCAGTATAGAAACAAGAGTCAGGAGGCAAGAGTCAAGAGTTCAGATTTTTGGATTTTTGGATGGTTGGAAGGTGAGAGGGTGAGAGGGTGGCAATCCACTGAGAGATCCTGAAACAAGTTCAGGACGACACGCCATTTCCGGGGACAACCAACTCCCCCAATTCGCCAACAGGCGAAAAGCGCAAAGGCCTGTCAAAGTAGCCCGGGCTGGCGGTAGAGGAAAGGATTTCCGTCAGTGGCCGGACAAGTTTTGGCGGGTATCCCGGGTCGTGCACCGGAAAGAAAAAATCCTGACGCGCAAAGAAGGATAACTTTGACTTGATCTTTTTTGAATACTTTTTGGTATCAAAAAAGTAGTTGGGGCTTGGGGCAACGCCCCAACATAAGCAATAAGAACAAGACCTTAGATAGTAGAAAATAGAGTCAAGAGCCAAGAACCGCTGATGCGGATCTGCACCCCGTACCTTAGCCAATAAGGCTGAAAAAACATTCCGGTTTATTGGATTAAGTTGATAAGAAGTGTCCAACTTGTTAACAGACTTGAAAAAACAATACAAAAAATTCGATTTGTTTTTGCAAAACAAGGAACCGATTACAAATCTGAGCCACGGGGGGCCTAAAAACACCAAAATTTTAATATCTTTATGAAAATTCAGATCAAGATGCTTGACATTAAGAAAACATATCTCACAGACGAAAAAAAACGTCCTGTTGCAGTTCAGGTCGATTTAGAAACATTTGAAAAAATGGAACAACTGCTTGAAGACTACGCTTTGGGGCAGTTTATTGAAGAAAACGATCCGGCTGAAAACCTCACGCTCAATGAAGCCAAAGAGTATTATCGAAAGTTAAAGCAATAATGGAAATCCGGGTAAACAAAACTTTTTTAAAAGAATTGGCCCGGGTACCAGCCAGCCAAAGGAAAAAAATTGAACAGTTTGTTTTTGTCGATGTCCTTACCTACCAGAAACAGGAAGATGTTCCGAATTTAAAAAAGCTTAAAGGATATAAATATTTCTACCGAATCAGGTTTGGGAATTACAAGGCCGGGATAAGGATACAAAATAATATACTGGTGTTTGAACGCCTGCTTCACAGAAAAGATATTTATAAGTTTTTTCCATAAGACTTTAACGGTAACCAAATGGACAGATTTCCCTCTGATGGAGAATCCCGGCGGTTCTGGTTGCAATCCGTACCCCCTATCATTAAAACTAAAAAACGAACAAGCCGAAAAATGGTCCGCAAATACACCAAAAAAGAAAAACCAATTTAAACAGCAACACGTGTCTCCGCTGCCGCTGGTGCGTCCCGAAACTTCGGGATGTAATCCGTGCCAGCGGGGGAGTTGGAGGGGGCTTTCCAGCACCCTCATGGCGAACACAGCGAAGCCATCTGTCAGCTTATAACGCCCGCTGGTGCGGATTTACAATCCGTACCTCAGCCATTCATCCCGTGGAATAAATCGAAGATTTGATGCGAAGCATCATTCCTCAGGATTAAGGCCGAAAACAAAACAGGCATGTCCCATTCATTCTGGTAACGGATTACCAAAACTTCTTTTGTTTTTTCAAAACAAGGCACAGATTACAAATCTGCGCCAGCAGATGGCAAGACAACCAACAACTGATAAACAACGACCGATCTTCATAAATAATTATCTTGAAAAAACATATCTCCAACATCCGCGAGAAGGCAGGAAGGCATAAAACCCTTATCCAGAACTTTTCCTACTTGTCAGCATTGCAGGTGTTCAATATGCTGATACCCTTAATTACTTATCCCTACTTAATTCGAGTATTGGGAAAAGAAACTTACGGGCTAGTCGTATTTGCACAGGCTATTATCGGCTATTTAGTGATCCTTGTTGGATTTGGGTTTAATATCTCGGCAACCAAGGAAGTTAGCATTCACCGTGACAACAAAGAGAAGCTAAGTGAAATTGTAAGCAGCGTTCTTCTAATCAAGGGAGGTCTTTTCTTAATCTCATCGGTAATACTAGTTGCATTGATTTTTATAATACCACAAGTACAGGAATATAAAGCATTGTTCTTTCTTACCTTATGGATGTGTCTATACGATGTGATTTTCCCTATGTGGTACTTTCAGGGCATAGAACAAATGAAATACATTACATACATTACGTTGGTGAGTCGTTTAACATTTCTGGGATTAATTTTTGTTTTAATTCATAATCCATCTGATTACTTATTTCTTCCAATTATTAACGGAGTCGGTGCTTTATTAGCTGGGATTATCTCATTATACATAGTTTTTCAGAAACATCATGTCCAATTTGTACTACAATCTTATTCTACTCTCAAAGGATATTTTAAGGATTCTATTCCCATATTTCTTTCGAACGTTTCTATCCGCCTCTATGTCAGTACCAATAAAGTAATCGTTGGTGCATTTTTGGGGATGACGGAAGTCGCTTATTACGATTTGGCAGAAAAAGTCACAAACGTCTTAAAAATTCCACAAGGAATTTTAAGCCAATCTCTATTTCCAAAAATCAGCAAGGACAAAAATCTGGATTTCATCAAACGAGTATTTAAATATTCACTACTGTTTAATTTAGCTTTATTTATCGGAGTTTTATTCGGGGGGAAATACATTGTATTATTATTAGGAGGCTCCCAGATGCTTGATGCTATTCTTGTGTTAAGTATTCTTGCACTCACGGTTCCCGTAATAGCTGTAAGCAATATTTTGGGCATTCAATTATTGATCCCGTTCGGATATAACAAAACATTCAGCAAAGTTATTATGGCATCAGGACTTATATATCTCGCACAAGCCATACTAATATGGCTAACCGTTGGCTTTACAATTATTAATGTATCCATTATAACGGTAACGACCGAAGTATTTGTCAGCTCAGTTATGTTTTATTATTGCAAAAAATACAACCTATGGAAATAAAATACGATTATCTCATTGTCGGAGCAGGACTTTTTGGTTCTGTATTTGCCCATGAAGCCACAAAAAGAGGGAAAAAGTGTTTGGTGATCGACAAGCGCAAGCACATTGCCGGTAATATTTATACCGAAAATATTGAAGGAATTAATGTACATAAGTATGGTGCACATATTTTCCACACCAGTAATAAAGAAGTCTGGGACTACGTGAATACTTTTGTTGAATTCAACCGGTTTACCAATTCACCGGTGGCTAATTACAAAGGGAAATTATATAACCTCCCTTTTAATATGAATACTTTTTACCAGTTGTGGGGAGTAAAAACGCCACAAGAAGCACAAGCAAAAATTGATGAACAACGGGTGGAGTATGCCCATATCACTGAACCGCAGAACCTGGAAGAACAAGCATTGGTTTTGGGCGGCAGAGATATCTACGAGAAATTGATTAAAGGGTACACCGAAAAACAATGGGGCCGCCCCGCCACTGAAATCCCAGCGTTTATTATCCGCCGCCTTCCTTTCCGTTTTACCTTCGACAACAACTATTTCAATGACACCTACCAAGGAATCCCGATTGGAGGATATACCAAACTGGTAGAAAAGTTGCTCGAAGGAATTGAAGTGAGAACCAGAACGAACTATTTCGAGCATAAATCTGAGTTGGAACAATTGGCTGAAAAAGTTATTTTTACCGGAAAAATTGATGAGTATTTTGGATATCAATTCGGGAAATTGGAATATAGAAGCCTGCATTTTGAAAATGAGTTATTGGAAACTCCTAACTTTCAAGGCAATGCAGTTGTAAACTATACCAACCGCGAAGTACCCTATACCCGAATTATCGAGCATAAACATTTTGAATTTGGGACACAAGAGAAAACGTACATTACACGTGAGTATCCCCACGAATTCTCAAAAGATAATGAATCTTACTATCCGATTAACGATGATAAAAATCAAACATTACTGAAGCAATACCAACAATTGGCCAACAAACAGCAACATGTTATTTTTGGGGGAAGGTTGGCAGAATATAAATATTACGATATGCATCAGGTAATTGATGCCGCATTAAGCAAATTAAATGAAATTTTTAAAAAGTCATGATTAACCTAAACAAAGACTCTATAATTTACTTGCTATGCCCTAGTAAACATTTTACTGGAGGCCCACTCGCACTTCATCAATTAGGACATAAACTGAACAAGATGGGATTTAAAGTGCGGATGTTTTATATACCCGTAATTGAAAATCCTATAAATGATAAATTTTTGCTGTACAATATACCATACACTTTCCAAATAAATGATGATTCGAATAACTTATTAATAGCACCAGAAACATTAACAAGATATTTGTTTGACTATAAGCACATAAAAAAGGCCATTTGGTGGCTGAGTATTGACAACTTTTTCAAATCTACGATCAGAAACAAAATCGGACGATTTTTGGGAGTGATTAGAAAATTTAAATTTAAAGATGGATATAAATATTATCATTTTGCACAATCCAGATATGCTTTTGAATTTTTAAAGTCAAAATCGAACCTTGACAACGATAAGCTGTATATGCTATCAGATTATTTGTTAGAAGACTTTCTGAAGCCTATTTCACATAAAACGACACAAAAAGAAGATATCGTTTTATACAATCCAAAGAAAGGATATGAATTTACACAAAAACTAATTCAAAATAGCATAAATGAGTACAGGTGGTTCCCAATTGAAAACATGACCCCCACTCAAGTTAAAAACATGTTATTAAAATCAAAGCTTTATGTTGATTTTGGGAAACATCCAGGGAAGGATCGGTTCCCTCGCGAAGCAGCTGTTTGCGGCTGCTGCATAATTACTGGAAAAAAAGGGTCAGCCGGCTTTTATGAAGACATGCCAATTCCAGACGAGTTTAAATTTATTAATAATGAGTCAGAGATTGAAAACATACTTGAAAAAATTAGGATCGTTATGCAAGACTATGAAAGCGAACATACAAAATTCACGAAATATATCGATGAAATTAAAGGCCAGGAGACTATTTTTGAAAACGAGATAAAAGACATATTTAAATTAGAAACAGCTAAAGATGAATAATTTTCTTGTGTATTCTATTGTCGTAACATACAACGGATCTCAATGGGTTCAAAAATGTTTTAAAAGTCTTGTTGAATCCGATATTGCTAATCACCAAATCCTAGTTATTGATAATGGCTCGACAGACAACACACTCAAAATTATAAAGGAGAAATTCAATTCGGTAAAGGTGATACAAACAGGAGAAAATTTAGGTTTTGGAAAGGCAAATAACATCGGAATTAAATTGGCTCTTGATAACAAAGCAGGCTACGTTTTTCTTCTTAACCAAGATGCTTGGATAGAAAAAGACACGATAACTGAACTTATAAAAATACAAAAAGCAAATCCGGACTTTGGAATTTTAAGCCCCATGCAACATACAACAAGCGGTCAATTAGACTATCGCTTTGTTGAGTACTTTAATAAAAGTAAATCTTTCAATGATGAAATTCGTTCATGCAAATTTGTCAATGCTGCTGGATGGTTAATTAGCAGAGAATGTTTAAAGAAAACTGGGGGATTTTCAGAATTATTCTATCATTATGGGGAAGATATAGACTACTGCAACAGGACTATGTATCACCAATTCAAAATTGGCATTGTGACATCGACCAATTTTATTCACGATCGCCCCCAAATAAAGGATCAAAATAAAAACAAAAATTTGAGATTAGAGACCGTAAATCAAATTGCCCACCTGTCAAATATAAATTATAACATTTTGATACTCTGGGGGGCGCAAATCTACTTTTTATTCAAATCTATAATTGACAAGAAAATGAATTTCAAACTTTTAACGAAAGGTATACTTACATCAAATACGTACATAATTAAAATATTCAAATACAGATCTTTACACAAAAAAGAAAGTGCATTTCTCAACAGCAACTAGCTTAATTAGGATCCACCATTAATTTCTTTATGAAAAAAATTATTATTTGCACACACGGCTTTTCCAGAGATGTCTATAAGGTGGGCAGTCATCATTATGCTTATCAATTAAGTAAACTTGGTTACGACGTTCTGGTGATCTCCACACCTATATCACCTTTTCATCTCATCAACCTGATTAAGGGTGCATTTAGAAAAAGGTTCCTTCTAAAACTAAAAAGCTGCTTCGACGGTGTATCTAAAACTGAATATCAATATCGAGAATATATACCATTCACATTTTTGCCTTTTAGTCGAGGTAAACTTTTTAATCAGAAATTTTTGCTACAAAAACAAAATAAATTTATACCATTTATTTCTACCACTTTAAAGAGGTACGGTTTCAACAATATTGATTTCCTAATTGTGGAAAATCCGGTTTTTAGTTTTATGACTGAAATTATAGAGTTTAAAAAGTTATATTACCGAGCAACAGACATTTATCCCGAATTCACATCGAGCAAGACATCATCAACAGAAAAACAACTAGTAAGAGAAGCCAACTCTGTTATTGTAACTTCTTCTGCATTAAGAAAACACTTGAGTAAATACAGGAACGGATTAAGCAATATAGAGGTAATTGAAAATGGCGTAGATTCAGAGTTTTACCTTTCAAGCAGCAAGCTAGAATTAAACAATAAAGAATTGGGCAACAAACTAAAGGAGGAAAAAATTCAAGTTGTTTATGTTGGAGCACTTGACGATCGTATCGATTTCGAAATAATTAAGAATATTAGCGAAGTTCACCGAGATCACAATTTTCATTTTTTTGGCACCGTTGCAAACTCTGAATTTTACTCGGCAATCAAAGGAAAAGCCAACTGCTTGTATTGGGGACCTATTGATTACAAATTTTTACCTCAGATACTAAAGCAATGTCATGTTGGTCTTTTGCCATTTATAAAAAATGATATCAACGATTCTAGAAGTCCCATGAAATTATACGAATATGGGATTTGTGGTTTAACGGTATTAGCAACGCGTACAGCTGATTTAGAAAAGAAAAATGAAGATTTTGTAATACTGTGTTCAAAAGATGAATTTTCAAATGCCCTAACAAATAGATCGCTGTTAAAAAGACCCAATTCAATAACGGCAATACATAGATCGAAATTACATTCCTGGGAAAATAATACCAGAACTCTAATAAAAATAATGGATTATGCCTAAGTATCTTAAGTACTTAAATCCAACGCTGATAATGTTAGTTATAAATGCATTTTCTTTATTTGCTTTTATTGTCACGTCAAATGAATTAATGTTAGATTTTGCAAATGTTACTAAATATAATTCTTTGACAGGAATCTTTATTTATTTTTTATTCACTCTTGCTTTTATTGTTGGAAGCTTAAATTATAAATCAAATACTTTCCGACATTCAGACGAAATCATCGCAAATAATCAAAGATTCTCCAAGCTTCTAATTATCACGGTAAAGATATTTGCTTTTATAACAATTTTTGGATACTTATTTTGGTTCAAAGATGTAATCATACACTTCAAAGACTACATTTTAAATCTTATTTATTCTGGTATGCTAAGCAGCAGCGAAAGTTTGAAAGAAGAAACAAGTATTAAAACATTAACAAACTTTGGTATTGGTTCAGTAATTCTTTCTTTCCTTGCTTACAAAATCACAGAAATTAGGAAGTTCAGAAAATTAGTAATTTTTATCATCTTCTTATCCCTTTTTCGAGTATTCTTCACAGCTGAAAGAGTAGCTCTACTGGAATTGATAATTCCAATTGGGGTTATCGTTGTAAGGTTTGAACCTAAGTTGATCAAAAAGCTGGCGATGTTGGGTGTGATATTTCTTATAATTATTTGGTCAACTGAGTTGTTAAGATCATACATGAGCCCAATGTACAACGAAAAGTATGGCCCTTTTGAATATTTATTTTATCGCTTTTCGATGTACTTCTCGACTTCAATTAATAATTTTCAAATACTATTATACGATACATTTCCAAAGGATATTCTACCTATAACTGGGAGAGTCTTTTACAAATTTCTTTCATTGCATTCGAATACAGGTGTCGCATTAGACAATTTACTTACAAAATATGGCAGTGAAGAATACAATAATTTTACAGCATGGGGAGAGTTGTTCATTGATTTCGGGTACTTTGGAATTATAATTGCTTTTTTCTTAGGTCGCTTTTGTCGGCTAGTGTATAATAGCTTTATCGCAGGGCGGTTAACGGGTCTTTATTTATATCCACTATTGGTTCTATTCTTTATTCAAAGTTTCAGAACTCTCTTGATTGTTAACATTAGATACTACGCATCATATTTGATTTTCATTTTCTTCCTATTTCTCCTTGAACTTGCGAACATGCAGAAACAACAGAAACAAATCTACTAGACATGATATGCATCAATGGCAAATTTTTGACCCAACAGTTAACTGGTGTACAAAGATTCGCGTTACAAATAACAAGATCACTCATCCACGGAAGAGATGACATTAAAATTCTCGTTCCAAAAAATTCATCAATCAAAATCCAGAATAAAGAAATACAACAAAGAATCGTTCCGGTGGGTCGAGGAAACCCATTTTTGTGGGAACAAATAGCCTTACCATATTATTTGCAGTCTAACGGCTCTCCATTGTTACTAAATTTTACTGGGCTTGGCCCTGTTATATATAAAAATAAGATTACAACAATACATGATCTTTCTTTTTGGGAACACCCCGATTGGTTTAGCAAAAAATATGAATTTATATATAGATTACTAACTCCTATTAGTTCGAAAAACAGCCTAAAATTGTTGACAGTAAGTCATTATTCAAAAAAAATAATTGAAAGTAAGCTGCATATTAACGAGGAAAATATTGAAGTAATTTACAATGCTGTGGATAAATGCACATGTGATCCAAACTTGGCGAAACGGAGAAAATATATATTAGCTGTTGGTTCAATCGATCCGAGGAAAAATTTAGACCGCCTTATCAAGGCTTTTATACTATGGAATCGCAAAGATTACAAGCTTGTAATTATTGGTGGGCAACAAAAATCATTTTCCAATTTGAACCTACCAGAAAATGAAAATATCATTTATACAGGTTACGTGTCCGATGCACAATTACACCAATATTATACAGAATCATCTGTATTCGTATATCCATCGCTTTACGAAGGATTTGGAATTCCACCTTTAGAAGCAATGGTTCATGGCACACCTGTCATCGCCTCAAACAAGACCAGCCTGCCTGAAGCTTGTGGTAACGCGGCTTTCTATATTGATCCGAATTCCATTGATAACATAGTTGATGCCCTTGAGAAAGTCACAACGGATACTGACCTTTATCAAGAACTAATAACAAAAGGATATGAAAATATAAAGCGATTCTCATGGGCTGAATCAGCAAAAAAAGTTAACGATATTATTAGTAAAATCTGATTTTAAATGAAAATCCTTCACTTAGGCAAATATTATCCTCCTTATTTTGGAGGAATTGAAAAAGTAAATTTCGATCTTGTCGAATCAATTAATGAGTCCGGTTATAATGCCGATGTACTTTGTTTCAACCACAAGCCAGGCTTTTCAATAGAAGATAATGGGAACAAAGTTTATAGAACTTCAACCATTACTTCAGCGTTTTCCTCTCCTCTTTCAATTTCAGTTTTCAAACAGATAAGAAAAATATATCACCAGTATGACATTATTCATTTGCATGTGCCAAATCCAATGGGAGCTGTAGCTCTGCAATCAGTACCCTTTAAAGGTAAAATAATTGTCCACTGGCACAGCGATATCATCAAACAAAAGCTTCTAAAAAAGTTTTACAAGCCTTTTCAAAACAAACTTTTGCAAAGAGCCGATAAAATTATTGTAACATCTCCGAATTACTTAGAAGGCTCTGAAGATTTAAAACCTTATAAAGAAAAATGCACAATTATTCCAATAGGAATTTCAAACAGTGAATTTATTACCGATGAAAAATTTAGATATAAGTTAAGACATCAATATAAAAACAAAAAAGTCATTTTCAGTATGGGGCGACTAATCTATTATAAAGGGTTTGAATATTTAATTGATGCAGCAAAGGAATTGCCAGAAGATTTCATCATACTGATTGGAGGCACAGGATTATTAAAGAATAAACTGCAGGAACAAATTGCAAAATATAAACTTGAAAACAAAGTCTTCCTACTCGGAAGGATTCCCTTTGAACAATTAGGAGAATATTATAGGCGCGCAGATATATATTGCCTCTCCTCGACTGAAAGATCGGAAGCCTTTGGGGTTGTTTTGATCGAGGCAATGTCATTCGGCTGCCCGATCGTCTCAACGAATATTTCAGGGTCTGGAGCCCCATGGGTTAATCAAAACAATAAAACTGGGATTGTGGTTGAGCCCAAAAGCTCCCACGCACTAGCAAAAGCCATCATTGAAATTACTAATGATTCAGAAAAAAAGGATAAATTTTCTAAGAATGCTTTAGAGCGATATTGCTCTATTTTTGAGAAACACAAAATGGCGGAGAAAACCATTGAGCTGTACAATTCCCTCTTACAGGCATAACAACCAGTTTTTGACAACAATTGCTTAAATTGAATTTTTAAAGAATATCCCGGCTAATGTGGAAATCCGGATCCCCCCGGCTGGTCAGGATTTGCAATCCTGACCATTTAACACGGGATTTGTAATCCCATTACCCATGCTGAGTGAATTTGCAATCAGCATCTTCCCACCATGAAATTTATAATCCGCTCCTATTTGACGTTTTCCATTGTGGCGCATGAAACCAGTACACATTTCAACACCCATTGATTGCGCCATTTCAACTACTAACGCATTTTCCCCCGGGCGTTGCCCGGGGCTATTATAGTATAACCCCTTCAGGGTAAAGAAAAAAAACTCCCCAACTTCGCCATCAGGCGAAAAGCGCGATGGTCTGTCAAAGTAGCCCGAGCCGGCGGTGGAGGGAAGGATTTTTGGCGGGTACCCCGGGTCGTGTGCCGGAAAGAAAAAATCCTGACGCGCGTGGAAGGATAACTTTGACTTGATTTTTTTTGAATACTTTTTGGGATCAAGACAAAAAAGTATTTGGGGCTTGGGGCAACGCCCCAACGTCAGCAAACAACAACAGGCGTTTCGGAAACCACCAGACCCAATAAATAACCACCAAGCCTAAGCCCCGGCTGGTCAGGATTTGCAATCCTGACCATTTAACACGGGATTTGTAATCCCATTACCCATGCTGAGTGGATTTGCAATCAGCATCTTCCCACCATGAAATTTATAATCCGCTCCTATTTGACGTTTTCCATTGTGGCGCATGAAACCAATACACATTTCAACACCTAGTGATTGCGCCATTTCAACTACTAACGCATTTTCCCCCGGGCGTTGCCCGGGGCTATTATAGTATAACCCGTTCCGGGTAAAGAAAAAAAAACTCCCCCACTTCGCCATCAGGCGAAAAGCGCGAAGGCCAGTCAAAGTAGCCCGGGCCGGCGTTGGAGGGAAGGATTTTTGGCGGGTATCCCGGCCAGTGCGCCGGAAAGAAAAAATCGTGACGCGGGGAGAAGGATAACTTTGACAAGATTTTTGCATCCTTTTCATCGAATGGAAAAGGATGTGCCCGTCCGGCATAAGGACAAAGAAGCATTGAGAATAACACCGGCTGGTCAGGATTTGCAATCCTGACCATTTAACACGGGATTTGCAATCCCCTTACCCTAACGACCCCGGCTGGTCAGGATTTGCAATCCTGACCCACTAACCAGGGATTTGCAATCCCATTTGTCCGGCTCACCCCGCTGGTGTGGATATGCCATCCACACCTGATCAAACTGATGTGCGCCATTATGGATCGTAAGCTGGGTCGTGAGGCAGGCACTTCAGCAAAACTGATTACCTACGTAAAAGATCGCGCCAGACATGATCTGCGCTACGCCATTGACAGCACCAAGCTGCAAAAAGAATTGAGTTGGGTGCCCATCCTTCAGTTTGAAGAAGGACTGGAAAAAACCATCAGCTGGTACCTCGCCAACGAAGAATGGATGAATAATGTCACCAGTGGCGACTACCAGAAATACTACGAAGAACAATATCACGACTAAGCAGACTGATTACTTCACGGCATTCTTAATCCCTTAACGCAACAATACCATGAAAAACATACTCGTCACTGGCTCAAACGGCCAACTCGGAAGTGAACTAAAAGCGTTAATTCCACATTACCCAAACTGGAATTTTCAGTTCAGCGACCTCCCGGAGTTAGATATCTGCAATAGTGAATCTGTTCAACAATTGGTCAAAGACAAGCAAATTGACACCATCATTAACTGTGCGGCCTATACCAATGTTGATAAGGCAGAAACAGACATTCCGTTGGCGCAAAAGGTGAACAGCGAGGGTCCTGGAATACTGGCGCAAATAGCGAAAAGCAACGGCCTGTTGCTGATTCATATCTCAACTGACTTTGTATTTGACGGAAACAAGTCCATCCCTTATCAGATTCACGATATCTGTAATCCGCTCAGTGTGTATGGCAAAACAAAATGGGCCGGTGAAAAGCAAATCCGGCAGCACAATCCCAGTCATCTGATCATCCGGACTTCCTGGCTTTATTCTTCCTACGGCAACAATTTTGTCAAAACCATCCAACGGTTGTGCAACGAAAGAGAACAGTTAGGCATCGTTGTTGATCAGGTCGGTACGCCAACCTATGCTGGTGACTTGGCCAAAGCCATTCTTGAAATTCTGGGAAACCCTAAGGTTGGGCATGCTAAAAACAACACCTATCATTTTTCAAATGAAGGAGTAGCCTCCTGGTATGATTTCGCCGTCGCCATCCAAGACCTATCGGGGACCTCTTGCCAAATAAGCCCCATTCCAACATCAGCATATCCACTGCCAGCCAAACGGCCCTCATTCAGTGTTATGGATAAAACAACCATCAAAGAAGACTTCAAGATCGCCATTCGTCATTGGCAAGCCGCCCTGAAAGAATGCATTGAACAAATCAAGAAACAACAAGTTTAACCAGTTTTCAAGAGCAAAAAATATACTTTATGAAAGGAATCATCTTAGCCGGAGGATCCGGCACACGACTCTACCCCATTACCAAGGGAATTTCAAAGCAACTGTTGCCGATCTACGACAAACCCATGATCTATTACCCTTTGTCGGTATTGATGTTGGCCGGCATCCGCGAAATCCTTATCATCTCAACCTACGAAGATCTGCCCAACTTTGAAAAGTTGCTGGGAAGCGGAGAAGAACTTGGCTTAACACTGAGCTACAAGGTTCAACCAAGCCCCGATGGCCTGGCACAGGCATTCACGCTGGGAGCCGAATTCATCGGCAACGATAATGTTTGTATGGTTCTGGGCGACAACATTTTTTATGGACATGGCTTTACCGACTTGCTAAAGCAGGCCCGGCACAACGTGGAACAGGAAAAGAAACCAACGGTCTTCGGGTACTATGTGAACGATCCCGAACGCTATGGCGTGGCCACCTTCGATCAAAACGGAAACGTGACATCCATCGAAGAAAAACCCGAAAAGCCGGCTTCCAACTATGCCGTGGTGGGTTTGTACTTCTACACCAACGATGTGGTCAAAGTCGCCAACGAAATTCAGCCTTCTGCCCGCGGCGAATACGAAATCACAACCGTCAATCAGCATTACCTCGATGAAAAACGACTAAAGGTAGAATTAATGGGCCGGGGCTATGCCTGGCTCGATACCGGTACCCACAAGTCGTTCCTCGATGCCAGTACCTTTATCGAAACCGTGGAAACCCGCCAGGGATTGAAAATTGCCTGCATTGAAGAAATTGCCTACGCGATGGGCTACATCAATAAGGACCAATTGCTAAAACTCGCCGAGCCCTTAAAGAAAAACGAATATGGGCAGTACCTGCTGAAGCTGGCTAAGTAATCATTATATAGCCCGTAGGGTTTGAAGCTCAATAGAAAGATCGCGGTTTATAATTAATAAAAAATCCCCATTAGGGGACAAACACGAAAAGCGGTTAAATAATTGACAAATAGCCCGTAGGGCTTCAAGCTCAATAGAAAGATTACGGTTTATAATTAATAAAAATTCCCCGTCATGGGATAAACACAAAACAAAATGGCTAATACCTATTCTCAAATTTACCTGCATTTTGTCTTTGCCGTACAAAACAGACTATCCCTGATAAAAAAGAGATGGCAAAATGAATTATACAATTACCTCATTGCCATTATTTCGAATCAAGGACATAAGGTATATGCAATCAATGGAATGGAAGATCACCTACACATCCTGATTAGCATGAATCCAACCCAATCTCCTTCAAAGCTAATGTATGAGGTTAAACGCAGTTCGTCTTTGTGGATCAATAATCAAAAGTTGAGTGCGGGAAAGTTTTCCTGGCAGGAAGGGTTTGGAGCATTTAGCTATGGAAAATCTCAACTACCTGGTATTATCGCCTATATTGAACGACAAGAAGCACACCATAAAACCAGAAGCTTTAGGGAAGAATACCTTGAATTTCTTAAACGCTTCGAAATCGACCACGACGAAAGATATATTTTTCAAGCAATTGATTAGTTATTTATCACCTCTGGTGAATTTAATTCGAGAAAAGCATTCTTGCTATGGAGCTGAATTCCCTCCGGGAAAATTAATACGTTAACAATTCACAAAACAATGCAAATTATACAAACAAACATACCCGACGTACTGATCTTCGACACCCGCTGGTACGGATTTGCAATCCTGACCTGACCATTTAACCTGGGATTTGTAATCCCATTACCCATGCTGAGTGGATTTGCAATCCGGATCTTCCCACCATGAAATTTATAATCCGCTCCTATTTGACGTTTTCCATTGTGGCGCATGAAACCAATACACATTTCAACACCCATTGATTGCGCCATTTCAACTACTAACGCATTTTACCCCAGGCGTTGCCCGGGGCTATTATAGTATAACCCGTTCCGGGTAAAGAAGAAAATTCAAATCGCAGTGAGCAACCCGCTGAAAGATCCTGAAACAAGATTAATAGATAATCGGATATTCAGATAATTGGATGACCAGAAAGGCAGAGCAACCCGCTGAAAGATTGCTTCACTGCGTTGCCAATGACGGTCTATCGCCTGGGACAGCCAACTCCCCAAATTCGCCATCAGGCGAAAAGATTGGCCTACGAAGATTTTGAACTAGAAAACAAGGGAAGGAAACAGCGAGGGCCCTCGCTAAGAAAACCCTGTTTGACGACTGAAAGGAGGAGTTTGGTTTTCGGGCAGTGACTGACCCGTTAGTTTTCTTTCAAAAGCATCGTCAGCCTTGACTTTTTTTCCTGTTTTTTGTGTCAAGTTACCACATTAAAAAAATGCTATATGAGAAAGAAACAGAAAGTGATGTTTCTTAAGAGACAAAAATCAGGTCCCGTCTGGAAAGACAACTTTGACTTGATTTTTTTTGAATACTTTTTGGGATCAAGACAAAAAAGTAGTTGGGGTTTGGGGCAACGCCCCAACATCAGCAAACAAATAATTGGCGATTAAAAACCGCCACACCCCGGCTGGTCAGGATTTGCAATCCTGACCATTTAACACGGGATTTGTAATCCCATTACCCGAACGACCACTCGTTTGAGCGAAGCGGTAACAGCCTGTCCCGGTAAAAATCGCGAAGTGGTTCGCTGATGGGGCTAAGAAAACATTTCGTGCTAAATTGAGTTTTTGTAATACAGGTATTATATTGTAATTTTGAAATAAAAAAGATGGAGACAATTATATTAAAAGGTGATTCTAAATCAAATGCTAAACTGCTTTTGGAACTGGCAAAAAAATTAAATTTTTCAGCAAAGAAAATATCTGAGGATGAAGCAGAAGAATTAGGATTGTATTATTCCATCAAAGAAGGATTAGAATCTGGCTTAATGGTTGAAGAAGAAAAAAATGAATTCCTTTCATCGCTGGAAAATGACGATAAATAAGCATGCAAATTGAATTCACTAAAAAATTTGGGAAACAGGTTGCTAAATGCCATGATAAAAAAATCCGCAGCAATTTATCAAAAACAATCAGTACTATTCAGAAAGCCCAAAATCTCACTGAAATAAAAAATCTGAAAAAGTTAAAGGGACACAAAAATTTTTATCGGATACGAATAGGTGATTATCGCATAGGAATAGCTCTGGAGAATGGAAAAGTGATACTGGCAACATTTGACCATCGATCTGATATTTATAAGTATTTTCCTTAATATTATTCCCCGCAACTTCCCTTTTGGCGCGAGACGCTATCACATATCTTTCTTAGAACAAAAGAAAAACAACGTATTACAGCCCCAATGGGGCTAAGAAAAACATTCCAGATATTTTACATAGGGACTATAATGAGACCGCCGCGCCTACTACGTCGTCTCGCGGATCCTTGCACAAAACATATTATGAACATGGAAATTCTTGCACAAAAAAACATTTATCGCAAGAGTCTGCGATTCAGTGACACTCGGCTTTCAGTAGTGAAACGCTCTGAAAGGTGGTAGTGGAACTAATCCCGACTTTTCGGGATGGAGCATAGCCCCAGCTGGTCAGGATTCAACAGCTCTTTCAATCGCGGTTCGGAAACCGCGACAACCCCTCCCCATCCTAAAAAATCATAACCAATCCGCGCCATCTGCGTCCAATTCTTTCTATCTCCAACAACTTGAAACTTGATACTTGAAACCTGAAACCTGAAACCTGAAACCTGAAACCTGAAACCTGAAACTGTAAACCGCATCAGACCCAACCCGCGCCATCTGCGTCAACTCATTCGAAGGTCATCCAGCATCCAGGCTCTGGCGGCGTCAACGCAAATAAAAATGCGCGGCTAAAAACCACGCCACCCGTTAACTTGTTCATAAAACACAAGCCCAACACGCTTGATATGCTCCAGCAGGGCCGGGTTTTCGATAGCGGAAAACAAAGACAGGTCGATTTTATAGGGCAACAACAAGTCGTCTAGCTGGTTTTCAATTTCCAGCAAATGAGTGAGTGTCAGTTCCATTCCCACTAAAGTTAAATCGATATCGGAAGCCGGCCGGTAGTTACCTTTAGCCCGAGAGCCATACAGGATGGCCTGCTTCACCTCCGGGTATTGCTCCAGCACCTTCCGGATCAGTTGTATCTCGGTGTCGTTTAATCCGTAAGGCATGGCTCAGAATAATCCGGATTGAGTACCTTCTCTTTTTTCAATCATCACCGATTCGAAAGCTTTAAACAGATTGAAATAGCGATCGACGATTTTTTCAACAAGGTCTTCCGCAATTTCCAGGTTATAGGTGTGCGAGCTTTGATTCCGGCTTTTAATCATCTCCATCCATCCTGCTCCATCAGCAATCAGGTTCTGGGCAAAAGCTTCGCGTGTGGCATCACGTGAACCGGCCAGTAGCGAATTACCCTGAAAATGGGCATAATCCTTCATTACATTCCAGGCCAGTTCGTGCGTAAATTCAAAAGCCTGAATCAAACCCTGTTTTTCCAGTTCGCTCAGTTCTTTCGCCTGTGCGAGCCTCACCGCGTTTTCCAGTTGCTTTAGCGCATTCCCGTAATTTTGCAGTCGCTGTTGCCATCTGATATCCTTCGCCATTTTCAATCCATCGTTTTGTATTCAATACGATTCAAAAGTAAGAATTTAAATGGTTGTGGCAAGAACCGGCTGGTCAGGATTTGCAATCCTGACCATTTAACACGGGATTTGCAATCCCCTTACCCCTGGCGATTTCGGTCTGACCGTGCCACACTTTTCGGTTTAAACCGTGCCACTTTGGGAGATGCTGCAATTATACAAAAAATTTAATCTTCATTCTTCAAAATACCTTTTCTCAATGATTCCC
>Ga0163223_100229_pt1 | contig 19662 bp, 14 predicted proteins | sample MSEWel2016_02_17_2_FD_113147 | JGI IMG/M metagenome (GOLD analysis project Ga0163223, IMG submission 113147) | Subsurface microbial communities from deep shales in West Virginia, USA - MSEEL Well Study Marcellus 5H_2016_02_17 ...
ACCGGGATAGGCGTCAGATTAGAGGACATTCTGGCCCAATATGGGGCATCGCAAAAGAACTTTGATGCCATTGTATTAAATGCCACGGATGGTTACGCTATTGAAATCCCCCGTGATGTTTTGGCCATTCGGGATGTGATTATTGCTTATGAAATTAATGGTACCGCCACTGATCTACGAACCGTGGTGCCAGATGAACGGGCCATGTATTGGGTGAAATTCCTCAATAAAATTGAGCTTAAAGGTTTGGTAACCCAAATAGAAACTAAAAACCTGGCGATGATGGAAACGGCTCTGCTTTTGTGCACACCAGAAGAATATAAGTATTATGATGCCATCGATCAGGCTGTTCCCACGAGTCAACTGCTTGAAAAAACTGGCGGTCTTAAGACCGATACAGTGGAGGTAGCCGGAATAGATGGATGGGCCAGAACGGAGACCTATGATCTCTATAATAATCAGTATCTTAAAACGACCGGAGAGGATGCACCGATGTTTATCGGCCCGGATCTTCCTGAAGGGATGCGGATGAAGGACGTGCTCTATAATAAACTGGGTGAAGATTTGATTTTAAGTGTTACCAACGCCGAGCAAAAATATGGGACTATTACTATCAATGGTCGGACCGGAGTCGCCATTGAAAAAATCTTTCAGGAGCTAAAAATAGCAGAAGCAGCCAGGTACAAGCTGATCGGTTCGGATGGCTATGAAGCAGAGATTTCTCTGCAAGATTTAAAGTCAGGAATGCTCACCCTTTCTGAGAGTGGTGTTGACACCGTTTTTGAAACACCGGAAGCGGCATCGGTAAAAGGTCTGCTGTTTATTAAAGCACTTCAGTAGGTGACGGGATGAAAACCCACGTAAGAAAAATTCAGATCATCGCTTTTTTGATTCTGCTCATGGTTATTCTTTCGGGATGTGATTATCAGGGATTGGGCGGTGAGTACCCTGAAAGCTTTAGAATCAGCGGGGATGTGGAGACCCCGCTGACTGTCAATACGATGATGGGATATCCCATCATGCGAGTTACCCGAGATGAAAATAATTATACTGCCATTGCCTTAAAACAGGTGATTGACGAAGCAGTCCCCAGGTCAAAGAGCTATGATCTGCTGTTAATTGGCGAAGATGGTTTGTCCTCCAAAATAAGTGGCGCTGATCTTAGTGGTTGTCATTTGAGTTATTCAAGTCGTTATGACTGGGAACTGATCAATACCCTCCATCCCATTTCCAGTCAGATTAAAAATCTGAGCACCATTATTGTTATTTCCACTGATTTAGCAGATGATAAACAGGCGATCGGAATTGATGACCAGCAGGGATATCGACAAACAAGTGCCGGGAATCTTTTTCTTGAGGGCTTTACCGAAAAACGAATTTTTGAAGGTCAGTCTGAATTAAAGGGCAGAACCGTTACCGTGTATACGACCCACAAGCAGATTTTACCCGAGCAACTTCTTAATTACCAGACCGAATTTGCAGTGTTTGGACGGGATGGTAGCATCAAATTTGATAAAAAAAGCGATAAGAACTATTTTGAAATCAGCGAAACCACGATCAGCTTTACCGCTTCGGATCTTACAACCATCGATGATGTTGCTGGTGTTTTAGCTGATCCGCCTCGGGTTTCAATTACAGATGTGGCTTCGGATACCATCCATCAGCTTGACAAAGGAAATAATGTGATGGTTATTGAACTCGACGGTCTGAGCTGGACGATGCTAAAAACAGCAGGTGAGCAGGGAAAAGCACCCTACTTGTCCAGTTTGACCGCCCAGCAGGCCTTATCTGTCTATCCGCCGATTTCTCCGGTCGGACTGGCGGCGATGATTACCGGAACGCTTCCAAGCAGCAATGGGATTAAAGACCGGGAAGTCATGGATTTTAACGGAATGGATATTTTTGAGAGAGCCCTGACTCTGGGTAAAACGGTGGCCTACATTGAAGGCGACATCAAAATGCTCAATACTTCCATCGAGCCGGTCCTTTCGGTTAACGAGGGCGATCAGGATAGCCAGGTTTTTAAAAATTCTCAAAAGGCGATTACAGAGAAAAACCAACTGATCTTCACGCATTTCCACAGCATTGATGATGATGCGACCACCTATGGCCCATATTCTCAGGAGGCAATCGAGCAGATTTTCCAGGTGGATAGGATGGTTTTGGAACTGACCCGAGAATTTAAGGGAACGGTTATTATTACCGCTGACCACGGGCTCCATCCTACCAGTTCAGGGGGAAGCCATGGCAGGATCTGTTATGAAGATATGCAAGTGCCCTATATCGTGATTAAAACCGAACCGGTATCATAAAAGAGATTGGTTCGCAGGCTAATCAATAATTGAGCAATAAGAAAAAAGAGATTTCGGTGTTGTTAGAATGAGCAAACAAGCCAACTTTTAATCGCTCTAAAAACGAACAAATGATCAAATAACGAACGTTAGTTAAAAAGTAAACGCTCAAAATAAGCACAAATACAAATCCATGATTTTTAAAAAGCCCATAAATTGGGCTTTTTTTAATTTGGCACGATTATTGCGTTATTAATTGGTGTCAGACTGACAACGAAGACAGATATCAAACAAATGGAGGAAATACAATGAAGGTAGTACCTGTTCGGGAATCAGTGGGAATGTTTTTGGCTCATGATATGACCCAGATCATCCCCGGGGAGTTTAAAGGCGCAGCATTTAAAAAAGGGCACATTGTCAAAGAAGAAGACATTCCCCGATTAATGAACATGGGAAAAGAACATATTGCCATTATTGAGTATGGTGATGGAACAATCCATGAAGATGATGCGGCACTACGATTGGGACAGGCAGCAGCGGGTAGCGGTGTGGAATATGTAGGTGCTTCTGAAGGTAAGGTGACGATGACAGCAACTCGAAATGGATTGCTTAAGATCAATGTTTCGGTACTTCAGGAAATAAACGAACTGGGTGAAATGATGATGGCCACGCTCCATACCGATACGATGGTGGCAAAGGGAACCCTGGTCGGATCGACCCGGATCATTCCGCTTTCTATTGAAAATGAAAAACTGATTACGATGGAAAAGTTATGTGCAAGTAGTAAACCGATTGTAGAAGTGCTGCCACTGAAAAGATTTAAAGTGGGCGTTGTGACCACCGGTAATGAGATTTTTTATGGTCGGATTGAAGACAAGTTTGGAGATGTAATCAGAGAAAAGTTCGCGGAACTTGATTCCTACGTATTTAAACAAGTGTTTTCCCGGGATGACTCGGATATGATTGCCCAATGTATCCTTGATTTAATCGAAGAAGGGGCAGACATTGTTACCGTAACCGGTGGAATGTCAGTGGATCCGGATGATGTAACACCAGAGGGGATTAGGAAAACAGGAGCCAAGTTTGTCTCCTATGGTGCACCAACCTTGCCCGGAGCCATGTTTTTGCTTTCATATCTGGGGGATATTCCCGTTTTGGGATTACCCGGATGTATTATGTACAGCCGCCGGACGGTGTTTGATCTGGTGGTACCTAAATTGATGGTCGGCGAAAGATTAACTCCCAAAGACATCTCAAAGTTGGGACACGGCGGACTATGTTCCACCTGTCCGGACTGTCATTATCCCAATTGTGGATTTGGAAAAGGTTGATCTTTGCATCCATATAGTAACTTTTAATATTTTAAGGAGGATTTCACGTGGAAAAAAAGACATTATTTATTAACGGGATTCAAAGGACGGTAATTGTCGATCCGGAAACAACATTGGCAAATTTAATCAGAAAACAGCAGGGGTTAACCGGAACAAAGGTAGGATGCGGAAAAGCTGAATGCGGCGCCTGCTCAGTTATTTTAAATGGCAAAGTGGTACGGTCTTGTGTAACAAAGATGAAGCGGGTTGACGATGAGTCTAAAATCATCACCATTGAGGGCGTTGGAACGCACGATAATCTGCATCCGCTACAATTATCATGGATGGTAAATGGAGCAGCCCAATGTGGTTTCTGTTCACCTGGATTTATTGTTTCGGCAAAAGCATTGCTGGAAGAAAATGCCAGTCCTACCCGTGAAGAAGTGCGGGCATGGTTCCAAAAACATCGAAATGTTTGCCGTTGTACCGGTTATATCCCCATTATTGATGCGGTTATGGACGCAGCCAAACTGATGCGTGGCGAAATTAATAAAGAAGACCTGTGGTTCCAATTAAAAGAAGGTGCATCCATTATGGGGTCGAATATGGTTCGACCATCTGCTCTGGCAAAAGTTACCGGAACCTGGGACTTTGGTGCCGATTTAGGATTAAAAATGCCTGAAAACACCTTACATATAAAATTGGTTCAAGCTCAGGTTTCTCATGCCAATCTGATTTCTGTCGATACCTCAGAAGCTGAAAAAATGGAAGGTGTCTTTAAAGTCATCACCGCAAAAGATGTTCCTGGAACCAACCGTATTAACGGTCTGGCATTCCCAACGAACTTAGGCGATGGTCTGGAACGTCCGATTTTAAATGATAAGAAAATCTTCCAGTTTGGAGATGCCATCGCGATGGTTCTGGCCGATACCCCGGAACAGGCAGAAGCAGCAGCAGCAAAAGTCGTTGTTGAAGTTGAAGAATTATTACCATACATGAGTGCGCCGGCAGCGATGGCCGATGATGCCATTGAAATTCATCCGGGCACACCAAACATTTATTTTAAAACCAATATCGTTAAAGGTGATGAAACGGCGCCATTAATGGATAAATTACCAAATATCATTGAAGACGACTTTTATGTTGGCCGTCAACCCCATTTACCATTAGAGCCAGATGTTGGGTTTGCCTATTTTGATGAAGAAGATAATCTGATGGTACATTCTAAGAGCATTGCCCTTCATTTCCACCAATTAATGACTGCCGAAGCGATTGGTGTTGATCCGACCAAATATTTCATCGTTCAGAACCCAACCGGGGGAACCTTTGGTTATAAATTCAGCCCAACCATTGAAGGCTTGCTGGGTGTAGCGGCACTGGTTACTAAAAGACCGGTTTACCTGGAATTCAACATGTACCAACAAATTACTTATACCGGAAAACGTTCACCATTCTTTATGAATGTAAAAATGGCGGCTGATGAAAAAGGAATTCTTAAAGCGATGGAAACCGATTGGTCTTGTGATCATGGTCCATATTGCGAATTTGGAGATCTGGTAACGACCCGTGGTTCACAATTTATCGGTGCCGGCTACAACATTCCCAATATTCGCGGTGAAGGACGAACAGTTGCCACTAACCATGCATGGGGTTCAGCATTCCGAGGCTATGGCTCACCACAGAGTTTGTTCGCTTCTGAAACCTTAATTGACATGCTGGCTGATCAAATGGGCGAAGACCCATTGGAACTGCGATATAAAAATGTTTATCGTGAAGGTGATACTACCCCACAAGGTTGTCCACCAGACGTTATTGCTTTACCACAGGCGATTGATACGATTCGACCGATTTATCAGGCTGCTAAATCAAAAGCCGAGGACCTGAACGCAAAAGGCGGAGATACTAAACACGGCGTGGGAATTTCACTTAATATCTATGGTTGTGGTCTCGATGGTCCTGACTCTGCTGAAATGTGGATAGAGTTAACACCAAATGGCGTAACAGTAGGAGATTCATGGGAAGATCATGGCCAGGGTGCTGACATGGGGACATTGACATTTGCTCACGAAACGTTAAAACCATTGGGGATCAAACCAGAACAAATCAAATTGATCATGAATAACATGAAACTGACACCAAACAGTGGACCAGCCGGTGGAAGCCGTTCAAATGTTATGGTTGGTAATGCTATCAAAGTAGGCTGTGAAAACTTACTGGCAGCCATGAAAAAAGCAGATGGCAGCTTTAGAACCTACGATGAAATGGTAGCAGAAGGTTTGCCATTACGTTATGAAGGCGTTTGGACGGCACCTTGTACGGCGCCATCGGTTGAAACCAGCCAGGGAAATCCATTCCCAGTTTATATGTATGGGGTATTATTATCAGAAGTTTCTGTTGATACCACAACCGGAAAAACGCATGTCGACAAATTGACCCTTGTATCTGACTGCGGAACCATTACCAATAAAACCGTACTTGAAGGTCAGTTGTGGGGCGGTTTAACTCAGGGGATTGGCTTAGCCTTAAGCGAAGACTTTGAAGATCTAAAAAAACATACTACCCTGACCGGTTGCGGTATTCCTCAAGTGAAGGATGTTCCAGATGAAATCGTTCTGATTCATCAGGAAACGCATCGTCCATTGGGACCATACGGAGCTGCTGGTGCTGGTGAAATGCCATTATCTGCACCACATGCATCCATATGTAATGCGATTTTTAATGCCTGTGGCGTTCGCATCAAACATTTACCAGCTTATCCAGAAAAAGTACTAGAAGGTTTAGAAGCCTTAAAATAAGTAGTCCAAGTCTCATTACCAAAGGAATTGAAAGCTTCTAAGCTTTCAATTCCTATTTCAAATTAATCGGTTAGTAACACCAAACTTTGGTGTTTGTTTCTATGATGCAATTGGGTTAAATTACGAGCTTAGCTTTAACGAAAGTGTCAAACGCTCATTATTATGGCGTTTTGTGAATTGTATATAGAAACAGACATCAGAACGCGTTATGGTGATGATGTTTAATTATTAATGTATCGCTTGAATAATGAAAAGAGGAGACCAACTATGAATTTAGATAAATTATTGGAAACTGGGGATCGTTGTATTCATAAAGAACCCCCACCCTGTACAGCCCAGTGTCCGATTCATCTGGAAGTTATTGATTTTTTATCGGAAATAGAAAAAGGGAACTTTCAGAATGCCTATAAGTTGATGGAAAAAAAAATGCCTTTTCACAAAATTATCGGAAGAATCTGCGATCATCCCTGCGAAGCGCCCTGTGAAAGAAGCAAGGCTGGCGGTTCTATTCGGATATCAGATCTTGAAAAAGCGGTGCTGGAATATGGTGGCTATAAACCTAAAAAAGTCTGGCCACTTCCCAAAAACAAAGGAAAGGTTGCCATTGTCGGGGGCGGTTTAAGTGGCTTAACTGCTGCGGTTGATCTGGACAAAAAAGGTTACATCGTCACAATCTTTGAAAAAACCAATCGACTGGGTGGACGGCTGTGGGATTTTGTGGGCAATTCATTGACTGAAGCATTACTAAACCAAGAATTAAAAGCAGTTGTTGATAAAAAAATCGCTATCCATTTAGAAAACAATGTCGATCAAAACAAACTAACACAGCTACTAACTGAATATGACGCAGTTTATCTGGGAACTTCTAAATGGGAAGAACCAATTAAATATCATCCAATTACCTTTCAGGTCGGCGATTTCTCCCTCTTTGTCGGCGGGCAGCTGGTGAGTCAAACAGATTCAGTGATCTTTTCAGCCAGTTCCGGGAGACGGGCGGCCATTTCCATTGAGCGTTACTTGTCAAAGGTGTCTCTCACCGATTCCAGAGACCGGGAAGGCGTCTTTGAAACACCGCTTCAATTTGATATCAGCTCGAAAGAGCCACTCTCCCCGATTGCAAAATCTACTGCAATTTACAGCCAGGAAGAAGCCATGGAGGAGGCTAAGCGCTGTGTTAAATGTCAGTGTCGAAAATGTATTGAAGGCTGTGTTCATCTACGAAAATTTGACATTTCGCCAGATGCCTATATCCGGCAGATCAATCACAATGAACGGATTATTTTAGGAACTCATTATGCCAATAAAATGATTAATTCCTGCGCCGAATGCGGTCTCTGCAAAGAAGCGTGTTTTCTGGACATTAGTATGAATGATGTGATTCACGAAACCCGGGAAAGTATGGTGGAACGGGGAAAGATGCCAATCACGGCCCATGACTTTGCCTTAAAGGACATGGCCTTTTCAAATAGCTCTCGTTTTTCTCTGGTGCGCAAACAACCGAGCAAAGAAGAGTCCAAAGATCTGTTTTATTATCCGCTGATTTCCTTTTCTGATTATGTTAAAGGATTATATAAGGGCACCGGGAATACGGAGTATCTCTTTTATCCCGGTTGTCAGTTGCCGGCATCCTATCCGGATGATATTAAAAGTATCTATGAGTACCTGGTCGGCCATGTCAACGGCGATGTCGGTATTTATCTGGGCTGTTGCGGTGCCCCGGCTGATTGGGCTGGACAACAGGGTTTGATGAGCGAAAATATTGAAGCGATTAAAAAAGTCTGGGTAGATCTGGAACGACCAACCTTTATTTTGGCCTGTTCCAGTTGTATGCGTATTTTTAAAAAGTATTTACCGGAAATTAAAGTTGCGTCACTCTGGGATATTTATGTCCGCGAGGGTTTACCTAACAAAGATCACATTAAAATTCCGCAGACCTTGAGCGTTCACGATGCCTGTGGTACCCGCGAAAACAGTGATCTTCACGAGAGTGTCCGAAAAATTGCTTCTAAACTGGGATACGGGATAAAAGAATTGGAATACACCAAAGAAAAAACAAAATGCTGCGGATATGGCGGACTAGTTTATTACGCCAACCGGGAGCAGTCCGACGCTTTTGTTCATGAGCGCATCGGCGAAAGCGAGAATGACCTGCTGGTTTATTGTGCCATGTGCAAGGATCTTTTTGTTTCTGGTGGCAAACGAACTTATCATTTGCTGGATTTGATTTATCCTAAAGACGATGGCGACGCTGCTACCCGCAAAATGCCAACCTTGTCGGAGCGTCATCAGAACAGAAGTCGGGTCAAACAAATTCTTTTAAAAGAAATCTGGAGAGAGGAACCTATAGAAGACATAATGGAAGATAATCTTACCCTAATCATCCCCGAAGAGGTAAAAAAGAACATTGAGGATCGGTATATCTTGATGGAAGATATCCAGGCAGTGCTTAAGAATGCCGAGGCGAAAAATGAACGTTTTTGCAACCCGGAAACCCATGAATATTTGGCTAAGTTAAGACGGGATAGTGTCACCTTTTGGGTGAAATATCAAAAGGATGAAAAAAACTATCTGATTAAAAGTATTTACAGCCATCGTATGGAAATAGTGGAGGAGGATGGAAATAGTGGAGAGCAAAAATGAAACATGTAAGTGATGATAAAGTCAAATGGTTATGTGATAAATGCCAACGAGAACTGGTGCTGTCTAAGGTTAAGGTACGCTATCTGGAAGGTAATTTTGAAGTGGATCTGATGAAATGTCCGACGTGTAATCAGGTATTTATTGATGAAGCTTTGGCCCTGGGAAAGATGAAGGAAGTGGAAGAAGGTCTGGAGGATAAATAACATGGTGGCTAAATGTGCTTATGAAACGCCAGAGATGAAAGCCCTCTTGGGAGAAACGTTGCGACCCGGCGGAACGCTTCTCACTGACAAGGGTGTTGCGTTTTGTCAGTGGAAAGAAACGGATCGATTGTTGGATTTGGGCTGCGGGCGGGGTGCTACCGTAGATTATCTAAAAAGGGTATACAATATCAGAGCCGTTGGGTTGGACCCCTCTCAAAAGCTGCTGGCCATCGCTAAGAAAAATAATCCCAATGGATTATTCTATCAGGGAAGAGGCGAGCAAATTCCTTTTGAAAATGATAGTTTTGAAGGTGCCCTTTCAGAATGTACCCTTTCACTTATGACAAACCGGGAAGCGGCACTAAAAGAACTACACCGGGTGCTAAAAAAGGGTGGTCATTTATTTATCACAGATGTATATGCCAGAAATCCAGATGCTTTAAAAGGACTCATTAGCGGTGACTTTGACAGCTGTATGCGCGGTTTATATGCGTTAAATCAGCTTGAGAATCAAATCCTAGAGACGGGTTTTATGATCGAACGGATGGAAGATCATAGCCACTTCTTAAAAACGCTGCTGGTCAAGACGGTATTTGAATACGGTTCGATGAATGTCTTCTGGAAAAAAGCAGCTGGGCGTTGTGCGGCAGGATTTCAGGATCAACTGAGAGCTTGTAAACCGGGTTACTATTTAATGGTTGCCAGAAAGGTGAAATAGGTGAGTTTTAAAATGGAAGAATTAAAATTTGAACTGTTTAAGCTGGCAGCGGAAGGATATTGTTGCAGCCAGATTATGCTCAAATTGGCTTTGGATATAGAAGAAAAAAACAATCCCGATCTGATCCGGGTTATGAATGGTCTTTGTAATGGCATTGGCGGGAATCAAAAAACGTGTGGGGTGTTAACTGGCGGCATCGGGATCATTGGCTTGTATGCCGGGAAAGGGAATGCTGAAGAATGGACAAAAGATAATTTTGGTACCATGGTCAGAACTTACATGGACTGGTTTGAAGAACGATTTGAGAGCACCGAATGCCTTGATCTGATTGGGGTTTATCAGTTTTTAGATGATAACAATCAACCTTATCCCGTCAAGTGCGGTGATACCTTGTCAGAGAGTTTTGGAAAAGTTGTCGAGATCTTGCAGGAAAATGGTTATCTCTTTGGTGACCGGGAGTAATGGGAAGCGGGAGTAAACGAATTATTTCAACAACTGAAAGCCTGTGTCCAGTTTGTCTCAGAAAAGTGAAGGCGATAATCTGGACAGCGCGAGATAAAACCTATCTGGAAAAATCCTGCCAGGAACATGGTCGTTTTAAGTCACTGATCTGGCGCGGGCGTATACCCATGGAAAAGTGGGTGCGCAATAAAATACCAGCTCATATTAAGAATCCGAGTACCCTGGTGGAAAAAGGTTGCCCCTTTGATTGCGGTCTTTGCTCAGACCATCGTCAGCACACCTGCACCGCCTTGATCGAAGTAACAAGCCGCTGCAATCTTAGCTGTTCTTTCTGCTTTGCTGACGCCAATAAAAGCCAGGAAGACCTGTCGATGGAAACCATCAGATGGATGTACCAATGTGTTATGAAGGCATCCGGAAATTGTAACATCCAGCTTTCCGGCGGCGAGCCCACCCTCCGGGATGATCTGCCTGAGATTGTCAGGGTTGGTCATGAAATGGGTTTTTCGTTTATTCAGATCAATACCAACGGTATTCGATTGGGTGAAGACGAGGCTTATGTAAAAGCCTTAAAAGACGCTGGACTAAACTCTGTATTTTTGCAGTTTGATGGAACCAATGACGATATTTATAAAAAAATGCGGGGCAAAAAACTGTTGGACATCAAAACAAAGGCTCTTGAGAACTGTCAGAAATACCATATTGGGGTGGTGTTGGTGCCTACCCTGGTTGATGGGGTTAATGAAAATGATCTTGGGAACATCATCGACTTTGCCCTTTCATGGTTACCTACCGTCAAGGGTATTCACCTGCAGCCAGCCAGCTATTTTGGGCGGATCCCCAATCTGCCGGTGGAAGAAAAACGATTGACACTGGGAGATCTCATGGATAAAATTGAATTTCAGACGAACCGGCGTATTTTAGCAAGTAGCTTTAGTCCACCAGGATGTGAAAACGCCAAGTGTTCGTTTCACGGCAATTTTATGGTGGAAACGGATGGAGTGATTCGGGCATTAAATAAGCCGTCCTCTTGCTGTGGCGTTGAAACGGCAGAGGCGGGAGCAAATAAAACCAAGGCCCAGGTCGCTAGGAAATGGTCTGGAAATAATCGGGATCGATTGCTAAATAAACAGCCTGGTGACGATCAAACGAATCAGGCTAAAGACAGTTGGGATGAAATACTTGATGCCATCAACACGAAAACTTTCAGCCTATCGGCGATGGCCTTTCAGGATGTCTGGAATGTGGATCTCAATCGGGTGAAGGATTGCTGTATCCACGTTGTCAATAAAAAGGGGCAGTTGATTCCCTTTTGTCTATATAATTTGACCAGTATAAGCGGTCAATCCATTTATCGAAACCAGTGAGGGAAAATGAAAAAAAACAAAACACCAATGGAAGACTGGATAGTAAAAAGAACCGGTTTGACATCAGCCAATCAGAGATCGCTTAGCACCTATCAATTTAAAAAACTGGTGGAAGTATTTGAATACGCTAAAGCCAATGGTGCCTTCTATCAAAAACAATTCGTTGATCAGGATTTGCGGGAGATTAAATCCTGGGATGATTTTAAACTGCTGCCGTTTACGACTGGCGCCGATATAAAAAAAAATCCCTTTTCTTTTTTATGTATTCCTCAACAGCAGGTGGATCGAATTGTAACCCTGAATACATCGGGTACCAGTGGCAAGAAAAAACGGCTGTTTTTTACCGAGGAGGATTTACTAAAAACGGTAGATTTTTTCGATTATGGGATGCGATCCCTAACTGATTCGTCCGACCGGGTTTTGGTTTTGTTACCGGGGCAGGCTTATGGGACGATTGGCGATCTTTTAAAGAAAGCCCTGGCCCGGTCCAACACAACCTGTATCGTGTTTGGTCTGCTGACAGATTTAGATGCTGTGGCGCAAGTAATTTTAAGGAATCAGATTAACTGTATTGTGGGAATTCCGATTCAGGTGTTATATTTAAGTCGCAGCAAGGCAGAGTGCTTTAAGCAAATTGAGAAAGTACTCTTAAGTACCGACTATGTTCCTAAATCCATGGTTGCGGAACTAAGTCATAAATTTAGGTGTCGGGTGTTTAATCATTATGGCATGACTGAAATGGGCTATGGTGGCGGTGTTGAATGTGAGGCTTTAAATGGCTATCACTTAAGGGAAGGGGATCTCTATTTTGAAATCATCGATCCTGATTCCGGCTCGCCCATAGAAGATGGAAAATATGGGGAGATTGTCTTTACCAGTCTTAATCGAATTGCGATGCCCTTGATTCGTTATCGAACCGGCGATATTGGCGCTTTTTCCACTGATCTCTGCCCCTGTGGCACCTTTTTAAGAACCCTTAAAAAGGTAGCGGGACGGTATGCAAATCGGATTCGTCTGGATCATGATAACTATATTGATCTTAGTACGTTTGAAGAAAGCCTGCTGGGTGATGAAAATATTTTAGATTATCAGGTTTTGATAAAAAATAATAGCGTTTTGAGCATCATGGTGAATTTCTACAATCAAAACCGGCTGGATCAGAAAATCAGTCGAGTCAAAGAAATACTGGTCGCTCATCTATCGGTAAATAAAAAAGATAATGTGAGAATTGAAGTTGAGCAGGGAAACTTGTGTAAACCAGACCAGATGGTCAATAGCATGGTCAAGCGTAAAATTCTTGACCTGCGAAAGGAAGAGTGTAATGGTTGATTTTTTTAAAATGATTGCTGAGTCCTATGCCCAAAAAGAGAATCTGGTTCTGGCAACCATCCTGGAAAAATCCGGTTCAGCGCCTTGCAGTGGTGGAACAAAAATGCTGATTCGACCAGATCTCACCACCTTTGGCACTATTGGCGGAGGACTTATCGAGGCCATGGTCATTCAGACGGCAGCCAGGGTCTATAGAAATCACGCAGATCACATTGAATCATTTGATTTAAAAAGTAAGGATAAAAAATCCCAGGGCTTGATATGTGGGGGGACTTTAAAAATTATTTTTGAATATATTGATTGGTGGAAAAATCAAAATCAAAGCTTCTATGAGGAAATCTTCCGACTACAGGAAGCTAAGCAAGATTTTATTACAATAACAAGAATTAATCATCACTTAAATAACATAAGCTTGCCGGAGAAATGGGTTTGTACGGAAACGGGCTTTTATGGTCCTGAAAGCGAGGCGAGTCAAAACCTGGTTGAAGAGGTCTGTACTAATTTTGAGCAGTATAAGTATCGTGCCGCGTTTCTGGAGCCATCCGGATTCTATGTGGAACCTTTTTTCTGTAATGAAAATGTCGTCATTATCGGATGTGGGAAAATTGGTGGGATTCTGGCCGAGTTATCTAAGCTAGTCGGATTTTATGTGACAATGGTGGATGATCGGGAGGAGTTTGCAAATTGGAGCCGCTTCAAAAAAGTAGATGATGTTTTGGTTGTTCCGGGATTAAAAAACATTGAAAACAACGTAATTATTAATCAATACTCCTTTGTCGTGATTGTCACCAGGGGTCATTCTGATGATAAAGAGGTGTTGGCCCAGATGCTTGAAACGGATGCAAAATACATTGGCATGATCGGGAGCCATAATAAATGCAATTATATTTACCAGAGTCTTTTAAACCAGGGGTTTAACATTAATGATTGGGAACGGGTGCATTGTCCTATTGGCATTAATATTTCGGCGGATACCCCAGAAGAAATTGCCGTTAGTATCGTTGCTGAGATGATTGAGATTAGACGGAGTCAAGAATGAATGAGATAAAAAAGATGAAGATCGCAACCATTGTGATTGCAGCGGGGTACTCATCGCGGATGCAGGCGTTCAAACCGTTACTGAAATTTGGCGACCAAACGGCGGTTGAACGCGTGTTGATGACACATCAAAAGGCAGGGGTGGATCAGATCATTCTGGTTGCGGGTCATCGGGCTGCTGAAATCAAACCTTATTTTAAGGAACAGGCCATTAATGGCGTCGTCAATGAACGTTATGATGAAGGGATGTACACATCGATTCAAAAAGGAATTGATCAATTGGATGATGACGTGGTGGCTTTTTTTGTCCATCCAGTGGATATTCCCTTGATCGGAGTCGCAACCATTAAAGCATTAATGATGGCTTTTCGGCCACTTAGTCAAGGAATCCTTTATCCTTGTTTTATGGGAGAACGGGGACATCCACCGCTTATTCATGAAAAATATCGCGAGGCCATTTTGAGAAATAAACAGGATGGGGGACTAAGACGTTTTCTTGAATGTCATGAAACAGATGCGACAAGTTTTGCATTGGCCGATGAAGCCATCCTTATGGATATGGATACCCAAGCTGATTATCAGAGATTACTTGACTATGATGGCTTAATGGCTCCAAATCTCTGCGAGTGTTATGCCTTAATGGATCTTTATCAGCTGCCGCTAGAAATCAGAAAGCATTGTGAAATGGTTTACCGCGTTGTTAGGAACCTAGAAAACCGATTGGCTGACAAGGGCATAAAGCTTAATAGCGGCGTGCTTCGGGCGGCTGCGCTCCTTCACGATCTTCTGAAAACGCAAAAAGATCATGCCCAGGCGGCGGGAACGCTATTAAAACAAATGGGGTATGATCAGGTGGGAAGTTTGATCGCTACTCATATGGATATTGAAGTAGAACCGGAGGTGGCCATTCGTGAGAATGAAATTCTATATCTGGCCGATAAGCTGGTAGAAAATGATCACCAGATTGACTTAAGCCACCGAAAAAAGAAAATGCTGGAGCGGCATAAAGACAATCCCGAAGTTCAGGAAAAAATTGAACAGCGTTTTATAAACGCTGAAACAATTATTAATAAAATAGAGAATTTAGAGAACAAAGATAAAAATAAAGATTAGTAGAAACTTAAAAAGGTACGATGGCAGCAGTTAATAATCAGAAGATCATTTTAATTAAATAAAAAAAGTTTTTGAAAGATTCAAGGTAGGTAATGAAGATTTATTTGGTCAGACATGGTAAAATAAAGTGGCTTAAGGGAAAGGCCTATATCGGGCAGATTGATCTCCCGCTATCGCAGGAGGGAATAATCCAGTCTCAAGAATTACGGGAGGCCTTTGCAGAAATTTCACTTACTAAGGTGTATACCAGCCCTCTTAAACGTTGTGTGCAGACTCTGGACATTCTCCTTGCTAAACGAAATGTGCCAACGGTTTTAGTGGATGCGCTTAAAGAGATTAATATGGGTGACTGGGATGGTAGGACCATTGATGAGATAAAAATAAATCACCCTGAAGACTATCAAAAAAGAGGTCGGCTGATTAATACCTTTGTTCCCCCGGGAGGGGAGAGTTTTGAAGCATTGACGAAGCGGGTGATGCCCGAGTTTAATAAAATGATAAAAGAAAATTACCAAGGTGCTATTCTAATTTCAACCCATGCTGGTGTCATACGGGTCATACTTGGTGAGGTTATGGGACTATCCATTAACGAACTGTTTAAATGGAAGCTTCTCTATGGGACAGTCTTTGAACTGGACTATGATGACAGAAACGATAAATGGGTCGTTGTTAATCGATGAAAGGGGAAACATGAATAAGAATATCTATGGAGCAATCATCAAAGAATCAAAGCAGCGCTGTATCGGATATGGGATTACTGAGGATCAGGTTTTCAGTAAAAAAATGATTGATCACGGTGAGCTGCAGACTAAGTTTTCAGAGAATCGTGATCTAATCCTGACAGCGGCTCCCTACATGGAGCATCTGATGAGCATTGTCCGGGGTAACAATTTTTTCGTTTTGTTAACCGATAGGGATGGCTGTATTCTCAACGCTATTGGTGATGAGAAAATTCTAACAGAAGCCTTTGAACTAAAAATGGTGGCTGGTGCCTATATGAGTGAAGAATACATTGGAACGAACGCCATGTCATTGGTAATCAAATCGGGGCAGCCAATTCAAATGTCAGGAACAGACCATCTGGTAAAAGCTTATCATCGCTGGACCTGTTCGGGTGCACCCATTCGGGATCCTAATGGCAATTTGATTGCAGCGCTGGATCTTACTGGTTATTCTGATTCGGTACATCCCCATACCCTGGGAATGGTGATTGCAGCATCGAATGCGATTGAGGAGATGCTTAAGGCCAAAGAATATAACAGACTTCAGAATATGACCAACAAACATATTAAAACGATCTTTAATTCGATGCCGGTAGCGATTCTTACCTCCAATTTGGATGGGATGATTAAAATCTATAATCAAAAAGCCATGGATCTTTTTGGTAATAAATATAAACAATTGTCGGCGACCAATGTTTCTGAAATCATTGAAGATTGGGAAAACATTAAGGACGCGATCCACTCTGAAAAGCATGTCAATCGGATTATTAATATCAAGGCGCTGCGCAATCATTTTCATTGTCAAATGACGGCCAGCCCCATTTATAATCCCCAGGACGACAGCATTGAAATTGTCTTTGTATTAAAAGAAGATCAGTCCCGAAAAATCCAGAAGTGTGAGCAACCCTATTACACCTTTGATAAAATCATGGGGCAGGACTCCCAGTTTGTCAGTACGATTGAATATGCCAAGAAAATTGCCAATAACCGTTCAACGATTCTTATTTTGGGTGAGAGTGGCTGTGGTAAGGAAGTTTTTGCCCAGTCCATTCATAATCATAGTAAACGAATGGAGGAACCCTTTGTGGCCCTTAATTGCGGAGCGATTCCCAACCAGTTGATTGAATCAGAGCTCTTTGGCTATGAAGACGGTGCCTATACGGGTGCAAAAAAAGGGGGAAACATTGGAAAATTTGAGCAGGCCAATAATGGCACCATTATGTTGGACGAAATCGGTGAAATGCCCCTGGATATGCAAACCCGATTGTTGCGGGTACTTCAGGAAAACGTCATCACGAAAATTGGTAGTCAACAATCCATTCCCATCGATGTACGGATTATCGCTGCTACCAACAAAGATCTAAAAAAGGAAGTGGAGCTGGGACGTTTCAGAAAAGATCTCTTTTACCGGCTTAATGTTCTGCCCCTCTATCTGCCGCCACTACGGGAACGAAGAAGTGACATCGCCATCCTTTTTCATTATTTTATGAAAAACCTGTCATCGAAATATGAGAAAAAAGAAGTTCAGATTACTGAAAAAAATATGCGGATGCTAGAAACCTATAATTGGCCGGGAAATGTAAGAGAAGTGGAAAATGTTGTTGAACTAATGATCAATACCGAATCTTTTCCGGATTACTATTTTTTAAAAAATTCGGAACAAACAGACTTATCGAAAAAGTTCACCGGGTATGTTGATATAACACCGCTAGAATTGCGGGAAGAGCGCCTGGAAGATCTGGATCCCGCGCTACTCGATATGAACTATATTGAAAAGGAACATATTAAACGGGTTTTGAAGATTTACAAGGGAAACATTAGTCAAGCGGCGCAAGCCCTGGGGATTCAGAGAAATACGTTGTACAGTAAAATCAGTAAATATGAAATTAAACTTGAAATCGGTAATAAACCACGAGAATTCTGGTTTGAAGATCGATATGGAAAGGGACATAAACATGGTTAATCAATACGAGAAGCTAATTACAGAGCTCGATCAAAAAGATCAGGTAGTTATGGTCACCCAATTTAAAACCCTGGGAGAAACGGGGAAAAAAGTGATTGAAAAAAAACTCCTCAGCAAAGAAGACCGGGGTAACGGTAAGGAGAAAACGGATGAGATTCTGGAAGTGGTTATTAATAGAGGACTGCCAGAATTTTTAGCCTCAGAAGACGGTATTGAGGAGCTTTATGAACCTTTTTATTCTGAAGGTCGTTTGATTATTCTCGGCGGCGGGCACATTGCTAAACCTCTGGCCCAATATGGTGCCGACATTGGCTTTAAGGTGACGGTGGTTGATGACCGGCCATCCTTTGCCAACACCCAGCGATTTCCCCAAGCCAATCAGGTACTCTGCGAAAGTTTTGATACCTGTTTTGAAAAACTAAAGGTTAAGCGGTCGGATTTCGTGGTGATTGTTACCCGGGGTCATCGACATGATGCCCTTTGCCTGCGGCAGGCACTATCAGTCAATCCGGAGTACTTAGGGATGATCGGTTCCCGGCGCCGGGTTAAAGGTTTGATGGCACAGTTTCTTGAAGACGGGTTTCGTCAGGAACAACTAAGTGGGGTGTATTCGCCCATCGGCTTGCGAATTGGGGCCGTGACGCCAGAAGAAATTGCTATTTCGATCATCGCTGAAATTATCAGCGTCAAGCGTGTAAGTCATCAGCATGAAAAAGCTGATCTGAAAAATAAAACCAATCATTCTGATTTTGATTTTGATGTGATTAAAAATCTGGCAAAAAACGAGTCTGAAAAACGGGCCATTGTAACAGTGATTTCGAAAAAAGGTTCAGTTCCCCGCGGACCAGGTGCCAAGATGATCATCTGGGCTGATGGACGCAGTCTGGGGAGTATTGGTGGCGGATGTAGTGAAGGGGAAGTAATTGTAGCGGCTCGGGATCTAATCCGTGAAGATGGCGGATTTTTGATGATGAAAGTCGATATGACCGGTTCCGTCGCCGAAGATGAGGGCATGGCCTGTGGTGGGATTATGGATGTGGTTATTGAAATATTTTAGTGATCAATTAGTAAGGGTACCTGATGGATCCACCAGGTGCCCTTATTATTTAGAATATTTTGCAAGTGTAGGCTACTTAGTTATCATATTCATCTAAAAAATGATGTTTAACCCCATCTTGCTTATATGAAATTATGGTATTCAGATTGACGTTCTCCACGCTTTTGAAAATATTGCTTTCGATGTAAGGGCTGGTTTGACGGAATTTTTTTAGCAGCGTTTTCATTTCCTGGCGCTTGGAGGCTCCGCCTTCATTGTCTGAGATCATACAATTTTCGGTAAAGCGGCAGGCGCATTGAATAAACTGCAGGTCGTTGTGTAGCTTCCAGCTGATGATCGCTTCTTCCCGGATCAGGTACATCGGCCGGATCAACTCCATATTCTCAAAATTGCTGCTTTTTAGCTTGGGCATCATGGTCTGAATCTGTCCGCCATAGAGCATTCCCATCAGGATGGTTTCGATGACATCGTCATAATGATGCCCGAGGGCGATTTTATTGCATCCCAATTCTTTGGCATGATGATACAGGTGGCCACGACGCATTCGAGCACAGAGATAGCAGGGTGATTTTTCAATATCGGCCACCGAATCAAAAATCTGAGACTCGAAAATTGTGGCTTCAACATTTAGTAGCTTCAGATTTTTTTTGATCA
>Ga0163223_100230_pt1 | contig 19576 bp, 18 predicted proteins | sample MSEWel2016_02_17_2_FD_113147 | JGI IMG/M metagenome (GOLD analysis project Ga0163223, IMG submission 113147) | Subsurface microbial communities from deep shales in West Virginia, USA - MSEEL Well Study Marcellus 5H_2016_02_17 ...
TATTTCAAGCGCTCCATGATCTGTTCCGGGAGCCATTATGGCTACTAGATATTGCTTCCGCGCCCAATCATCCGGTCGCTTGCTCCATGATTGCAACCAATTTTTTTGCTCCATATATTCTTGGATTTTCCTTTTATATTTCGCACTATCTTCTGGTGACATTTGAACAAGTTCAACATTTTCAACTTCAATGATTTCGTCATCTTCTAGAATTAAGGGCCTGAATATCGGGTTCGGGAATAGAGCGTCACCAATAGTTGACTCATAGAATTCTTTTTTGATCTCTTTAAATAATTCTTCCATTTTTTCTGTTGGATACAGGGATGATGTACCCAAAACGGAAAAAGAATTATACTGTCTAGAGGGTCCATCTGCAACCGAGGCCGTATCATAAATGCCAAAATGCTCTCCGTCAAAAGGTATTTTTAAACTCATAGCCTCCGGATAGTTTGGGTCACAGACATAAATCCCGGTAGAATCCATTGCATAGGCAACAATGGCGTGTCCGGCAGTAATTTGCGCTTTATTATCTTCAAGTGAACGCACAAATAATGAAACCCCTTGTGGATCACCGTCGGACAATAAAAATGTGTAGGCAAAATGATAAAAGATAGTTTTATCACTTAACAATTCAGTATGATGCGCATATTTTGCTGTCCAATCGTCATACCCATCCCAATTACATCCATTTTGTACAACACTGGTTAAACGAATCCCCATGGAATCATCTTTCCACCAATCCGGTGTTGAAAGATAATGATTATTATCCATATAAGAATGTAAAGGAACTTCACCATTTTTGGCATGGTTTTTATAGTAATAAATTGAGGATAAAGTCATTCCTGCACACATTCCACCATCGGATGCCGCTGAACCATAGTTGGTAAAACTCCAATTATCCACACCAGGTCTATAGCCAGAGTCATGAATTGGATCCATGATATATTCTTCGAGTAAAGCTTTTCTTAAAGATGTAATCACGATATCTGAAAAGTGACTAAGACCTAGAACTATTTCATCATTAGATAGTGATATCATGGGAATAGGCTCTAAGCTTCCATCCGCGTTATAATAACAGGCCATAGCAAATTCATCATCTGTAATAGATATTGGGATCCTCATCGTCATAAATTCCGAAGCCATATCACCACCGTTATCAACATGAATAACCGGTAAAATCGGATTGAAACTTTCTCCAAATTCATGGCCTTTAACTTCCTTTGTGGATATTTCAAAGGCAAGGTCTTCATCATAAGCTCCATCGGGAACAATAATCTCTAAACCATGAAGTTCTGACTCCATATCATCAACAATAAGTGTGCCACCGTTTTGGGCAATGGTTTCTTTCAAAACACTTTTTCCACGGCTTAACTGAATCGAATGGTCTTGGCTTAATGATGAGATTACAATAAAACCGACAATTAAAATTCCTATTATTATTAAACTTAACAAAACCGGTCTTTTCTTCCGTCTCTTCTGTGCAATGCTTTGAACTGATTTAGTAAAAACAAACTCTTGGATCGACTGTGCTTCAACCCATTTTCCAATCTGATCATGATAAACAAATGTTTCTGCTAATATATGACCTGATTGAGACATATCCAACATTTGTTGCCAATCATAAGGTCCATAGGTCTGTCCATTAACATATATGTACCAGTTTGTAAGCATCATACACCCATCACACTCCATTCATTTCTTATCGAATTGATTTAGGTAAGAGTTTAATGATAATAATAGCTAGTGCACCTCCAATAAGTGCCGTCCATAATTGAGGTAACGAAAACGTTGCAATAATTGGTGGTTTCACTTCCGGTATAAATAGTGGTAACAATGTTCGAACTGCCATGTATAAAAACAAAAACTTCCCAATAGAACTCACCACCAACCCAAGCACTTGCTGAGGAACTTCTTCTTTCTTCTGAATAATCAGCCCAAAGACAATAATATATACTGCATTACCAAGTGCAATCATAGGTACCAATGGGAATACTCCCATTATGCCTGCTAAGAAAGCAATGATTGGTGTTAAACATCCAATGATGATTGCCATAGGAATACCAACAATCATTGTCGATAATAAGAGCATCATGTTAACCAAGGGACCAACCAAGGGCTGCGCAAATTGTCTGAAACCAATTTGAAAAACGAGTGTTAGCGCTAATAACATAGCACTTCGTGTCAACTTATTTGTTTTCATATTCTACTCCTTTTTTGTGCGATTATTTTTTCCACTATATCGAATGACATAATGAACGCCTTTTGAATATAACTCAATACCCATTATATACCGAACGATCGGTAATAGTCTAGCTGAGATTGTCGTGCGATATACCTTTTTGGGTTTTTTTATCAAACAAGCTTTGACAATATCATTGACTGTTGAAAAAGTACTTGGAGCATTTTTATACATTTTTTCCAAGAATACCTGGTAGTCTTGTAGCAACTCCTTGTAATCCTCAATAGAATTCTGATGATTAAGTGATTGAATCGCCACATGTTCAAACTCAGTTTTTACCGGCCCAGGTTCAATCTGGATAACATCAATTCCAAAGCTTTGAACTTCCATACGTAAAGCTTCTGTCAATCCATTTACTGCATGTTTAGACGCGCCATACCATCCTGATCCTAATGTCGATACGTGGCTTGCAGACGAAGCAACAATGATAATACGACCGCTACCTTGCCTTCGCAAATAAGGTAAAACAACTTGATTGACGCGTGCAAGTCCAAATAGATTGACTTCAAATTGATTCTTGGCTTTTTCGATATCGACTTCTTCAATTATACCATATTCTCCATATCCTGCATTATTTATGACACAATCAATACGACCCTGTTCCTGTATGATTTTATGGATAACACTTTTTATGGATGCTAAATCCGTAACATCCATATATGTAGTATGAACCTTAAACTTTTTTAAACCTTCCAATCGTTTTGTACGTCTAGCACCTGCATATACTGTGACACCTAATGTTGCTAAACGTCGAGACACACTTTTTCCTATCCCTGATGATGCTCCGACAACAAGTACTACTTTTTCATTTCCCATTAAATCCCTCTTCCCACATATCTCTTTTAATAATACGTGTATTTCTCTTTAATTTTATATCATCAGTAGAAAAAAAACAATCCACTGTTACTGTTGAATTTATCATTTCAAAAGAAAAGCTTCAATTCGATACAGCAACAATGGATTGTCCATCTTACTAAACTAATAATTTGTTTATATTACTCTTATCGATACGTCGGTAACCAATCACCATGTGCTTCGATTAAGTCATCCACAAGATGACGAATTTCATCGATTGTAAGTTCTGCTGATGTATGTGGGTCAAGCATAGCCGCATGGTATATATGTTCTCGTTTACCTGTTAGTGCAGCTTCTATCGTTAGGAGTTGCACATTTATATTGGTACGATTAAGGGCCGCTAATTGCTCAGGTAATTTTCCCACATATGTTGGCTTAATTCCTGATGCATCAACCATACACGGCACTTCAACAACAGCATCATTTGGCAAATTCGTTATCAAACCTGTATTTAAGACATTACCGCCAATTTTATAGGGTACATTGGTCTCCATTGCTTCAATAATGTAGGAACCATATTCATGGGTTCGCTCATGAGTAATCTGAACATCGCCTAATAATTCTTCCCGCGTCTTATTCCAAGCATTAATTTGTTCTACACAACGACGTGGATACTCATCCAGTGGAATATGATAACGTTCGATTAACTCGGGATACTTGCTCTTGATAAAATAGGGTAAATATTCCGCATTATGTTCACTTGACTCTGTGACATAATAACCGAACTGTTGCATCATCTCAAAACGGACGGCATCTTTTTCCGGTAGCCCCTTCTTAAACACCTCTTCTTTAATTTTCGGATATAAATCAACACCATTTTTTTTGATTTCTAAAAGCCAAGCCATATGGTTAATCCCTGCAATGAATGTCTGGACCTCTTTGTCTTCTTCCCATTCTAATCCTTCGTAAAGGTTTTTCGCACACACTTGAACACTATGACACAGTCCAATCGTTTTAATTGATGTCGCTCTTAACATAGCTCCTGTTAACATAGCCATTGGATTGGTATAATTTAAGAACCAGGCATCTGGACATACTTCTTCCATGTCTTTTGCAAATTCAAGCATGACAGGTATTGTTCTTAGGGCTCTAAAGATTCCACCTATACCTAATGTATCTGAAATAGTTTGACGCAAACCATATTTTTTAGGTATTTCAAAGTCTGTAATCGTACATGGGTCATATCCGCCAACCTGGATTGCATTAACGACATATTGCGCTCCTCTAAGTGCTTCTTTACGATTGGTATAAGCAATAATCTCAGCACGATTTGCATTGGAATTTTTATTAATATTTTTAAGAATCATCTCCGATTCTTGCAATCGTTTTTCATCAATATCATATAATGCAATTTCTGAGTCTCTTAAACTTTCTGTTACCATACAGTCTCCTAAAACATTTTTTGCAAAAACTGTACTTCCTGCTCCCATAAATGTAATTTTTGGCATAATTGGCCTCCTCTAATATCATTTAATATATATACATCTATTGTTATTTTAAACAAAAACAGGTAAAATGAACATTGAAGAATGTGACATCTATTTGTCTTTATGTGATTTTTAGGAGGGACTTATGCCATTTGAGCAATTAGAATTATTTAATAAAGGGTCACAAATATGTTCTCCAAAGCATAGCTTTGGTCCTTTTATTCGAGACCATGTTCTCATACATTTTATCAAGGAAGGTTGTGGAACCTTTCAAGTGAATGAACAAACATTTTTTGTGGAAAAAGACCAAGCGTTTATTATTTTTCCTGATGTGATTACTTATTATGAAGCAGACACTATGAATCCTTGGCATTATTATTGGGTTGGATTTCGAAGTTCTGATGTCGTTTGGCAACTTGAAAATATAGGAATCGATGTTAATCATCCGATTTTAAATTTTAATGAAACAGACATCTTATGGAAGCATATTGTTCAATTAACGCAGTTATCGACACGTGCTTTAAGTTCATATTATAAGAGCACCGGATTACTCTATCTTATTATCGATGAACTTTTTCAGCAATTAAAGGGGACTTCAAACTTTGTTGCCTTGAATCAAAGTATTCATGGCGATTCATATGTTGATTCAGCCTGTTATTTTATTGCAAAAAACTATACGCAAGATATCCGCATTGAAGATATTACATCCTATGTGGATCTTGAGCGAAGTTATTTTTCCCGACTTTTTAAGAAACACACCGGTTATTCTCCTAAGGACTATCTCATTCGCTATCGAATGCAACAGGCCATGCACCTATTACTCACAACCGACTTACCTATTGGAACGATTGGGAACTCCATTGGATATGAAAATCCCTATCATTTTTCAAAGATATTCAAAAAAAACGTCGGTGCATCACCCACCGACTATCGAAAAAACGAAATATAAAACCCAACTATTTTGTGAAACTCTCCGCCATCTGAAGCACCTTTTCCGGCTCTATATTCGCTATAATGTCAAATACAGCCTCGTGGTTGGCCCAGTGAAGTATCACGCGTTCTTCTTTTAAAATAAGTAACCCTTCATTCCCTTGGATATCAAGGTGAATAACTTCTGCATCTTCAGTGTCTAATTGTGTATCTCCATTGAGTGATGATTGCATCATTCGTATTTGTTCATTTCCCTTTTCGTATACTGTGACAATCATATCGCCATAACTTTCTTCTTTACTTAAAACAAACCCTTCCGGCACATAAGTCGGATAATAGCCTTCTCGCTTCATTGAAGCTCCACTGTCGCCATTTGGCGCCTCTTCATAGCTAATAGACGTATAGCGCTCATTCGTCTCTAATATCAAGTTATACACTTGCACACGTACGGCTTCTACTGTAAATGTAATGATAGCTAAGCTAGCAATAAGAAAAAGTACGACCAAGGAAGCTCTTGATGTAATTCGCCGATAAAAGTCCTTTCGTCGTTTTTTATTTCCTTGCTTTTTAACCCACACGTTCAGCGACTGGGGAATCTTTATACGATTGATTTCGTCACGCTTTTCATCAAGTTCAGCAAGAATATTTTCAATATGAGCCTGCCCGATTTGTTTATAGTATGTCGTCATCAATTCATCAAACTGATGCATATTTTTTTCATTACTCATCAATGTCACCTTCCATCACATCATGAAGCGCTCTTCTTGCGCGCATCAAACGAACACGAGCATTCCCTTCTTCAATGTCGAGCATTTTTGAAATTTCTTCATTTGTATACTCATATTCATATCTTAAGGCCAATATATCGGCATATTCCGGTTTAATTTCATTTAACTTTTTAGATACATAGTGTATTTGATCCAATCTTAATACATGCACCTCCGGTATGACGTCGTCATCCGAAGATAAATCATATGCAAGACTATCAAAATCGACCGTTCTATAAGCTTTACGTTGTCGATAAATATTTATTGCTATGTTTCTAACTATAATAACAATTAATGCTTTGATTTTGTTACACTTAACATCAACTTTTTTTTCTAAATAACGCGCCATTTTAAGTAGTGCTGTTTGAACAACATCTTCGGCCTCATATTCATCATTTAAAATATCATATGCAACATACCATAATTCTTTTCGATACAAATAATAAATTTCTTCTAATTGCGTGCGCAAGACTTCATCATCGACGCTCATCAAAAAAACGAACATATTTCCCCCCAAATTTATACAAGACAAGACTTGTTGCCGCCCCGATAGAATCAATTAACACATCACGGACTTGACCCGATCTACCTTCTATGAATAATTGATGCGTCTCGTCGCTCATTGCATACAAAACCGAAATAATAAAAGCCATTAATATCGGTTTATTTACATCTTGACGTTTTAAGGGTTTTATCAATAAACCACTTAAAACAAAATATATGAAAAAGTGCGCATTCTTTCTTATAAATCCATGCCACCAATCAATCTCATCTGAAGCATTGGGCACAATATGTTCAATAATTTGCAAAACTTTTTCTGTAACAGAAGCACTTATTTTACTTGACTCTGTTGCCGGCTGATGGGAAAACATAAAAATAACGCCCATCCAAGCAATCGGCAAAATCCAATGCCGTAATTTACTCACATTCTTTAACATCCCTTCACCCTTTCAACACTACACTTATAAAAAATAATTTTCTATAGCTAGAGCGACACCATCATCTTCAACACTTTTGATAATCATATCTGCCGCATCTTTTAATGCTTGTGTTCCATTTTCAACAGCAAATCCTCTTTTTGCTTTTTGAATCATGGACAAATCATTCATACTATCCCCAAAACATATAGTATCTTCCCATGTCAAGTGATAATGACCAAACAGAATTTCAATTCCTTCAGCCTTTGACCACTGAAGGTCCATTAAATCGGCACCAAAGTTTCCATTAAACAAAAAGTAGTGAATTTGCGGAAGAATTTTAGCCAAGGTAAGAATATCTTCTTTATCTGCCACAATATGTAATGAATGTACTTTACGGTTCAACAACTGATATGGATCATGATAAATTTTATTACAAAATCCATACATTTTCATTTCAAACTCACGAATGATTTCATAGTGCGTATAATATTCGCCACCTTCAATAGAGGCGCCCACACACAAATTATGTTCAACCCCATAATCTAAAACCTGTTTCATCAAGTCCTGATTAAAATAATGTTCATAGAGTAATTGCTGATTAATTGTAACTTTCAAGCCATTTGCATGAACTACGGCATCTGGATTCACCATCTCTATGAACGGTTTGCTATTTGGAGTATCAAAATCTCGTCCTGAAGCAAGAACAATGATATGTCCCGCTTTTTTTAATGCATCTAGTGCATGAATAATACGTTCAGATATTTCATATTTTTTATGATTGAGTAGTGTATTATCCAAATCAAAACAAAACATTTTCCGTTCCATAAATGGTCTCCTAACTCGACTTAATCCCGAGCAAATAAGTCTCTCGTGTAAACTTTTTCTTGAACATCATACAAATCTTCGGATAGTCGATTTGCAACAATAACATCAGATATTTTTTTGAATTCATCAAAATCTTTGATTACACGGGATTTATAAAATTCAGCCTCTTCTAAAGCAGGCTCAAAGACAACCACTTCGATTCCTTTTGCCTTTATCCGCTTCATAACACCTTGTATTGCCGACTGTCTAAAATTATCCGAATCCATTTTCATTGTTAATCGATAAATTCCAACAATCTCAGGGTTTTGTTTAATAATCATATCTGCAATGTGATCTTTACGTGTGCGGTTTGCATCGACAATAGCTGACATTATATTCTGAGGAATATCCGAATAATTCGCTAATAATTGTTTTGTATCTTTAGGAAGGCAATAACCACCATAGCCAAATGATGGATTATTATAATGTGTACCGATTCTCGGGTCTAATCCAACACCTTCAATAATTTGCTTTGTATTTAATCCACGAACTTCTGCATATGAATCCAATTCATTAAAAAATGCAACACGAAGTGCTAGGTAAGTGTTGGCAAATAGTTTAATGGCTTCTGCTTCTGTAGGATCTGTAAACAAAACAGGTATTTCTTCTTTAATAGCACCTTCTCGTAATAATTCTGCAAAAATTTCTGCTCGCTTCGATTTCTCACCGACTACAATTCGTGAAGGATGCAAATTATCATATAAAGCCCTTCCTTCACGTAAAAATTCCGGTGAAAAAAGTATATTCTCAGTATCAAATTTTTCTTTAATTGACTCTGTATATCCAACAGGAACTGTTGACTTAATAATCATGACAGCATCCGGATTGATGGATAATACATTCGCAATAACCGCTTCTACAGTACGCGTATTAAAATAATTTTTCTCAGGATCATAGTTCGTTGGTGTTGAAACAATGACATAATCTGCATCCTTATATGCCATGTAATTATCTGTTGTAGCCAATAGATTTAGTTTTTTATTTTTTAGATATTCTTCTATCTCCATATCAATAATTGGTGACTGCTTATTATTAATCATATCTACTTTTTCTTGGATAATATCTAATGCAATAACTTCATTATGTTGTGCAAGTAATATTGCATTCGATAAGCCTACATATCCTGTTCCTGCAATTGTAATTTTCATCGTTTTTCTCCCTCTAATCCTTAATTTCTATTTGTATTTGTGTAATAGGTTGTGGATTTGTTTGTTTATAAAAACCTTCTACATCAATAATATAATCACCGGCTTTTTTTGGAATAAAAACGGCCATTCGATCAGCCCCTATCTTCCTGCCGTCAAACAACTCAAGTAATTCCGTTTCTGAATAATGTTCAATTAATTCCTCTCCATAAATCATGGCATACCTTGTTCCATCTTCTACTGAATCCGCTGCCCACATAACTCTATAAATATCATTGAGTTCTTCCGGAACATCTAGCACAAAAGCTATGGGTTCGTCCAAACGGTGAGTAGTTGTCATTACAGTCACTTCACCAGATAAGTCTGTATGATCACACGCTGAAAACACCACTATTAGAGACATTACTCCCAAAATGCCAAGAATTTTTTTCATAATTGACTCCTTATATAATTTAATCAAATAATAGCATTAAAAATATTATAACGTAATTCTAAGGACAAATCAATCTCTTGACAAAAGCTAAGAAAAGGCTTACGATAACTTGTAAATAAGGATTTATATGCGAGGTGCACAATGACAACACTATTTTTACTCTTAATTATTTATTTAGCCTTCATCAGCCTTGGACTTCCTGATTCTTTATTAGGCGTCGCTTGGCCGTTAATTCGAGAACACTGGGATCTTCCCCTGGATTATGCCGGAATGATTTCTATTGTTACCATTGGTTCAACGATTCTCTCAAGTCTTTTTAGTGGACGTATTATCGCCCGATTTGGAACGGGCAAAGTCACATTTATTAGCTGCCTTATGACTGGAAGTGCATTACTTGGTTTTTCTATTGCACCTTCTTTTGTTTGGCTATTCCTATTTGCTATACCGTTAGGCTTTGGGGCAGGTAGTGTTGACACTGCTCTTAACAACTATGTGTCGCTTCATTTTAAATCCCATCATATGAATTGGTTACATTCTTTTTGGGGAGTTGGGGCAACTATAGGCCCTTTGATTATGGGACAGTTCCTTATAAACAGTACTTGGCAATCCGGATATCGCTTTATTGGTTCTATTCAAATGGTTCTCGCTTTTATACTGTTAATTAGCCTTCCTCTATGGAAATTACATCATGCGCATACTACAGCTACTCAGGAGCATATTGAGCCTAATCGTACGCTAACGTTTATCCAAAAAATTCAAATAAAAGGTGTTCCCTTTGCACTGCTTGCCTTCCTTTTTTATGTAACCGCCGAAGCAGCTGTAGGATTATGGGGAAGTAGTTATTTAGTTCAAATCAAAAACATCTCTGCCGGCCTTGCTGCAACATGGATTGCAATGTACTATGGTGGCATTACAATAGGTCGTCTTATATCCGGTTTTGTTTCATTTAAATTATCCAATCAACAACTTGTTTTTTATGGCATTCTAATCAGCTTAATAGGTGTACTACTTATGCTTTTACCTTTACCCCACTGGATTATTCCAATGGCATTAATTTTAATAGGTCTTGGTTTTGCGCCAATCTTCCCTAGTCTTATACATGAAACGCCTGAGCGCTTTGGAAAAGACTTATCCCAAGATATTATTGGCTATCAAATCGCTGCCGCATATTTAGGCGGAGCTACTTTGCCACCACTTTTCGGAGTTGTTGCAAAACATACAAGTATGGCACTTTTCCCACCCTTTATTCTCCTTTGTTTGATTTTCATTTTAATAAGTACAACAAAATTAAATCATACCCAACGAAAGATTTAGATTACTTTTTATATTTTGACAAATACTTCTTCATTTTTCTTGCATCTTCAATTTCTAAATCTTTTTCACCCGCTAAGGATTCAAGGTGATGGGTAAATTCATGTTTAATGGTATGCTCTATTTTTTTTCTGATTTTTTTATTCTTCAGATTTCCATATAAACGCATAAAAGAACCATAATAGATTGCTATATATCTTCCCATCACTCCACCCGAATGATATTCTCCAAGAATAAACAAATCATTATTCTTGCTATTCTTATTTTCTTTTTCCTCCAGCAAAAGTATAACCCCTCCATTTAATCTATCAAATAGCTCTTCAGGCAGTGATTCAACAATCTCTTCTATCATTGTTTCCATTTCATCAATTGTAATCATAAAAGCCTCACTTTCTCGAATACTTTTCCTCATTAGCATACCATCTTAAGAATAAAAAATAAAGATGTGATTATTGAATATATCTCTACGTTGTGCTATAATTATATTACGATATTCGTATTATTCACTTTTCGAAAAGGGGGTGTTTTATGACTGATTTTGATAGCAATCACTGGATAGATGAAATCACTCGATTTGTTTTTATGACGAACTCATTCTATAAAACACATATCGAAACAGAATTTCCTACATCTGGGCGCAAAAAATTAGGTACTCTCGAAACAGATGTTCTTGAATTATTTTCATATTATACCGAACTTTCTGTAAAAGAAATCAATCAGCTTCTTAATCTTCCAAACAGCACTTTAACAAGTGTACTTAATCGTTTAGAATCTCAAGAATATCTCGAGAGAAAAATATCACTTCATGACAAACGAACATATTTAGTTATTCCGACATCAAAGGGACATGATTTTATTAATCTTCGTCATCTTGAAAAGCGTAAACTCTACCAGTACTTAATCGACTCCATTGCTACTGATACTCATCCGCAAGAAATCATGAACTTAATCAAAAAAATGAGCGCTGCAATTGAAAATGTAAATTATGAACGATTAAGGAGGATTCATATGGATATTATTAAAAAAGAATATAATGAGTTTGGACCTTGGATTGCAATGATTAATGACTCTACTGAGTTGCCGCCACAATTTGAACATGAATCAGATCTTATTTTAAATGCTGACTATGCATTTAAAATACCACGTCAGATTGAACGCCGAAATGCAAAACCCGGCATGCCTTTATACGACCAAGTTGTTGCCTACTATAGTGATCAACTTATTCTATTTGATCGAAATGAGACTAACACTATTAAGAAAACACATATACAACTCTCAGATATTTTAATGATTCAATCATTACAAGAATTACTATTTGGTGAACTTATTATTACAACTCAAGAAGATTCACATTCTATTGTTTACAACCCCGTTTCTCATGAAATAATCGAAAAACTTGTGACCGATATTCGAAAAACTTATTATGATAAACCTGCAAAATTTAACATTGAAGCACTTGACGAACATGTCAAAATACACTCCCCTATCTTTAAAACCATTTTACTTACTGAGTTGACTACAGATGATGTTAAACTCATTGAATACCAGCCGTTTATTGAACTTGTCCGTCAAAAAACAAATGCATTTACTTTTTTCACAGACTTAATTAGCAAACCCGTTCTACAAGATTCTATGTTTTTAACCAATGGAAAGGAGCTCATCATTCTTAGTCGTGTCCAAGAAGTAAAATCTGAAAAAGATGCTGATTACGGATATCGAAAAACCTTTATCCCATTAGACTATATAAAAGACTTTGCTACTCAACCTGATGTAACCATGGAAAATCTATACACACTTGACATAAAGCTCCAAAATGCTTATTTTCAAACAAAAATAAGTAATGATGTAGATGTTTCAAGATTATCAGCACTGATTAATACACATTAGTACACATAACAGGGGGTATTATTTTGAAAAATTATGTAATTACAATTGCAAGGCAATATGGATCTGGCGGACGTTTTATCGGCAAAAAAATTGCTGATCATTTAAATATTCCGTTCTACGACAAAGAGCTTATCAGCCTAGCTGCAGAAGAAACCGGATACGCTGAAAGTTTTGTCACTAAAATGGAACAAAAGAAAAGCATTAATTTCTTTACTAACCTCTATATGACACAACAAGAACTTCCTGCAACCGATCAAATCTATTTGGCTCAGTCAAGAACAATACATGACCTAGCCAACAAAAGTTCTTGCGTTATCGTAGGTCGTTGCGCAGACTACGTGCTAAAAGATTTTCCTAATTGTATTCGAGTTTTTATCCATGCGCCTATTGAATCACGGATTGAACGTTTAGAACATGACTATAAGGAAACACACAAAAATTGGGAAGACTATCTTCATAAGCAAGATAAGAACCGGTCTTCCTATTACAACTATTTCACCCAAGAAACTTGGGGGAAATCCCTCAATTATCACATGACATTGGATAGTAGTATTGGTATTGATGAAAGTGTAGAAATTCTACTGCATCTCGTAAAAACCTATCAATCAAAATTCAAATAAACTCTACTCAAAAAAGAGATGGAAGTCAATGACTTCCATCTCTTTTAAATACAACAATTATAGTTTTAAATAAAATTTTAATATCTAACCATACGCACCATTCAGATATATATTCAGAATCTAACCGCACGATTTCTTCAAAGTCTTCAATATTTGAACGACCGGATACTTGCCATTTTCCTGTAATTCCCGGTACAATACTAATGCGACGGCGATGACGTTTCTCATAAGCTTTAACTTCTGCAACCGTGGGTGGACGTGTGCCCACTAAGCTCATATCACCTTTTAAAACATTATAAAATTGAGGCAATTCATCAATGCTTGTTTTGCGTATAAAGGCTCCAATTTTTGTAACTCTTGGATCATCAGTCATTTTAAACATATGTCCCTGCATCTCATTCGATGCCATTAATGCACTTTTTTCTTTTTCGGCATTAACACCCATCGAACGAAACTTCCATACTTTGAAGACTCGACCATTTTGTCCTACACGATCTTGTTTGAAAATAATCGGTCCGGGAGTTTCTAGTTTTATCAAAGGGCCTACAATAATAAAGGCAAGACCAAAGAAAACCATCCCAATTAAGCTACCAAAAATATCTATAATCCGCTTCATAAACAACTGATTTTCATTTAAACTAACAACATGAAATTTCAAGACAGGTAAATCACCCACCATAGCAACTTGTGCCTTTGAAGTATGGGTATCTTGAATATCTAATAACATGGTAATCGTAATTCCCATATCCTGACACATGTGTAAGGCATCTCTTAATCGTTCGTCATAACTTAATGGTCGCGCCACTGCAATCTCATCAATGACGTATCGATCTACAATATGGTCTAATTCTTCTAATGTCGCAATATGCTTCAGATCATCATACTCTCTAGGTTCATTTATACTAATATATCCAACTAAATTAAAGTTCAAATAATTATGTTTTTTGATTTCATTAATGTATGTCTGACCTCTTTCAGACCAGCCAATGACCAATATATTCTTACTGTGCTTATAATCTTTGACATCAATATAGGAAAACTTTTTGAGAATCAATCGATTAATGAAAATTAGAGCAATTAAAGCAATCATAAAATCTAACAAAAATAGTCTAGATATATTCGCCTTAAAATAAAACATAACTGCTCCAAGCAAAATATTTGTTGTCAAAAGTGAAATCATCATGCGCATGACTGTCATAATATTCATATTTCCATAATTTTTTATTGTTATTGTATAAATATCAAAAATTAGGAAAAATGCAATTAGAAAAAATGTAACAAGCATTACAAAGGATATTTTTTCAAGTCCTGATAAAGTCAAAACTCCTAATTGATAATCTAAGTATGCAATTTCTGCAAAAATATAAGCCACTAAAATACAAATCAAATCTGTCAACAGATAAGTTAGCTTACGAATTCTTATCTTCCACCTTAACATGTTACCACCTCACTACCTTTACACTCTAGTTAAATAATTCTCCAACGATAGTATCTCTATATAGTATTATCATAATCCTAAACAAAGAATTTGTCAATTCGTAACTATGTTATTAAATTGTCAGACTTTTTTATTTTTTATAAAATTCTTTATACCAATCAATAAAACTTTTTATTCCTTCTTCGATTGACGTTTGAGGTTTGAATCCAATCGCTTCTTCTAAGTCATTGACATCCGCATACGTTTTAGGTACATCGCCTGGTTGCATCTCCATGTATTGCTTCTCCGCCTCTACGCCGAGAGTATCTTCAATGACTCGAATAAAATGATCTAATTTAACAGGTTGATTATTTCCAATATTATAGATTTTGTATGGTGCAGAACTTTCACTCATCTTTCCTTCTTGGTCAGTCCATTGTGAATTTTCGACGGGTGGTTTTTCAAGCAACTTTGATATTCCTTCTACAATATCATCGACATATGTAAAGTCTCTTTCCATTTTCCCTTGATTAAATACTTTAATTGGCTCCTTGTTAACAATCGCCTTTGCAAATAGGAAATAGGCCATGTCCGGTCTTCCCCAAGGACCATAAACTGTGAAAAATCGTAATCCTGTTGTTGGAATATGATACAAATGACTATATGCATGTGCCATTAACTCATTTGATTTTTTTGTAGCTGCATACAAACTCACCGGATGATCTACAGAGTCTTCAGTTGAAAAAGGTATTTTTTTATTTCCTCCGTATACCGAGCTTGATGATGCATATAGTAGATGTTTTACAGGGTTATGACGACATGCTTCAAGTATATTCATAAAGCCTACAATATTTGACTCTATATATGCATTGGGGTTTTCAATACTATATCTTACACCTGCCTGTGCTGCCAAATGAATAACATAATCAAACTGCTCTTTATTAAATAAATCATTAATCGAGTTTGTTTCTGTAAGGTCCATTTTGATAAATCTAAATCCATCAATTTCTAATAATAAATCTAATCGTCCTTGTTTTAATGTCACCTCATAATAATCGTTCATATTATCAATACCTACAACTTCATATCCTTGATTACACAAATGACTTGATAAATGAAAACCGATAAATCCCACAGCACCTGTAACTAAAATTTTTCCCATCCTTTTAACATCCTCTCTATTTATTTCTTTTTTTATTTCTTTTTTTATTTTTTTTCATAAAACCATGTCAATGTTTCATTTAGTTTAGTTTCATCTAACTTCCAATAATAGATACCATCAATCTTGATTGAGCTTCCTTGTAATGTTGCAAACTCAATATCTTCAATGACTGATAGTGCTTCTGTCACTTCGGCTAATTCACTTACATGTATGTTTGTATTACTATACTCGCTATTGCTTAAAAAGAATTTGGTAAGATCCGTCCCCTTATATTCTTCCGATAATTTTTTTAACAAAGCTATAGCAAATTGCTGTTGACGTCGTATTCTACCAATATCTCCATCTCCAGAATATCTCCAATGAATATAATCAAAGGCTTCCTCGCCATTAAGTTTTTGATATCCCTTGGATAGTTGTGCTCCGTGCGTGTTCATGTCAATCTCAACATCCACCCATACCCCGCCAATTTGATTGACAATTGCTGCAATCGGCTCCATTTCAAGGGTAAAATATTTACGCATTTCCTCTTCTTCTAATAATAAATTAACGGCTTCAAGCATACTTGCTTCTGCACGTCCTTTTAATGTTCCAAACGCGTAGGCATGATTTATTTTATCCTTTTTATCTGTAATTGGTAAATAGGTATATGTATCTCTAGGAATAGACAAGACTTTTGCCCATGAATTTTCTAAATCAATACGTAAAATCGATATACTGTCTGCTCGATAAATACTGTATTGTGAATCTCGTTCTTCCGTTCGGTCTATTCCCAAAAAAAGAAACATCCGAACATCTTCAGTATCTTCGTCTACATCTACATCTTCATCTTCATTCTTACCTACACTATTGTTTATATTCTTTTCTGTTTCAGATATATTATTATTATTATTATTATGCATCTCTTCTTCTTGAATCTTCGAACTTGATATTTCTTGAACATAACCATCCTGATCCATGGCATCTATTTCCTCTATATTATTTGCCATAGATAGTATCCAAAATATCGTCATGATAAGAATAATAACTCCAGTAATACTTAAAATCGCAGTTAATATTGCTTTTCGTCTATCCATTCTTGTTCCTCATTTCTCAATGTATCTTTATTATTATTTAAGATTATCACATCCGATAAACAAAGTAAAGAAAAAGCCTACCCTTGTATTGGTAAGCCCTTTCTTATGATAAAAGTCCTTTTATTTTATAGACACTTCTACTTTTTCAACAAAAATACTTTCGCCATCTTGACCATCAGCGATTATAAATTCAAGATATTTGTCTGAATCTCTCAAATCACTTACATTGATTGTAAAATCAAATGTTTTTGTTTTTATTCCATGTCCGATTTGCCATAATCCTAATCCATCTCTAAGCCCAACATTATTTAAATATAATTCACTTGTTGTACGATCTGTGCTACTGATGGTTATTTGGACAACTACTGTATCAACCGGATTAGCTGCAGTTAAGTCAATTGTTCTTAGTGAATTGTTTCCACCTTGTACAAATTCAATATTACGAGCACTAAAACTATTAACAACTGGCTCTTCTTCGACAACTGGCTCTTCGACAACTGGCTCTTCAACAACTGGCTCTTCAACAACTGGCTCTTCGATTATCACTCGATCAAAGTTAATACTTAGCTTGTCAATAACAATATAGTCGCCTGCTTGCCCGTCTGCTATAATAAACTCTAAATACTGATCGCTATTACTAAATTCTTCTGTCACTGTAAATTCTATGTGTTTTGATTTTACGCCATTACCGATTATCCATTCTGATTTATCACTTCTTAGTCCCGTATTCGTTAACATGAGGTTACCGTTTGACGTCTTTGCTTCAATTATATCCATGTCTATGATTACTGTATCTCCAACATTCACTGCTTCAAAATCGTCATATATATATGATTCATCTGAGCCTTGTGTAAACACAAGTGTTCCTGCTTCAACGACCGGTTCTTCAACAACCGGCTCTTCTATAACTGGCTCTTCAACAACTGGTTCTTCTTCAACGGGTTCTTCAACAACTGGTTCTTCGACAACTGGCTCTTCGATTATCACTCGATCAAAGTTAATACTTAGCTTGTCAATAACAATATAGTCGCCTGCTTGCCCGCCTGCTATAATAAATTCTAAATACTGATCGCTATTACTAAATTCTTCTGTCACTGTAAATTCTATGTGTTTTGATTTTACGCCATTATCGATTATCCATTCTGATTTATCACTTCTTAGTCCCGTATTCGTTAACACGAGGTTACCGTTTGACGTCTTTGCTTCAATTATATCCATGTCTATAATTACTGTATCTCCAACATTCACTGCTTCAAAATCGTCATATATATATGATTCATCTGAGCCTTGTGTAAACACAAGTGTTCCTGCTTCAACGACCGGTTCTTCAACAACTGGCTCTTCTATAACTGGTTCTTCAACTACTGGTTCTTCAACTACTGGTTCTTCAACTACTGGTTCTTCTATAACCGGCTCTTCTTCAAATACTTGTTTTTCGCCATTTACATAGATTTCAATATATCCTACATCAATTGATTCGCCGTTTTGACCACCATCAATTTTGAAAGCTAAGTATTTATCCAAGTCTGCATAGTCTGCATTTACATCAAAACTTAATGTTCGAGTTTTGATACCGTAACCTATTTGCCATTCTGAGTTTTCAGAACGCAAACCTTCATTATTCAAAACTAATATACTTGATGTTCTGTCAGTATTTGTTATTTCTAATTCTACTGTAACTCGATCACCTTTATTAACAGAATTAAGAATTGGTGATTGGATAGTATCTTCACCACTTTCTATAAAGTGAAAACCATTTCCATCAATATAACTGTTTCCTCTTGCTATCCACTCACCTTGATTAAAAAAATAATCGTCATTACCCTCTTCTTCAACTACCGGTTCTTCAACTACTGGCTCTTCTATACTTGGATTAAGTGTAACAAGCTCTCTCGTATAATCATCTAGAGAAGCTGCGTAGTATATTGTTTTTCCCCAAGTTCCAGCCCAACCATAACCTAATATTCGTTCCAAACTAATATCATGAATATCATAGGATACTGATCCATCTCTATCTCCAAAAATTCCTCTATTTGTTCCGATTTCATAAAATCGATACCAGGTTCTTGTTCCCGGTGAAGATATAAAATATTCTCCGTTAACTCCGTCTCTTACATATTTTACATCTTCTAAAACAGTCTCATGAAACCAAATTTTTGCTGAAAGGATGCTTTCTCTTATTCTCGAATCTGAACTATTTAGTGATTCTAAAAACTCAACAATTTTTGCTGACTCTTGACTAATTAAGGAAACCGGTTCAAAAGAGCGTCCTTTTGTTGTTTCATACGTATAAGGATTATGTTGCCCTCCCCATACTGTTTTGACGCCATTAACTTCTACTTGAGCCTTCAATATAAAATCCACACCACGATCAAATGAATCTTGAATCTTATTATATAATGTAGAACTAATTAGTGTCTGCTTATTAAGTCGAAAAATTAACTTAATAAGCCATTAGTATTTTGAAACGCCAGTTATTGAACCATTGGCAAAGTAACTCAAAAAATAGTCGTGACTGAATCTTGA
>Ga0163223_100231_pt1 | contig 19551 bp, 20 predicted proteins | sample MSEWel2016_02_17_2_FD_113147 | JGI IMG/M metagenome (GOLD analysis project Ga0163223, IMG submission 113147) | Subsurface microbial communities from deep shales in West Virginia, USA - MSEEL Well Study Marcellus 5H_2016_02_17 ...
CCTTTGTAGATGAGAATATCGCCGTGCTTCGATGTGATATCCGCTACCCGGTGACCATAAAGAGCAGCGAGCTCTGTAAAACCATCCAGAAAGCCACCGAGGATCTGGGCTTTTCTCTGGAAATGGATCATGAAACCCTACCTCTGCATGTCGATCAGGAAAGTTTTCTGGTCACATCGCTGCAAAAAGTATATGCCGACTACACTGGCGATACCAGCGGTCCGATTGTCTCGGGCGGCGGAACCTATGCCCGGGCCTTTGATAATGCCGTGGCCTTTGGCGGCGTTTTTCCCGGTGAAACCAACACCTGTCATCAGACCGATGAGTCCTGGAGCATTGACAGCATGGCGAAGAATTTTGATATAATTGTCAAGGCTTTGGAAGTGCTGGCGCAATAGACTGGTAATACAAACAAAAAAACCGATGATCGACCTTATTTTAATGGCCGACCATCGGTTTTTTTGTTAGAGTCCGAACAGCACTAAGAATCTCGTCAAAACAATTATGATTTGGGAAAAAATCTAGAAAGCCCGGGCTTTTTTGATTCGTGAAGCTGATTCGTGGTATATATAAGAAACAGCAGTTAAAATCCTGTCTTGAAACCTGAGGGAAAATCAAAGACAGGATTTTATTTTTTAAAAGCATTTTTGTGTTTTGAGAGATTTTCTGTTCTTGAGGACGTACTAAAATAATGTGAGGGTGAAGAATGATGGAGAAACAAACAATAAGTATGGTGATTCCTTGTTATTGTGAAGAAGAGGTCATTCCCCTTTTTTATGATACGCTGGTGAATGGGGTTATCACTCAGATGCCCACAGTAGATTTTGAGATTCTGTTTATTGATGATGGTTCGAAAGATAAAACCCTGCCGATTATAAAAAAGCTTAGTGAAAAGGATTGTCGCGTAAAATATGTATCTTTTTCCCGGAATTTTGGCAAAGAAGCCGCTATTTATGCTGGGTTAAGCTATGCCTCCGGGGATTATGTCGGAATTATGGACGTCGATTTGCAGGATCCACCAGCCTTAATCATGCCCATGTATGAGGCCCTGATTAATGAGGATTTCGACTGTGTGGCGGCCTGTCGGGCAAGCCGCGCCAAAGAATCCCGCATTCGTTCGTTTTTTGCCAAACGCTTTTACAAACTGATCAATCGGATGACGGGCATGGAAATTGTCGAAGGGGCACGAGATTTTAGACTGATGAAGCGTTTTGTGGTTGAAGCTGTTCTGGCGGTCGGCGAGTATAACCGCTTTTCAAAGGGTATTTTTGAATGGGTTGGTTTCAAGACAAAATGGCTACCTTATCAGGATGTGAAACGAGTTGCCGGAAAAACCAAGTGGTCTTTCTGGGAGTTATGCCTCTATTCAGTGGAAGGGATCATCGGTTTTTCAACCGCACCGTTGGCCTTTGCATCTGCCACGGGGCTGCTTTTTTGCGGAGTATCGTTTGTGGCCATTGTGGTGATTATTATTCGGGAAATATTATGGCACGGTTCTGCCTATGGGTGGGCCTCACTGGTGTGTTTGATTTTTTTGATCAGTGGGATTCAGCTCTTCAGTATCGGGATTTTGGGTCAATACCTGGCCAAAACGTATTTAGAAACGAAAAAACGACCTATTTTTATTGTCAAGGAACGTAATTAAATGAAGATAGATAAAAATTCGCTTCTGGACTATGGCATTCTAGTTTTAATGGCCGTTCTTTTTCTACTGGTGTTTGCTTATGGAACCAGCCCCCTCTTTATTGATAATTATGGCATCTCAGACTCGGCGATATTCTTACTGATTGGCAAGGGCATCACCGCTGGCTACATTCCCTATGTGGATTTATTTGATCATAAGGGGCCGGTCATGTTTTTTATCGAGGCCTTGGGCTGGTGGATATGGCCCAATCGTTTTGGCAACTTTTTGGTGCAATGGCTTTTTATGGCCGCAAACCTGGTTCTGATTTTTAAAATGGGGCGATTGTTTTTAGCAAAAAAGTGGTGTTGGATTCCGGTTGTTTTCTTTTTGCTGATTCTGGCCGCCACCTTTGAAGGGGGAAATTTAACCGAGGAATATAGTTTGCCGTTATTATTTCTGCCGCTATACCTGGCCACAAAATATTTTAAGTTAGAGCCCCTGGGAAAGGCCAAGCATCCGCCAATCTATGCGCTGGTGTATGGGATCTGCTTTACGGTAATCATCTTTATCCGCTTAAACAACAGCGTGTTTATTGGTGCGATCGTCTTAGTCGTGATGATCCAATTGCTGGCGAATCAGTCGTTTCGCAATTTTTTTGATAATGTCCTGACATTTCTTAGCGGTTCGTTTTTTGTCTGTTTACTGGTAGTTATTTATTTTTTGGTAAATCATGCTTTGGGCGATATGATTTATGGAACTTTTCTGTTTAATTTCAAATATGCCGGGGGAATGTCAGGGATATCAACACCAGAGGAATTTGTAAAATTTGGTTACGCCATTACTCCGGTGATTTTTTCCTTTAGTGTGGGGATATACTATTTGCTGAAAAAAGTTAGCAAAGAAATTGCCTGGTTACTGATCACCGGTTCGTTGATCACCTTTTTTTCGCTGCTACTGGGCGGGGTTTTCTACCATTATTTTATCTTAACGACGCCATGCTTTGTTTTGGCCATTATTTTACTGATTGAGCTCTATCTAAAAGATGGGAAAATGCTGATCCAGGAAAACTATCGCGTGATGCTTGTCGGGGTATTGGCGCTGCTGCTGATAACGGTGGGCATCTATCTGAATTTTTCATATCAGATGGTTCGGGAAATTGCGGCTGAACAACCGAATAACAGCTATTATGAAGATGCCCAGACCATCAAAAATTTAATCCCGGCTGACGAGTTAGACAGCGTTTTGGGTTATTCGGTTCCCGCCGGATGGTTTCTAAAGGCGGAGATCACACCCTGTTATAAATATTTTACGATGCAGGAATGGTGGGGCCGGTACGATCCGCAGGTGCTGATCGATACCAATAAGCGACTGGAAAATAATCCGCCTAAATGGATTGTTTTAAATAATGATCCCCAGCAAAACCAGACGCTCTATGCTGTTCTGGGGATGAAATATGAATTAATCACAAAGGATACGGTCATTTCTTTGTACCATCTCAAAAGTGACTAAATAAAACTGATCACCAGGATAAAAAAGCGATTGTCGACCATTTAAGTAAAAGTGGTTGACAATCACTTTTTTTTTCGTTAGAATACAGCAAGAGGTGAAAAAAATGTCGACAAAACAAAAATTATTACAAACCTTGGAAGAAAATCGCGAAACCTATCTCTCCGGAGAAGTGCTGGCCAGCGCCATGGCGGTCTCCCGCTCAGCCATCTGGAAGGCCATCAAAAGCTTAAAAGAAGCGGGTTATGAAATAGAGTCCACCACCAACAAGGGCTATCGGCTAAAAAGTGAATCGGACCGGATGTCGGCGGAAGGGATACGCCCCTGGCTGTCTCCAACCAATCAGGCGCTTCCACTGATGGTCTATCAAACCCTTGGTTCCACGAATCAGGAAGCCAAGAAATTGGCACTGGAAGGGGTAAAAACGGGAACTGTTATTATTGCCGAAGAGCAAACAAAGGGACGGGGTCGAATGGGCCGTTCCTTTTATTCACCGCCCAAAAGCGGGATTTATTTAAGTCTGGTATTGCGACCCGATGTGGCCGCCCGGGATGCAGTGCTGTTAACCACCGGCGCATCGGTGGGGGTTTGTCGGGCGATTAAAAAAGTGACAGGCATTGATACCCAGATCAAGTGGGTCAATGATATTTTTATGTGCGACCGGAAGATTGTGGGAATTCTCACCGAGGCGGTGACCAACTTTGAGAACGGACAGTTCGAGTTTGTGATCATCGGCATCGGGGTGAATTTTAAACAGCCGGAAACAGCCTTGCCCAAAGAACTGGAAGACATTGTCGGGACCTTGTTTAATGAAAAACCGGATGCCTTGACCCGTAATCGGCTGGCAGCGGAAATTATCAACGAGGTCTTAACGATTTGTGACGATCTGACTAATCGGGATTTTTTAGAGGAATACAAAACCCACTCGATGGTTTTGGGAAAACAGATTAAGGTTTTTAGGAACGATGAGTGGGAAGTGGCAACCGCCCTGGACATTAGTGACGAAGGCGGATTAATTATCAAAAATCAATTTGGACAAACAGAAACCCTGAACAGTGGGGAAATTAGTATCAGAAAGATCTAGATAATTAATAGACGGTCCTGAGCTTCGCTGCCAGTTAACATCAAACAATTTTTACAGGATGGAAAATTAGAAGAGGATGGAACGAAATGATTGAAAAAAACGTGATTAATAAAAATACCCTCAGTATTAGAATGCTGGTGTTGTGCGGATTATTTTCCGCATTGATTGTGGTAGGAGCGATGATTAAAGTGCCCCTGCCGGGAATACCCTTAACCCTCCAGACGATGTTTGTACTTCTGGCCGGGTTGCTGCTGGGGTCCCGAGGGGGGCTGATTGCGGTTTTAGTTTATATTTTTATGGGTCTGGTAGGGGTACCGGTATTTACCGGTGGCGGCGGCTTAATGTATGTTTTAAAACCGACCTTCGGCTATATTGTCGGCTTTGCGCTGGGGGCATTTGTTACCGGGTGGTTGGCTGAAAGAAACCCTGATCACTCAACAAAGCAGCTAATTCTGGCTGCGGTTGCAGGAACAGCGGTAATCTACGCCGTGGGATTACCATGGTATTATGTGATTCTCAATTATTATCTGAATACGCCAGTGGGAGCGGCAACGGTCATGATGTCAGGATTTGTGATGACCCTGCCAGGGGGGATAATCAAGATTGCGCTCAGCGTACTACTGGCCAAACGACTGGCACCGGTGATTGGGCGAGGGATGCTCACAAAATGATTTTGACAAAACGTATTGATTCAGATCGATCATAGTTGTTAAGACAACATGATTACAAAGATAAAAGGCATTCTAAGAGATAAAAACAAGTGAAGCCGCACAGCCCCCATCGGGCAGATTTTCAAAAACAACCTTCCCGCCATGAATTTTCATGATCCGACGAACAATGATCAGACCCAAGCCGTGGTTTCCGAGTAATAGTGATTCATCCAGTCCCCCTGAATTTTTTATAAGTTCAGGGGGATAGCCTTTGCCATCGTCACTGACCTTAATCACCAGGCCGGTCGTTAGATTAGTTACCGAAAGCGTAATATTACAGCCCCGCGGATTGTGCCGGATGCTGTTGTCAATCAGGTTGGTCAGCGCCCGGCGAAGCAGGGCCTGGTCGCAGAGTAAAATCGGGCTGTTGGTTTCTTCGGTCACATCGACGGAGAGGGAATAGGGCACGGTGAGGCCATCATTGATAAAATTGACCGCTACACCTCGGATTAATGCGGCGGGCGAAACCCGGCTAAGCTCCATCGGTTGGGCATGATACTCCAGTTTGGAAGCCAGGTTTAAATCATCGATCAGGGACTTAATCCGTTGACTCTGCTCTCGGATGATCCGGGCCTGGTTTTGTTCGGCGGCAGGCAGGCGGGGGTTAATTTCCAGTTCGCTGGCGTAGCCCATCACCATCGACAGCGGGGTACGGATATCATGGGAAACCCCGGCAATCCATTCCGTCCGGGCCTGATCCCGGTGGGCCAGTTGTTGTTCCTGCTGGAAAAGAATCACCGATGTTTCATTGAGAATCCTAGCCACTTCCCCGGTAACACCGCCGGTGGGCAGTGTCAGGGGTTCTTTTTTGGGTAGGGCGGTAATGCCGTTATAGAGCGGCTTTAGCTTACGGTAGAGCCAGAGTCCCAGAAATAAGGCCAGTGCCAAAGCAATCAACACATTAAGGAAAAAAAAGCTCACAATAAAACCAGGAATATGGGCGATGGTGTTTTCGGTAGAGGTGATGTTGTATTTCCAGGTGCTGTTTTTGGGTTCACCTAAAACCAGCAGGCCGTCGGGATGCTCCCAAACGGAGACCGGATAGTCGTTGAGATACCAACGGCTAAAGGAGGCTACATCGGCAAGGGTGTATTGCAGCGGCACATCTTCAGGCAGGTTTTTGTTCCAGATCACCTGACCCTCCCGGTCAATCAGCATCGCCCAGACAAATTGCTTATTCATCAGAATGGTGCCAGAAGAATTAAGCTCATAAGTGCCATCGCTGTTTAAGAGACCATCGGAAATATCGGAGATCGCATATTTAAGTGGCTGGTTACTAGAATATTTCATCATAAAGCTGGTCAAAAATGAGAGATTGATGGTGACCAGTAAAAGTGCAATCGCAGCCGTCAGCAAAATCGAACGGGTGATGATTTTTCGCAAACTTTTCATGGCTTGGTTTCCTTGGCCAATTTATAGCCCATGCCCCGGATGGTCAGCAGGTATTGCGGTTGGGAAGGGTCCGCCTCGATTTTTTCCCGGAGCCGCCGGATGTGGACCATCAGGGTATTTTCATAACCGTAGAGATCGTCATCCCAGGCACTGCGGCAGAGGCTGTCAGCAGTGACGATATTGCCCTGGTTTTCCCAAAGCTTTTTCAGCAGGGCATGTTCTTTGGCGGTGAGGTTTTTTTCACCATCACCGGTCTTAACGATGCCGCTTTTAAAATTGACGGTCACCGCCCCCAGTACCAGAACTTCGTCCTGGTTTGGCGGAGTCAACAGCGGCTGGTAAACCCGCCGCAAGATCCCGCTTAAACGCAGCACCAGTTCCCGGGGCAGAAAGGGTTTGGTAATATAGTCATCGGCACCCAACCCCAGCCCCAGGAGCCGATTCTCATCCTCGTCCCGGGCAGACAAAAACAGCATCGGTACATTTGACTGCTGCCGTAGTTCCTGCATCAGAGAAAACCCGTCGCCATCGGGCAGCGTCACATCAAAAATTACCCCATCGGGCTTTTCTAAAGCAAAAAGCGCCCGCGCCTGCTGGCAGTTTTCGGCACTGATAATCTGAGCAAAGCCTGCCTGGTGAAGGATTGTTTTTAATAAATTGATAATTTCCGGTTCGTCATCCACAACCAGAAGCTTTGCTTCGAAAATTGTTTTCATTCGAATCACCCCCCAGGTTATTATACCCGAAAAAATTGTTGGTGTTAGCATAAGCGATCAAAATTAAGGTAAAAGTAAGGCCGGGGACAACCCGCCGTAAGGTTCATCGGCTATCATAAAGGTATCGAAAAAAGAAGGAGTGCGTGGTTATGAGTAATATTATCGAGACTGAGGGTCTCAGCAAACAATATGGAAATGTTTATCGGGTTAAAGATGTTGATCTGTCGGTTCCGGAAGGCGCTATTTATGGTTTTCTGGGGCCCAACGGCGCTGGAAAATCGACAACGCTAAAGATGATTTTGGGGTTGGCGAAACCTACGGAAGGAGAGATCGCGGTCTTTGGAAGGCGGGTTAACAGCAAAAACCGTCTGAAAAATCTTAAGAATGTCGGCTCTCTGATTGAGTCGCCCAGCTATTACGGGCATTTAACCGGCGAGGAAAATCTGCAGATCTTTCAAACCCTGCGGGGGGTACCCAAACAAAACATTGCCGAAGTTTTAAAAATAGTTCGGTTGGAGAATCAGAAAAATAAAAAAGTCAGTCAGTATTCGCTGGGGATGAAACAGCGGCTGGGGCTGGCCAGTGCGTTGCTCGGGTATCCCAAGCTGCTGATTTTGGATGAACCAACCAATGGGCTGGACCCGGCTGGGATTTCGGAAATGCGGGAACTGATTCAGTCGCTGCCACAAAAATTTGGCATGACCGTGGTGGTCTCCAGCCACCTCCTAAGCGAAATTGATCAGTTAGCCACCCGGGTAGGGATTATTCGGGAAGGGGAGTTGGTTTATCAGGACAGCCTGACCAAGCTGCATCAGTACAGTAAACAGCACCTGGCGGTACGAACCATGAATAATGAGGTGACCAAATCATTTTTCAGTCGAAACGGCGTGGCCTGGGAAGCCGAGGATGATTATCTGATTATCCCACAGTTAAAGGACACGATGATGGCCGAAATCAGTAAGACGCTGGGGCAAAATAATATTGGCCTGGTCCGGATCGAAGAACGCAAAAAGAGCCTGGAGGATATTTTCCTGGAGCTGACCGGAACGGCGGTGAGTTTATGAGTGACGCAATTGGGATGGAGGTCTTAAAAACAAAGGGTCGCAAGATTTGGCTGGTGGTGGCAGTGATGATGGCTGTTCAGCTGCTCTGGGCGGGCTGGGCTATTTCGAATAAAGACGCCAATGACCTGGTTCAGGGCTGGATGTTTTTTCTTTATCAGTTTCCGATGCTCAACTGCATCATCATGCCGGTAATCGCGGCGGTGGTGGCTTCGCGCCTCAGTGATGTGGAGCATAAGGGCCAAACCTTTAAGCTGCTGGAAACCATTATTCCGGCCCAGCGGATCTTTGCGGCCAAGTTTATCTGGGGTAGTGTCTATATGTTTGGGGCTGCCCTGGGACAATTGCTTATCATGATTGGTATGGGTCTCTTCCTGCATTTTGGCGGCCCAGTGCCCTGGGGGGCCTTGACGAGTTATCTGTTTTTCACTCTGGTGGTAAGCTTAACCATTTATATTTTTCAACAGGGGGTATCGATGCTCGTTGCCAATCAGATGGTGCCGATGACCCTGGGGCTCGTTGGCGGTTTTATCGGTCTGTTCAGTATGTTTTTACCTCAGAGTTTTCAAAAGCTGGTTTTGTGGAGCTATTATGGGGTGCTGATGCAGGTTGGCATGAACTGGGATGAGGTCACCCGGGTGGCAGATTTCTACTGGAAGGGCACGGATTGGTCGGGGCTCGGCCTGATTTTGGTTTTCTTTGTGCTGATTTACGGTATCAGCCGGATTTTATTTGTGAGAAGGGAGGTCTAGATGATGCTTAAACGGGTTTTAAAAGCAGAAATGATCAAGATGCGACATAGTCCGGTGTGGCTGGCTTTTTTACTGATTCCCATTATTCCGGCCTTTATGGGTACCTTTAATTATCTCAACAACCTGGGAATGTTGGAGAATCAGTGGTATAGCTTGTGGACTCAGCATACCCTGTTTGCCTGTTACTTTTTCCTGCCGGTATTGATTGGGATCTGCGCGTCCTATCTGTTGCGGCTGGAACATGCCAACCACAATTGGAATGCGGTAATGACCACCCCGGTTCCGATATCCCGGTTGTTTCTAGCTAAACTGATAATGGGCTGGCTGATGGTGATTTTGACCCAGATCTGGATTGGACTGTTGTTTATTATTTCCGGATTGCTGGCCGGGCTTTCGGGACCGATCCCGCCGGAATTACCAGTCTGGCTGTTGTTTGGAGCGTTGGGCGGCATGGTCGTTTGCGCCCTGCAGCTCTGTCTATCACTGGTGATTCGCAGCTTTGCGGTACCGGTCGGGATTGCTCTGATGGGTGGCGTTGCCGGGTTGGCACTGTTGTCTAAAGGTTATGGGCTTTACTTTCCCTATGCCCTAATCACCCTGGGCATGCGGGCCAACGATCCGGCGGCACCGATGTTGGTAGGCGAAGCTGCTTTTCTGATCGCCTGCGCTGTATTCACCGCTGGACTTTGTTTATTTGCCATCACCTGGCTAAAACGGCGGGATGTGGTGACGGGTTAATCAATAGCGGTCCAACATTAAACAGAAGAACCGTAAAAACGAAGTGAAAAATCAAAGCAAAAAAAGAGGCCAGTGTTTAGCAGCGACGATTATTGCTAAACATTGGCCTTATTCGTTTCGTACTGTTTTAACTTGGCGGCTTGCAGACGCCACAGGGAGTCAGACCCAGGGAATGAACTTCTTCCAGATTGTTTAAGTAGATCCGATTGGATTCCTTTGGTAAACTGGAGCAGCCAGGTAAATGGTAAACCTTGGAGTTTTTATTGCCAATATAGGCGGCCGTTTCCAAAGTGGCTGTGTTTGCCGGTGTTTCTGGGGTAGCCGCGAGCCCGTTGTCCACTTCCTGATAAGGTTGGGTTGGGGGAATCCCGGTTTTATTAAAGCTCAGTTGATCACCCTCACTGGTGGCAATAATGGTTCCCAGTTGGTCGGTGCGAAAAATGGTGGAGCCGACGTCGTTGAGACGGCTCATGGTTTCTTCGTGCGGGTGACCGTAGTCGTTGTTTAATCCACAGGAGATTACCGAATAACGGGGGTTCACCGTTCGTAGAAACAGATAGCCAGTGGATGAATAGCTGCCATGATGACCAACTTTAAGGACATCGGCCTCCAGATCGAGGTTCTGGGCTAAAAGTTCCTTTTCCGCCACTTCTTCCATGTCTCCGGTAAATAGAAAACGATGCGCACCATGGGTGACTTTCATGACAAGCGAATCATCGTTAACATCGTCATGAACACTAAGGGGTCCAAGAAAGTTGATTGTTGAGCTGCCAAAAGACAGGGTAGTTCCCGGGCTGGGGGTAGAAATAGGAATGTTCTTACTTTTTGCTTCAGCGGTCAGGTTTCGGGAAGCTTTGTTTTCCTCGGAATTGGTCAGGTATAGATTGTCCACATCCAGTCTGGCCACCACATCGGTTAACCCACCGGCATGGTCATTGTGGTTATGGGTGGCCACCACATAGTCGAGTTGGGTGATCCCCAGATCGGTCAGATAGGTAATGATCGCCTCGCCGTACTCCGGGTTGCCGCCATCAATGAGCATGGTATCGTTGTTGTCCACCAGCAGAATGGCATCGCCCTGGCCCACATCCAGATAGTGAACCACCAATGAATCATGAGGGGTAAAGCTGGTTTGGGTTCCAGATAATAATTGACAGCCTGTGAAGATAAATAATAAGCTTAAAATAAAAGCTGTAATAAGCAAACGTTTTTGTTTCATATTAGTTCCTCCGTGGCTTTATTTTATCATATTGAGGGAGAAATTACTTGTTATTTTAGGCCATCAAACCGACAGGAACGGATGGTTTTTTTGAAAGATTGGAAAAGTGTTAAAAATAGAGTAGACGATAAAGCGGTTCTCAGGTAAAATTAAAGTCATATTTCAAGACAACGAAAAGCATGAAGTTGATATACATCAGAGAGGAGACCGCCTGTGAAGGTTTTAGACAGCATCAATACAGACGTTTATTTTAACCTCGCTATGGAAGAATACTTGTTTAAAAACAATCTTGATACCGAGTATCTGTTGTTATGGAAAAATGATAACAGCATTGTCCTGGGAAAACATCAGAATATTTTTGAGGAAATCAATCTAAAAGCGGTGGAACAAGCAGGGGTGCCGGTAGCGAGAAGAAACACCGGAGGAGGTACGGTATTTCATGATACAAACAATCTAAACTACTCATTTATTACCAATCAAGGGGATGTCTTTGCCGATTATGACCAGTTTTTAAACCCCGTCATTATGGCCCTCAATGAAATGGGGGTTCCGGCCAGAAAGCGTCGTACCAGCGATATTGCCATTGGCGAACAAAAAATATCGGGGTCGGCTCAGACGGTAAAAAAGGGACGGGTGCTCCATCATGGCACCTTACTATATGATTCGGATCTCAGTTTATTAAAAAATTTACTAAAGACAACCACGGGAAAGATCACATCCAAGTCCGTAAAATCGGTGAGAAGTGATGTGACCAATATTAAAAAACACTTAACCGACCAAACAATGAGTCTGGAAACCTTTAAAAACACCTTACTGGTAACCTTATTTCCGGATGGTGTTGAAAAGGTAAGCTTAACAAAACAAGATATTGAGGCGGTAGAGGCATTAGTTAATGAAAAATACGCCCAATGGGAATGGAATTACGGTCAATCACCAAAGTTCTCATTTGAAAAGGATTGCACGATCCTAAACAAAAAAGGGAAGGAAATACAGCTTGCGGTTAAGCTAGAAATTTATAAAGGTTGCATTGCCAAGTGTGAAGTGATCGTCGATGGTTTGGTAAATGCCAAATTGAGCGAGAGGCTTACTGGGCTCAAATATGGTTATGGAGAAATTCTGCATCAATTGGAGGGGATCGGGTTTACAAAAGAAAACGAACTAAGAGTGGATTGCTTAACGGATTGTTTTCTTTAAAATACAAATACAAGGAGAAAATTAAGATGAAAAAAAACATTCAAATGCCAAGACTAAGCGAACAAATGGAAACCGGGGTGCTGGCGGCCTGGAACAAAGAAGCCGGAGATGTGGTTAAAAAGGGTGAGGTACTTTTCGAAATTGAAACCGAAAAGGTCGTCAGTGAGGTCGAATCGATGGAATCCGGAGTTTTGGAAGAAGTATTTTTTGAAGCCGGTGATGAAATCAAGGTGGATGATGTGATTGCCGTCATCAACTGTGATTGATCAAGAGGGCAAAATGGAAAAGAAACCAGAATGGTTAAAGGTTAACTATAATAAGGAAGCCGTGGAAGAAGTCAGCCGACTGATGGCCAAGTTAAAACTGAACACAGTTTGTAAAGAAGCCAATTGTCCCAACCTGGGTGAATGTTATAAAAAACGGACGGCCACCTTTATGATCCTGGGGAACATTTGTACCCGTCACTGCCGTTTTTGTAATGTCGGCAGCGGGGTAGTGGAAGCGGTGGATCCAAACGAACCCCAGCATTTGGCTGAAGCCGTCAAGGAATTGGATTTAAAGCACGTGGTCATCACCAGTGTCACCCGGGATGATCTGGCAGACGGCGGAGCCAGCCATTTTGCCAATACCATTAAGGCCGTGCGAAAGTTAAACCCGGGAGTAACCGTTGAGGTGCTGATCCCTGACCTGCAAGGCGTTTCGGAACACCTGGACATTGTCATAGCAGCCAACCCCGATGTGATTAATCATAATGTCGAAACCGTCCGGGAATTTTATCCTGAGGTCCGGCCGGAGGCGGACTATGATCGATCGATGCAGGTGCTTTTATATGTTAAGACAAAGGCACCCCAGATCAAAACGAAAACCGGGATTATGGTCGGCCTGGGGGAGACGGATGAACAAGTTTTTAAGGTCATGGATGATAGTCTGAAAGCCGGCTGTGATATTTTCACCATCGGCCAGTATTTGCAACCATCACCACAACACATCAAAGTCAAAGCTTATGTGACCCCGGAAAAATTTGAAGAGTACAAAAAAATTGGCGAAGCCAAAGGCTTTCATTATATTGCCAGTAGCCCCCTGGTTCGTAGTTCCTACCGGGCGGAAGAAGCACTTGAAGGAGGAAAAAGCTGATGATTTATATCGAAAACAATTCCACCGATCCTTTTTTTAATTTTGCCCTGGAATACTACCTGATTACCGAAAAGCAGCTGCCCGAGGAGCAGATCTTTATCTTTTGGCGAACCGAGCCAACCCTGATGATTGGCAAGTATCAGAACACCATCGAAGAAATTAACGAAGACTTTGCCAAAAAAAATGGCATCAAGGTGGTGCGGCGCATCACCGGTGGCGGTACCATTTACACCGACATGGGGGGCTGGCAGTTCAGTTTTATCACCAGAGGTCTGGCAGAAACGATTGATTTCAATAAGTACATTGGCCCAGTGATAGATGGACTTAAAAAACTCGATGTTCCGGCCGAATTCAATAGCCGGAATGATCTGGTTATCCACGGCAAAAAGTTCTCTGGCAACGCTCAGTGTATGTTAAACGGCTATACCCTTCATCATGGATCGCTGTTATTTAATACCGACTTTGAACAGATGGTCAAATGCCTGACTGTCGATGATTACAAAATTATTTCCAAGGGTATCAAATCCGTTAAGGAACGGGTCACTAATATTTCAGAACATTTGACAACACCGATCGATACCGACACCTTTAAAAAGCTGATGGTTGAAAGCATTATGCAGGGTTCGGCGGCAGAATATAAACTGACGGCGGCGGATCGGGAACGGATCGAGGCCATTGCCAAAGAAAAATTTGAAAGCTGGGAATGGAACTATGGAAAATCGCCGAAGTTCAACATCACTAAAACCGGCCGCTTTGATGGTGGAAAAATGGAATTTAAACTGGATGTGAACAAGGGCAAAATTATGGACTGTCATATTTATGGTGATTTTTTTGGAACCATGGACATATCGGTGCTCAGTGATGCTCTGATTGGCACGGCCTACGAAAAGGAAAGCATTAAAAAAGCCATTGAAGCCTGTGACATCAAACAAGGTTTCTACAATATTAATGTGGATGAACTGGCTGAGATTATTTGTTAAGTTGCAAATTAAAAGTATTCACCCCATCTTTTCATTGAGGTGGGGCTTTTTTTGTCATCGCATTGGGAAATGACCAGGCCCTTACCTTTTGGTGGAATGCATGACAACAGGCGGATGGTTTATTAAAAAACTGTAATTAGAACCTACATGAAACTTTAAAGAAGCTGTGATACAATCATCCCCATGCTTAAATACAAAGGCGTATTAAGGAAGTCGGGAAGATGAAATGATTGGAGATCAGAAGGAGATGAATTTATGGATAGTTCAAGAAAATTTATTATAATATCGATCAGTGCGGCAATATTATTAATTATTTTAGTCAGTTGTACATTGGCTTATTCAGGGCGGGATAATACCCTGATGTCTGATAAAACGCTGAGCTTAGAAATTAACGGATTTAATGTGGAGTTACCGCTTTCGGAAAACAACGCGGTATTTGACGCCGTTAGCTTAAGCAGTGTTACTGAAAACAGAATAAAATTACTTAATGAGGTTGGCGCTAACGTTAAGATAAATGGGAAAGGCATCGGCGTCGGAACAACCATTGATTTAAAACTGGATACGCTTTCGTCGGGCGAACGGATAAAAATACAGGTGGATAACGAAAAGGATGAGCGGGTGATTTATTTAAGAACGCTGTCATCCCAGCTTCCTGAAATGATTGCGGCTGGTGAGAGCAGTTATGATGGGAATTACTTTGCTGCCATCGCAACCGGAGGCGCTGCCCTTTATGAGCTTAACAAACAGGGCGAGGTGGTGTTTTACATTGCCAAGTCACCGGAAGAATCCAACGGTGAATCCTATCGGGATTTTAAAAAGCATGTTTTTGAAAATGGAACGATCCGTTACAGCTATCAGCGGGTTAACGGCGACAGTAATGACATTGGCTATGCACCGGGCGAACGGGTTATTCTGGATGATCGGTATCAGGAAATTGACACCATTACCCTGGCTCAAAGTGAACTGGCAAAAGCGGGCGATTTGGTGGATGGTCGGGACTTTATCTTAATTGATGACAACCATTATATTGTGGAAGCCTCACAATTAGTATTAGTTCAGAATGTGCCAGACGGTTTGGGTGCCAATGTGATGGGATCAAAGGTGGTCACAACGCTGATTCAGGAAGTGAAAGACAATCAGGTGGTCTTTGAATTTACCACGGATTCCCATCCGGAATTTTATGGACTCAGTGTTAGTGATAATGATTACAGCAATACCATCAGCCAGAGTCCGGATTATTCGGGCTTTAACCGGATGATCATTGATCCGGAGGATGACAATCTGATTGTATCCTTTGGTAATATGAATACGATTATGAAAATTGATCGGGAAACCCAGGCGGTTATCTGGAAATTATCGGGAAGTGGCGATGAATTCGGGATGTCTGCGGAACAAAAAACCTCCGGACAAACGGATTTGGCCATCACCGCTGAAGGCTATCTAACGGTCTTTGACAATGCCTTGAGCTCTGGTCAAACCCGTATCCTGAAGATAAAACTCGATGAAGTCAATAAAAAAATACTGGGCTATCAGGAATACAAAATCCCGGGAAAAATCTCCCTGGCTTATGGAAGTACTCAAAAAATCGGAGATAACATTGAAGTATATAGTATTGGCTGGGGTCTGCTAAAAGAGGGTAATGTGGCAATTTCAGAGATTGATTTTAATACCGGCAAGAAGTTATTTGAAGTGACGCTTCCCCAGGGCGTTGCCAACGATCGGGTTCAAAAATCGAAATTAGAGATGATACAATAAAAGTGAGGTAAGCAATGAGACCAATATTTTTATGCTACCCTAAATGCTCAACCTGTCAGAAGGCTAAGAAGTTTTTGTTAGAAAACCAGATTGATGTTGAAGAACGGCATATTGTGGAGGATCGTCCCCAAAAAAATGAGTTGGTTGAGTGGATGCAACGGTACCAGGGTGATGCTAAAAAGTTTTTTAACACCAGTGGTCTGGTCTACCGGGAAATGGCCTTAAAAGATAAGGTTAAAACAATGACGCCGGATCAGATGGCTGAGGTGTTGAGTACCAACGGTATGTTGGTGAAACGACCGTTGGTGATTCTAGAAAACGCAGTGCTAATCGGTTTTAGAGAAGAGCAGTGGCGAATGGCATTATTGACCAATAAGCAGGATTAATCCACAAAGTGGGCGTTATTTTTTCCTATAAATGATTTGTAAGCTCAGAAGTGATGGTCTATAATGGAATGAGGATTATTAATCGAATACAAAGGAGAAATTAAATGTCGCGAAAAACCATTGAAAAATTCAGAAAACAACCTGAGACGGATGGGGTAGAAATACTTGAAATGGAACTGACTGAATATACTTACCCCAAAAGCGGAATCGGTATCTGCCCCCAATGTGGCGGAAAGATGAATGGCGTTGGACTTGATTGGAGCTGCGAAGGCTGTGACTTAAAACTGGTGGGTCCCGTATTTTAAAAAGACAAAAAGCACATTTATCGATTAATTGATAAATGTGCTTTTTTATCGGATTAATGACCAACGATTTCATTATTTACCAAAAATGAATCTTAAATATTTCCAAATAGCAAGAGGAATAATTGGTGATGTTCATAGAAAATAATGATTTTACGTGACATCATGGTTAAATATGGTAAAATGTTGATAACTTTTTATAGTTTTGCTTGAAAGCATTAAGTAAATCAAATAATTAGACCACCTGCCCACGGTCTTGTAAATAGTCATAAAGACAGATGGATAGCAAAGTGGAATAAACGATAAACAGATCCCTGGAGGAGAATAAAATGACGATTACCTATGAATTAGGGAAGTCTTTATATGTGAACATAACGAATCGATGTAGCAACGCCTGTACGTTTTGCGTAAGAAAAGATGAACCCACAGTCAACGGAGTTGATGATCTCTGGTTGGAGAGAGAACCAACCCAGGCAGAAATACAAGAAGACATATTAAAACGTAATCTGGATCACTATGAGGAGCTGGTTTTTTGCGGATATGGCGAACCAACATACCGTTTAGATGAAATATGCGCCATTGCCAAAGAAGTCAAGAAGATCCATACCATTCCCATTCGCCTAAATACAAATGGTCATGGCAATCTGATTTATAAAAAGGATATGACGCCCCTTTTAGAAGATACCATTGATGTGGTGTCGATCAGTTTAAATGCTAAAAACAAAAAAGAATATGATGAGTTATGCCGTCCTGTTTTTGAAGATGCCTATGAAGAGCTGTTGGAGTTTGCCCGACTGGCCGGAAGATATACCAAAGTGATCTTGACCATTGTGGATATACTGCCCATCGAGGATCAGGAAGCCTGTCGACGAATTAGTCAATCGGTAGGAGCAGAATTACGGATCCGTTCATATATTGACTAAAATTGCTGGTGGCCGGGAGTATGGACTGTTAAATGAGTAATAATAATTTAAAACCCCGATGCCTGAGTATTGGGGGCAAAGATATTTTTGTGGTGGATGATCATCACTATGTGCTCCTGATTTGGGGACGCTTATATAAAACCCGAAAGCACCCGATGGTGTTGGTGAGTATTGATTATCATCCGGACACCAATCCACCGTTCTGGCTGTGGGCCTATCAAAAAGCGATGGCCATTGACCCTGATCGGGAAGTGGAACTGGTGGCGAAATTTCAGCAAAGAATGATGATTACCATAGAGCCCCTCAATTTGGACAGTGTCCGGAAGGCTATCGGTCAGATGCGTAATGACGAGCAGATCAATACCGCCATGGCATTGGGATATCTAAGTGATTACCATATGATCAATTGTATGGAAAAACATACTTATTCAAAAGGCAGTCACTATCTGGTTCCGAAAACTCAATTTGGAAGTCTTGAAGACGCCATGTTTAAAAACATCAAACTGCCGCTTAAAAAGATCGGTGCCGAGGATCTGATTCTTGATATTGATCTGGACTATTTCTTGCGTCAGGAAAATTTCGAGCTGGATCTCGATCAAAACAGAATTTTTGCAGATTTGGTCAGGCAGGCCCAGATCATCACGGTGGCCCGTTCAAAAAGTTATTTTGATTTTTTAAGAACCGAAGAATTTACGATTAAAAGCTGCGAAGAAAAACTCATCGGCCTACTGGAAAAAATTATCCGCAGGTAGTTGATAAAATAACACATCTAAGAAGAAAAGCGAGGATGCGCATGGGAGATCGACCTTATGGGAAAACACAGTGAAGAAACCCAAGTCATTAAGTGGTCAAAAGAGCAGTGTGAAGACCGCTTATTAGCCTTTGACACCAGCAAATATGATTTGAAAAACCATATCGCTGACAAAGAAGAAAGTTTGGTTGTTTTTCAAACAAAGATTGTTTTTGCCGCCAATGGCCAACGGATTACGGTTAAACTCAAAAAAGTTGATGATCTCAGGACTGAAGTCACGGTCCGCTCGGAACTGATTTCAAATATTCAGACGAATGACCGCGGTGTAAATAAAAAAAATATTAATGCCATCTATCGCTATCTCTATGATGAAAAGGGAGCTGATCAGAAACCGGAAATTATCGGAAATAAGCCAGGGATAAAAAAGAAATTTTTTCCCTGGGGGAAAAACACTTCCACTGTAAAAATGTCGATCATGGCCAGTTATCTGGGTGGGTATAAAGAATTTAAAAAATCAATTAAAGGAACCCTGGAAATTCAGGAAGCCGGCATTGACTTTGCCGTCATGGGTCCCAAGTTTAGTATCCCATTTCTGGAGATGAGATCCGCAACCATTGCATCAACCTTTGATATTGAGAACAATCAGGCCTGGCAGATGATTTGCTTTAAGGATGAACTCAAAAAGGATAAAACTGATTATGAAAAAGCAAAGAAAAACAAACTGGTCGTCGACTATCAGAACGAATCGGGACAAACCGCGTGTATTTTTAGAGCCGACACTTCATTTGAGGTAGAAAAGAGCCTTTTAAAAGCGCAGACATTGATACAGGAATTGATGGGAAATTAGAATTAAGAAATAAAATTGAAAAAAGGTTTGACAAACTGATTTGTGCGACGTATAATAGTGAAGTTGAAATAAACAAGAACTGAATATGCATAGCAAGTAGGGACAAGGAACACCAATTTTTTCAAAAATCTCTTATGAAGAAGTAGAAGATTTCCGCAAGAATTGATGGCCGATTTAGCCGGTTTGACCGCTAACGCTCTTTTAGACCTATTTGTTTTTTAGCAAAACAAAGCTAAATAAGTCTCGCGACGATGGCGGAAGGGCCACACCTGTTCCCATACCGAACACAGAAGTAAAGTCTTCCAGCGCCGAAAGTACTTGGTGGGTAACTGCCTGGGAGGATAGGACGTCGCGGGACTTTTTATAATGAAGCCGTGCAAAAAAATAGATATATGAATATTGATTCAAGTTCACTTGAAAATCAATGTTCATATATCTATTTTTTTATGGGGCGAAGCCCCAAACGGAGGCGTAGCG
>Ga0163223_100232_pt1 | contig 19530 bp, 20 predicted proteins | sample MSEWel2016_02_17_2_FD_113147 | JGI IMG/M metagenome (GOLD analysis project Ga0163223, IMG submission 113147) | Subsurface microbial communities from deep shales in West Virginia, USA - MSEEL Well Study Marcellus 5H_2016_02_17 ...
ATATTCGCCAAACCAACCGTTGAAATGATATTGATCATCTGTCAATAATCCGTAAACATCCATATGATCACTTAGATTGGCTTTTTCCGGATGCATTTTTGAAAATGTATCTTCTTTTGTAATGGTAACACTTGTAACGACCTTGTCACCTATTTTTAAGGGTTGTCCCATGATGTCATTTTTAATGTTTTTTCCGAGTTTGACAATGGTTCCTGTCCCTTCATGACCAAGAACAACCGGTATAAGGTCAAATGGATCATTTTTGAATTCGTGAACGTCCGTACCACATACGCCACAACCTTCAACTTTGACAAGGACTTCATTATCATTGATTTCAGGAATCTCAAATTCCTTCACTTCAATTTTTTCTTTAGCTGTCAGAACGGCCACTTTTGCCATTTTAGGTGTAGCACCTGCAATGTTACTCTGTGTCTTTGGCTCTTCACCCAACGATTCCATAACTTTTGACACAATCGTTTGTATGTCGATTTGATTGATATCCATCTTTACCTCCTCTTATCGTATATATAAAAACTCAGACATAACGCATCGTCGAGATTTTGTAAATGTATTTGCATTCGTTAATCCTTCACCGGTTTTACTTGCTATTGTAAAGGTCGTAAATCCTTCACCGCCAAATCCGATTCCGGCATAGGAAGGTGCATTTTTCACAAATATAGCTGTATCAACGGCACGTGCAAATTTTGTTAAGTTTTCAATGTTCATTGAATGCATATGTGCAGAATGTCGATTACCACCTTCAAGCTCAACACTGACTGCAATACCTTCATCCACATCAGCCACACGTACGATTCCAAGAATCGGCATCATTAATTCGTCTGCAATTAAAGGATGTTCTTTTGGTCCTTCAAAAATAATGCAGCGGATGCTTTCATCAGCCTTAATATTAATGGCTGCAAGAATTTTATGAGCATCGCGACCAACCCATTTACGGTTAATCACCAATTTGCCATTCTTTTCAACGAGTACTTCTTTGGCTAATTTATCTGCCAAATCTTTAGATAAGTAATAACAATCGTTATTTCGGGTCATTTCATCAATAAGTTTGTCTGCCACTTGATCCACCACGACAACTTCTTTTTCTGCAATACACGGAAGGTTGTTGTCAAATGTAGCTCCGTTAATAATGTCTTCTGCTGCTTTAACAATATTAGCTGTTTCATCAACGAGTACCGGTGGATTACCTGCTCCGGCTGCTATCCCGCGTTTTCCTGAGCTTAAGATTGCCTTAACAACCCCTGGGCCTCCTGTTGCAACCAGTAGCGGAATGTCCGGATGATTAAACATCACATTTCCACTATCAAGTGTCGGTTGTTTTATAGAAACGGCCAGGTTTTCAAACGCTCCGCATTCAACAGCTGCTTCATTAACTAATTGGACTGCATAGTTGGATGTATTAGCTGCACCAGGATGTGGGTTAAAAACCACTGTGTTTCCGGATGCGATCATACCGATAGAATTACATAAAATCGTTTCACTTGGATTCGTTGACGGTGTTACGGCTCCAACAACGCCCCATGTTCCACGTTCGATTAATGTGAGTCCCTGATCTCCTGTGAAGACTTCCGGCGAAATACATTCGGTTCCCGGTGTTTTATCTGCAACGAGTTGATGCTTTAAGACTTTATGTCCAACACGTCCCATTCCTGTTTCTGCAACACCCATCTGCGCTAATATGTCGGCATTTTCACGGATTTTTTCTCGAATCCGAGTAATGATTTGTTCTCTGAATTCATTAGGCATCATGCGAAGTTTGCGTTGCGCCTCTTTAGCCGCTGCAATCGCATCGTCCATGTTTTCAAAAACACCTTTTCCAATCGTAATGACCGGTAGAGAAACGCCTGTATTTATACTAGGTGACGATGTTGTTTGAACATTTTTTGTTGTCCCTGAGATTTCATGAATCACTTTTGCTACAATTGACTGTAAATCTTGTTCATTCATACGTTTTTCCTTTCTGTCTTACTTGCTCCATATGATGCGAGATAAATATCATTGTCAGCACTACTTCCACTCACACCGATTGCACCATAGGTGACTTCTTTATTCTTAAGGGGATATCCTCCACCAAGTGTTATGATTTCTTCATCAACCATGTCCTCGAGACCTTCAAAAGAAGCTCCTTCCTTAACCAATTCTTTCAAGGCGTGAGTAGGCATTTGAAGGGCTGCGGACGTATAGGCTTTTTTTTCTGCTAGCCCTTTGCTCACAATAAATGCGTTGTCCATCATTTGCGTTAGAATACTTATACCGTCTTTATTCGCTATACTGATGACAACATTAACACCCATGCGTTTGGCTTCATTCTCAATGGCTTGTGCTAACTCTTTGGCTAAATCAAGGGTCATGCTTGTTGGTTCATTTGTGCTTTCACTCGTTTGTGAGAGCTTATTTTCGAGAGCTTGTTTAACTACTTCTCTAAATTCAAGCATCCGGGCTAGAACAAAGAGATAATCAGATAAGCGGTTAATGTATCGGCTGATACTTGTATGTATGTTCCTGTCTGCAAGCAACTGTGTTAATCGTCGCTCTGCTCGTCTGGCAATGGTTCTGGCCAAATCAATCTGGGCGGACAATCGTAAATCCCCCGGAAAAATAAAATGATCAAGTGGCGGAAACAATGCTTGGTTACGATCAATGGCTTCTTCTAAAAACGAGGTATCTTTCCTTACATCTAGTTCTTGCTCAAAATCGCTTGCAACCACGGCCATAATGTCTTTGAGCTTTTTCTGTATGCTTAGAAGCTCATTTGCAATCGCTTCTTCTTCTGTCATGGATCGGACAATACCAATGGCACTGGTTAGTTCATCGATATTACCCAGGGTCTCAATATGTAAATCTGTTTTGTCCACACGCTGTCCATTAAATAAATCTGTCATTCCACTGTCACCTTTTTTGGTATAGACGCTCACTTGCTCACCACCTTATATAAACGGCTTGTTTTTCGTATACCGTGCCGCATTCTGTCCTGTTTGCCTAGCTGTCATCTGTTCAAATTCTATATTTGCCAAGCCCACTTGCGTATTAAATGCAATGGCGACTTGGTTTTTATAAATACCAATACCGGTTCCGAGTGCTGATTGCTTTGCCGCTCTCTCAGCTAATGTTTTTTCCACGTATTTAAGTTCTTCTTGTACTGTCTCAACAAGACCGCCTTCTTCTTCGATTCCGGCTAAAACTTCTTGCTTTGTTACTACGTCCGCTTCATAGCATGCTACAATGATACTGGTTTTTTGATTATTCATCGAAACGCCTCACTTAAATAACTCATGACCAAGCCGGTTGCAACAGCATTTCTCGGTCCCATTAAACCACGAATATCGCCGCGGCCGGCTACAATATTATAGTTGGCTAATTCCTGCTGAATCAACTCCGGAATTTCTTGGTCAAGTGCCGATCCGCCTAAAATAACAACATTGGGGATATGACGGATATTTCCATCAGGAGCCACCTTTTCTAAGGCACGTATTGCATTGGTCACAAAAACCTTTTGCTTGATTTCTTGTCGTACAGTAATTATACGCTCTAAGGATAAATCCGTTATAATCGGTATCAATTCCTCATCGGTCACAACAACAACACGGGCATATAATTTGGGCGGTAAGGGTTTGTGATGAAAAATCACTTCCCCATTTTCCATGGTCATATGATAGAGAGAATTAACTTTTGCCAAGGGATGGCGTTTAATCAGTTCTGCCATCATAGGATTATCCAGTCGCAACTCCTTATCAATCAGCATGGTTACAAAACTTCCGGCGCCGGCTAAATGAATGGAACGCACTTGGCCTTGTTCATCGAGTAAAGCTGCATCCGTTGATCCGCCACCAAGGTCTAAGATAGCTAATGGTAACTTGGTTCCTTTGGTTGTCATGGCACCGATTGCTGCCATGACCGCTTCCACTCCGGCAACCTTGACCGGAATATTGACTTGCTCTTCCAGCTGTTTTGCCAAGCGATTCATGGGAAGCTTATCAGCTTGAACCATTGCCGCGATTGCAACCGCTTTTTCCATGGCAACTTCACCGGCTAGGGCACCTTTGACTTTGACCGGAACAAAGGTATCAATGGCTAGTAAATCACTAATTGTCAAATGGGTGGTTGCCTCTTCGGATAATTCAGACAAGTTTTGCTTCATGCGATGAAGCATGTCGCCAACATATGTGTCGTGTTCACCGTCTATGTCTTGCAAATCTTTGATGGAATGCACCGCTTTCATTATAGCGGCAGCACCTTCATCAATGGATACCGTTACCGATTTTTCATCATGACTTTTTAGGGTTAATGTTCCTGCCTTAATCTTCGTCTCACGCATGCCTCCATCTGTGTTCTTAACCACCACTGCCGATTTTTTCCCGATTAAGCTTTTGGAAATCGGAATGACTGCTGACGTTTCAGATGCAGACAGATCAAATAATTTTGCAATACCATAGGGGTTTGACAAGGTTTTTATGGTCATTCCCGGTGCGGCCACCTCAATCGCTGCTAACTTTTTAATCGGAAGTTGTTCAATACCATCGACTTCGTCAATAATCGGTATTTTTTTTGTTAATCGATTATATACAAGAACCGCTTCGTCTCTTTGTAAGATTAAACCCACAATATTTTGGTCTGCTGCATTAATGCACTTGGCACAAAATTCATAATCCATTGTTTTAGGAACCATCACAAGAATCGGTTCTTTATGTCGAACTTCCACAAGGTCCTTGATTAAAACCGTTCTTCCGACTGCGACGCCTTGTCCGGCGGGTGTATCCGGATTATGTCCGACCATGGTTGAATCTGTTATAATCGTTTCAGTAATGGTCTCCATGGCTGTATCTCCGATAACCGGAGCCGCTTCGTTCAGACGTATAAGACTGAGGTCACGCATGTGTAACTTTTCTTTAAGCATGGCATAGCGCAAACCTTCTTTAATTCCTTTGATGTTATGAACCGTGCCTTTTGTTCCTGTGGTTTCCACTTCGGCTGATGAGAGAAAATGCATATAACCTTGTTCATCAATCTTTGCTATGCTTATTTCAGTTGTTGAATTTCCGATATCTACACCGGCTATGATCATATCATCACCATTTTCTCTACTGTTTTAACAAATCGCGTTTTTTATAAACATACAGTGTTTCTTCAATAAAATCGGCACACACTTGTGCATCGTATTCATTTCTTAGTTGAGCACTTAGTTCTTTAAGCTCATCTTCTGTAGACCGATAAGGTCTTAACATGTTATACATTTCCAAAATACGATCATCCGGAATCTCAATCAGCTCTGCTGAACGAATAAAATTCTGAGCCAACTGAATCTTTCCTTCTTGTCTAGCAACTTCTGCTTGTAATACGAGGACTTCTTTTGAAATCTTAATGTCTTCAGCCGTCACTTCACCAGACACAATCGCTTCGAGTGTAATTTCATTTAAACCTTTTCCACTCTTACTTTTTATAATATTGGGATGTTTTTCTTTTAAGGGATATAAGTCCATACTTACCTCCTAAACGGGTAGTTCTATTTCCATGTAAGGTCCTCTTTTGACAACATACTCCGTTTCTTTGGTATGCATCAATGCGGCTTTTACCTGATACTTAGGTCTTGACGAAATATCGTTAACCACTCGAATCGGTTTTACCTGGTCACCTTTGGCATATTTAGCTGCATTTTTTCCAATTTGACGATACATTTCAAGGGTTATAATCGGTGCTTGTGGAAATAGTTCAAGATTTGTCAAAGGATACAAGTCTTTTTGATGTATTACCGTTGTTCCCTTTGACTGTATACCGATAGCAATCCCTGATCCCACAAGCTTTGCGACATCATTGGCAATAAATGCAACATCGGATGTCCGTGTTCCTCGAATCACACGGGGAATCATACCTTCTTCTTCAATACCGGCTAAAATCTCTTTTAAGACCACCATATGATCTAGTCCATTAATTGTATGATGAATATGTAAGCCATAGGCCGGGCCAATCGCCACACCAACTTCTTTAACATCTTCACTGGCTTTAACCGGTCCTAATTGAACGAGCGTTCCTTTTTCTGCCGGTGTTCCTGCAGGCGCTGTCATAGTGTTGATGACCTTGTTCACCGCTTGAACAATCTCTTCCACGGTTACTTCTCGATTAAATTCATTCATCCATGACACCTCCTTACAGATCATCGAGTTGAATAATATGAGGAATTTTTTTAATTTCTTCCCAACGTTCATCTGACATTACATAACCTGTACCGGGACCCTTATAAGAATTGGGATAGTTCACGGTACTCATGACATCGTAAGATTCATTTAAAATCGCTGATGTCTGCAAATAATCGCCAGATAATCTTTGTTTTAACATACTTAATACCATTTCAGCTTCTTCTTCAAAACCGGATTTATACAAGGCTTTAATCACATCAATCCCTGTCACTTTGTCTTGCATCATTTTATCAATAGCTTGTAAATCTGAGACAATGTCACGGTCCGGTACGTCCCGACTTCCATGGGCATAGGTAATGGCTTCAACTTCTTCATCCGTTACTTGTCCAAGGTCTAGAGTTTCCATAATCGCTTTCATGGCTTTCGCCGCTCTATTTCTCACACGAATAACGTCTTCTTCTTTGACTGGTCTAAGACCTCCATCGACTTTTAAGTCACGTTGCAAGACATTGTAGTCATCAAAGTCTTCCGCATCAAAGTTAGATCCTGCAAACATATTGTCTTCATTGGGAACACCACTATAACCACTAAAGATAAAGTCGGTTCCGGGTAGAAACTGCATCATGGTTCTTGCCGTGCGCCGCATGTCTGAATGACTAAAATTCTGGTCATTGGACGATGCACATTCTAAGTCTAAGGAGGATGCAATAAGGTTTTCTGCTAATACTGCCCGTATTCCCGAAGGAACTGCGGATGTAACACCGATACAGCTGACGGATCCGTTTTGAATCCCTTGCACTCCGGCACCTTTAGTAACCATAAGACATCTTGTTTCTAGATAAAGCATTGATTTTCCATCAGCACTACCCATCAGTACTTCTGAACCGGTTCCTGATGTAAAGCGTGTTTTTAATCCTCTTGACGCATAGGCTGATGCTAAGAATGCCTTAGAGTATGGTGTATCGTCACCATCCATAAAGACGGCTTCGGTGCCATAGACACTCATGGTCTCTGCATAGGTGGTAAAACCTCGCATACCTAATTGTAATTCAACGGCTTCTTCAACCGCACATTGTGTTAGCACACCTTTTGAACCGATTTGTGCTCCAACCAATAAGCCAACAGCTGTAAGCGGTGCATATCTTGCAATACCTACTGTTGTTTCTTCCTCACGAAAACCACGAAGCGCGCCTTCTGCCGCATCCGCAGCAATCAAAATCGGATTGTCTTTGGCATTGGTAATATGTGCTTGATTTGCCGGAAACAAACGACCGCGCATTTTTTGCATCGCCATCATCATCTCAACGACATTCAGTTCATTTAATACTTCTGTAACTCTTGCCGGGGTTAATCCTTTGAAAATATTTATTATTTTTTGTCGATCAACGTGAATATCAACGAGTAATCTCGCAATTTGTGTCGGCGACAGTGACATACTTGCTTCCCCTGTCTTTACTTCAATGTAATGATCTGCGATAAATTCATCAATAAAGTCAAATTCTTCACGATTTTTGCCGTCCATCTCTATAACACGATTATTTTCAATAACAAGACTCGCTTTTGGATCATAGGGACTTGACATGGCCACAAAACCTTTTTCGGGCCATTCATCAATAAAACCATCTTGATTGACTGGACGCTGATCGAGGATCTCCATTCTTCGAGAGCGTTTCACATTGCTCACCTCTATTTCAATTGCTCGATAACACGTTTCACAATTTCTGCGATTGCTGCTTCACTAGTGCCTGCTTGACTTGTTGCGCTTGTAGTATTCGTTGAGCACGCACCACTTTGGCAATCTGCAGGATGACGTCCAGGTACAGCAAATTGTCTTCTAAGTTCATATAGTCGTGCAACTTCTGATGAAGGTAATTCTTTGGCTCCACCTAAAGCTTTTGCTTTGTATGCTAAGGATGCGTAAAATTCTAAGCTTTCCATTTTAAAGTATGCAGACATTAAATCTTGTCCCCATGATAGAGCACCATGATTTTCAAGAAGAACTGCATCATAACAGTCTAAGTAAGGTTCAACTGCATCCGGAATCTCCATTGTTGACGGCAATCCGTATTTTGCAATCGGTACTTCACCTAAGAAAATAACGGCTTCAGGCATGATTTTTTCAGTTAATGGAATACCTGCAATGGCATAAGCTGTTGCATATTGTGGATGTGCATGAACAACTGAGTTTACATCCGGACGTTCTTTGTAGATACGCATATGCATCTTAATCTCTGAAGATGGTTTCCACTGACCATTGGGTTGCTTTAAATTACCTTCAGCATCCACTTTACAAATCATATCAGGTGTCATAAATCCTTTGGACACACCTGTTGGTGTACATAAAAAGGTATTCTCGTCTAACTTCACTGAGAAGTTACCATCATTAGCAGCAACCATCTCACGTTGGTAAATACGCTGACCAACTTCACACATTTGTTTTTTTACTTCGAATTCATTAAACATTTCTTACCTCCAACTAATTCTTGATTTATGTTGTTTTATGTTGTTTTATCTTTATTTCATTCTAATAGTACCACTTAAACCCACCAATGTCAATGAATTTACGCCTATTTTTGTGCGTTTTTTTGTTGAATTTCCTTGTTTTTTCTTTACTCTTATTTGTCACTGACATGACTTGTCATTATCCCTTTAAGAAAAAAAATGATGATATACTAAAATTGTACCTAATTCAACGATTTTAAAGGAGGGATTCAATGAAATCACAATGGAAAAACACAATTTTGGCTTATCTTCTTATTTGTTTACTATCAACAACCATCATTCCAACGCAAGCTGCTTCAACTACATGGTTAGACGCTCTAATTAATAATGTTAATATTATGTTAGACGGGAAAATCGTCAGTAATAAGGGCAGTAATTATACGTTAAGCAATGGTTCGCAAGTTCCAAATTCAATTCTATATAAAGGAACTACATATGTACCCATTCGTAAATTAGGCGAATTAATGGGGAAAGATATTGGTTATATTGGCGAGACACAAACTGTCGTTATTGGGAAAATGCCTGCCCAACAAGAAGCCGGTTGGCACTTAATTGATGAAGAATTTACCAAAGTAATTCCCACAGAAAAGACAGGTAAATTTCTTGGTACGAATGATTATTGGATTACTATAACGGATTATTCCAGTCTTGAAGAAGGGGAGGTAGACATGAGCACCGAGTATACAACCTATAGCGGCGACGGAACAGTTGGTTCTGTTACACGAGAAACTTATACTTACGCATGGTCTACCCCTCCCGCATTTATAGCTAATGGAGAGCCTTTTATCACCACGGTTAGTTGCAACTCATCTAATGGTAAGGGAAAAATCGGCGCTAGTTATTTTAATGATTCTCTTAACCCTGAGGGTGATGGAAACTACTATATGGTAGAGTCCGGATATGAATCGACCATAAAATCTCCACCCTTTTCTTCTGGTTATGAAAATAATACGAGGACAGTAACTATAACTTTAAGTATCGGTACAGATGCTACAAAATATACTTATACCTATGAATATCGAAAATAAATGCAAAAAAAGAAGAATCCTAAGAAATATAGGATTCTTCTTATTTTTTACGTATTTGGTCCGGCGTTGCACCGAATTTTTTCTTGAACTGTTTATAAAAATACGATGTATTAGAGTATCCGATTTCTGCTACCACATCACTAACGGGCATTTGGGTATGTTCAAGCAAATAACCAGCATAATCTAGCTTCCTCTCTTTGACAAGGGTGGTCAAACTTGAACCGGTCATTTTCTTAATAATCTTACCTAGATAATCCGGATGATAATTAAAGGCTTTTGCCATACTTGTTAACGATAGTTCTTTGAAGTGCTCATTAATATAGTTGACAATCTCACTGGAAATACTGGTATCAATAGCATTAACCATGGACTGGGATAAATGCTTTTCATAACTTCGAAAAAGTTCATTAAATATCAAAAGCATATAGGCACGAATGGCTGTTTCCATTCCATTTCGCTGTTCATAATATTCGATCAACAGCTGAATCATAAACTCCCAAATATGTGCGTTTTCCGATGTTTGAAAGTAGATGTATTGCTTGACATCTTTTTTCCCATAGATTGCTTTCACTACAAAGTTTGAAATAACATCATTGTATGCAACCTGCTTCATGAAGAAGGAATCAAAAAATTCTTTTTTGATCAAAATATTAATGGCAATATCCTCTTCACCAGCTTCATAAATACTGTGTTCCATATTCATATCCAGCAAAAAAATCTCACCTTTTTTTATGGTTAAATCTTTGCCATCAATATGCTGACGAATGGAACCTGAATAGACGAAAATCATCTCTAGGTAATCATGTCGATGATGATCAAAGGCTACAAAACGATCATGCTTATGAATGGAGATGACTTCACCATCCCCCATCAATTTATCACTGTTAATAATCCAAGCATCTGTTGGATTTTCATTGGAAAAATATGTTTTTAATCGTGTCTGCGTGGCACCACGATAGGCTTGTTCAACTTCATTCATCTCCCGAAGTCGTTTATCTAGTTCTTCGACCGTCACAGTTACCACTCCTTCTCTATTTATTATGCTACATTCGAATTACATCAATAATAGCAAATAATAGTAGAAAAGTAAATTCAAGAAACTATTGATCTATATCTACGCCTACTATTTCTATTGTTTTATCTGCTTCATTCCATTTTATGGATAAATCAAAAATATCTTCAAAGTATTTTGCTGATATTAAGGTTCGGTCATTTGTGATTATTGGGACAAAATCAACCTTAACCATCTCTCCATTTATATTTATATAAGGACTTCCTATAACCATTTCCACCCTTTTATCTTCTTTGACAGCTGTAACTGTTCTTGTCTGATTACTCCAAGAGATATCAAAACCAAACTTTTCCAAAACAACTCTTAATGGAAGCATCACCGTTCCATCTATGATTGATGGAGATACATCTGATATTAATAATTGTTTGTCAACAAACATTCTTAATTTCTCATTTCCTTCAAAAGGTTCATTGATCCATTCATATACATAGGAAAAACTACGAACTGCCTTTCCGCTTTCAATGATTACTTTGAACACATAATTATCGTCCACTGAATCCGGAAACATTGGCACTATTTCAGCCGTTTTACTAAGCATCTCTGATTCTAGCGGAAACGTCATATTTCTTTCTATAAACTCAGAAGGTGGATCTGGTGGAACTCTTCCCGGATAAAGAAGTTTGTGAAAGAATGTGATATTGACGTTACGCATTAAATTTGCATCATCCTTCAATATACTTCCTTCATATGATATTGTAAATTTTTCATGCGGTTTGAGAATAATTGGCACAGAAGTAAACTTAAGATATGCTTTATAGATTTCTTCTAAATCGCCATTTTCTTTTGCTTGCAAATCTATATGCATTAGTAAGGCCGTCTGCCCCAGTTCAAAATTCGGATCCAACGCTTCATCTTTAGGTTTGCTAAAATGAATCAGTTTTTTCCCCTCTGAATCACTTATTGATTCTACAAAAGGTTCTTCATAAATTGCTTCTTCATATTTGTCCAATCTCCAGTACCCATCCATTATAGATGCATCTGAAATAAATCTTGAAGAAATAATTGTTAGAACCCCTACGAAAATCGCTATTAATATTTTCTTATACATTTAACTCTCCTCCTCCTTTTGACTTAAACATAGTATAGCATAAATATTCTCAAGCAGAGAATTAAAGCCACTCTTATCTATTAAAGATAACTATCCAAAGTATATCTTAACAATGGATCAAACCCCTTTTGATGATTATTCAAGCATCAAATAACTCCATCAAAAAACGGATACACCAACAAAATTTGCTGGTGCATCCGTTTTTTATATCAATATCCTTATGCTCTTTTAAATAGTACATCTTGCTCGTATTTTTTCACTTCGTCTAACCAGTCTAAACCAACCGGAACGTCTTGTTGCATACAGTAGTAATCCCATACTGCTTGCCATGGCATAGATTTTAATTCTTCAAGCATGGCTAAACGTGTTGTAAAATCAAAGTCTACTTCAGCTGATTTTAACTTGTCAAAAGGCTCAACTAAGGCCATTAAGAGGGCTCTGAACATGTTGCGGGTTCCGATTGTCCATGCAGCCACACGATTAATGCTGGCATCAAAGAAGTCCAATCCGATATGGACACGATCTAATAAATCGCCACGGATGATTTCTTGTGCAATTGCCATCAACTCATCATCAAGAACGATAACATGATCACTATCCCAACGTACCGGACGACTAACATGTAGTAGCATCTCATTGACAAACAAGCTCATTGCTGATAATTTGTTGGAGATCACTTCAGTTGGGTGGAAGTGTCCTGCGTCTAGGCAGACAAGGACATCGTTTTTCACACCATAGCCCATGTAGAATTCATGAGAACCAACAACATAGCTTTCTGAACCAATACCAAAGACTTTGGATTCGACCGCATCTAAGTGGTATTTTTTATCGATTTCTTCAGTTAAGATTTCATCCAGGGCTTCTTTTAATCGTTTTCTCGGGCCTAAACGGTCTGCCGGAATGTCTTTGAAACCGTCCGGAATCCAAATATTCATTACTGAAGCGGTTCCTAACTCTTTACCAAAATATTCACTGACTTTTCTTGAACGCTTCACATGCTCAATCCAGAAGTTGCGAATATTGGCATCCGGATGGCTAAGTGTCAATCCATCATCTGCTTTTGGATGAGAGAATAAAGAAGGATTAAAGTCTAATCCTAAATCATTTTCTTTTGCCCACTGAACCCAGTTTGTAAAATGCTTGGGTTCGATTTGGTCACGATCAACCGTCTCACCGTTTGCTTCTAAGTACAATGCATGAAGATTGACACGCTTTTTTCCCGGAATTAATGAAAAGGCTTTTTCCATATCCGCACGAAGTTCTTCCGGTGTTCTTGCTTTTCCCGGATAATTACCTGTTGCCTGGATTCCACCGGATAACTCGCCATCCGGATTTTCAAAACCGCTAACGTCATCGCCTTGCCAGCAATGCACGGATACCGGAATAGTCGCTAATTTTTCAAGCGCAGCATCGGTGTCTACACCTAATTCTTTGTACATTTCTTTTGCAATTTTATAACTTTCTTCAATTCTTTGCTTATTTAACATCTTATATCCTCCTAAATTTTTCCCATTGTTGGTTTATACCTTCATATAATCTTGGTTCAAATTTCTTAATATCAAACGATTCCATCACAAGCTTTCTTGCATCGGTCAGTGAATCTAGTTCTCCACTCGTAATAAACTGTAATAATAAGTTCCCAATCGCTGTCGCTTCATCTGGTCCTGCATAGACGTCACATTCTGTAAAATCAGCACAAAGTTGGTTGAGTAATAGGTTCTTTGAACCTCCACCAATGATGTGAATACGCTTAATCGGCACATCATATAGTTCTCTTAATTGTAAAAGCACTTCCTTATATTGGAATGCTAAACTTTCAAAAATACAGCGAGCGATTTGTCCCGGCTCCGTCGGCACCATTTGATCGGTTTCCTTACAAAAGGCTTGAATCTCTTCAACCATGTTGGCCGGATTTAAGAAGCGTTCGTGATTGGGGTTAATTAAACACCCAAAGGGTTTAGCTTCCTCGGCAAGTTCAACAAGCTCGGCAAAACTATATTTGTAGTCATATATACGCTGCACTTCTTGAATTAGCCATAGCCCCATAATATTTTTAAGGACCCGATAGGTATTATAGACGCCACCTTCATTAGCAAAGTTATACTGGCCGGCGAGTTCACTGGCTATAGGTGTATCACTCTCTACTCCCATCAAGCTCCATGTCCCTGAACTAATGTAAGCAAATTCCTTATCAATGGCCGGTACCGCTGCCACGGCTGATCCTGTATCATGGGTTGCCGGTACGACAACATCCATTTTATCAAAGCCTGTTTTTTCCAAAATCTCTGCTTTTACTTGGCCTAGCTTGGTTCCTGCTGCAATGGGATCTTGAAAAAGGTCTCGATCAAATCCTGTCACTTTAATAAGTTCTGCGTCCCAAGTGTTGGTATGCACATTAAGAAGTTGCGTTGTTGTTGCATTGGTATATTCAACGGATGTTTTGCCGGACAGTCGATAATGCAAGTAATCCGGAACCATCATGTATATTTTTGCATTTTCCACATCTTCAGGATGTGCTTTGTAATGTTCCTTGAGTTGATATAAGGTGTTAAACTGCAAAAATTGAACACCGGTCTTTTTATAAATATCTTCTCGACCGATTTCTCCAAACACTTCAGGCATGGTATGGTCTGTTCGGTGGTCACGATATGCATAAACCTTACGAATCAATTCACCTTGACCGTCTATTAAGGCATAGTCAACTCCCCATGTGTCCACACCTATGGACTTAACACTTGGATAAACTTGGTGCACTTTCTTCAAGCCTTCTTCGATTTCCCCAAACAAGCCTTCTACATCCCAACGGTCATGCCCGTCAATATGTGTCATTGCATTTTTAAATCGGTGTAATTCTTCAAGTTTTAATTTTCCATCTACAATGGTGCCTGCAATCAGTCGTCCGCTGGACGCACCGATATCGACAGCAATACATGTTGTTGCCATGATCTTCTCCTCCAATTCATTTGAATCACTTTAATAAAAGTATAGCAAAAAAAAAGAGGTCTGCCATTGACATAAAGCGAGATTCTGACTAACAAAAAAAGAGATTCTGAGTTTTTATATGCCATTCATGACATTCAAACATACCTTTCGTTACATTTCCCTGTTATCCGCAAAAAAAATATGATATGCTTTGAATAGTTTAGTCGACATAGAAGGAGTTTATTTTTATGAAACATACGATGTTCCAAATTGGATTGATAATTACGATTGCTTGTATTTTCATCTTAGGATGTAACCGTTCCAAAAATGATTCCGCTTATTCTGAAGAATTCGCCAAAGACTTTCTTACTGATTATTATGAAGTTACTGAAGAAGATAAGGACAGGGTTTCCGAAACATTTGATGTCAATAAGGTTGTAAGTGATGATTTTTTTGAAAATTACTATAATCAAATGCTTGTAACCTATGAAAAATATTTAGAAATAGATTTACTCGATCAATTAGCAGCCAACAGAGCAATAGATAATGTAGATAAATTTACGATTATTGAAGATAAAGAAATATCTATTAAAAATATACGTTTATCTTTGGACAAAGAAGATTTAACGCGCGATGAAAAAAAGAGATTTTTATATGATTATAGTGTGGAATTAGAAGTAAGGCAGAATAATCAAAGTGAGAATATTAAAAAAGAAGGTCAAATAAGAGTATACAAAACAGAAAATAATTGGATCATAGATCATGTCGATTTTGAAATGTTTCCAATTATCCCAAAATAATATTCTTTTGTTAACGAACAAATATATATTAGATGAGGTTTCTATACTCTTGCCTGCTGTCAACTACAGCATAGATTGTTACCAGTTTGATCTCTTTATCAACTTTATAGAATGCCAAATGCTTCTCCACAATCAACACTCGGTATCCTTGCTTACGAAGAATAGCATATCTCGGAATACTGCCTGATTCAGGAAAGTCTGATAAGCGATTCATTGCCTTTTCATAAGTGATCTTCTAATATCACCAAAAGTTTCTTGGAGTGGCGCCACCCTACCATATTTAACATCTTCCTCAGCTTCTGCAAGTGTACGTAAGAGTTCCAATTCTGAGGTCATTTGTGTATATTCTTGAAGACTTAATACGGCTGTATCACCTCTACCATTCTTGGTAATAATTACTGGTTTTCTTGTCTCATGACATTGTTTTGATATTTCATTATAATGGTTCCTAAGATCTGCTGATGGGCGTATATTCAATTCCATTTAGTTCACCGACCCCTTTCTGTTCGTAGTCATACTATATCACTATATGACTATATCTACAATTGTTTAAATCATTTATACTTAAAGTAAGGTAATAAAAATGATGAATGGCACTTTTTTGCAAACAAAAAAGCACTTCCGTGATAACCATCTCTAGGAGAGGTCTAACGAAGTGCTTTTCTCTATTCGTCCAATAAGGTTTCTGAACGGTCTTTGATGTTCTTGTGAAAATTGATAATGGTACGGTCGTAGGTTTCATTCATAAAGGTGGATGATATAAAGAAGTCTGCTGATGCTCGGTTGTTGGCCATCGGAATGTCATATACTTGAGCAATTCGAAGCAAGGCTTTTACATCTGGGTCATGGGGTTGAGCCGTAAGCGGATCTGAGAAGAAGATGACCATGTCGATTCTTCCTTCCACAATCTTAGCGCCTACTTGCTGGTCGCCTCCCAGCGGTCCACTGTTATAACCTTTAACCGGCAGGTCAACATGTTCTGAAATCATTCGCGCTGTCGTTCCTGTACCACATAAAAAATGTTTTTTTAATACGTCGTGGTGCTCTTTACACCAATCAATCAAATCTGCCTTTTTGCTATCATGGGCAATTAATGCAATACTTTTTTTCTTTTCCATTGTCAGGATAATCATATCCGGATTTATTGGATCCATATGTAGCCTCCTATTCTCTAAATCAAGTAGTCACATTAAGTATACATGAGAATAGAAATAAACGTCAACTAAAACATTAGCTCATCATTTCATCGGTTCGTTTTAAGGCTTCATCCAAATCCAATTTTGGATACCCTTCAACTTCAATGGTCAATGAAGAACATGCCGAAGCAAAAGCTAGGCTACGGTCTAATGGCATATCATTGATTAAGCCATATACAAACCCGGCTACCATTGAATCTCCGGCTCCGACAGTACTCGCAACATCTGTCGGATAGGTTCCTTGAACATACATGTCATCTACTGTTACAACGATACTACCTTCTTTTCCCATAGATACAACCACAATATTTACATCATATTTTGCAATCAGGTCTCTGGCTGCTGTGACAATCTCTTCTGTCGTCTCAAGTTTACGGTCCAAAGCATTTTCCAGCTCATGGATGTTGGGCTTAACCATAAAGGGATGTCCTTTTAATCCTTCGATCAAAACATCATCATCTGCGTCAATAACAACCCGACAAGTGTCTCCATAGCGCCTAGCGATTTGTCCATACATGTCTGTTGGCATTCCTTTTGCTAAAGATCCCCCCATAATCAGATAATCACTTTTTTCTGCTGCTTGATCTATCATGGCAAACAGCTCATCAATATGGTCCTGTGTCACTGTAAGTCCAGCTTCATTGATATCCGTCGTTTGGTTTCGGTCACGTTCAACAATCTTCATATTGGTACGTGTATAACCATCTACCGATAAATAATCCAATTCCATATCATCTTTTTCAAAAAATTCTAGAACCGCTTTTTGATTGTCTTTGCCTAAAACAATAATATGCTTGGTCTCTATGCCAAATCCGCCTAAAATCCGTCCCATATTAATGCCTTTACCACCTAAATCTTCTCTAAAATGTCCGACGCGATTAACTTTTCCATAGTCTATGGCATCGACTTGAATTGTTTTGTCTAAAGCTGGGTTAAATGTAATTGTTGTTATCATTTACCTCATCCTTTCCTTTTGTCATATGGGAAGGTTTACTTTAGATAGAATACCTCACGCATTGGCTTAATGGGTTCTGCTTCGCCAAAATCAAAGCTTCCTTTGACCATTTTAGATGTAATGGCATTCCAACGCTGGCAGGCTTCACTTTCATCAATATAGGCAAAAGCTTTTTCAACATCATCACATTCAAAGACGTAAAAAAACTGATTTCCATTTTGAAAAATCGAATAATTTTTAATGCCCGCTTTTGAATGCTCATCCAGAATCTCTTGCCATGGTTCTAAATGCATCTTAACATATTCCTCTAAAGCTTCTTCTTTTACTTCCCATGTCCATGCAAACTTGTTACTCTTTTCCATTATACTACACCTTTCTTGTTTTGTATTTAGTTATACTCTTATACCTTTATTTTGCTAAAATCACGTGAACACCTTGATCTTCAAAATAGCTTTTCCACGATTTATCTAAAGGATATTCTGTGATTACGGTATCGATGGCATCGGTTTCAATAATCCGAACTAACGCGGATTGGTCAAACTTTGATTCATCGATGACGAGAATGGTCTCTTTTGAATTGGCAATCATATGGCTTTTCAATTCTGCAAGGGACTCTCTCGAATCCATCATACCTCTCTCTTTGGATATACCTTTGACGGAAAAAAACATCTTATCCGCATAATAATGATCGATAAACCTAGCCGCCATTGGACCTTCAAAGGAAAAGGTCTGTTCATTAAGATTCCCACCAATCCCGATAAGATTGATATGACTATATTGACTTAGTTGATGAATGGCATTGAGAGAATTTGTAATAACGGTAATCCGTTTTGCCGGATCGACCTGCTTAATGACCTCAAGTGCTGATGTACTGGCATCAATAAAGAGCGTCTCTCCTTCGTCAACAAGCTGGGCTGCATACTTTGCAATTAGTCGTTTCTGATCCATATTCACTTTTTCACGGTCAGTATACGGCAAATCATCCGATACCAGATTATCTAAGACAGCACCACCATAGGTCCGTTTTAAGACACCCTCTTTTTCCAATTTTTCTAAATCCCGGCGCACTGTTTCTTCGGTGACATCAAACTGCTCACTCAGTTGATTTACACGCACGGATTTTTCTTTTTTTATCATTTGGGCAATTTCTTTTCTTCTCTCGATTGGGAGCATATCTGTTTCCTATTCCCACAGACAAATCTGTGTTTTTCTTTTTTTCTCTGTGTTTATTATACATCCTTTGCCTACTTGTTGCAAGAAAAAAGAAGATTCCACTTTTATTTACACTTTAAATTTAGCAACTGTTGTTTTAAGATCTAAACTAAGTTCATGAAGGATTCGTGAGTTGTTTGCTATTCCATCCATAACAGCACTTTCTTCTTCTGTCGCTGCCGATAGTTCTTGTGCAATGGCCGCATTATCTTGAGCTACTCCCGAAATATCCTTTGTCTTTTTATTTGTATCATGGGTTTTTTCAACAATTGCTGTAAATGATTGATTGATTTGGTGGACACCGTCAATCATACTATTCATTTCTTCAATCATGGTTTTATAGGTCTTATTCGTTTCATCGACAGCCATTTTTTGCTCCGATGTGCTTTGGTCGGCAAGCTTGATTTCAGTTAATACATCTTGTGTATCCTTAGAAATCCGTTGAATAATCTCCCCTATTTCAATCGCTGACTGGTTAGATTCTTCTGCAAGTTTACGTACTTCGTCCGCAACAATCGAAAAACCCCGTCCATGCTCACCGGCTCGTGCTGCTTCTATCGCGGCATTTAGTGCCAACAAATTGGTTTGATTGGAAATATTGCTAATTGTTGCCACAATACTCTCAACTTCACTGGCTTCTTCTGCA
>Ga0163223_100235_pt1 | contig 19123 bp, 19 predicted proteins | sample MSEWel2016_02_17_2_FD_113147 | JGI IMG/M metagenome (GOLD analysis project Ga0163223, IMG submission 113147) | Subsurface microbial communities from deep shales in West Virginia, USA - MSEEL Well Study Marcellus 5H_2016_02_17 ...
GAAAAGGACTTGGAAGCGAATCAATGGAAAATAAGTTATATTGATAGTATTAGCCAACAGCTAAAAGAAATACTAAGTTTTTAGGAGGAATGAGATGAATAATTTTGAAGTAAACGAGTATTTAAGAGAGCATTTGGAAAAGAAAGAGGTTAAAAAAGTAGCAAGCGATCTGAGTGTGATGGTTTATACCGATCGAACCTTATCAGATGGTCGACTGATGGAGATGCTTAAATATATTAAAACAAGTTATTCGGATGTTTATGAGCAACTGATTGAAAAATGCGATGAATCTCAATATAAACGGCTCTCGCAAAATGGACAACTAATATGCAAAGAAATAAATGAAGATACTTTTGCTGATGCAGTTTTCGCACTTGAAAATAATTTTTGCTCTGAACGGATTGAAGACATTCGTGTTCTAGGAAAACATTTATATTCACAAAATGAAAGTGCTGAAAATAAAAAAGAGGTCACTGTACCGGTTGCTAAATCGAGCGAAAGAAAAGCAGTTGTACAACAAAAGGGCACAATACCCGTGGGGGAGCAGCGAAGGTCTCCGAAGAAAAAGAAAATCTCCGGGGGCCTGGTGTTAATTCTGGCAGGTTTAGCTCTGTTAGCAGTGGTAGCAATTGTTCTGACTATCAAGTAGTTAGTCTTGCGATCAGTATTCAAAAAAAAGTTGAGCTACAGATAAAAGTGGAAAAAGCCAATAAAAAAAATAGCCAGGTATACAATACGATAAAGGATAGGCAGCAATAATGATAAATGAATTAGATGTTAGAGATTATCATGATCTGTCCCGATCATTTATTTTGGCAAATGAAATCATAACGAAGAACTATTTAGCGAAACTGGAAAGCTATGAGATTGCAGAGTTGCCGAATGAACTGGGAATTATTGCTGAAGTATGCAAGTTTACCCGTTTGTATAAAATTTCAAAACTGGTTTATAACAAAGATGAGCTATTTTTAGATAAACTTTCGACGATCCTCAATGGCCTTTATACAATCAACAGTACCGTTGTAACGATCATTACCAGCGATGGTTGCAATGTCGACCTATACATGGGAACAGTGAATAAGTCGCAACAGGACACGTCGAACATGGGCAAATTCTTAAGTGGATCTTTTTGTGGCAATCTGCCGGGATCGGAGATGAAGAATATCGGTGCCGATGAGATGGCAGAACTTTTTGAAGATATTTTTAATGAGCGTTCCGTGGTATCGGCAGTGTCAGGTATTCCTTCGCTGCGAAATGAAGAGGAACAGAACAATGCAACCTATATTCAGGGAATTGAAAACATGGTTGATTCTTTGGCCGGGATCCAGTATACCCTTTTGACCATTGCAGATTCAGTTGAACCTGATCAACTGAATCAGTGCGAAAATAGTTTGGAAAATCTTTATACTCAAATATTCCCGTTTTTAAAATCAGAATTGAATTTCAATGAGAGTGAGGGTTTAAGTCTCACCGATTCGACTTCAAACAGTGTTTCAAAGGCGATCAATACTAGTGTCAGTGATACTCAAAACAGTACGATTTCAAAAGGCTGGAGCAAAGCTCACACTGAAGGCGAGTCGCTTACTGGAACTGCAACAGCTGGTTTTTTTGTAGGTGTCGCAGGTGGTGTTGCAGTAAGTAAAGGCAAAAACTCTTCCGACACTTTATCAGAAACAGGAAATACGAGTGACAGTTTTGGGGTGACCTATAATAGTGGTGTCAGTGATGTGATCGCCGATATTACTGGTTTTTCTTCTGGAACAACTGAGACAAAGGGGCGTTCGCTACAGATTTCAATGATCAATAAAAAGGCCGATAATATGCTGAAAAACATCGATCAGCAAATCGAGCGATTAAATCTTTGTGAAAGTTATGGTGCGTTTAATTATGCAACTTACGTGATAACAAAAGAACTTGGCGATAATAAACGGGTTGCCAGTGCGTATAATGCATTACTGAAAGGGGATACATCGTATCTGCAAACAGCCCATATTAATACCTGGAATAAGAATAAGAGCGGGGCGGTACTTAATTACTTAAAACGCTTTACCCATCCAAATTTTACGGAGCACTATTTAACAGAGACCTATGTGTCACCAGCTTCGCTGATCAGTGCAGAAGAACTGGCATTGTGTATCGGATTGCCCAAAAAGTCAATTATCGGTCTTCCGGTTATTGAGTGTGTTCCCTTCGGGAGAAGCATTCAGCGGTTATCTGAATCACAAGAACCGGAGCAGTCTATCAAATTGGGCAAGGTTCATCACATGGGGAAAACCTCGGATGATACTACAATTCAATTGGATCTCAATAGTTTGGGGATGCACACCTTTATTACCGGTTCAACGGGTTCAGGCAAATCAAACACAATCTACGGTATATTAAATAAACTGCAAAAAAACGATATTCATTTTTTAGTCATCGAACCGGCAAAAGGCGAATATAAGCATGTTTTTGGGAATAAGGAGGATGTTAATGTTTATGGTACCAATCCCAAGATAATGCCTTTATTGAAAATCAATCCGTTCAAATTCCCCAAAGAGATTCATGTTCTGGAGCACATCGACAAGCTAATTGAAATTTTTAATGTCTGTTGGCCGATGTATGCAGCAATGCCCGCTGTGTTAAAAGAATCGGTCGAACGGGCTTATGTTGCAGCGGGATGGGATCTCGATCTTTCGGAAAACGAAACGGCAGAAGCGTTATTTCCAAATTTTGCAGATATGCTGCTGGAACTTAATCAGGTTATTGGCGAGTCTGCTTATTCGGAAGAACTGAAAGGAAATTATATTGGGTCATTGGCGACACGGATCAAGTCATTAACCAATGGCATAAATGGTCGGATTTTTGGTTGCGATGAAATTGAAAATCAATTATTGTTTGATAGCAATACGATTGTTGATTTGAGCCGTGTCGGATCGATGGAAACCAAGGCCCTTGTTATGGGAATTTTGGTTATGCGCTTGCAGGAACACCGATTGGCACAGGGTGGCATGAACGCTGATCTCAAGCATGTGACGGTTCTGGAAGAAGCCCACCATTTATTGAAACGAACATCTACTGAGCAAAGTAGTGAAGGTTCAAATCTGCTCGGTAAATCAGTGGAAATGCTGGCGAACAGCATTGCTGAAATGCGAACCTACGGTGAAGGCTTTATTATCGCCGATCAATCACCTGGATTAATGGATATGTCAGTAATTCGTAATACCAATACGAAAATAATTTTACGATTACCAGACTTTTCAGATCGGGATTTAGTTGGAAAAGCGGCTTCGCTAAATGATGATCAGATCAAAGAACTAGCGAAACTGCCAACCGGGGTTGCCGCCGTTTATCAGAATGACTGGTTGGAACCGGTTTTATGTAAAGTCAATAAACATCAGACATTGAGTAATAAACAGTATATGTTTGAAGAACAACTACAACGTGATGGATCAAATGAAAAAAAACTAAGAACAGAAATTATCAAATTTTTAGTACACGGCCGTATTCCCGAGAAAATCGAACCGGATCTTGACTATATTGACCAGTATTTAATCAATTCAAACCTAGCGGCCAGCCACAAGCGATTAATAAAACAATTGACGGGCGAGTTTAAGAATACAGGTTCACTGGAGATTTGGACAACAGAAAAATTTAGGGATCTATCTCGTTGTGTCTCGGAAATTCTTGACAGTGATCTTCACGTTGGCAAGGGGGTTATGGAGTCAAACGATTATCAGGAATTGACTAAGACGATGATTGATCTGATCAATCACAGAATTGATGAGAATAATGAACAGGTGCTTTTAGAAACCTGTCACTGTATGTTGAGAAATATAATAAGAAATCATGAAACGGATTTCGGCGTTTATGCAAAATGGCGGGAACATGTGGAGAATGGAGGGATGCGTCTATGATGGAATTTGCTGGTGGAATCGGAAAAAGCATGGCTGAAAGCAAACTCAGTGAATTAGCAAAAGAGGTGCCTGCAACAAAACAGGATATTAAAGTGCTTGATAAACCACTGCAGTTCGGTGAAAGTAAGATAAGTGAAAAAAATTTTTTGAATGAAGATACTGAAAAAAATATTAACACTAACAATTTTCCCACCCGTAATCAAGAATTAGAGGGGAAGGAACATCCGGAAACAAACGTACCTTTCGAAAAAAAATCTGTTGAAAATAACAATGGGGAAATAATAGACGTTGTTGTGCCAAAATTCGACAGTGATTTCGATGCTCAACTACCATCAGAGCTTAATGAGGCATCTGATAAAGACCAATTTAATGAATGCAACAAACAATTAAAAGAAAAAATTGAAAAAAACCCTGAATTTGGTTCAAAATTTTCGAAAGAACAATTGGAACAAATCATGGATGGAGAAACACCGGATGGTTATACTTGGCATCATGATGCTGAAAAGGGGAAAATGCAGCTTGTAGATTCCACAGTACATGCAAAAACTGGTCATACAGGGGGCAAGTCCATTTGGGGCGGCGGAAGTGAAAAGCGATAAAGGAGAAAGAAATGAATGATTTAACATGGAAATATGTGAAGGAATTAGAGAATAAAAATGCCGTTGAGTTGTTTGAAGATGAGAATGATATCAAAATACCAACTGATATTGTGGAGTGCATAAAGATAAATAACGGAGGAAGGCCAAACAGAAAAGGGTTTGATACAGAGTGTTCTAAAGGACGTGTCGTAAAAAGTCTACTATCCTTCAATCCGGAAGACTTAGAAACAATTTACACTATTTTTGATGTTTTGAAAAAAGAGAAAAGTGAGCTAATTCCAATTTTTTCTGATCCATCTGGAAACTATATCTGTTATGATACGCTGAACAAAGAGATGGTATTGTGGCTTCATGAAACAAATACGACTGAAAAAATCTCAAATAGTTTTTCTGAATTTTTATCTTCACTATATGAGTAAGTGGGTATTTTATAAAGTGTGAATTATTAACCCCTTCAGTATTAAAACCGCTTCGGCGGTTTTTAAATTCCCCAAAATCCTCAAAAACATTTCAAATCTTCACCACCTACCCAATTTCTGTCCACCCACCTATCATATAATAATCTCAAGCCAGCAGCGGGCGGAAACGTATCCCTGCCAAACCTATACGGGTGCTGCATGTGCAACTGGTGGGGCTGGCTAAAAGAAATTATTTGGAGGTGCAACATGCAAACAATTTTCTACATCATTATTCTGATTATCAGTCTGGTTTCATCCTTTAAGATCTGCGGATTATTGAAGGTAATGATCTGGGGTGAAAATACCCTGGATCTGGGGATGAAGATTCTGTCGTTTTGGGCGATGATTTTCTTTTTCTGTCTGCTGTTCTGGGTCACTGTATTTGTCTATCTGGGCATTCCATTGCTGATCATTGGGGTGGTTGTGTTGGTAGCATCCCTAATTTTTGGCGGGAAAAGTGATGAAGCGGCGGTATCAGATGAGGACGAAGCGAAAGAATCAGAAGAATAAGTCAGCTGACGATGATAAAAAAATGCGAACAGCAAGGGAGGAAATGAAATGGAAATCGAATCTAAGGCAGATACCTTTGACTATGAAGCCGAATATGAAAAAATCAAGAATCAGGTGGTTACTTCTAATATTCTTTTGTGCGGCGCCACTGGGGTTGGCAAAAGCAGCCTGTTAAACTATATTTTCGGGTTGGAGCAGGAAAAGACGGCAACCGGTCGGCCGGTGACAACAGAAGGACTTTATCAGCATGCCTACGACTGTGGGATGGCCTTTACCATCAACATTTATGACACCTGGGGGCTTGAAGCCAATCAGTCTAAGCGCTGGAAAGATTTGATTGTGACGGAGGTAGAACGCCATGACTGTGAGCACATTGCTGAGTGGTTTCACACCATTATTTATGTTTTTTCGGCCAAGTCAGCCCAGATTGAAGGGTTCGAAAAAGCCATTATCCGGGAACTGATTGATCAGGGTAACCGGGTGATGACGGTGTTGACCCATTGCGATCTCCCCAATGTGGATGGTGCTATACATCAGATGGAAGCCATTCTTGAGGATCTGGGTATTGAGAAGCGCAATATTGTCCGAGCCTGTTCAGTCTCAAAAAAACTGCTGGGCGGGCTTGAGTCCGAGCCGTTTGGGTTGGAGGATGTCATCCATAATATTCGTAAAAACCTGTGGCAATCAATCTGTCTCAAGGTGCCGGGGAATGTCCTGATCCATGCTCAGCTGTTAATGGAAAGCTGGCGGAACGATGTGTATGACTATATCGAGGAAACGGCGACGATTTTTAATGCCTCATCACTGAGCACAGTGAACCGGATCAATGATTATGCCGGCCGCTCGGTTGAGATGGTTTATGGTGCCATCAGCCAATATGGCGAGGAAAAAATGGCTGAGGCCATTACCTATTATTGCCAGCTTGTCGACCAGCTGAATGCCCTGGCTGGAGAGCGTACTGGCAAGCCGGAATGGGACCGGCTTATGGATTTTGATTTTTCCCGGGATCGGGTCGATGTGGTCTGTGAATTACTGGCCAATCTGGTGGTGGGCCTGATTCCTTTTGCCGTCTTTTTCCTGTCCTCCAGCAACCAGGATAATCGGGTCCAAGAATTAAGGGATGGGATAGATGCCAGCTACAATCGGATTCTTGAAACCCTGAGCCAGGAGGCTCAAAAACTGGGAATTCAGCTGCTGCAGATGCAAGCAGCGTAAATGATCCCATCGTGCTATCGATAATCGTTGTCAATCTTCCTAAAATTAGCAATCAATGGCAAATAGCCGGGATTCGATTATTTTTCTTAAAGTCAGAATGACATCATCATAGGCTACCGGGTCATATAATAATTGCGATGTGATTTTTTCATAATCTCTCCGGTAAAAGTATTCCTCAATAATTTGATTTAGTATGCCATTTAGATCTTTGTCGGCTGAATGGCAACTGGAATTGTTGTGACGTTCAATCCGGACTTCAGCAATCAGTGGGACAAGGGATTCCAGATCATCCAGTCTGTCAATGATCATCGATATATCATAGAGATGCCTTGAATGTTCTGTAGGATTATTTTCAATGTAATAATCACAGACGGCGAAGACCTTATCAATAAAGGTACGTCCAATATCCTGAACGTAAACTGGGAAGGGTTCTAAATGATAGGTCTTGATAATTTCTGGAAATTGTTGTGCCTGAAGATAATTAGCGACCAAGGAATTGATTTTTAATTCCTGTACAGGAAAAGCCAGGGTGAGGAGTGTATTTTCAATGACACGGATCTCTAACAACAGTATGGTTTTCCTGATAGGTATACTGAACGAGAAAGCTCTGAAATTTGCGCTCGGACTTGAAATCAACAGCATTTAAATACTCAAATCCAAGATCTTCTATCGTCTGTCTAATTTTTCGGTTTGTTTCTTTGATTGTACTTTGTGTTACCTTTCCATTATTAATCGGATAATATGAAAGGTCAATATCTTCTGAAAATCGATTGATTGCTTTGTAACACTTAGATAAAGAGGTTCCGCCTTTAAAAATAAAATTTGGTAAATTTGTTTTCAGCGTTCTTAAAAAAAGCGTAACAAAATAATCCTTAACAATAATATCTGGTACAATCTTAAAATATACACTGGTTCTTACAATACTCTCTCTGAAATTGACATCATCCTTATGCAAAATCATAAATCATCCCACTTTCAACCAATTTTTGATAAATTCGTTTTGGATAAGCGATGAGGACCTGATCGAGCAGGGACCGAGAAAAATTTTGGCTTTTGAGGTAGGTACGCAAATTATTAATCTGTTCGACGTTGTTAAAATCAATGCTCGAAAGGGCTTCGAGAAATTCAATGAGGGTTACATTTTCATTAGTGATGGGAGTTCGGGAACGTCTTAGAATCACCGGTTGACCGCCGATTTGAACCTGTCGCTTGCGGTTAGTTTCATTGTTTGTGGAAATTTCAATGACGTTGGGAACTTGAGTGGTCAGCCCCCATTTATTCAGCAAAGCCAGACCTGTCAAAACGCCATACTGATTTTTGTCATCGCTGAGGTATTTTCGACGGATCACATCAGCAGGATTGAGTGACGATTTACCAAAGATGGTTTTTTCAGGGATATAGTAAATACCCTTTTGAAACCGTCTGAGCTCTCCAGTCTTAGTCATCCTAGAGAAGGATTTTCTCAGCACATCGCTGGAAATTTTGTTTTTATTTTCCAGATCCGATAAAAAAATGGGCGTGTTGGGTTTAAATTTGGATTTAATTTGAGTAAGTGTTAGCATTGGAATCACCTCACCTATATTATAGAGGGTTTAAGTAAGATAGGCAAGTAATTATACTATTTATGTATAAAAATGTGACACCTCCTTAAGAAATAGACTTTGCTTTTTTAAAAACTTGACACCAGCAGCTACTATTTCTGTGCGGGAGGTGATCTTTCCTCTAACAAAAAATCTTTAATTATGAACAGGACCGGGACAAAATCAACGTTGTCCCAGTCCTGTTCTTATATGTATTAAATCAAATGATGAGCCTTGTTCTAAAACCCAACCATACTACTCAGCCTTCCACTCTTCTCTGTTTAATCAGTACCAGCGTCACGCCCAGCACCGCCACCCCAAAGGCCAGCACCAGCACCATACTGGTAAAAATCGACTGGAGATTGTTAGCATTGAAACTGACCGCTGCGGCGATTTCGTTATTGGCTTTGATATACCAGTAGGTGGGAGTAAAACTGGCAATGGTCAGGACATTGGCGCCTAGTAGTTCTTGAGGGACAAAGACGCCGCTGATAAAGCTGGTGCCAAGGGCAAAGACATTGGCGACGGCTGACATCGCGCCCCGGCTTTTGACCAGATTTGCGATTAAATAGCTGATACTTAAAGCGGCCAGGGTGAAGACAAAGGAGTTTAAGAGTAGCAGCAGGCCGTTGGCAGTAAACATGAAGCTGCCATACATGACAAAGCTGGCTGAGATCAGAACAAGCCAGGTTAAGATGGCAAAGCTGAGGTTGCCCAGAATCATCTGGAAATTCATATTGGCTGATCTTATCGGTGAACAGAGATTGCGCCGTTTGAGATCGGTATTATTAAAAACCAGCATTACTGAGCAGACGCCCAGAATCAGAATAGCAAACATTGAATAGGACAAATAATTAAAATAGTATCCGGATTTTTCAGCATTGGCGGAGTGGCTGCCGTTGCTGATCATCGTCACTTGGCTTTGTTCGGCCAGATCCTTGTCCAGGTATTGGGTCAGCTCAGCCTGGCTGAGGCCGGGCATGTAGGTGATGTAGGTTTGGGCGGTGTTCAAGTATTTATTGATCAACAGATCCATGTAGACATTGCTGGTGGAGTCCGGTACGATTGTTTTTTCCAACTGGACCTCCCGACCACTGAGCATTGCTTCGGTAAATCCATCAGGAACCCGAAGGATGTATTCCACCTGCCTAAAAAAAAGCGCATCCTGGAGTTTTTGGGGTTCATCGGGAAGATCCACCAGATTGGCATTTTCACTCAAATAAGTTTTGAGTCCGGCCACCAGCAAAGAATCATTATCATCATTGATAAAGGCGATATTGACCTTAACCTTGGAAAAATCGGTGTCCTGAGGCGGGTTATAGGTGTTGGTCAACAACAATGCCAGGACCATAAAAACCACCAGATAGATCAGGAGCAGGCCGCGGTTTTTCTTGATTACTTTGAAAAAAGCTTTATAAACTTGCATATTTCTGTCTCCTTAAAACTAAATACGTAATGGTGCTAAAGAGCAGTGTAAAAGCGCCCAACAGCAGGAGGTTCGTAAAAAACTGGGTATGGGTATTGTAGTAATACAGGGCATAAAAGCTGTCAGTGATCAGGCTGGCCGGGTTGAGGTAACTAAGAATCGGCACCTTGGTCATTACCAGATACTTGATATCACTGGACATCATTCCGGCCAGAAAGGACATGGTCATGGTGGACCCAATCAGAATACCGACAATGACACCCTCCCCTTTTTTAATGATAGCCGCAATACAGGCACCAAAGCTTACCCCGGTGAGGCTTCCCACCACACAGGTCAGGGCGATATAGAAAAGCTGATTGCCAAAACTGATGCCCAGTACCCCAGTCAGAAAGGCCAGCAGAAGCAGAAGTTCCAGCAATAAAACGGAGGTGGCGGCCAGCATTGAAGAAAGAAAGACGGTCAGTTTATTGGTGGGGGCCAGATTGACCCGGGCACCCACGGCCGAAAGATCAGCCTGAATCGCGACCACTTCCTTTACGCCCAGGAACCCGCCATATAAACAGGTCATCGCAATTAGCGTATAGAAATAATTGACCACCGGGTCCGGATTGGATTGGCTGGCAGAAACAGCACGCAGGTATTCGGTGCGACTGGAAACGCCAGTCAGAATGCCGTTATTCAGGGCGGCGGGGTTCTCGGTGATAATGGTGGTGATGGTGGCCGATGATTGTAAGAAATCATTCAGGAATTCTCGAATAATTGTTTGGTTAAGTCCAGATCGGTTCACCACCAGGCCCAGTTCTGGATCGAAAACGACATAGCCGTCGATCTGATTATCATTGAGCAGGGTATCGGCTTCGTCTCGGGTCGTATACTGAACGACGAACAATTCATCATTTCCGTTTATAGCCTCGGTAAAAGCCGGGTTCTGATCAAGTTCCTGGCTCTGGACCACGGCAACATTGACCTTAATAAATTCCTCGGCATTAGAAAGGTTGGAAAAGGCCAGGTTGAACAAGGTGGCTAATAGAACCGGAAAAAGAAAAGTCCAGAACATCAATTGCCGGTCGTTAAAGATGCATTTGAGGCGATAGCGATAATTAAATAAAAACATGACGTCCTCCTAATCTCTTAATTCTTTGCCGGTTATTTCCAGAAAAACATCGTTAAGGGTTGGTGGCTCGGAATAAATTTTACCGATGGTGATATTTTGATTTTTCAGGTGATCAAGAATTACAATCAGATTATTTTTTCCCCGACTTGATTTTACTACCAGCTGATAGTCGGTCAGTTCGGCTGAGATAATGTGTGGCAAGGCTTTGATTTCTAAGAGATTCAGGTTTTCAGGATTAAGCAGTTCAAGATTGATGTGCTCGCCGGATTTGATCATTTTCTTCAGCTCTTCATTGGTCCCCATGGCGATGATCTTGCCTTTATCCATAATGGCGATGCGGCTGGCGATTTGTTCCACCTCTTCCATATAATGAGAGGTGTAGATGATGGTGGCTCCCTGCTGATTTAACTTCTGGATACCTTCTAAAATATTGTTGCGGCTCTGAGGATCCACGGCCACGGTCGGTTCATCCAGAATAATCAGCTTAGGCTTATGGGCAATCCCACAGGCAATGTTTAGACGTCTTAGCAGCCCACCGCTGAGTTTTTTGGGGAAGAATTTGATAAAATCATTGAGCCCCACAAAATCAATGGCTTCGGCCACCAGCTTTTTACGGGTTTGTTTATCAGAAATGTAAAGACCGCAGAAGTAATCGATATTTTCATATACCGTTAACTCTTCAAAAACAGCCACGTTCTGCATCACCACCCCAATATCCCGTTTGAGATCATAGGCATCCGGGGACATCGGCGCATCGAAGATTTCAATGGTGCCCTTGTCGTATTTAAGCAGCGATAAGATGCAGTTGATGGCAGTCGTTTTCCCCGAACCGTTGGGGCCCAGCAGACCCAGGATTTCCCCTTCCTGGACCTCCAGATTGAAGTGATCCAGAGCGATGAGATCCCCGTAACGTTTGACCAAATTTTTTACATTGATAACCATAATTTGTTCTCCTTTATCGGTGGCCTGCTCCAATACTTGGAACAGACATCTGTTTTGTTTATCGATTGTGTTTATTTTACCCCATCGGCGACCACGTTGATAGTGATAAGCCTCCTGAATGGGTATGACAAATGTCACTATTTATGTTAAAGTAGTGATAAAATCGCAGGTTGATGGTAAAAAAACTCGAGACGATTCTGATAAGGGTTGGTAATGATGAATAAGCTGATTGATAAAATGATTATTTTTGTGTTCTGTCTGGCCTTGTATCTGACCACGGTGGAAAATGTGCTGCTGATTGCCCCGATTCTGGTGGCGGTAATTTTTGGTGCCGCCTTAAGTTTTTTTGAGGAAGGACCGTTAACAGTGGCTTTGTTTGTCGGCTATTTGGTGATCTGCTTTATTGAACCAGTTTATCTCCTGTTTGTGCCGCTGATTGGTTACGATATCCTTATTTCCCGCTACAAATGGCTATGGACTCTAGCATTGCTACCGGGTGCGACGGGTTTCACAGAGCTTAGTGGAATCACAGTGGTGTTAATTCCGATTTTTATGCTGGTGGCCTATTTTCTCAAAAAACGAACCCTCTCGCTGGAAACATTAAGAAAAAACTACAACGCCCTGCGGGACGCCACTCGGGAAACCGCTCTGCAGCTCGAAAAAAAGAATAAAATACTGATGGAACAACAGGACTATGAACTAAATTTAGCGACCTTAACCGAACGAAACCGGATTGCCCGGGATATTCATGATAATGTCGGACATATGTTGTCCCGGAGTATTCTTCAAACCGGGGCGCTGCTGGCGATCAGTAGCGAAGCCCAAACCCGGGAGGGCTTGGTTCAAATTAAAGAAACCCTTTCGGAAGCCATGGACAGTATCCGTGACAGCATCCATGATCTTCACGATGAGTCCCTGGATTTGCAGGTGGAGTTGCAGACGCTGATTAAAAATTTTGATTTCTGCCCCATAAAACTCGATTACGATGTGGAATCCCATCTGGAGAAAGAGCTGAAATACTGCTTTATTACAGTCGTCAAGGAAGCCCTTTCGAATATTATCAGGCATTCCAATGCCACCGAAGTCGCAGTGCTTGTCAGAGAACATCCGGCTCTTTTTCAGCTGGTTATTAAAGATAATGGAACAAGGCAGGAAAATACTGACGGTGCCGGCATGGGGCTTAGGAGTATTAAAGACCGGGTGGCAATACTCAGTGGCAACGTGAATATCACCGACGATTCGGGGTTTAGAATCTTTATCTCTATCCCCAAAAAGAAATAATCGGTCCTTGATGTATTGATATCATCACGTGAGCTTTGTAACCCGTTTCACAGTTGCTTAAATAATAGAACAAGTAATAAAGCAAATAATAAAAATAGGGGAGAATTATGAAAGTTGTTGTTGTAGATGATGATAAACTGGTGTGTGCCTCGCTAAAGACCATTATTGAGTCAGAGGGGGAGGTGGAAGTGCTGGGACTGGGATACAATGGCCAGGATGCCATTGCCTTATATAAGCAATTAAAACCGGATGTTTTGCTAATGGATATTCGGATGGATTTAATGACCGGATTGGAGGCCGCGGAGATCATCTTAAAGGAAGATCAGGCTGCGAAGATCTTATTTTTAACGACCTTTCTGGATGACGAATATATTATTAAGGCGCTTCAGCTTGGTGCCAAAGGCTATCTGATTAAGCAAAATTTCGAGAGTATTGTACCTTCGCTGCGGGCGGTAGAGGCCGGCCAAAATGTGTTTGGACAGGATATTGTGACGAAGATACCGGGGCTGATGACAATTGATCATCGGGAGCAGCCAAGCTATGATTTAAGCGATAAGGAGCAGGAGCTGATCGAAGGAGTGGCTCAGGGAATGAGTAACCGGGAGATTTCGGAAAGCCTGTATTTAAGTGAAGGAACGGTCAGAAATCGTCTCAGTATCATCCTGGAAAAGCTGAATCTCCGGGACCGAACCCAGTTGGCCATTTTTTATTATAAGAATTTGAAATAGAACCTAATAAAATCAGTTAGGGCATCATGGATAATGTGCCGTAACTGATTTTTTACGTTGATTTTATTTTGTTCTGCTTCTATTTTTATTTTGTTAAAGAAGCTTAACCGAGATACCTGCCAAAAGCGTTTTTAAGAATCGTTTCAAGTTGCAGAGGAAGAATACCAAAGACAATTACGACCCCTTCGACATGACATTTGGTAGCCCTTGAATAATGCTTATCGGATTCATCTTCGGTAATGGAGATCATACAACTGCTGGCTTCCGAACGGAGAAAGGCTTTAATATGACCAATGATCCCCTCCAGAGCCACCACTTCACGGGCTACCTGTTTGAGTAAAGCGTCGAGAATGGTTTCCGCTTCGTCAAAGGATACGTCAAGACCAAATCGGAACGAGCCCACAAGACTGGTGTCGTGGGTTTTGATGGTGACAAACGACTGTTGCTCGGCAGGATTGACACGGGGGTGTTCATTATGATGGTATTCACTGTGATGGTGCTCATCGTGATGATGGTGTTCATTATGACATCCGCATTCACAGTTTTCGTCATGGTTGTGGGTTTGTTCGTTGTTCATCAATTTATCCTTTCTGCTTCCATGTTCAGCATGGCTTCAAAAACAAGAGGTGATATTGTCTGGGCGGCACTGATTTTGAAGAATTTCGCCAGGCCGTTAAACGCTTTAATCGAGTCTTCCACGTCTAATAGGGTCTGTTGATCGACCTGATCAATCTTGTTGATCAGAATGATATCCGCCGCAGCCAGTTGACCCTCCAGCAGCATTTCCATGGGTCGAAGTAGCCGTTTCCAGCGCTTGGCGTCAGTGACGCAGGTGATGCTGCAATCAAGATCCGGCAGGGATTGATTAATGGTCTTTACAATATTGTGGGGATAGGCCACCCCCGAGGCTTCCATAATAATCAGTTCGGGGCTTATATCCTGGATGATACGATGTAAGCTGAGCGCCAATTCGCCAGACATGGTACAGCAGACACATCCTGAGAACAGGTTGGCCACCTCATAGCCGCTATTTTGCAGCAATTTATCATCCACACTGACGTCCCCAATTTCATTTTCCAGGATGACGACCTTGGTTGAATCGTTAGAGCACTTGCTGATAAAGTGTTTGGCAAGTTGGAGGACCACACTGGTTTTTCCGGAACCCAGAAATCCGCCTAAGATAATGATTTTCATATTAGTTATAAACCGTCTTGCTTAGTTTTCTGGCTTCATCGGCAATCCAGCCATTGACTTCCTGAACCTTTGGATCAAAATAATCCAGGGAGGTAATCATGCCGTTAAAAATAAAACCGCCGTTGGGTGCAAGTCGGTTATAAGTATCGCGAACCGTTTCCCGGACTTCTTCTTCATCAACCACAGGCCAGGTGCTGGGCATTCTGAATTCAAAACCGCCGTTGATGGCAAGTTTTGGACCGTATTGCTGTTTCATGCCAAGCAGGTCATTCTCAATCTGGGCGGGATCCCAAACGTTTACACCAATATCGATCATGGATGGCATCAGATCTTCACAACGGCCGCAGTTATGGTAAAAAATCGGAACGTTATCGTCCCTGACCAGATCCAGGCATTTTTTATAACGGGGCACAAAGATTTCTTCAAATAGTTTGGGAGAAATGAAGGGATTAAGTTTTGAAGCCGTATCATCCAGCAGGTAATAACCTTCCGGCTTATAATAATGCAGCAGGTTTTTGGTGATATAAAGGGAGTGTTCCAGCATGTAGTCCAGCAGTGCTTCAACCTCTTCCTGTTCTTCATAAATAGCACAAAGTCCTTCAGTGAAGCCCATAAAGCCAATAAACTGTTGGAATAAATCGGCATAGCCGCTGAGGACAAAGGCTGTCTGGTCGGGGTCTTTTACGTACTTCTGGCGGTCTGCCTTAGCGGCGGCTTCCCAGTCAAATCCGCTGTAGTCAGGTGCTTTGATCACATCGCGCCATTTTGTTATATCGGTCAAGATAAAATCGTTGGGTTTGGGTAGGGCAGCAAAGTTTATTTCTTCACCAGTGACAAAGGTCACACCCCAGGGATCAACGCCCCCACCAGGTCCTCTAAAGCTACCGAGAATACAGGGGTCTGCCATGGTGAGCAGGGGCGCGTCAGGGCCAAAAAATGATGATACCGGCACGTATTCCGGCATCTCGCCTCGGGCGACCCGCAAAAAGTTTTCTTTCTGAGTTAAATGAGCTGTCATACTTGTTCTCCTTTAATTGTTAAATTATAACCAAGTTTAATATTCAATATTAGTTTTGTCAATACTTTTGTAATAATAATTATATTTACTATAATATCGTTTTCAGTCCAAGGAAGCCCACCAATATGAGCAGAGTCATTTCCAGACCACCCTCAATAATACAAATGGTTCTATATTTTACAGTGCTTTTAACGGCTTAGAGGAGTCTATCTTAAATATGTACAAAAATAGAGCAAAGTAAAATACGGATTTTATGACCGGTGAGTCGTCCTTCGGGACGAATGCAATTAAAAAACAGACCTAAATAATGTGACAAGCGGTTGTAACTGGCGCAAACATGGCATATAATTTAAAAAAAGAATATGAAAAAGAGGTAGTAATGAGAAGTTCGTCGGAGCATTTTCAAAGTATGTTCAGGTTTTTAGTCAATGTGGTTTTAATCGTTTTGCAATTGACCATCATCGGATTGATCATTCTGGAGTTTTCGGAAGATGCGGTGTATGGCTATTGGTTATTTGAGGGGTTGGCTATTTTTGTGGTGCTGAATATCGTGTATCGTAAAAAAACAGCGGCTTATAAAATTTCCTGGATTATTTTTGTGCTGGTTGTCCCGGTGGTGGGAATTGTGCTTTATTTTATCTGGGGACGGCAGCGGGTGCCCGGGAAATCAAAAAAACGATGGGATGAAATCAACTTGCGCACCTTTTTAAAACTAAAACAGAACCAGGCGGTTTTAGAATCCATTGACGATAAGGGGCTTAAAAAACAAGTGGAGCTGGTCCATCGGCTTAATGATCTGCCGGTTTGGAAAAACACCAAAACCGAGTATCTGAAACTGGGAGAGGAGATGCACCGGGCCAACCTGGCAGCCATCAAAACCGCCGAGAAATTCATTTTTCTTGAGTATTTTATTGTCACTGGTGGGAAAATGTATGACGAGCTGATGGCAGTCCTCTATGAAAAAGCGGATGCCGGGGTAGAAATCCGGATGATGGTTGATGAAATGGGCAGTCTGTCGACCCTGCCCAAAGATTTTTATAATAACTGTGCCGCACATCACATTAAAAGTATTCCTTATAATCCCCTATCCCCGTCGCTGTTTAAATTTATCAGCTTCCGGGATCATCGCAAAATTACGGTTGTGGACGGCAGGGTAGCGATTACCGGCGGGATCAACATTGGGGATGAATACATTAACGAAAAGGTGCGGTTTGGCCATTGGAAAGACATGGCTCTGCGTCTGGAAGGGGACGCGGTTTTTAGTCTCACCACCATGTTTATTAACATGTGGGATTATGCCACCGGGGCGGTCACCGAACTGGACGCCTATAAGGGGACTGCCGCACTGGTAACAGGGGATGAATTGGTGATGCCATTTTGCGATGGGCCGATGAATCCCAGAAATCCGGCGGTCAATACCTATATGACCGTTTTTTCCAACGCCAAAGATTATCTTTATCTGACAACGCCCTATCTGATTCTGGATACCGATCTCACAAATTGCATTTTGCTGGCAGCCCGAAGCGGGGTCGATGTGCGGATTATCACCCCGGGCATTCCCGACAAGAAGTTGGTTTATGCCACTACCCGAGCTTTTTATGGGGATCTGCTGGCAGAGGGGGTCCGGATTTATGAATATGCACCGGGCTTTGTTCATGGTAAGGTTTTGGTAACCGATGATCAGGTTGCCATTGTCGGTTCCATCAACATGGACTATCGTAGTCTGACCTGGAATTACGAGTGCGGTACCTGGGTTTCCGGCTCAAAAACGGTGCTGGATATCAAAGCCGATCTGCTGGATTGCATCAAGGTAAGTCGGGAAGTGTGCTATTATGATTGGGAAAAAACCTCGTTTATGAAAAAGGTGGGACAGTCGGTGCTAAGAATTATGGCACCCTTGATGTAGATGAAAAGTGAGAGGAAACATTAATGAAAATATGTGCAATTCAAATGAAGGTGGCATTAAAACAAGTCGAACAGAATTATAAAAGCGCTGAGGTCTGGCTTCGAAAAGCGGCTGCGGCCGGGGCTGATGTGGCGGTGCTACCGGAGATGTGGAGCGGCGGATTTATCACCACCGATCTGGAACCGCGGCTGGCCGATGTCGATGGAAGGCGGGCCAAAGCTTTTCTGGAAAGACTGGCCGGGGAGCTTAGGCTAAATATTGTCGGTGGTTCGGTGGCAACAAAAAAAGGTGAAGATTACTTTAATACCTGTTACGTGGCCGACCGGCAGGGACACATTATTGCTGACTATGACAAAGCCCATCTGTTTAGTTTTGCCGACGAAAATAAGCGGTTTTCCGCTGGAGATCAATTGGTTACCTTTGCCCTTGATGGGGTTCCCTGTGGTATTATTATTTGCTACGAAATCCGCTTTCCCGAGTGGTCCCGAAAGCAGGCTTTGGCTGGAACTAAAATTCTTTTTGTCCCGGCCGAATGGCCATTACCTCGGGTAGGTCATTGGCGGGTTTTAAACCAGGCCAGAGCGATCGAGAATCAGATCTTTGTGGTGGCGGTTAACGGCTGCGGCGAAGCTGTTAAGGATATCCGAAACGCCGGGAACTCGATGATTATTGACCCGTTGGGAGAGCCGCTGGCCGATGCCGGAGCAGATCCCGAAGAAAAGATGATTATGGCGGACGTGGAGCTGGCACAACTGGAGCAAGCCAGAAAAAATATGACGGTGTTTCAGGATCGAAGAGTCGAACTATACTAGATATTGAGGTGAAAAATACCTTTTTCAGGCCAGTGGGGATACCATAAAATGAAATTTTATGGTATCCTCTTACTATATTTAGGCAATATTTAGGAAAAAAGCAAAGGGTCTTGGAAAAGAGGTTGTATGGCACCGGTAAATACGAGAATTAGTTGTTTAATGGATATGTTGGGAATCAGTGGAAAAGAGTTGGCCTTGGCCATTGGAACAGACACCACGGCGGTGAGCAAATGGCGAAGCGGCCAGCGAAAATTAAAGGTTCGATCAAAATATAGTAAACGGATGGCGGCTTATTTTCTTAGTGATGCGTATGCACTTCAAAAACAGAGAATTGTGGCCCTGCTTACCAACGATCAATTAGAAACAGAGGACAAAACAGATCAGGAATTAATTGAAATGCTCAGTATCTGGATGACGGATGATGCCGGGGAAATAATCGTAAAA
>Ga0163223_100236_pt1 | contig 19111 bp, 15 predicted proteins | sample MSEWel2016_02_17_2_FD_113147 | JGI IMG/M metagenome (GOLD analysis project Ga0163223, IMG submission 113147) | Subsurface microbial communities from deep shales in West Virginia, USA - MSEEL Well Study Marcellus 5H_2016_02_17 ...
CCATGTGTCTGGCGATGAACCCGGACAAGCTGGGCAGCGGCGAGCATTGCGCGTCCACTTCCAACCGCAACTTCGAGGGGCGCCAGGGCGCTGGTGGCCGCACTCATCTGGTCAGCCCGGCCATGGCCGCGGCAGCCGCTGTGGCCGGCCGTTTCATCGATGTGCGCGAACTGCTCCAGGCCTGAGGAGGCGAAACATGAAAGCATTCACCCAACACACCGGCCTGGTCTGTCCGCTCGATCGTGCCAATGTCGATACCGATCAGATCATTCCCAAGCAGTTCCTGAAGTCGATTAAGCGCACCGGTTTCGGTCCGAACCTGTTCGATGAGTGGCGCTATCTGGATGTTGGTCAGCCGAACCAGGATTCTTCGCAGCGTCCAGTCAATCAGGATTTCGTGCTGAACTTCCCGCGCTATCGGGGCGCCAGTGTGCTGCTGGCGCGTGAGAACTTCGGCTGCGGTTCATCCCGTGAGCACGCACCATGGGCGCTGGAGGAGTACGGGTTTCGTACCATCATCGCGCCGAGTTATGCCGACATCTTCTATAACAACAGTTTTAAGAACGGCCTGTTACCGGTCGTGCTTAAAGACGAAGAGGTAGACGAGCTGTTCGAGCAGGCAGAGGCCACCGAGGGATATCAATTGACCGTCGACTTGGCCGCGCAAACCGTGACGCGCCCGGATGGCAAGCAGTACGGCTTCGAGGTCGACGCGTTCCGCAAGCACTGCCTGCTCAACGGCCTGGACGATATCGGCCTGACCTTGCAGGACGCCGAGGCCATCAAGGCCTTCGAAGCTCGTCATCAGCAGAGCCAGCCGTGGCTGTTCGGCGCGATCAAGTAGGTGAAAATTACGAGGTAGGGTGGGCTTCAGCCCACCAACACGGCTCGGAGCTACTGGTGGGCTGAAGCCCACCCTATGGAGCACCCCGGCCCCGAAGTGACTCCTTATAAGGAATAGGAAATGTCCAAACAGATTCTGGTTCTCCCTGGCGATGGCATCGGCCCGGAAATCATGGCCGAAGCGGTCAAGGTGCTGCAGCTGGCCAATGACAAGTTCCAGCTGAACTTCGAACTGAGCTATGACGAGCTGGGCGGCGCGGCCATCGACAAATACGGCGTGCCGCTGGCTGACGAAACCCTCGAGCGTGCCCGTGCCGCCGATGCCATTCTGCTGGGCGCCGTCGGTGGTCCCAAGTGGGATGCCATCGATCCGGCCATCCGTCCTGAGCGCGGCCTGTTGAAGATCCGCTCGCAACTGGGGCTGTTCGGCAACCTGCGTCCGGCGCTGCTGTATCCGCAGCTGGCCGAAGCGTCGAGTTTGAAGCCGGAGATCGTTGCCGGCCTGGATATCCTCATCGTGCGTGAGTTGACCGGCGGTATCTATTTTGGCCAGCCGCGTGAAAGCAAAGTGTTGGAGAACGGCGAGCGTATGGCCTACGACACCCTGCCTTACAGCGAGAGCGAAATCCGCCGTATCGCCAAGGTCGGTTTCGACATGGCCATGGTGCGCAACAAGAAGCTCTGCTCGGTGGACAAGGCCAACGTGCTGGCCTCCAGCCAGTTGTGGCGTGCGGTAGTGGAAGAGGTCGGCAAAGATTATCCGGACGTCGAGCTCAGCCATATGTATGTCGATAATGCCGCCATGCAGCTGGTCCGCGCGCCCAAGCAGTTCGACGTGATCGTTACCGATAACATGTTCGGCGACATCCTGTCCGACGAGGCTTCCATGCTCACCGGTTCCATCGGCATGCTGCCGTCGGCGTCGCTGGATGCTAACAACAAGGGCATGTACGAGCCTTGCCATGGCTCGGCGCCAGATATCGCTGGCAAGGGCATCGCCAACCCGCTGGCGACCATCCTTTCGGTATCGATGATGCTGCGCTACAGCTTTAATCAGGTGGCGGCGGCCGATGCCATTGAGCGAGCGGTCAGCGACGTGCTCGACCAAGGCCTGCGCACCGGCGACATCTGGTCCGATGGCTGTAACAAGGTCGGCACTCAGGCAATGGGCGATGCGGTAGTCGCGGCGCTCGCGAAGTTGTAATCTCTTGGCCCGCTCTCAAAGCGGGTGGGTCACTTTATATAGGTGTAGTTGCGATGAAACGTGTAGGTCTGATCGGTTGGCGCGGCATGGTCGGTTCCGTGCTCATGCAGCGGATGCTGGAAGAGCGGGACTTCGACCTGATCGAGCCGGTGTTCTTTACCACTTCCAACGTAGGCGGTCAGGGGCCTTCGATCGGCAAGGACATCGCGCCGCTCAAGGATGCCTACAGCGTCGATGAGCTGAAAAGCCTCGACGTGATCCTGACCTGTCAGGGTGGCGACTACACCAACGAAGTATTCCCCAAGCTGCGCGAAGCCGGCTGGAATGGGTACTGGATCGACGCTGCCTCCGCCCTGCGCATGCAGGACGATGCGGTCATTGTGCTGGACCCGGTCAACCGCAAGGTGATCGACCAGCAGCTCGATGCCGGCACTCGCAACTATATTGGTGGCAACTGCACCGTCAGCCTGATGCTGATGGGGCTCGGCGGCCTGTTCGAGAACGGTCTGGTCGAGTGGATGAGCGCTATGACCTACCAGGCGGCGTCCGGCGCCGGTGCGCAGAACATGCGCGAGCTGATCAAGCAGATGGGCACCATCAACGCTGCGGTTGCCGATGAACTGGCCGACCCGGCCAGCGCGATTCTGGAGATCGATCGCAAGGTCGCAGAGTGCCAGCGTTCCGAATCTTTCCCGGTAGATAACTTCGGCGTGCCGCTGGCAGGTAGCCTGATTCCCTATATCGATAAGGAGCTGCCCAACGGGCAGAGCCGCGAGGAGTGGAAGGCGCAGGCCGAAACCAACAAGATCCTGGGGCGTTTCAAGAATCCGATTCCGGTCGACGGCATCTGCGTGCGCATCGGCGCCATGCGCTGTCATAGCCAGGCGCTGACTATCAAGCTGAACAAGGATGTGCCGATCTCGGATATCGAGGGCATGATCAGTCAGCACAACCCCTGGGTGAAGCTGGTTCCGAATCATCGGGACACCAGCATGCAGGAGCTCAGTCCGACCTCGGTGACCGGCACGCTGAACGTACCTGTCGGTCGTTTGCGCAAGCTGAACATGGGTTCCCATTACCTGGGCGCCTTCACCGTGGGCGACCAGCTGCTCTGGGGCGCCGCGGAACCCTTGCGGCGGATGTTGCGCATCCTTCTGGAACGCTAAACCGCAAGGAAGGAAACACCGAAGCGCCTCGGCACAGCCGCGGCGCTTTTTTTATCTGGTCGAAGCTGCCTAGCTGAGCGCTCCGCAGCGAGGGCTCTGCATGGCGCGTTCGTCGGATCTAGGCTTAACCTCGCTGCGGGACGATCTGCTTCGGCTACAGTGACGCCCTTCGGAACGGCTCACCATGTGTCGGTATCGACGCGGTTAAGGGCTGTTTTTCGTTTCCATATTTAGGTGGCGGGCCGATAGATATTGCTTCAATAACTACACCGCCAGGGTTTCGCATTGTTTCGTTGAGCGTCTTGTTCGGAATTGAAGTACAAGGGCTACCGGTTCGCGAGCAGGCTGCAGCTTCGTTGAAGCAGGCGAACGCGAATTGTGGATTGTGTCTGATAACGTGGCAAAAGGCGTGGCGGGCAATGCAGTGCGGTCTGGTGAGTTATTGATAAAACACTATCTGTAAAAGATACTTACCGGCAATTCGAATAACTATTCTAGCTAGCTGCGCTGTTTAGGCTTATCGCTGACGGGGGGCCGCCATCTGGCAGGCACGGGCAGCGTCTATAAGACCCTTCTCGAAGATCCGAGAAAAGTTAAAAAACAAGGGATTACATAATGGTTCGGGTTCGCAATCTGGTGCTGGCAATCGCGGCTGCTACCGCGCTGACTTCCGAAATGGCGTACGCGCTGGGGCTGGGAGAGGTCACGCTGAAGTCGGCACTGAATCAACCGCTGGTGGCTGAAATCGAATTGCTGGATGCGAAAACTCTGGCGCCGGGTGAAGTGGTCCCGGTTCTGGCATCTGCGGAAGATTTCAATCGGGCGGGTGTTGACCGGCAGTATTTCCTGACGGACCTGACCTTTACCCCTGTTTTGCGCCCTGATGGCAAGAGCGTTATCCGGGTCTCATCGACCAAGCCGGTTCGCGAACCCTACCTGAACTTCCTCATCGAGGTGCTCTGGCCCAACGGTCGGCTACTGCGCGAATACACGCTCCTGCTGGACCCGCCGCTTTATTCGCCGGAAATCGCTGCTTCCGTTGCCCCTCAGTTGCCTATTGCAGCGCCAATCGTTCGGTCCGAGACGGCGCCGCGAGTCGCAACGCGGCCTGCTTCAGCGCCTACCGGCACTTCCGCGCTGCAAGGTGAGCAATATAAAGTCACGCCTAATGACACGCTGTGGGAAATTGCCGAGCGCGCCCGCCAAGGTGGCACCGTTCATCAGACCATGCTGGCCATTCAAGACCTGAACCCTGACGCCTTCATCGCTGGCAACATCAACCGAATGAAGAACGGTCAGGTGCTTCGCCTGCCGAATGCCGAGCAAATCGGTAGCCGGTCACAAGCTGAGGCGATTCAGCAAGTCGCGCAACAGAACGCAAGTTGGCGTCAGGCTGCCGCCTCCGGCGCAGCAGGCACGCGCCAGCTGGATGCGACCCAGCGTGATTCGGTGGGAGCAGCACCATCGCGTAGTGAGCAGGGCGATAATCTCCGCTTGGTCGCACCGGAAGCCGACGAAGCCACAGCGGGTAGTGATACTGGAAGCGGAGCCGACGCTCAGGCGTTGCGTGACAAGCTCGCGGTTACCGAGGAAAGTCTTGATTCCAGTCGTCGCGAAAATCTGGACCTCAAGGACCGTCTCAACGATCTTCAGGGTCAACTCGACAAGCTGCAGCGCCTGATGCAGCTCAAGGACGACCAGTTGGCCAAGCTACAAGCTCAACTGGCAACGGGGGCCGAGCCGGGAGTCGATGCGACATCCGCACTGCCTTCGGATAGTGAAATTGATTCAAGCGCTAACGTTGCTCCGGAAACGCCCGAAGCAGTAACCGAAACCACTGCCGAGCCCGAAGTTTCTGGTGCTGAGGTCATAGCTCCAGCAGCGACCCAAGGAGAGGCAGCGGTAGATACGGAGCCGGCTGCACAGGCGCCAGTCACACCGGCTCCCGCAGCATCGGCTCCAGCGATACAAGAGCCTGAAGCCGATAGCTACGTCGACGAGCTGTTGGCCAATCCCATTCTCCTCGGCGCCTTGGGCGGCGGAGCCCTTTTGCTATTGCTGGTCGGGCTGATGGCGTTGTCCCGCCGCAACGCTTTGAAGGAAGCTGAACTGCAGGAAAGCCTGCTTGCCGATAGTTCACCTGACACGTTCTACATGGCGCAGCAGGATCTCGATTCGTCCGCTGTGGAGTCGACCGATAAAGACAGCGGTGAGCATTCGGCTGACTCGCTCGCTGCCGCTACCAACGACCCCTTGGCCGAGGCCGATATTTACATCGCTTACGGTCGTTTCAATCAGGCTGGCGACCTGCTGCAGAATGCATTGAACGATGAGCCGCAGCGCAGTGACCTGCGATTGAAGCTGATGGAAGTCTATGCCGAACTTGGTGATCGGGATGGTTTCGCTCGGCAAGAGGCGGAGCTCCGCGAAATCGGCGGCTCGTTGGACGCAATTGAACAGACGAAGCTCCGTTATCCGGCAATGGCTGCAGCAGCTGGCTTCGCTGCGGCAGCCGCCGCGACAAGCACCAATGATTTTGAGAGCTTCAGCCTGGATGATCTCCAGCTTGACGAACCGGCTTCGGCACCGACTGCTGATCAGGTGTCGGGTGATGCCTTTGACCTGAGTCTGGACGATCTTGAACTCAATGATGACCTGACCCGAACAGCCGTAGCCCCGGCTGGCGAGACCTCAGAGGAGCTTGTCGAACTCAATTTCGACGACCTCAATCTTGACGCCGCTGCGCAGGAGCAGGCCGCTGACGATTTCGCGTTTGACCTGGACAAATCGTCCGAAGCGGATATGCAGTCCCTTGAAGCCGAACTTGCCGGTTTCTCGCTCGATCTTGAAGATCAGCCGAAATCTTCTACTGTCGATGACGATGTGCTGTTAGACCTCGACGAAGAACTGTCGAAGCCAGTAGCGGGCGAGCCTGCTGCCGAGGACTTTGATTTCCAGCTCTCCGATCCTGTCCAGTCTGCGGGCATGCCGGATGAGTTCGATCTGTCGGTTCCTGACGAGACCAGCGGCGGAGCGGTATCCGAAACGTTTATCTCCGAGTTCGATGAGGTCGAAGCTGAGCCTGAAGCCTTGGCGCGAGACGTGGACGAGCCGCTCGACCTATCGGAGCCGGAGGCCGAGTCAACCTCGGAGGGTCTTGACGACGATTTCGATTTCTTCGCCGACACCGATGAAACCACCACCAAGCTGGACCTTGCCCGCGCCTATATCGATATGGGTGATGCCGAAGGCGCTCGCGACATCCTCGATGAGGTCATGAACGAGGGCAGTGATACCCAGCAGCAAGAGGCGCGAGAGATGCTCGCCAAACTAGCCTGACCATGATCGAAGCAGTACCTGAAGCGGCAGCCCTATCGGCTGCCGCTGACGTTTTCAGAATTGCCCTTGGTGTGGAATACAAGGGGTCCCGTTATCGTGGGTTTCAACGGCAACGTGATGGCGTGCCGTCAATTCAGCTCTCACTGGAAAATGCCTTGAGCAAAGTGGCCGGCGGCCACCCGGTGACGCTGAGTTGTGCTGGGCGTACCGATGCGCTCGTTCATGCCTGCGCCCAGGTGGTTCATTTCGATACGCCAGTGACGCGCTCCATGCACGCCTGGGTAATGGGCGCGAACATGAATCTGCCGGGTGATATCAGCGTGACCTGGGCCAAGGAAATGCCCAAGAGCTTCGACGCGCGCTTCAGCGCCATGGCGCGCCGTTATCGTTACGTCATCTACAACGACCAGATTCGCCCGGCTCATCTCGCCGAAGAAGTAACTTGGAACCACCGACCGCTGGACATTGCGCGCATGCGCGAAGCGGCTAAGGCATTCGTCGGAACCCACGACTTCAGTGCTTTCAGAGCGCGCCAGTGCCAGGCGAAATCGCCGATCAAAACCATTCACCATCTGGAGCTGCTCGAGTATGGCAGGCTGATCGTGATCGACGTGCGTGCCAATGCTTTTCTGCACCACATGGTGCGTAACTTCGCCGGTGTGTTGATGACCATCGGGGCGGGCGAACGCCCGGTCGAATGGGCGAGGGAAGTGCTGGAGTCGCGTGTAAGGCGAACGGGTGGTGTTACCGCCCATCCCTACGGCTTGTATCTCGTTCAGGTGGATTACCCGGAACAGTTCGAATTGCCTGAGCGCTATCTTGGGCCGCATTTCCTGTCTGGCCTGCCTGATGTGCGAAATCATCCGACCTGATGCCAGCGGCGGGACAAGTGACGAGTCATCCTTCGAAACGGACGATAAAGTGATGCGGGTTGCAGCCTGTGGCGCTTTTGTTACCATCCGGGGTCTTTTATCGCAGGTGCCTGCCGTTGCCTATCGTTCGTAGCAAGATATGTGGAATCACCCGGGTTGAGGACGCGCTCGTCGCTGCCGAAGCCGGTGCGGATGCGATTGGCCTGGTGTTCTATGCCAAGAGCCCACGCGCGGTAAATATCCAGCAGGCTCGCGCCATCATTGCCGCTCTGCCGCCTTTCATCACCACCGTAGGCTTGTTCGTCAACGCATCGCGTTACGAAATCAATGAGACGCTGGATGCCGTGCCGCTGGATGCACTGCAATTTCATGGTGACGAAACGCCGGCAGACTGCGAAGGCTTTCATCGGCCGTGGTACAAGGCGCTCAGAGTCAAGGCGGGTGAGGATGTCCGGGTGCAGGCCGCACGCTACGCTGGGGCTAGCGCAATTCTGCTCGATACCTTTGTTGCGGGTGTTCCTGGCGGGACGGGCGAGGTGTTTGATTGGTCCCTAATCCCTGCAAATCTGCCCAAACCACTGATATTAGCTGGCGGGCTGACTTCGCAAAATGTTCGCCAGGCGCTGGCCGAGGTAAGTCCGTTCGCCGTCGACGTGAGTGGGGGAGTAGAGCTGAGCAAGGGCGTCAAAGATGCGCAGAAAGTGCGGGACTTCGTTCGGTCAGTAAGAGCTTCGATGTGACGAGCGCAGGGTCATTGCCGTCCAGTTACCATTCGCCGATTTGGCGAGCCTCGCCACTGTTACCGATCTGGTGCCAGGCGGCGATCAGACTTCAGCGATAGCGCTTATTTGGCTATTGCCTACGCGACGCAGTGAGCTCCGACTGGAGACCGGTCGCAACGATGAATTTTTCCGGTGCGTGCAGTCGTTACGCGCGGGACTGACAAGCTGTGGAGAATAAAAGCATGAGCAACTGGCTAGTAGACAAGCTGATCCCTTCGATCATGCGCTCGGAAACGCAGAAGAGTTCAGTACCCGAGGGCCTGTGGCACAAATGTCCGTCCTGCGAGGCGGTGCTATATCGCCCGGAGCTGGAAAAAACGCTGGATGTCTGCCCGAAATGCCAACATCACATGCGCATCGACGCACGTACGCGTCTGGATATTTTTCTTGACAAGGAGGGGCGCGAGGAGATCGGCGCCGACCTCGAGCCTGTCGATCGGCTGAAATTTCGCGACAGCAAGAAGTACAAGGATCGCCTGTCCGCGGCGCAGAAACAGACCGGCGAAAAGGATGCGCTGGTCGCGATGCGGGGTACCTTGATGAACATGCCGGTCGTGGCCTGCGCGTTCGAGTTCTCCTTCATGGGCGGTTCCATGGGCGCGATCGTCGGGGAGCGTTTCGTTCAGGCCGCCAATGCTGCGCTTGAACAGCGTTGTCCGCTGATCTGCTTCGCAGCTTCCGGTGGTGCCCGCATGCAGGAAGCATTGATCTCACTTATGCAGATGGCCAAGACCTCCGCAGTGCTGGCCCGCATGCGCGAAGAAGGATTGCCGTTCATTTCCGTACTTACCGACCCGGTTTACGGCGGCGTATCGGCAAGTTTGGCCATGCTGGGCGATGTCATCGTCGCCGAGCCCAAGGCCCTGATCGGCTTTGCCGGGCCGCGCGTGATCGAGCAGACGGTGCGTGAAAAGCTGCCGGAAGGTTTTCAGCGCAGTGAGTTCCTGCTTGACCACGGTGCCATCGACCTGATCGTCCCGCGCTCCGAGTTGCGTCCTCGCTTGTCGCGTCTTCTCGCTCAGTTGCAACATCTGCCGACCCCGGCGGAGCCTGCCTTGGTAACGGCCAGCGCATGAGCCGGCGGAGTTTGCAGAACTGGCTCGATTATCTTGAGCAGCTGCATCCCACCACTATCGATATGGGCCTTGATCGCTGCCGTGAGGTGGCGACAAAGCTTGGCCTCAAGCGCCCGGCTCCCCAGGTGGTCACTGTCACCGGCACCAATGGCAAGGGGTCGACCTGCGCTTTCATCGCCCAGATGCTCGCTGGGCAGGGCAAGAAGGTGGGTGTCTACAGCTCGCCTCATCTGCTGCGTTACAACGAGCGCGTTCGTCTCAACGGGACGGATGCTAGTGACGAGGCGTTATGTGAAGCATTCGAGGCGGTCGAGCAAGCACGAGGTTCAGTGTCACTGACCTATTTCGAAATGGGCACGCTCGCCGCTTTCTGGCTTTTCGAACGTGAGGCGCTGGACGCCGTGGTGCTGGAAGTCGGGCTGGGTGGCCGTCTCGACGCGGTGAATCTGATCGATGCCGACGTGGCGGTCGTTACCAATATTGGGCTGGACCATGCCGAATGGCTCGGCGATACGCGCGAAAGCGTGGCGTTTGAAAAAGCCGGAATATTCCGTCCCGCAAAGCCCGCCGTATGTGGTGATTCCGCTCCACCAGAATCGATGCTGAAAAATGCGACTGAGTCGGCAGTGCCGTTGCTGGTCCGTGGGCGCGATTTCGATCTGGCGATGGAGGCAACTCGTTGGCACTGGCGTGGCCGAGATGGGGCGGGCAACCCCCTAGAACTGCGAAATCTGCCGATGCTGGCGCTGCCGCTGGAAAATGCAGCTGTGGCGTTGCAAGCGTTTGCATTGCTCCAGTCGTCCTGGCAGCCGGAGCGGGTGGTGGAGGCTCTGCTGAGTACGCGTGTCACCGGGCGTCTGGATCGTCGTACGATCCGTTGGCAGGGGCGTGACTTGTCGATATTGCTCGATGTCGGACACAACCCGCACGCGGCAGAACATCTAGCCAGACACCTGCAGCGACAACCGAAGCCTGGTCGTCGGCTGGCGGTATTCGGTCTGCTGTCCGACAAGGATCTGGTTGGCGTGATCGATGCGCTGCTACCTGTGGTCGATGTCTGGGCGGTTGCTCCACTGGCTACGCCGCGCTCGCGCTCGGCAGCTGAGCTGAGTGCGGCATTGCTGGAACGCAATGCAAGCGTCACTATCTATCCGGGGATATCCCAGGCGCTCGAAGGGCAGTGCGATCTGGCTGTCGATGGCGATGAGATATTGCTGTTCGGGTCTTTTTACTGTGTGGCCGATGCGCTGAGCTGGATCGATCGGCACGCAACCAGTGGAGAACATGGTCTTGGTAGATAAGGGATTGTTGCAGCGTATCGTTGGCGCCTTGGTGCTTCTGGCACTGGCGGTAATATTCGTTCCGATGCTGTTCAACCGCGAAGATGCCGGCCGGCAGATTGTCGTGGATGCGCCGGAAATGCCCGAAGCGCCTGCTGCGCCTGTGATCGAGACGCAGCCTGTGGAGGTACCTGAGCCCGAGGTCGAGCCTTTCCCGGAAGAGTTCGAAATCATCGAGGAGAATGCAGCTTCACAGCCTGAGGCGCCTGCGACTCCTATCAATCCGGCTCCAGCCTCTGCCGAGCCGGCGCCCGCGTCAGCAACACCTGAGCCGGTGACCGTCGAGGCGCCGTCGACCACTCCAGAAGAGAAGCGACTGGACACAGCCAATTTGCCGATCAGTTGGTCGGTGCAGTTGGCCAGCCTCTCGAGTCGCGAGAATGCCGACAAGCTGCAGAAGACGCTGCGTTCTCAGGGGTATAACGCTTATATACGTACCGCAGACGGGATGAACCGGGTGTTCGTCGGGCCGCTTGTCGAGCGAGCGGAAGCCAACCGCCTTCGTGATCAACTACAACGCCAGCAGAAGCTGAACGGGTTCGTAGTCCGTTTCAAGCCTGAACAGGGTTAAGCAAGGGGACCTCAGGCTTGTCGCTGGTCGTCCCGCAGCTCCGCGGGTAAGCATGATTGTCTGCTTACCCCTTTGCGGGCGCTCTGCTAAAATGCGCCGCCTTTCTCCTTAGCAGGAAACCCTGTGACGCTCACCTGGGTCGATTGGGCGTTTATCGCCGTTGTGGTCATCTCCAGCCTGATCAGCTTGAAACGCGGCTTCGTCAAGGAAGCGCTTTCGCTGCTCACCTGGATCATTGCTGGCGTGGTTGCCTGGATGTTCGGTGGTGCGCTGTCCCATCATCTTGCCGAGTTCATCAGTACCCCTTCTTTTCAGGTCATCGCGGCATGCGCGATTCTGTTCATCGTGACGCTACTGGTCGGCGCGCTGGTTAATTTCCTCATCGGGGAGCTGGTTCGGGTAACCGGCTTGTCAGGCACGGATCGCTTTCTTGGAATGGTATTCGGTGCGGCTCGTGGCGGGCTATTGATCGTTGTGCTCGTTGGTCTGCTCAGCCTCGCGCCTGTACACCAGGATCCGTGGTGGCGTGAATCGACACTACTGCCCCATTTTCTGTTAGTTGCCGACTGGTCGAAAAACCTGATTCTCGGGTTTGGAAGCCAATGGGTAGCCGGCTCGCTCGATGCTTCCGGCTGAGACGAGCGTTCTTCAACGGGTGTGCCGAGGGCCTCAGGTCTGTGTCATGTCCGGGTCAGCCTGTATTAACTGAGAGGTTCCTTGCATGTGTGGCATTGTCGGCATTGTCGGTAAGTCAAACGTCAATCAGGCGTTATATGACGCACTTACCGTACTGCAACATCGTGGGCAGGATGCGGCCGGAATCGTAACCAGTGACGGCGGCAAGCTGTTTCTGCGCAAGGACAACGGGTTGGTCCGCGACGTCTTTCAACAGCGTCACATGCAGCGTCTGGTCGGTAATATGGGAATCGGTCACGTACGTTATCCCACTGCGGGCAGCTCCAGCTCGGCGGAGGCGCAGCCGTTCTATGTGAACTCCCCGTATGGCATTACGCTGGCGCACAACGGCAACCTGACCAACGTCGATCAGCTGACCAAGGAAATCTACGAATCCGACCTGCGCCACGTGAACACCAACTCCGATTCGGAAGTGCTGCTCAACGTGTTCGCTCATGAGTTGGCGGTGCGAGGCAAGCTGCAGCCCACCGAAGAGGACGTTTTCGCGGCCGTGGCCAAGGTCCATGAGCGTTGTGTCGGCGGCTACGCGGTGGTGGCCATGGTGACGGGCTACGGCATCGTCGGTTTCCGCGACCCGAATGCCATTCGCCCAATCGTGTTCGGTCAGCGGCATACCGAGCACGGCGTCGAATACATGATCGCCTCCGAAAGCGTCGCGCTGGATGTGCTGGGCTTCTCGTTGATCCGGGATCTCGCGCCCGGCGAAGCGGTTTACATCACATCGGACGGCAAGCTGCATACCCGTCAGTGCGCGCCGAACCCCCATTACGCGCCTTGCATCTTCGAGCACGTCTACCTTGCGCGCTCGGATTCCCTGATGGATGGCGTGTCGGTATACAAGGCCCGTCTGCGGATGGGCGAAAAGCTGGCCGACAAGATTCTTCGCGAACGTCCGGATCACGATATCGACGTGGTCATTCCGATTCCTGACACTAGCCGTACTGCAGCGCTTGAGCTGGCTAACCGGCTGGGTGTCAAGTTTCGAGAAGGCTTCGTCAAGAACCGCTACATCGGCCGGACCTTCATCATGCCGGGGCAGGCGGCGCGCAAGAAATCGGTTCGGCAGAAGCTCAATGCCATCGATCTCGAATTCCGTGGCAAGAACGTCATGTTGGTGGACGACTCCATCGTCCGCGGTACTACCTGCAAGCAGATCATCCAGATGGCCCGCGAAGCAGGGGCGAAGAATGTCTATTTCTGCTCCGCCGCACCGGCCGTTCGCTACCCGAACGTCTACGGCATCGACATGCCCAGCGCCCACGAGCTCATCGCACATAATCGCAGCACTGAGGAAGTCGCAGAACTGATCGGCGCCGACTGGCTGGTTTATCAGGATCTGGATGATCTGATCGATGCGGTCGGTGGCGGCAAGGTGAAGATCGAGAATTTCGATTGCGCGGTATTCGATGGCAAGTACGTGACCGGCGATATCGACGAGGTCTACCTGCACAAAATCGAGCAGGCACGTAACGACTTGAGCAAAAGCAAGAGCATCACGGGCAGCGCTATCATCGATCTACATAACAACTGATCGACAACCCGGCGGCTTGCCGCCTCCGTTCAGGGTGGACAATTTATGACAACTGACTGGGACGCAGGCCGGCTGGACAGTGATCTGTCCGGAGTGGGCATGGATACACTGGCTGTTCGTGCGGGCCAGCACCGCTCGCCCGAAGGTGAGCATGGCGAGCCGCTGTTCTTCACATCCAGCTATGTGTTCCGGAGTGCCGCCGACGCCGCCGCACGTTTTGCCGGCGAAGTGCCGGGAAATGTCTATTCGCGCTATACCAACCCCACAGTGCGTGCGTTCGAAGAGCGTATCGCTGCGATGGAGGGTGCCGAGCAGGCCGTAGCGACCGCATCTGGGATGGCTGCGATCCTGGCAACGGTGATGAGCCTGTGCTCCGCCGGCGATCATGTGCTCGTTTCGCGCAGCGTCTTCGGTGCGACGGTTTCGTTGTTCGAGAAATATCTGAAACGCTTCGGGCTTGAAGTGGACTACGTTCCGCTCACAGAGGTTGACGTTTGGGAGCCCGCATTCAAATCCAATACCCGCCTGGTATTCGTCGAGTCACCTTCGAACCCGCTTGCCGAGCTGGTCGATATCGAGGCGTTGGCCGAACTCTGCCATGCCAAGGGCGCCATGCTGGCGGTAGATAACTGCTTTTGCACACCGGTCCTGCAGCAACCGTTGGCGCTCGGCGCTGACATCGTTATTCATTCCGCCACCAAGTACATCGACGGCCAGGGGCGCTGTCTGGGCGGCGTGGTGGCCGGCCGAGCCGAGCAGATGAAAGAAGTGGTGGGCTTTCTGCGCACGGCGGGTCCGACGTTGAGCCCGTTCAATGCCTGGGTGTTTCTCAAGGGGCTGGAGACCCTGCGGCTGCGTATGCAGGCGCATTGCGCAAACGCGCAAGCGCTCGCCGAGTGGCTCGAGCAGCAACCGGGTGTAGAAAAAGTCTATTACGCGGGCTTGTCCAGTCATCCGCAGCATGAACTGGCCAAGCGTCAACAGAAGGGCTTTGGGGCTGTGCTGAGCTTCGAGGTGGCGGGGGGCAAGGAGGGTGCGTGGCGCTTTATCGACGCGACCCGGCTGATCTCCATCACCGCCAATCTGGGCGATAGCAAGACCACCATCACTCATCCAGGGTCGACTACTCACGGTCGGCTTTCGCCGGAAGATCGTGCAACCGCTGGCATCCGTGACAGTCTGATCCGTGTAGCCGTGGGCCTGGAAGATGTGGCTGACTTGAAAGCCGATCTAGCCCGAGGGCTGGCTGCGTTGTGATGCTGAATTGAGGACGAAGGATCGTCCTCAATTCGGATTGCACGGTATCTCAGTTGTCCCCAGCTTCGAAGTTCACTACGAAACCGTCCAGGCGCTGTTCCTCGGAGAGCTGGTCGCGGATCCGGCTGGCTTCCTGGCGCTGTTCCACTGGCCCGACGAATATGCGATGTGTCCGGCCTGTCGTTCTTATATAGGTATCGAACCCTTCAGCACCCAGCTTTCCCCGTAGTGCTTCGGCGCTGTCGCGGTTCTGTAGGCTGGCTACTTGGACGGCCCAGCCCGAGCGAATCGATGACTGTTCCCTTTGCGGCATGGAAGCGGAGACTGCCGGGGTTCGTTGTGTTGCCGGCGCTTTGGGAATCGCACGGCGCTGCTCCGGTTCGTTAGAGCGAAGATCGATAGCCGGTGCTGGCTGACCTTGGCCGTCAAACAGCCGCTCGGGCGTGGCAGGGAGGATGCTCGGGCTGTCCGAGCCGGTCTCGATTACCCGGATATCGCTGTATTTCTTGCCGGACAGCGCTGCCAGCCCGGCGCGATCGCGAATAACGGTCGGGCGCAGAAACACCATCAGGTTGCGCTTGATGTGAGTTTCCTGAGTAGAACGAAACAGCGCGCCTAGGAACGGGATATCTCCGAGGAGCGGGACCTTCGAGTCGGTGCGGGTAACGTCGTCCTGAATGAGGCCCCCCAGCACGATCACTTGGCCGTCTTCCGCGAGGATGGTGCTCTTGATCGAACGCTTGTTCGTCACCAAGTCGACCGCTTGCGCCGACAGCGATGCCGATGGTGCGATCGTGGAAATCTCTTGTTCGATTTCCAGGCGCAGCGTGGCTCCGTCATTGATGTGCGGCACCACCTTCAGCGTTACACCCACGTCCTGGCGTTCGATGGTGGTAAACGGATTGTTTGCGCCGGACGAGTCCGTGGTGTAACTGCCGGTCTGAAAGGGCACGTTCTGCCCGACGAGAATTTCGGCTTCCTGGTTGTCCAGTGTCAGCAGACTGGGCGTCGACAAGAGGTTGCTCTTGCTGTTGGCTGACAATGCAGTGATCAATGCGCCGAAGCTGCGCGTGCCGACCCCGATAATCGCGCCATCAGGAAGGTTGCTTGGAATCTCGTTCTCGTTGATCGAATTGAGCACACTGCCGATGGATATGCCGGTATTGCCGAAGCTGACGCCGCCGGCACCGCCTGTGCCTCCGCGCGCATCGACCGCCCACTGGACGCCGAGTGCGTCGGTGATATCGCCGGAAACTTCGACGATGGCGGCCTCGACCATGACCTGCGCACGTGGAATATCGAGCTGACGTACGATCGACTCCAGGGTGCCGATCAGCTCGGGCTCGGCGAGCATGACCAGGGCGTTGAGGCTTTCATCGGCGCGAATCAGGATGTTCTGCGAGCGGCCGCCCTGAACCTCGCCATCCACTGGTGTTGCGAGACCTTCGGAAATATCGCCGAGGGTCTCGGCCAAGGACTTGGCATCGTTATGGCGCAGGCGGATGACGCGCGTATTGGCCGATCGGGTGCTTGGCGTGTCGAGTGTCCTCGCCAGATTGGCAAGTTTCTGCCGCGCCTGTTCCGGCCCGGTAAAGATCAGTCGATTGGTGCGCGAATCGGCAATGATCTGTGCGCCTGCGGTATCCCGGGCTTCGCCCCGTGCCAGCGTGTTGCGCAGCACCTCGGCAATGTCCACGGCCCAGCCATACTGCAGATTGACCACGCTGTGGTCGTCGGTTTGGGCGCGGTCGAGCTGGCGGACCAGATCTTCGATGCGCGCGATGTTTGCGCTGCGATCACTGATGATCAGTGCATTGGCCGAACCGACCGCGGCCAGATGGCCATATTGCGGGACCAGCGGGCGAATCAGTGGAATCAATTCGGTGGCAGAGGTGTGCTGGACCTGGATGACACGGGTTTCCAGCAGATCGCCGCCGGCCGGTCCTCCGCCTGCCTCCGATTTTGCTTCTGCGTTCGGCACGATTCGCGTGACTTCGCCCTGGGTGAGCACGCTGAAACCGTGAGTCGCCATGACCGACAGGAATAGCTGGTAGACCTCTGCTAGCGAGAGCGTCGTCGATGACACGACACTGACCTGTCCCTTGACCCGTGGGTCCACGATGAAGGTCTGCCCCGTCAGTTGGCTGATCTGATCGACGAAGGCGCGAATGTCGGCGTCCTTGAGGTTGATCGTCCAGCCGTCCTGTTGGGTTTCGCTCGGCTCGATTCCGGGGTCGACCGCCAGCAAGGGTAGGGGAGCGGCGAGTACGCCAACGGCGATCAAGGCAATCAACGGGCGAGAGGAAAAAGGCAGCATCAGTCAGTCGTCTTCCGTGGGCTGTTCATCGGTGGGCATGGTTTCTGGTGGGCTGGTGGCCCCTTCCATCTGTTGGCGGAGCGCTTCCATCTGCTGTTGCAGCATTTCCGCTTGCGGGTCGACGTAATCCGTCTCCGCAGGGTCGCTATAGTCCGGCAGGTTGTCAGGTCCCGCCGTAGCGGAGCGAACGCTCGGGAAATACAGGCTTTCGACGCGGCCGCCTCTCAGTATTTCGACTCTGTCAGGGTGAACGCTGTGTAGGCTGACATCCGGTTCCAGTTCCTCTTCGACCCGATATAGCTGGGGTGGAAAGCCGCTCAGCTGGATTATTGCCGTGGAACGGGCCGGATCGGCGTGTACGAAGCTGCCTAGCAAGGTCAGGTCGGAATTTGATGTCCCGGCTGTGTAGCTCTGACTGGTAGACACAGGGGGGCCGAATAGACTTTCCATGCGTTGCAGTTCCGGCGCGACGCCCGCTGGCTGGCTGCTCTGCGCGGCAGCCGCCGAGGGCGCCTGGGTAAGCTGCAGCCATTCCCTGATCTGACCAGCCAGATAGAGACCGAAGAGCACGACGATAGCCGCGCTGATGATCAGCGGCGCGTGTTGGCGAACGTTCTGCAGGGCGGCGGTGGAAGCCAAGCCAGGCACTCCGTGAAACTGAATAAGGGTGTGGACGCTGTTTGGGTAGAGGTTGGTGGGTACCGTCGATGTCCGGCATGCCTGGAGTCTAGACCAGACCATGACAACTGAAGCACCTAAAATAGCCAGTGCAAATGACTGTTTTTCAGGCAAAAGGTGCCCGGCAACGTGCGATTCCTGGCAGTGATTGCAAATGGCCGGATTTTTTCTGGAAAAAAAACGCTGCGCACAGTTGACTTGGTTCGGGTGGATGCGTAAATTGCGCGCCTCGCAAGGCGATCAACCGGTTGGTTACTCGGTTGGCCACTGCTTAACAGCAAGCCTTACGATTCGGACGAAAGTCCGGCCGACGCGCAGCGGTAGTTCAGTCGGTTAGAATACCGGCCTGTCACGCCGGGGGTCGCGGGTTCGAGTCCCGTCCGCTGCGCCATATTTACTTCCAGGCCCTGACCGCCAGGAAGTCTCGCAAAAAGCGACCTTAGGGTCGCTTTTTTCGTTTCTGCCTCGCCGTTATTTAGCGCATCCATTCGAGAGTGTCCTGGCTGATTTTTTCACTGGCTCCCTTGAGCGCGCCGCTCTGCCGTGCGGATAAACGATTGTTTACCGCGCTCAGCTTTCTTCGTTACGCATCCGCGCTCTGCATATCGGGACGTCGCCTGATCGCACCGTGCAGCGATAGTTACGCACCTCTGTCCTCTTGGTCTGCACTGTTATGACGCGTTCTGCTCGTCTAGCCACGTGGTTGCCGAGCGATCGAGCGCACCCTTGCGGTTTCTTGCTGTCAGTAATGCGTACGACATCTATCTGCCATGGGCACGCGGCTAACTGACGAGGGGCCTTGAATGTTCGGTTTGGAAGCTCTCGAGCTTGCGCGGATCCAATTCGCTTTCACCATTTCCTTTCACATCATCTTTCCGGCGATCACGATCGGGCTGGCCAGTTTTCTCGCTGTGCTGGAAGGGCTGTGGCTCAAGACCAAACGTGGTGTATATCGCGACCTCTACCACTTCTGGCTGAAGATATTCGCCGTCAACTTCGGCATGGGCGTAGTCTCTGGCATCGTCATGGCCTACCAGTTCGGCACCAACTGGAGTGCGTTCTCGGAGTTCGCCGGCAGCGTGACCGGGCCTTTGCTGGCCTATGAGGTTTTGACCGCATTTTTCCTTGAGGCCGGGTTCCTCGGTGTCATGCTATTTGGCTGGAACCGCGTCGGACCGGGGCTGCACTTCTTTTCCACGATCATGGTGGCAGTCGGCACGTTGATTTCGACCTTCTGGATCCTGGCCTCCAACAGCTGGATGCATACGCCCCAGGGCCACGAGATCATCGATGGCATCGTGGTGCCGGTGGACTGGTTCGCCATCGTCTTCAACCCATCGTTTCCGTACCGGCTGACGCACATGGCGATCGCGGCGTTCCTTGCCACCGCGTTCATGGTGGGCGCTTCGGCGGCCTGGCACCTGCTACGTGGGCGAGAC
>Ga0163223_100237_pt1 | contig 18990 bp, 20 predicted proteins | sample MSEWel2016_02_17_2_FD_113147 | JGI IMG/M metagenome (GOLD analysis project Ga0163223, IMG submission 113147) | Subsurface microbial communities from deep shales in West Virginia, USA - MSEEL Well Study Marcellus 5H_2016_02_17 ...
GCCAGTGCACAGAGTATCGGTGTCAGGGTTCTCATGGCTCGTTCCTCAGGGTTGCGGTTGAAAATCGAAAGGGGCAGGCCCGCTAGCCTGCGTGCGTAGGCGACCAGATAGACGGTTGCGGAGGTCGCCCGAGAGCAGCCGACAGACAGAACAGCGTGACGAGGCCTTCAAATCCCAACACCGCGGGACCTTCCAAGCTCCCAAGAAACCGAATTACCCCGTGCCGTCGCGGCAAGCTGCTGACCCAGGCGCGGCTCAATGACAGGTTTCCACGGCACCAAGCTGAACGCCTTGGCATCCTCCAACAGGGCGTAACGGCCACTGGCGAGCATGACGCTACGGCGATAGAGGCCGGCCACGCGCTGGCCGTCTTTCAGCGGCCGGTACGTCAATCCAGTTTCCGTGGCGACCTGCTCAGCTACCCGGGTGAGCTCCCGGTTACGTAGCGTCGCCAAGAGATTGCGCGACAGAACCACGCGCTGAGCCTGACGCTCGGCCAGCCCCTGCTCCACGAGGAAATCGGCGCGTTGGTGCAAGGCCTGCTTCACCTCACCGGCAAAGCCGAGGTCACCCAGCCCTCGCTCGCCGCCGATCAGTTGCTGATCGAGCCAGGTGGCACCGATCACGCGAGCTTGCCGTTCAATCGGCAGATGGGATTTCAACTGGATGACCACCCCACCCAAGCGCTTGGCGTCGTACTGGCGGCCGCGCTCGGGTAGATCGGCCGGCACTTTCCACAGTCCGTCCGCCAAACGTTCAACGATGCCCGCCCGACGCAGCGCTTCGAGTCGCCGCACATGGGCTGCGACGAGTTCCTGTGGGTCACGGTTACCGTTCGCCTGGCCCTTGGTGATCGCCAGATGATGGTCGCAACGGTACAGACCATCGCCCGCGAGTGCGGCGATGGTACGGTCCGTCTCCCGTATCTTGGCCGAGCCGCGTACGCTCACCACCGAGCCGGTCGGGTAGTTGGCCAGTTCGTCGCTCGCACTGAGGGAGACGTAGTGCGCTTTGCCATCCAGACCATCGACGACCAGATAACCTCGGTCACCGAGCTCATCGGATAAGCCTTTGGCGACCACCCGCCCTGTGACTGCAACCCCGTCCTCTTTTGGCGCGAACACGGCCAACTCGCGCGACCGTCCGCTCATGGCACGCTGCAGGGTGCGAATGATGTCGCCTCGCTCACCCAGGGTGCGCAAGGTTGTCTGCGCGTCGGCCTGAATGGACCATGTCCCGGGCCGGACCTCTTCAGCCAGTCCCATTTGCTGTAGTCGCTGGAGACGGCCAATCAGCGCCAGGCGCTGGCGTTGCAGCGGCGGCTGGTTAAAGCGTTCGATTCGCAGCGTCCGCTCAGGCCCGGCTTCCAGGCACAACGTGCGATCCAGGCTCGTCCAACGCTCCTGGTTCACCTCACGTTGCAAGGATTGCTGAAGTTCCAACTCGGTGCGGGGGCCGAGCCATTCGGTGGCCAGTTCGGCGGCCCGACGGCGGAAGCCGTGGGCGATGTAGTCGCTGGCAATGATGAGGTCCTTGCCGGTGTCATCGCGTCCTCGAACGACGAGGTGTGTATGCGGGTTGTCGGTGTTCCAGTGGTCTACCGCCACCCAGTCCAACCGCGTACCCAGGTCAGCCTCCATACGTCCCATCAGCTGTCGGGTGTAGGTGCGCAAGTCGTCAAGTTCAGCCCCGTCCTCCGGTGCGACAATGAAGCGAAAGTGATGGCGATCATCAGCACAGCGCTCCCGGAACGCGCCCAAATCAACCTCATCCGTCTGTGGTCCGTAGGCTCGGCCTGCTTCGCCGTCGCGGCCCGCGCCATCACGCTCGATATAACCCAGGTGCTTGGCCAATGATTGCGGGCTAGCCTGGCGCTGGTTGACCAGCAGGGTCTTGATGGTCACCCGGCGTGAGAACGGTGTGAGCGAGGCGCCTGCGAAGCGCGCTGCTGTGTGCCCTCGCCCCAGCCGCGAGCCGGGCCGCTGACCAGCGTACCGGCCCTTGCCACTGGCCAAAGCCGGACGGCGTACAGCCGACTTTCCGCCAGCCTTGCCAACCTGCTTGAGCACCTTGGAAACGAAGCCCTTATCGCGACTCTTCGGCGCACCAGGGCGAAGGCGAAAGTCATCATCGCGGCGGTCGGTCATAACGGTGACCTCAGCAAGCAGAGGCGAAGCCCGGCGTGTGAGGCACGCAGAAAGGCCAGCATTAGTGCGCCTTGCACGCCATATACGGCACGGCGAAGACGCAGCCGCGTGCCGCACCTCCCCCATGTGCAGACTGGCGTTGCGACCGTCCGGGTGCCGCCCCCTTTTGTCTTGCCTTCCGCTTTTGCCAGTCGCATGTGCTCCAGGCATCGGTGGCCTGTCGCGGCTGTGTTGCTCGCGGCGAGGTCGCCGACGGACATCGCAACGGCCGCTAGCTGCTTATGCTCAAGGCAAGACAGCTGCACGCAGGTTGGCTGCGCCGGTTGCAATCCGTAGCGCGATGCGAACACGTCCGTGCTCGCACGACGATACGAAGGCAGGCGCAAGTCCTGCACACGACTTGAGGCGACAGGGAATAGCGAGTCGGCACGCTTCATTGTTCCGACCCCAGCCCAAGCGAATGCGCAATACCGAGCACGGCGGAGGTATCAACGGGTCCGAAATAGCGGCTATCGAACGACGCCGGGTTGGTCGGACTCAGCAGAAACAGCTCACCGGGTCGAAGCCGCCGGCATCCCGACCAAGCCTGCAGGCGCCGACCCACCCTGTCTGTATGCAGCGCTACAGCCACGGCAGCGTTGTCGATGTGCACGGTGCGGTCAGCGATGCACACGTGCTGTCCTGCCACTGCGGCCACGCGCTTGAGCAAAGGGACGTCTATCGGCAGGTAGCCGCGCTGCGCTGCAAGCGTGGCGGCGGCGTCCGGGAGGCGAATCAGCACGATGCGGCCAACAGGCCACGCGTTAGCCTGCCGTCCTGCTGGATCGATTCGATACCAGCCAACCGGCACGCTGTCCGAAGCGTTGTAGACGAACCGGGCATCGGGGCGCATGAAGGCCGACCACGCCAGTGCCGCTAGCCCACAGGCGCTAAGCGCTGCGATTACGAGGCGACCACGGCCTCGGCGAGACAGATGTGCAGTGGCATTGCTTATCACCGCAGTCCCCTCCTCGCCAGCCAGGCACCATGGCGCTCAGCGCTGTAGACGGGAATGGCCAGGCGTGCGGCGAGCCGGTTATTCAGCATGCGCCAATACGCTAATGACACCGTTGTCGGATCGATGCCCTGCGCCTCGATGGCATCAATCAGCGGCAGCACCATGCGCACTGCCGGCTTGCCGATGGCGTGCAGCAGCAACCGAGCCCCAGGCACCACGCCGGCAATACGCTGCACCGCGTCCCGTTGCGTGCATCCCTGCATCACCGTCAGTTGCCAGCTGACCGTGCCGTACTCGTTGGCTTGCCAGCGAACGCGGCAGAAGATGGCGCCGGGCAGGAACACGGCTATATGCCTCATAGGGTCCAGGCGGGTAATACGCACCGGATCACCGAAGCGCAGGTAGACCTGGATGCGCTGCGGCACGTGAATGAGCGACACGCGCGTCAGCGACGTCGCGTCAGTCTCGCCGAAACGCATGGCAACAACGGAGTTCGTCGCCGGCGTGGCAGTAATTGTCTGTACAGTCATCCTGTTTTCTCCGGAAATTCGCGCTCCAATAACCCCCGCAGCAACTCGGCCACCGTCATGCCTTGGGTGAATGCCGATACCTTGATCCGGGCGCGCAACGCCGGGGTGATATCGAGGGTCAGACGCGCGCTGTAGAGGTCGCGCCTGTAGACGACGTTGGCGTCCCTCTGACGAACCCAGGCTTCGGCATGCGGGTCCGCGTGAGGACGCACGCCGATGGGCGTGCGTTTGTCGCCAACTCGGGTCATGCCGACCACCTCAGCAGCTCGTCCACCAGGGCAGTGATCTCGCGCGCGGCGGCGCTGTCGGGCGCCGTCTCGCAGGCAAGACGTCCCGACGCCACACTGTCGGCGAAGACAATGCGTTGGCGAACCTCAGCACGTAGCGCCGGTATAGGCTGATCTGCCAGCGCCTGACGCGCTTCACGGCCGATGATGGTTGTGCTGATGCGCCGGTTGATGACAAATGCTGCCGCCAGCTCAGGGCGAAAAAGCTGCGCCTCGCGGATCAGTGCGACCATTTCGTCGCTGGCCCACAGGTCGTACGGGCTGGGTTGTACAGGGATGATGACGCGGCAAGCGGCCAGCAGAGCAGAGCGTGCAAGCGCCGCGATCCGGGGTGGTCCATCAATCACGACGTGATCAGCTCGGCGGGCCAGCTCGGGCGCTTCCTGGTGCAGCGTTTCTCGGGCTAGTCCCACTACACTGAACAGCCTGGGTAGCCCCTGTTGCGCGCGCCGTTGCGCCCAGTCCAGCGCTGAACCCTGCGGGTCGGCGTCTAGAAAGACGACATGCTGACCGCGCAATGCGAGCTCGCCTGCGATATGTGTCGCTAAGGTGGTCTTGCCGACGCCTCCTTTCTGATTGAGTAGGGCAACGATCATGGTCTGCCCCTCCTCTCCCTGGAACGGGCCAGCACGTGCTGTCTTACCCTTGTCCACCGAAACGGCAGCCCCTTACAAAAAGTTAGAGCTTTTAAGTTAGAGAAGTTAAGGGACGCTGAAGCCCTCGCCACTCCTGGCCTACAGCGGATTTGACACGCCTGATAGCACGATAAGGACACGCCCGTTAGCACGATACCCGACACGCCTGATAGCACGAGCCCGTCCACAGGTTGTACCGCGACTATCCCCGTGCCGTAGACGGCACGGGCCGGAACGTAAGCAGTTCCGTTCTGCTCTCCGGGATCCGCTCGATGCCCAGCACATAGCCCGGCAACGACTGCCGCGCCACCAGGGCACGCAAATCGCAGGCGAAGTCGCAGGGCCTCGCGGTACTGCCTGACTTGCGATGCAGATGTCTGAAATCGAATTGCCAGCCGTCCGGCTGCTTCCCACCATGCTTGCGAACCAGGCGATATAGCCACCGCTCGATGCCTCCGGTGAGCCGGAAGTAGGCGGGGTCGATGGTCAACACCAGCGCTGCATCCAACACACCCGCGAAGAACCAGTCCGGCAGGATCATCTCTATGCCCAACGGCGCACCGCGAGCGTCGGCCAATTCCTTCCACTCGTTGATCCACGAGAAGCGATGCAGCCGCCGCCCGGTCGTCTCGCGAATCGACGTGGCCACCGTGGTCGACTGCAGGCGATCCAGAGCCGCCTTTAAGCGCTGATAGTCGCGCAGCGACACACCGCGCCCGATGAAGCGCAAGATCTCGTAGGGCGTCGCGCGCATCAGCCGTGACGGAGCGATGCGGGCATCGCGAGCCGCCACGATCTGGCTGGCCGCCCAGATCAGGATGTCGGCATCCCAGATTGTCGCAATGCCATATTCCTGAGTGCCCTCCACACGCACCGTGACGCCAGCCGTGCGAAAGTCGATTGGCGTCGTACGCCGCGACTTGGATAGCGAGAAGAACGGATGTGCCATCAAGTCCTGGCTGTCGCGCGGCGCCATGTCGCCTGGCAGCGCGCGGAACAGGTCGAGCTGGGCACGCTCGTGCTCCGAGCTGGCCATACGGCCGCCAATCAACGCGCACGGCTGTCAGCCGAGTGCTGCTCGGCGTATTCGGGATCGGAGGTGGCCTCGAAACTGTGCTGGTCGGCCCAGGCATCGAGGTCGGCAATGGCATACATGACGCGGCGACCGAACTTGCGAAAGCGCGGGCCACCGCCGATCACACGTTGCTTTTCCAGCGTACGTGGCGACAGGCGAAGGTAGGTGGCCGCCTCTTCGTTCGTGAGGTAGCGCTGCGGCTGGACAGCAGCAAGTTGCATTGATGTGCCGGGCGCAGCAGCAGGCTGCACAGGAGCAGGTCGCATAAGGTAAACCTCCAGCATTCAGGACAGTCGGCCGCACCAGTGCAGCCGGATGGAGCCAGTCTCAGAAAGCTGGGCTCCCCTGCTCAGGGTCGTTTTGGTGATGGCTCGGAACGGCCCTCCCCTGCAGGTCGAGTCGTGCAAGGCGCCGATAGTCATCGAGCATTAACCTTCGGCCTCGCCGGACCAGGCGGCGAACCTTCGAGCGCAGACTCGCGTCGGCATGCCAACCCTGTGTTACCGCCGCGGAACCGAAGAGGCACAAGGCGACCTCCCGTAGAGAGGCACCCGCCAGGCTGGCATCCAGCGCTTGCAAAGTGTGCAGTTCAAGCAAGGCGGTGGCGCTCGGCCTAGAAAAGGTCTGTGCCAGTGGCGTGGTCTGGGACCCAGCGGCCAGTTCGTTCAGCGCTTCAGTCATGACGCTCGCACGAGAGCGGCGGCCTGGGCGCATGGCGACAACGAACGCGTCGCCATCTTTCAGGCCTGGCGCCATTGCCAGCCTGATCCGGCAACCAGCGAAACCGGTCGTTACCCGCAGACAGCAACCGTCATGGACCAAGACCTTGCAGCCCGGAATGCTCCAGAAATCAAATGCTGCCGCGTCGGGTGTGGAATAAACGTCGGGGTGGAGCTGGACCAGCCCTGGATGGTCGACAAGCCAGAGCGGATGCGCGTCGCGGGCGTCCAACCCCGGATCTTCCAGCACGCGCAAACCCCAGCGGTGCGCGGCCGCAGCCCGGAGCACGCAGTCTTGCCAGTCACGCCGGTACTCCGGGTTTCTGCGCAGGTACTCCCAGGCAAGAGCATGCTCATCGAGGTGCAGAAGGTAGAGATAGGCCGCAGTGGGACACTTCTGCTCGGCGTTGCGATGAGCCATCGGCCAACCTCCCTGCTTCGAGATAGCCGCCCCTGGCTCGCAACGGAAAAACGACAGCCGCTATGCGAAGCCGATAACGCCGGAGCGCCAGCCGAGCCATCTGTTCGCGACGCGACTCAAGGACGTGCAGTGCTGAGCCATCCTGCATCGCTTGGGGGTCAAAAGATGATCCGATAGGTCTGGCTTATGTCCGTAGAAGACAGAAACACCGATTCAGACACTGGCGGTCTGACCGCTTACGGTTAGTCACAATTACGCTTTTGCAGGGATGGGCTTGTGCACGAAACCGCCGAGCTGCCGATACGGATTTGTGCATCGCTCCAAGTGCACGAACCCTCATACGGGCGAAACCGTAAAAGAACCAAACCGGAAACCCGGCTTTGCGTGGCTCTGTAAAAATGTAAAAGCGCTTTGACGTTTCTGTCCGAAACGGCCACCAATACTTTCTGAAAAAGCACGAAAACGTCATTGCAATAGAAAGATTTCCCCCCATTCAGGCGCGACCGATCGAACGAGGCCTGAGAAGAGCCAGCTAAAAAGCGGCCAGAATCGAGTACGCCGACGTGGCCGAGCTCTGGAACGTATTGCCGCGCTGGATAGCATTGTTCACGACGCCGGCACGTTCGGCTGTAGTTCCGTAAGAGTGCCCCGCCACAACGGGCGGGGCGATGAGGTGGTCAGGCCATCGACTTGCTGCGCGACCAGATTAGGTTGTGCGTACCGTTCTCCTCTTCTATCAGTCGGGCGTAGATCGTTGCCGGAAACGAAGGATCATCCAGGGTCACGGACAGGTATGCCCGATCGGCCTGGCTGACTTTCTCCCATGCCGCGCCGATGTCGTAGCCACCGGCCGTCTGGATGCGATAGTCGGGGGCGTTTTCGCTGCTCCTGTCGTTGGGAACGAACTTGACCTTGACGTTGAGCGTCAGGGTGCGAACAGTGCCGGTGAAGCCGTCGTTCTGTGCGGTGAAAGTGCCGATGTTGGCCATGGTGATTTCTCCTTTCGGGGTACCAAGGTCGCGCCCATCGCGTCCTTGTTGTGAACCGGCAGACGGAGGTCGGGCTGGCCGCACCGCACAGCGGTCGCAACAACGTGGAGGACCGAGAGGCGCACAGAATTTGTGGGTGAGGAATCCGCACAGCGGAGGGGAAATTGTTTGCGCCGAACGGTTGCTGCCATGAAGCCCGAGGCACAGCCGTACCACCGTCAGGATTCACGACAAGCCAAGGACGCAGCGGGGCGAACTTTCCCGAAAAGGAGATGGGCCGATTCGGCTTCCCGCGCGACGGCTTCACCGGCATGCTCCTTGATGCAGGCAGATGCCCCCGACGACGGCGAACGTCCCTGCCATAGCCTGCAGCAACGGACCTGAGGTACGGGCTGGACGTGCTTTAGCGAAGCCGAGCGGCTTGTTCGTGGCCCATCCTTCGCGCTCCAAAACTATTAGCCGTCGGCGTCGGAGACGGTGCTCACTCGTACCGTGTCGCAGCAAGCCCGGGCGTGGCTCAAAGCGTTTGACCAAAGATAGTGATCGACTGATCTTTTGACTATCACTCATGAACCGCAGGAATCGGCCAGAAGTGGACGTCCAAGCGCGTCTATCGAAACGCAGACAATTCAGGGTGATAGCCAGCTTCGCAAACAAGGGTTGATTTTCATCTGATCCAGTTACCCTCTACCCTTTCGCCTATAAATATAAGCCGACACGGTGAAACATACACGCTGAGGGCCGGAACAACGTCATTGCGGCGCTCAACCGTGCGGGACGGATCCGGAGGTTGAGAGGTAGCAGAACATTACCCGGCCCGGCGGCGGGTCGTCGGGCTTTCGCTTTTATTTCTCCGGGCCTTCATCCATAACTTATATATGCAATTAATTAAAAAGAACAAAGAACCGGCGCAAATCCCATAAACGATCGCGATCTCGTAGTTATCACGGAGCTCAGCGGTTGCGTAAACGAAATTTGCAGCGCTCGCAAGTACCGCTAACGCTATGATACCGCTTACTATCCCCAGGAATAGCTTCTGACGGCCGTATCTCTTCTCAAGATCCTCATAATGGATCTGTAACTTTTCAGTGGTGAGCACATGCTTCTGCTTTATCTCATCCCACTGATTCATCATCTCGATTTTTATTGAATCCAAAGAATGTTGCTGATTGCGAAGCAGTAAAGACATAAGGGCAGCAAATACAAGCATGCTAAAAAAAATGAATATATTATGAAGAGATACGCTTTCCGTCGGCGCTGTCTGGCTTCCGATAAGTATTAAAGCTACCGGTATGGCGAGAAGCTGATTCTGTATTTCAGAAAAGACCTTATTCAGCTTAAGCATAAAGTCAAGCTTTTCTTTCTCGACTTGATCTCTTATTTTTTCAAAAGAAAACTCAGAGACGTATAACTGATAATTCGCATTGACGCGGTCTACAAATTCCGAAAACCGTTTAAGCAGACAGGGAAGTGTTAGTCTGTCGAGCTCATTTGTCTTCAACATTTCAATCAGAACTGATTTTATGATTGAGGACTTTTGTTCTTTATGAATCTGAGCATTAACGAATTCGGCATAAAAATCTTGGCAGCCATCGAGGGGACGGAGATCGTTAACAGTGTAGCCTAGAGATAACTCGATTTTCTGGCCATGCAAGAAAATTGCTTTTAACCTTCCTTTCAATACCGAGTGATCCGCGACTTTAGCGATTTCCTGGATAAAACGAGTAGTATCTAGATAATACTGTACAATCCGGTCGGGTGCGTTTTCTCCACCCTTGTAGTGGTAGTCAATATCAGACAAATAGAACTCTTTCGGCACGCGTGCTTGGCGAGACGGAGCCGATATCAAATCTTCCAAACAGCTGGCAAAGATTAAATCATCTTGGGACGGCAACTTAAAAGATAGTTGTTCAACCCTTTGATCGTACTGAGGCTCCAATCCGCTTTTTCCGAGGTCTGAGTGAATACTCGCATATTCTGCCTGCGGAAGGCGACCAGATAGCACTCGGCCAGAAAAAACGGGCCTTGCTATTTTCTTGCTTAAATGAATAGCGAGCTCTAAATCGTTCATCTCATTCTTCGTTGTATTCTGGATCTATACCTTTCTCTTTTCTTATTCTTTCTATCAGATCGACTGGAGGATTTCTGATGATAATGCTTTCTTCGTCGTCGTCTAGATATACTCTTTCGCTGAATATATCCTCAACATCAAACCCGAGACTTATAGTGCCAAACTTTGTTGTATAGCGCTGCAGTTTTTTAATGCTGCTACTGTGCGGAGAGAATGTTTCGTGAATCTCAACGTTATTGTCTTTTACATAGTCGACAAACGAAGTGGGATCTTCTGGGTTAATGAACGCTGAAAGTGTCACCAAATGAACTGGCTTGTCGTCGTCCTTCATTTCTTTACAGTGTTCGTAAACCTTGGCGCGAATGGATTGGCGCTCCGCCGCGGCGAACTCATTTTCTTCGCAATATGAATCTATCGTTTCGATAAGCTTTTGCGTGTTGTATTTTGAATCTGTGTAGTCAATGCATGCGAGTGCCTGCCTGAAGTATGCAGATGAGTCGCCTTCAGCGCCTGTTCCTTTTTTAATGAAGGAAAGGTAAGGTTGTTCATCGTTTTGCCACTTCTCAATATCGATCCGTGCCGCCTCGCGCAGATTGCTAACATCAAAGAAAAGCGAGTCGTTTAAGTCGAGCGTCGTACTATCTATCCCTACGCCCTCTTTAAGCTTCAGCATCGCAATCAGTAGCCAGTCCCGCCCCTGATTCTCATACCGGATGAACACAGGATAGCTTGTGGTAGTCAACCTGCTCTTCGCCATTTCTGTCGAAATAACTTCGGTGCAAAGTTTACTCATTGCCACCAGATCAGTTTTCCCGGCATGGTAGTCGGTCAGGATCTTAGGGAAGACATGGATCATATGGTTGGCGCCTAGAGTCCCGTAGCCGTTACTGAGTCTCCCATACAGCTTCAGCACATCATCCCCCAGGTTCTGAAGTCGATCGTCAAGGGGCAACGGAGTCAGTCGGGGGACTACAGTGGCGCTACCTGGGCCTGACGTGTCTCGGGCTTTCTCAATCCCGTGGATGATGGACTCTGTAATATTCACTGGATTCCCTTCTCTCAGGTGGGGTCGGCTTTCACGCTTCGTTTAGCGGAATGCAAGCTGCATCTGTGCAGGCCACAGTTAACTACACAATAGTTACGGGTGCTACTCCCAACCTAATTGCCCGCATTTAAGGCTGCAGCCTCTGACAAATTGATCAGGGAACGACATCGACAGAAGCTGAAATCGTCTTGTGGGCTGCCCCGTTGTGATTGGCCCACGTGTACGTCTCTTTTTGGCCGATGTCCGCCGTTCGTCATCGGCCGCATGGGTCGGTCGAGAGCTACCCCGCGACTCTGCAAGCTTCAACACGCCCATCACCCTACTTACGCCCCAGCACGTTTGCCCTCCCAAAAGCCTCGCGCTAGACTGACCTGGTCGCGGTAAATGCCGCGGCCGGGTGTAGCAACCTGAGAAAACCAAGGGCGCAGTTGCGCCGTAGCGCACAGTCGGTACTTGTACCGCGCTGTAGCGACGCTATGGCGGACCGTGCGGGGCAGGCTTCGGCCTGGCCGGTTCCCTTGGTTTCCGGTTTGCTACCCCCGTGCGGTCCGCCACCCATTACCGCGTAGCAACGGCGGGTGACGGCTCCTTAACCAAACCAAGGAGCACCAAAATGCGCTATTGTCTTTTTACGCCCGCGCCCCGCCTCGTCGTTTACCCTACTATTGGCTGTTGTGCCACTTCGCGTCGCGAGGTGCGCCATGACTAAGCAGCCTTCTAATCTCTTGCCCTTTCCTTCTGATGCCCGTTCGGGCTATTCAGCAGCCGTTTCGTTGTCTGGTCCACTGGCCGACGCAGAAATGCGTGCCGAGATGATCCGGGGGCTGCTCTGCCAGCTTACTGACGACGGGGGCGCCCAGACCCTCGATCTGCGTACTCATTTGCTGAGCTACGCAGCTCAGGAATTGCTCGACGAGATGGTCGTGCTGTATCGCCGCGCACTTGGGGCGAGTGCGGCGCACGGCTGATTGATCTGGGCCGCCGCTGCGGCGGCCAGTTCTTTCTTTCGCTGGGCTTGTCTACACAGAAAAGCCAGTCCCCATGCTAAGCAGATTGGTATACGCCGCCTCGAATCACCCATGATTATCGCCGAGTTCGGGCAATCCAGATTCATTTCGCTACTAACAAAACTGCCATAAAATACTGCTGCACCATCCTTTAAACGAGACGCTCGTGACCCTGACTGATGCGACGATCGCACTTCTTCTTACCGCCAAGCTCCACGGCACGGATGCGGCAGTAAAGGCCACTGCCAAGCGTTGCTCCCACGCCCTCCCCCGCAGCAAACGCGACCTCATGTTTACCGTGATGAACAGTCGCGAGCCCCTGAAGCTCGTCGGGCACATCGCTCAAAACTTGGACCAATAGCGTCTTCGGTAGCAGTCGGCTGATCCGAGGTCTCGATTCAACTCTCCGTGGCGGAACACCACGCACGGTTACGACAACGTTCGAAATATATGAGGGGCCGACCGCCTGACGGCCCCTCCGGGTGGGCTTCAGGCTTTCAACTGGCGCAGGCCATCGGCCAGAAGCCACAGGGCACGGTTCAGGCGTAGGTCGTGGTCGATGCCCTGCACGGGGCGGGTACGCTGACGGCGTCCGCTATTGCTGCTCCCGACCAGACCGCCACGAATGAGGTTTTCCTGGGTTCGGTTGAACACGCTCCAGAGGTCGGCTCGGTTGTCGTCGAGACGGCGCGGGGCCAGCACCTGCCGTTCGGTGATCGGCGCCGGCTTGGCGTGATCGCCATACTTGAGAGCCAGCGCGGCACGGGCGAAGACTTCGGCCTCGCCGCCATCCAGGGTGACAGCGCGCATGGCCTCGCGCGACACCTGCGCCTGCTCGAAACCGTGCAGCACTTGGTAAGCGCCCTCTATCACCTGGGCGGCCACGTCGCCTTTATGCGGCACGCGCGCGTCCGCTACGGTGTCGCCGCAGACTAGGCCGTTCTGGCAGACGAAACGGAACATGCCGGCCAGCATCTGGTAGCTGCTGGTGCCGTCGTGCGAATTCAGCAGGATGATTTCATTGGCCTCGCATCGGGCATCAATCTGGCTGGCATGACGCAGGCGGATCATGTGCTTGGTGAAGTCGCGCCGGTCGTCCCGGCGCACCCGGGTCTGACACACCATGAAGGGCTCGAAGCCCTCGCCGCGCAGATCCCGCAGCACAGTCGCGGTGGGAATGTAGCTGTAGCGCTCGGAGCGGCTTTCGTGCGGTGCATCGGCGAAGATGGACGGCGCCACGGCGCGAATCTGCTCATCCGACAAGGGGGATTCCGAGCGCAGCACCGGGGAGCGGTACGAGAAGTTGGAAGCAAGTTGCATGGTCGTTCTCCTGACAAGGTTTGCTGTTCAACCCCCACCGGATTCCTAGATTCGGAGCCCGCTTTCGGCTCCTCCGGTGGGGTCGGCACGAACACCTGGGCTGGCCTCGTTGCCACCGTCTTTCCTGAGTTCATCGCCCGCGACGGTCAGGAGCGCGCGGACAGGTGCCATCAAGGAAGCAAGCGCCGGGATGGTGCGGCCCGCAGGCGCAGCCGAGGACACGGCCCGGCGCGCCTTGAAGGCGCGAGGCCGCGCGCTACAGTCGCGACAAGGTGATGAAGTCAGGGAAAGACGGATTGACAGGCAATGGCCGCAGCATGGGCGGCGGCCCCACGCAAGCGCAGCGCGCAGGCCCGGAGCAGCCGGGTCGAAGGCATCAGCCGAGCACAGCGAGGGAACGATAGAAGCCCAAAGGGCGAGACTTGCGCAGCGCGGCTCGATGCACAGCACGACAGCGCGCCCGGCCATAGGCGGGGGTGCCCAAACAGCTGAAGTACCTGAGAGCCGGTCAAGCAATGTGGTTTGGGGTACCGACACACCCAACAAGGTCAAATAGGCTGAAGCGACTTCAACATAAGGGATGACACATGCCTACAGCGCAGACCATGACCCCGCAGCAAGCCTGCGAAAACATCCTGATCGGCGAAAAGCGCTACAACACCGAGCGCAGCGTTCTGCGTAGCGAGAACGCCATTATCGATCGACTGCTCACTCGCGGCCTCGAACTGAAATCAGCCTACGGCGAGCTGTACGAGAAGCTGCACTCGCGTCCGCCGGCCCTCAGGGTATTGCTGGGCCTTTTGCTGAGTACCGCAGCCTTTTGGAGCCCGGAAAAGATCGCCAAGTCCCGCGACCGGCGAGACGAACTCATCGAGACCAACCGTCAAATTGGGCGAAAGGCCGCAGAGTTAGCGCAGCTGCTGGAGCAGCGTACCTGGCTGCATGAAACCTCTGGTTTCAGCAGCCGCACCCACTATCACGTTTGCGATGTGATCGAGGCGGCGGCCGGGAACCACTCACTGTTCAATGCCTATGTGAAAGACCGCCTGGACGCCCTCTGCGGCCAGTTCGACCTGAAATACTGGCCCTCGCCGGATCAGCTTGTCCGAGCCCTCGCAGCGGACGCAAATAGCGCCACCCTGGAGGCGACCGATCCGCTGACCCGCGCCGCGTCTACAGGAACGCGGCCTTCGCGAACCGACTTCTTCAAGGCATTGTTTGCTGCCATTGAGGAAAACAGCACACAGAGCGGCGGACCTCTGCCCGAAGATTTTCGGCTCAGCGATGGCGCGCTCGCCTCGTTGGCGAATTGCGCGTTGGGCTTGGGGCCGGATGAGCTTGCGGACAGCACCTACGTAAAACGACTTCGCCAACGCCTCCGCGACAAGTGATGTGTGCCGTGGCGCAGCACAAAGATGGCCGAAGCCCCCTGCGAAGCAGGAAGAGGCATTACGGGCACGCAGTTACCCCAAACGTTCTCACGGACGCAATCAACAACGTCTAGAGTCGTACCAGCTATGCAGGCAATACATATATCCGCCCAGGCACCGCCGGTTGTGGCAGCCACAACGATTAGTAGTCAGGCGGGTCAGATGCCGCGCTCACGCACTCTTAAGCAGGCTGTGTAAAACGTTTGCATGGGATACCCTATCGCCACGAATCAACGATGAAGCTGCGAACTGAACGATGGGTTTTGAACAACTAGCAGAGCTACGAGACCGCCTACGAGCAGAAAAGGTGCAGGAAAAGACTGATGGTAAGCAGCAGCGTATGCGGAAGCCTTCTCGGAAGACAGAGCCTCGCGAGCAAGATCCTGCGGTGGAAGCAATCTGGCGGTTGCAGAAGCGTTTTCCATTGGCTTTCCCGGTCAGTCCGGCCCCTAAGGTACCGCTAAAGGAAGGGATTCTCAAAGATGCTGAGCAACACCTGGATCTGCTCGGAATAACCAAGGAACAGCTCAAGCAAGGCATCGCTATCTGGTGCCGAGGAAGTCGCTACTGGGCATGCATGACGGAGAATGCCCCACGCATGGACCTGAATGGTCAGGCGGTTGGCGTGGTGACGGCGAACCAGGCGCTGTACGCGAAGCAGCAAGCTAAGCGGCAGCGCGGCCAAGCACGACGTAGTCAAACAAAGCCAAAAGAGCGTATGCCGAATAAGGCTGCAGATACGGCGGTGGAATAGGTAGCGGATTAAAATACAAGCGATTCGATGCCGCCCGCATTCGACGGCGCAGCAAAAAGGGGGCCGAAGCCCCCTTCGGCTAGAGCAAGCCCTGCTCTGCGAACGAAACCGTTGCGTCGCCGCCCACGATGATGTGATCCAGCGTGCGTACCTCCACCAGCGCCAGCGCCTCCTTGAGGCGCTGGGTCAGCACCTTGTCCGCCTGGCTTGGCTCTGGATTTCCGCTCGGATGGTTATGCGAGAAGATTACCGCCGCAGCGTTAATCCGTAACGCCTCCTTCACCACTTCGCGCGGATACACTGAAGCCTGGTCGATCGTACCCCTGAACAACTCCACGTACTCAAGCAACCGATGTTTGCTGTCCAGGAACAGCGCCGCGAACACCTCGTGCTCGAAACCGACCAGCTTGGTACTCAGGTAATCTTTGACCACATCCGGTGCGTCAAACAGCGCCCCGCGCTGGTACTTCTGATCAATCGCCTGACGCGCCACGCTCAGGATCTGATCTACAGATGCCGGCAGGTAGCGCCCCTGTGCGTCACGCACCAGCAGCATGGCATCGAACGAGGAAAAGGAAAGTTGCGACATAGTCGTGCTCCGGTTGCTCGGGCGGAATTGCCCGGAACCGGCACCAGCACGGCGCAGCGCAGCTGTCAGGGGTCAACGACGGCCGCCAGGACGCCAGCGTGCAAGGCACGCACAGCCCTTGACGGCGAGAACGCCGTGATACGGTAAAGGGAACAGCAAGACCGCCCCCCCACTCCACCCATGCCACGGATCGGGGCAAGCGGAGCGCGCAGGCCCTCAAGGGCCGGAGACGTCAGGGATCAAAGCCGGATGGCCGCGACTCGGCACGAGGCGAGGGGCGCAGCCCGCGAGCCCGACGGCGGATCGCCGGATGCCTCAAAATGGGAATCCCTCAGACAACAGAGCGAAAACGTGAGGTCGGACGGCAGAACATCATTTAGCAGCTTTCGGCCAACAGCGGTCATCCGGCCTCTACAAAAGTAGGGCAATCCAAGTGGAATGTTGATGGTTCGACTTAGCGTCCCAAGAGCTTCAAGCGATCCGCAGTTTTCTTATCTACAGGCAGTGCCTCAACGAGACCATGATCTACAGTAGGGCTAATCAAGAGCGCGTTTCTCCGCGCTTGATCTCGACCTTCCTGTAATTGTTCCGGCGTACAAATAAATACTGGCAGTACCCCCGTCCAGTTACCTACTCCCTCAAGCTCCGCATCCACATGAATAGAAAGATATTGTTCGGTAAGCTCAAATGTCGGAGTGCTAACGCTATTGACGCGATTGACCCAGGCAAGCGGTGCCACTTTCTTGTTAGCAGCTCTGGAATTCCGGGGGACAAACGAAAGGCGGATGATATCCATCATAATGAGCCTGCTAAGCCAATCGGAGCCTACATACCTTTCGTGATAATCAGGGATAAAGCTGCCGCTCTGAAGGTCCGCAAACCACGTGCCATGAGCCATGCCCAGCACGTTGCCAAATACCGACTCCATCGCGTCCATACCACCGAGCATCCTACCGGTCTCTCTGCACATGGTTTTGGTTGTCATTGCATTGCGGCGGTCTGTGGCCACTTGGATTTGGACGGTGACCTCGTATCCAAACTCAGTTCGCTCAATAGCAGGCGGTTGGGAAAGCAGCCCGCCATAGCCCAGTTCATTTGAAAGGACGTATCGATCCTCATCTGGCCATTTGCTGAAATCCACGCTCAGAGCCCACAGCTCCCGGATGCTGCCTTCCAGGAAGTGAGATATTCGGAATCGGTATCCGTCCGGACCGAACCGTAATACCGCCCCTAGCGCAATTAGACTCGGGCCGATAGCAATGATGTCATCGCGACTCACTTCACCTTGCCCCTGAAGGCGCCTTGATGCCTCGTGGCTGAGCTTCAGCTCATGAAGATTTTGAGTTGAGAATCTGGCTTCGTCCCTGTCGATGAGAACGCTACAGCTAGCGCACAGCCAAATCCCATTATCGATTGATCCGCGCTGCTCAGGAGTCATTGAGTGGTCGTAACGGCGCGCGCCAGGACCAGGCGCGGCGGCTGCAATGTGAGCAGCAACGCCAATTATGGTCACGGCGTTTGAAGCCTCGTCGCTTGGCCCTACCGTCGATACCTTGCACAAGGAGCATTCATAGCTTGCCCGTAGGGCGAGGACGCTCTTAGTTCTTTTTGAAAAATTGTCACGTGAGGAAGTCATCTGTGAAATCCAAACCTAGTAGGCCCCATCAGGAGCAGAGCGATTAGCGCTGGCAAAACGCATGATTGCTACTCGGGCCTCCATATCTGAAAGACCGTATTCGTTAGCTCGGATTGCAATGGCTGGAAGGCTGGTCGATTTCTCATGCGTTTCAGCAGGCATTAGGACGAATTTTTTGCCATCGAATGAGACGGCCTGTCTCTTGGTTGACCAGAAGGTCCGCGTCTCAATCGCTCCGACAATCCACTTGCCTACCTGCGCGATCATGCGCTCCGCTTCTTCGAATGGGTCTTGTAGTAGTTCCATTGCGCTCACCGACTGAGTGCTGAATTCAGCGTAAAGGCCATGACAAATCTCATTTTTGATGCCGGCTGGCTCGATGGTGGGCTGAAGCCCACCCTACGGTACCAAGCACCCACTGAATATCTTCACGGCCGGGGGCCCGGCCAAACATCCTGCTCCAACTGTAGCGCAAGGTCCCGGGTGCTAACTCGTCTCAGCGCGGAGGCGGCGATGAACTGGACGCCCAGAGCAAGGTCGATGACTTCCAGCCGAGTGAGACCTGCCCCTTGATAACGGGTATTCACATAGTCCGGCAGTTTCTTCGCAATCACGAGGAGGTGTTGGTCATCTCGATGCGGACATTCGGCAATCAAGCGGTTGGCCAGGGCCTCGTGTTTGTGCCCCAGGCCGCGACGATCCTTCTCCGATACACTGAGGTGCTTTAGGGTGCCTTTGATTACCAGCTCCGCTGTTAGGCAGATCGGTTGAATGATGGAGCTTGAGTTGTAGGTGTTGACCAAAGTATTGGCCACGTCCTCCAGATTGGAGGCGGCCTGCCCCCACAAGGTAAGGGTCTCTTTGTCCACCTGATGTTGCAGATCGTCGATGCTGTAAACCAGGTCGAACGCGTCCGCCCAGGCAAAACAGGATCTGGCCGCAATCATGCGGTCCCCTCTGCACCAACGACTCCAGGCTTCATGGTTGTCGAAGCCCAGACCTTGATGAGGGGTCATCGCGAACTGACCGTACCCCACAGCTATCGTAATCTTCTTTACCTGATCGACGGCCGCCGCCAGGCCAGTACCCATCCCGGGCCAAGTGTAGTTGACCTCGGGTACCAGCCTGGCGTAGGCGTGGGAGATGTCCTCAATGGCGGGGTTCTGGTGAAGGCCGAGAACGAACTGATCCTTGAGCAGGTCCACCGCAGCCCGAAATGGCCGGGCATGGAAGGGGACGCCTTCCTGCGCGTAGCGGTGGTCGAGCTGCAAAATGTCCTCATCTGTGAAGCTTGTCATGGCGTCCTCTCACTCCCAAAGCCGGAGTGGGTATTAGAGA
>Ga0163223_100239_pt1 | contig 18787 bp, 16 predicted proteins | sample MSEWel2016_02_17_2_FD_113147 | JGI IMG/M metagenome (GOLD analysis project Ga0163223, IMG submission 113147) | Subsurface microbial communities from deep shales in West Virginia, USA - MSEEL Well Study Marcellus 5H_2016_02_17 ...
ATTCTCCACCATCCAAAGTTTCACAAATTATTTTCTGTGACTCAATATCTTCGAGCTTCACTTGCTTATAAGAAATCCTATTATCAAGGTTTTCTGCAATAATAATAGATTCTGCATCTCCGTAGACAACAATTGCTGGGTTATGTGTTATCAAGAAAATTTGCTTCTTAAACTTAATTTTTCTTATTAATTCAACTAATTGATCAGAAATAAACTTGTTTCCAAGGTTGTCCTCAGGTTGATCAATAATTACTAATCCACATTTAGGATTATTCAATACTACTTTCAGGTATTTTTCCGAATTATAACCAGGACTATTACTCTTTGATGTAGTTCCATCCCGATATTCTAGATAGTCAGTTAGTTTATCAAAGCAACTTGCTAATGCCTTTATTTGACTCTTGATCTTTTTACCAAAATTATCAGCTGAATTATCTCCATAATTTTTCAGACTTGTTTCGTTATACAAGAGTTCAACAAGCGAATAGTATAAGTCATCCTTGCTATAACCCTTAATGCCATCAAGTATACTTTCCTTAATTTCCTTTTCTGGCTGAAGCTCTATACAAAGTTTGCTGTCCTCGTCTAAATCGATTAACTCAGTATGGTCTAACTTTAATGATAATGTACTCTTTACACTCCAATTTAGTTCAGCAAAAGCTTTAAAATGGACCTTTACTTTGTTTATAATCTCTCGCTTACCCTTTTCAGCTAAAGCCTTTTCTTTTCCAGCAGCATTTAATTTGTCATTCGCACTAGACACAATATTGTGTGCATTTCCAATAAATTTTGTCATATATTCATGCAGTAGTTTCTTCTTCTTCTGTTTGCCTTTCATCGTTGAAAGTAAACTTACAAATCCTTCAATTATTGCAACTTCAGTTTCTTCAATATCGATAGTTGGAGCTTTATTCAGCTTTGAGATTAATACTTCAATATCTTCAACTACTTTTATTGTCTCATCAAATTTTTCTGAAGAAAAAGTTAACTCTATCAACTTATCCTTATTCATCTTTAAGTGATACTCAGAATTTAAGAGTTTATCTATAGTATTATTATGCAAAATAATTGCTTGGTCTGGCTTTATCTCATGAATATCTTCATAGACTTGATGCAAATCAGAAATCCTTTTATCTAATTCAGTATGGATTTCGTTAAATTTTGCTTTTGCAATCTGGTATTCTTCAATTTTACCCGCTTTTCTAGCTAAGCTAGACAGCTCATTTCTCTCAAAATAGTTAGCTATTGCGCCTTGATTAATCTGTAGAATATCAGTATTTAGATGGGTCACTGCTTTAGGCATAGCATCTAAACTTGAACTTACTGTAGTCGTAGCGCCTTCAATCGCTACATTATACTTATCTTCTGATTCTAAAACGTCAATAGATCGCTTAAGAATATCCATCATTAAACTCTTACCACTAGAACGTCCCCCAATAATAACATTCAAGTGCGGGCTAAAATTCAAATTTTTATCTGTTAAAAGTGTATTACCCTTAATATTAAGCGTTCTCAAATAATCTCTTGGATTTTTTATCTCCTGAAATTCTTGAGTGGTTTTTATTCGGGATTTTGGATCAATGAAAGAAAGCCGAAGCGTCTCATAATTCTTGCTACCTTTTATATAATAGAACTCATGATCTCCTTGATCTCCCATATGGCGACATGGATACTTCTCGATATTGTGGTTATCCGAGAATTCTAGATACGCAAAATCCTCCTTTTTTCGAAAGGCTTCAGTTAACCTTACATCAAAATGCTCATTGTATATTTGTCTTCTTTTCTCCTGAACCTTTTCCATTGGACTTTGGAGTAAAATTAACATTTTCTGCGCCGCAGCAATATCACCCTTAAAAGCGTCAATTATACTTGATGTATTTCCTGCATGGGGGATAAAAAAGTAGTCCAACTCATCAAAGGCAGAAATAATATCATCAAATGTTAATATCCGTTTAAACACATCACAATTTTTTTTAGCATATTTCTCTTCAAGGCTATCATGAATAGCTTTAAGGCCATCGTAATCGTTGCAATTAAATATAATAAGCGAATGATAAGTTGTTGAACTTCCTAAAATATCTAGTTCCACTCCCGCAAGAAGCAAAGGATCTGTAGCACTATTATATTTCTCATAATATTCTTTGTACGCATCGATATTAATAATATTGTGATCAGTTAACGAAAATATTGAAACATCTTGTTCTTTTAACTTGTTGTACAAACTATCAATAAAAAATACGCCTTTATAATCATTGTTCTTTGTCTTCCTACTAAAATCTGTATGAATATGAAGATCTATTTTTAGCCAATCAGAATATAATTTCGACATATATTCTCACCCCCATTTTAAATATAAAAGTCTAAATAATCATTGCTTATACGTAATTGTAATTAACATATACTTACTCGAAGTACTCTTGCATCAATGAATCAAATAATATCTTGTTTTCATCTAGTGACTTTTGAACTTCAAATTTCAATATTTCGGGGAGATGCAGCAATGTACACTTCAAAAGCACCGCATTTGTAATATTCAATATCCCATAAAAGCGAAGAAAAACTGTCGCAGACAGCCTCAAGTGAAATATTCAGTTTATCATTCAAGACAGTCATATTGTAAATTTCAATCTGCATTTTCACACCCCTAAGTACGCATTTCGGTGTATCAGGCGAACTTTGATGCGGTTCAGTCCCTCCGATGCCGTCACATAAAATTTGTTTTCGCCCGTTTTCAGATTCAGCCAGGTTGACCCGGAAACAAGGCGGTTGATGATGTTGGTCACAACGCCCTCACGCTCCAGAAGAACGGTTTTGTTGCCCGTTTTTGTAGTTATGGTGATAACATCTCCCTTTTGAATATCGCCTGAAATCTGCATATATTCGTCCGTCAGAGCGTTGTAAATAGTCGGATTTTTCGCAGGTCCTCCGCTGATTTCAAGGGTGAATCCGACCTCATCACCGCTGTTATTGATGGTCATCATATCCTGCGTATTATATGCACCAATCGGAAAAGGCTCATCATTGTCAGGACAGACAAAATGAAATGCACCTCTGACACGGGAATATTCTGCAATCTGCGTTTCAGTGGAGTACCAGTAAATATCGGGACAGAGAATGGAAATCTGCCCATTGGTCAGCTTTTCAAAATTCTCCACCTCGCAGGTTTCCACAATACCCTCAGCATACACAGAAATATTTTTTGTGGAGTAGTATATCTTGATGTAGCGTGACGGCTTGACCACACGATATAGTTCATGCCTGCGAAGTTCCACATCAAAGCCACGCATCTGAAAGGTAATGACGATGTTCCGCTTTTCGATGAATGCGTTATTCAGATAGCTGCCGTTCATTCCTGCATAATTTGAAGTGCTGATTGTTCCTGTTGGCGGATCAAGTCCTTTGATTTTGGAGAACATATATCGGTTTGCAGTTTTGGACAGGCCGATTTTTTGACCTGCTTCGTTTTCAAGAATTAAAGTGTAGAACAAAATTTCACCTGCTTTTCATTGACAAAAAGATGATAATATGATATAATACTTCAAAATTGAACTATTCAAAAAAGAACAGGAGGACATATGAACTTCAGTATTGAAATCCCCAGAAAAATTTCACTTGCATACAGTAAAGTGTGTAAGCCACTTTGTAAAGAACTGGGTTTGTCGCAAACTGCATTTGATATTCTGATGTTTCTTGGAAATAATCCGAAATACAAAAATGCAAGAGATATTGTAGAGATACGCCATATCAAAGCAAATCTGGTATCGGTAAATGTTGAACGTCTGGTTCAGGAAGGCTATTTGACAAGACAGGCTGTAGAAGGTGACAGGCGTAAAACAGAATTACTGTGTACAAAGAAAGCCAAACCAATCATAGAACGAGGTCAGCAATTGCAAAAAATGTTTTTTGAAAAGCTGTTTGTCCATATTGATGATAATATGAGGAAAGCTTTTGAAGAAGTTATGCAGGTTATCAGTAAAAATTCAGATGAAATTTTGGAGGAAAAAGAATAATGGAAACAATAATGACTATTCTGGTTACATTTTTTGCAGGTATGGGTGCAGGACTTGGAACAGGATTTGCAGGAATGAGTGCTGCCGCCGTTATCAGTCCGATGTTGATTACTTTTTTAGGTATTGACCCTTATATGGCAGTCGGTATTGCACTTTCTTCTGATGTGTTGGCAAGTGCAGTTTCCGCCTATACTTATCATAAAAATAAGAATCTGGACATTAAAAACGGATTAATTATGATGGCAAGTGTGCTTGTTTTTACAGTTGTCGGAAGCTATGTGGCAAGTACTCTGCCATCCGCAACAATGGGCGGTTTCTCGGTATTTATGACGTTTCTGCTTGGAATAAAATTTATTGTTCGTCCTGTTATGAACACTAAAGAATCTATGGCGGAAACATCAGCGAAAAAACGTGCTATACAGTCCATTATCTGTGGAATTATTATTGGTTTTATTTGCGGATTTGTTGGTGCAGGGGGCGGAATGATGATGCTTCTGATTCTGACCAGCGTTATGGGATATGAATTAAAAACCGCTGTAGGCACAAGTGTATTTATTATGACTTTTACCGCATTGACGGGTGCTGTATCGCATTTTACAATTGGCGGAACACCGGATATTCTGACATGGGTATTGTGCATTGTGTTTACGCTGATATGGGCAAGAATTGCGGCAGTATTTGCAAATAAGGCAAAGCCAAAAACATTAAATCGTGCTACAGGTATTATTCTTGTGGTGCTTGGTGTCGTTATTATGGGATTTCGATTTCTGCACTAACTTTTAAATATCCACCGCATTCCTCGTCTGCCTATAAATCTCCAGCCGTGACAGTGCTTTCGGACTATTGTTGGTCTGATTTACTGTGCGGCTGTTGTCATTATAGTAGTTATTTACCACTGAGCCGTTTGCATCACGGCTCAAAACCGCTCATTGACTTTTGAGAGTGGAATGTGATATAATTGGGTATATGCTGTAGGGCGTGACAGCCCTATAAATCTAAATTTAGCAGCGTCTTCAATTCTGCTTTTAAATTATCAATTTCACTATCAATTTCATCAATTCTGTTCATTATTACTGAAGGTTTTTCATATTCTACCCTGTCATATTCAACTTCTTTGTACTTGTTGATTGAGAGGTCATATCCATTGTCTTTAATTTCTTTTTTTGTAACATAGAACGACTTTTCAGTTCGTTTTCTGTTCTTTTCATTCTCTAGATTATGATAACGGCTGATAATATCAGGAATATCATTACTCTCGACTGGTTGACGCTTATCATCCAGTGACAACCCATCTGCATGCATATCATAAAACCACACATTATCTGTGCCACCTGCACCTGTCTTTGTAAATATCATGATAGCAGTTGAAACCCCTGCATATGGTTTGAAGACACCACTTGGCATGGAAATAATGCCATGTAAATGATGGTTTTCAACGATTTCTTTTCGAATGGATTTATGAGCATTAGAACTACCAAAAAGGACACCATCTGGCACAATAGACGCACAGCGACCACCTTTTTTAAGCGTTCTAAGGAATAATGCTAAAAAAAGGAGTTCTGTTTTTTTCGTTTTAGTGATTTTAAGTAAATCTGCTGCAACACTTTCATGATCTAACGAGCCTTTAAAAGGTGGATTGGCAAGGACTAATGTATATTTTTCATCATCAATGTTCTTTTCTGATAAGGAATCTCTGTATTCAATATTGGGTTTTTCCACACCATGAAGCATCATGTTCATAGCACCAATACGAAGCATGGTTCTATCCATATCGTTACCGAAAAACATGTCATTGTTATAGTGGTCTTTTAATTCTTTTATGGCAAACAAATCTTCATTGTTTCTTTTAAGGTACTCGCCTGCTTCAACTAAGAAACCAGCTGATCCTGCTGCAGGGTCAACTATAATATCTGTTGGGGTTGGTTGCATCAGCTCCACCATCATTTTAATAATATGTCTTGGGGTTCTAAACTGCCCATTGGTTCCTGCTGTTGCTACTTTAGAAAGCAGGTACTCATATAAATCACCTTTTGTGTCTCCATCGGATAATGGCAATAAATCTACATTTGTAACGATTTTTTCTAACATTTGAGGTGTTGGAATCATAAAGATGGCATCGTCCATATATCTGGTAAATGCTGAATCCTTGTCACCATGCATGGTTTTTATAAATGGAAATACTTTCTTTGAAACCATATCATACATGTCAGAAGCACTCAGTTGTTTAAACTTATGCCATCTCAGATTTTCTTGTTCATCACTAAAAATTTTATCTACTTCAATGCCAAGCAGCTCCGCATTTTTTTCTAAATCCGTTTGTTTTTCGTCCAGTCCCTTTATAAATAAAAGGTAGGTAAACTGCTCAATAACAGACAGTGGATTGGTAATACCTCCCGTCCAAAATATCTCCCATATTTTATCTACCTTACTTCGTAATTCACCTGTAATCATTGTTGTTCCTCCCATAGTCTTTCATCTATTTTAATAATCCAATAAATGCTTTATCAATTCTTCATCCAGTCCCTTTGTTTTACAAAAATCATAAAGTGCCTTTTTTGCCATTCTATTGGGACTGTTTTTACCATTCTCCCACCGGTTGACCGTGGCAAAGCTCACTTGAAGCTCTCTTGCCAGTTGTTCTTGACTCATATTCAGCTTACTTCTGATTTCTTTAACCATTTGAGCAAATTCCACTTTATACACCTCCAGCTCGTCACTTTATATTATAACAAATGTTATAATACATGCCCACATGAATTTGAAAATTATTCCAAAGAAAAATCCACCGATATTACACCAGTGGATTCACATTTATTATTCAATTTCTTATGTCCCTACATTTCACATCCAAAAGCCAAGTCTTACAATGATTTCGTCTTTCAGTTCCTTATTGCGATAATTCGCAATATCAGTCTTAAACATGAAAAGCTTGGTTTTTAGCGGTATGTGGGCAAATACAATTAGTCTTTTTTGTATAGTGCTACTATAGTCTCCACATGTGTGGAGTGACTAAACATATCAACGCCACACCACCGGTCTATTTGGTAACCATGTTGGCTTAAGATTTTGACATCTCTTGCAAGGGTGCCCGGATCACATGAGACGTAGACGATGCGTTTAGGGTTTATGCTTATAATGGTGTCTAAAAGAGTTGCATCGCACCCTTTTCTGGGGGGATCGACAACTACGACATCAGCCTTTATGCCATCTTCCTTATAGAGTTTTGGCATGACTTCTTCGGCTTTTCCTGCGTAAAAAGTCGCATTATCAATCTTGTTGATCTCTGCATTTATTCTCGCATCGTCGATAGCCGCTTCCACGATTTCAACGCCGTAGACATGCTTGGCTTGTTTTGCTAAAAATAGGGAAATGGTGCCGATGCCACAATAGAGATCATAGACAACTTCTTGACCGGATAACTGAGCATATTCAAGCGCTTTGGCATATAATTTTTCTGTTTGCACCGGATTGACTTGGTAAAAAGACAGAGGGGAAATCTGATATTTAATATCACCAATCTGATCGTGCAAATATTCTTGGCCGTCGAGGTGAATCATCTCGCTTCCAAGAATAGCGTTCGTTTTCTCTTGATTTATATTTAGACTGATACCAACGACACGTTCCAGTTTTTGTAGTTCTTCTACGAGTTTCTTGTCATATGGAAATTTTTGTCCGTTAATCACTAAGGTCACATGAAACTCTTGATTATGATGAGATTTTCGAATCACAATATGGCGTAATAAGCCTTTATGCTTTAACTCATCATAGGCAGATATTTTATTTTCCACAATAAAATCACGTAGCGTGTCAACAATTTCTTCATTATAAGGGTCTTGAATATAGCAAGTCGGTGTTTCGATAATTCGGTGCGACCGTTTGGCATAAAAGCCAATAAGGAGTTTTCCACTTATAATCTGAACGGGGAATTGAACTTTGTTTCGATAAAACCAAGGTTCATCCATTCCGATGATGGGCTCTTTTTTCTGTTCAAGTTTGACTCGATCTTGTTCGCCAATGCGTTCAAGTGCATCTAAGATATGGTTTTCTTTGTACTCTAGCTGGGCATCATATTTCATATGCATAATGCTACAACCACCACATTGTTTTGCAATGGGACATCTTGGTTCGACACGATCTTTGGACGGTTCAAGAATCGTCACTAAACGGCCAAAACCATAATTTTTCTTTGTTTTTATCACTTTGACTTCGATATGATCACCGGTAATAGCTCCATCGACAAAAAGGGTATAGCCATCAATATGGCCTATCCCCTCTCCGTTGGCTCCGATGCCGGTAATATCCATCGAATAGATTTCATTTTTTATTACTGGACATACTTGTTTCATGTTTCACCTCTATGTGTATCTTCTTCTAATAGCGTGTTTTACGTATATTGGTCTCAAACAGACGTTGGTAACCTGCCCAATCATCCTCTTCTTCCGACTGACCCATAATCGTCGAAAATGTTTTGACTTTCGCATCAATATTATCTGCATAATGTAATAAAATCGCTTCGAGTACTGCTGGTTTCTTAGGTGAACCATATTCAAGCTCTCCATGATGGGCTAAAACAACATGCTTGATAATTGTAGCCAATGGTTTTGGAAAACCTGATATTTGTGCAACTTTTTCGTTAATCCACTCAACTGCAATGATAATATGACCGAGCAATTGGCCTGAATCTGTGTATTCGACCATAGGAAGTTCTGTCATTTCTTCTGTTTTAGCTATATCATGTAGTAATGCACCGGCGATTAAGACGTCACGATTGACTTCGGAATAACTCTTTGCCAAGAAATCACAGGTACGAAGAATGCCCAATGTATGTTCTAATAATCCACCGTAATAATTGTGGTGTACAGACTTTGCCGCACCATGGGCTTTGAATCGATTTGCTAATTCTTTATCTTCGATAAAAAACTTTTCAAGCAATTGTTTTATATATGTATCTTCAACACTCTCAATAAAACCAATAAGTTCTTCATACATATCATCGACATTATAGTCGGACATGGGTACATAGTCGATTGGGTTATATTCTCCCTCTTGACATTTTCGTACGCGACGTACATTTAATTGTAAACCACCTTGAAATGTAACGACAGATCCATCAATTTTAACATAATCTCCTGCTTCGAAGTGGCCGATTCCATCATTAAGATCCCAGATTTTCCCTTCAATGGTTCCGGTTTTATCTTGAAAACGCACAGAATAATAAGTCTTACCGGCTCTTGTTTTTAATACTTGCTTCGACGAACACAGATAGTGTTCAACAACTTCATCACCTTCACGAATTGTTTCAATAAATTGCATAATAACTCCTTCTACTTAAAAATAGTTTTTAATTGATTCATCTGTTCTATTATTGCTTCTCGGCTTGTGGTTTGAGCCGCAACTGTTCCGTACTCTAATGTAATCATCTCAAGTTTTTGAGATGAGAACTTCTGTAATCGTTCTTGCAGATACTGGGCAATACGATAATCTTCTTTATCCATTATACCATGAATATCCTTATATCCGGCATCTTTTTCAAAGCCTGTTCCCGAAAAATGGATCTCACGAATGGCTTCAAGGGGAAGTGCATCTAAATACTTATATATATCCATATTTAACTGATAGGCTGATACTTTTGCATGGGACGTATCAAGTAATAATCCAAGGTCTGTTTTATCAATTAAGCGACAAATAAATTCAGGCTTAACTGTTTCCATTAAGGTCGTTGGATAGGGATAATAGCTACTGTAATCCATATTCTCAATCAAAATGTCGGTGTGAATGTGTTTAGAAAAATCATTAAATCGCTGAATCATGAAATCTAAAATAGATGTATTTTGAATCTGCCTTGCATCTTCTTCAAAACACAAACTATGAATTCCAATAAATGGGCTTTGATACTTCTGAATATATCGATTCATTTTATCATAGTCAATGTCTTTTGTCGAAGACATTCCTCCACGTTCAAACCATCCAAATCCATGAATAAGTAGAGGTTTTAGAGAAAATGCCACTTCCAATAAGGCTTCCGTCCTTCCAAATGCACCTATTTTTATGTAGTCACAAAAGGTCGAATCATTTTCAAGTATATTCATCAACTCATAAGATACATTACATGCATACTTCATAAAAACCTCCTTGAGTGTGCATAAAAAAAATGCTACTCTAATTGTAGCATTTATTCACCCATTTTTTTAGTATTTTTATAAAGAATTTCACCTTATTACAAGGCTTTTTCTTTTCTGTATAAAAAGATTGTTCTGTTTGGTTATAACTCATATCTTCTGTCACACTCCATAACGAATCAAACAATAATTATAGTATCGAATCTAACTATATTATAACCGTATTTTTTTAACAGAATGTGAACATGTTATAAACAAACTTACATTCTTTAGTTTTTCTTTTCTTTTTTATCTGAATCACTAACAGATTTGGATTTTGATTGTTCATTCATGGAAAAACTACCGTTTAGAACGGCCCCATCATCAATAATAATGGAACCACAATGAACATCGCCAAGTATGTTGGCAGTTTTATTTACATGCAATTGATTTTTCACTTCCACTTGACCTTCAATGGTTCCTGCAATAAGCAAAAAGCCTGCTTTTACATTCCCGACGACTTTTCCTGTTTGTCCAATAACAACACTTGCATCACAGTCAATATTTCCATTTAATACACCATTCACTTGAATTGAAGATTTTGATTTCACTAAGCTACTGTCAATAACTGTATCTTTTCCAATCAAAGTTGCCGGTCGCTCGTAGTTTGGTTTCTTAGATGATAGCATAAGGTTCCTCTCTAGTAAATATAATCAACAGGATTTACCGGTTCTCCGTCTAACAATACTTCATAATGTAAATGTGGTCCGGTGCTTCGCCCTGAATTACCGGATTCAGAGATAACATCTCCACGTTCTACATGGTCTCCAACAGATACATATAATTTTGAGTTATGTGCATATTTTGTCGTCAAACCGTATCCATGGTCAATAACAACCGTATATCCATAACCGGATAAATATTCTGAAACAACAACCTCTCCTTCAGCTGTTGCTGAAACATCTTGATATCTTGCTTTTAAATCAACACCTGTATGGAATTCCCTACCACTTCCGCCAAATGGGTTACGTCGATATCCAAAAGGACTTGTTACGTAGGTATTCTTAATTGGCCACACACTCGGATAGGATTCTAAGTAAGGAATCATTTCTTCTAAAGATTCATTTGTGAAAGCGAAATCCTCGGAATCTTGTTCAACCTTTGATGATGCAAATTCAAGAAAAGCTGTTATTTTTTCAATTTCAGCATCAAATTCTGCCTCAAATTCTTCTTCATCTATTTCTGTGTCATTCAACGTTGCATCGAGCACCTTTAATTGCTCTTCCTTAATCGTTGTTAAATCTGCTGAACCCTCCGATGTCGGTGCTGATGTTGATAAGACACGTTTATTCTCATAATTTGGGTCTATCTGTAACGTATATTCTTTGAGTAGATCTCTTGTTACATCCGAGTTCTCATCTGAATCACTTGTCTTCGGTGCGTTATAAGTACCAAGATTCGTATCTATTTCCGATTTAAATTCTTCCATTTCTTCACGGTATGCTTCTAAATCCTCAATTTTTATCCCCAACTCTATAGCTAAACTCTTTAACTCTTCCAGTTTTTCATAACGCATCGTTACTGATGAAGCTAACTCGTCTTCTAGTTCTGCTATTCTAGCCTCTTTTGCTTCACGGTCAATAACTTCTTCTTGAACCGCAACTTGTTGATGTGCTAGCTGAGCTTCTAATGATTCCACATACGAATATATATCTAATGATTTCCACACAAGCATCACTGCCAAAATTAATGCAGGAAATCGAACCCACTTAGGAATTTTTATTGCTTTTGCACTTTTCGTAGCATCTGTAATAAACATCATCGTAAGATATTGTTTGCCACTGGCTTTATGCTTATTACGAATGCGAGCTTGTTTAAACTGCATCTTTATCCCTGCTTTCTCTAGTTTCATAATTCCAAATGCTATTATAGCATAAATTGTAATGTTTTTGTAATAATTCATTTATTGTTTTATAGTGCTTTAGTCCTATTTTACAGGAAGTGCTTTAAAATAGCAAGGGATTCTTTCTATATAAATTGGGTAAAATAACTCTTTTATTCTTAGGCGCTTTCATGTAAAATAGAGTTCAAAGGAGGTTTGACATGAATATTTCACTAACTATTCATTCGAATCGTATTATTTTTGTTTCAGCAAGCAAGTACCATAAAGCATTTAAACGATTAGCCGAAACAGACGACTATTACCGTTTTGCTTTTAATACGTCACTTGCCCAAGACAATTTTAGTAAAGAAGCTATTGAAGATGCGAACGCATTACACTATGATATTTTCACTAATAACAAAGTTATTTTAGGTATATTAAAGTGTTATTATCCTGTAGGCGACGCCAATCTTTGGATTCAAACATTAATTGTTCGCAAGGAATTTGCTCGTGAAGGGTATGGGACTTTAATACTTCAGCATTTTATTCAAACATTAATTCATCAACATTCCATTAATAAAATTTACTTAACCTGCCATAAAGACAATCTTGCAGGCATAAGTTTTTGGCAACAACAAGGGTTCATCCGACAAGATGAACCCATAAAAAATGACTACTATCTATTTGTTGCTGATATAAGGAGTTTAACATGCATAGAAAAGTTTTTAGCACACTAGAATTCAACAAAATACTTGAGCTTATTGCAAATTACGCATTAAGTCCAATGGCAAAATCAAAAATCTTGGCTATTGAACCCTTTGACCAGATTGATGAAATCAACATGGCTTTAAAGGAAACAACGGACACCACAAATCTTTTGGTTCATAAGGGAGATTTTCCACTTCGAGGTATTAAGGATATTCGAGAAATCATTCAACGTTTAGCCATTCAAGGCACTTTATCGATTGCTGAAGTTCTCAGTGTCGCTGATGTTCTCCGATCGTCTGCTCAAGCCGTATCCTATTATACCAGTGCAAAAGAGTATATTGACACCCTAAGTCTAGCATCTTATTTTCAAACACTTAACGCTTTACCTGCCTTGTCAAAAGAAATAAATCGATGTGTTGTTTCGGAAGATGAGATTTCCGATCAAGCAAGTAGTCATTTATATGACATTCGTAGGGATATCAAGGGAAGCAGTGCAAAAATCAAAAGCCAGCTCAATAAAATCATTCATTCTGCCGGACAAGCAGGAATGCTACAAGATAATAATTATACCATTCGTAATGATCGTTATTGTGTTCCTCTTAAAGCTGAATATCGAGGTCAGTTCAAAGGAATGATTCACGATCAATCTTCAACAGGATCGACACTTTTTGTAGAACCTTTGGCCCTAGTTGAACTGAACAATCACCTTAGCAGTTTATATCTTGATGAAGAAAAGGAAATCCAAAAAATTCTTATGGCGTTAAGCGAGAAAATCGCTGTTTATAAAGATGTTTTAGAAGAAAATATAGATATGCTCACCCATTTAGATTTTCTGTCTGCAAAGGCCAACTATTCTATCCACACAAAATCATCATGTCCTGTATTTAATGAAGATTACTATATATACCTTGAAAAGGCTCGACATCCATTGCTCGATCCACATGATGTGGTTCCAACCACCATCTATTTGGGAAAAGATTTCACTACCTTAGTTATTACCGGTCCAAATACCGGAGGTAAAACCGTCACATTAAAAACCATCGGATTACTATCCCTTATGGGACAAAGTGGCCTACATGTACCGGCTGCAGATGGCGCAAAACTTACTGTTTTGGATAATATCTTTGCAGATATCGGCGATGAACAAAGTATTGAGCAATCCCTTAGTACTTTTTCATCTCACATGACCAATATTACACAAATCTTAGAGCAAGTAACGGACCGCTCTCTTGTCCTCTTTGATGAATTAGGTGCAGGTACAGACCCTACTGAAGGAGCCGCACTTGCAATGGCTATCTTGGAAAATCTTAAAGCAGCTAATATATTAACAATTGCAACAACGCATTATTCTGAGCTAAAAGTCTATGCACTTTCTACTGATGGCGTCGAAAATGCCAGTTGTGAATTTGATGTAAACACATTACGCCCCACCTATAAATTACTGATTGGAATCCCGGGAAAAAGTAATGCTTTTGCTATCTCCAAAAGATTAGGATTATCTGATATAATAATAGAAGAAGCCAAAGAATTATTGAGCGGGCGTGAGATTCGTTTTGAAGATCTCATTACAGATTTAGAAACCAATAAAAAAACAGCCTTACTCGAAAAAGAACGTGCGCGTCAATATCGGGAAGAAGCCCAAATGCTTCAGAAGCAAGTTGAACAGCAAAAACGCCAGCTCACTTCACAAAAACAGCAAATACTCAATGATGCGAAAATGAATGCCGCACGGCTATTGGAAAATTCAAAAGAAGAAGCTGATGCCATTATCCGTCGTATGAACGATCTTGTTAAGGACGGCACAGGCATGAACATGTCAGAACTTGAAGCGCAACGGACTAAATTAAGAGAAAAGCTTAACAAAACAACAAAACAGAAAAATTCCTCTCGTCAGGCGCGTAAAAAAATACGTCTTGAAGATATGGAAATCGGTTCAAGCGTCTTCGTAACGACACTTAATCAAAAGGGCACATTGTTGGACATTAATACAAATAAAAAGGAAGCGACCGTTCAACTTGGGATTATGAAATCAACCATTCCATTTAAGGATCTTGAACTGGCCGATGAAAATGTCAGCTACACCCTTCCACAAAAAGGTACTGCTAAAAAATACACCATTGCTAAAGGCAATAAAAATAAAGGAACCACTTCAGTATCTGCGCCTAGTCATGTAAAAACAGAAGTCGATTTACGTGGCTTAATGATTAGTGATGCAATCACTGTTTTAGATAAGTATATTGATGATGCTTACTTGGCACATTTATCACAAGTGACCATCATTCACGGAAAAGGAACCGGCGCTTTGCGCCAAGGTGTCCATCAGTTTTTACGGACAACTTCACATGTAAAAGACTATCGCTTAGGTGAATACGGCGAAGGTGATAGCGGGGTAACTATTGTAACATTCAACGACTAGAAAAGAGGGATAATATGGAGACAAAAAACAAAATACTCATCGTTGATGACGATGAAAATATCAGTGAGCTAATTTCACTCTATTTAGAAAAAGAAAGTTATGCAACAAAAATTGTAGACAATGGCAATGATGTTGTCGAAGCCGTTAAATCCTTTAATCCAAATCTTATTCTTTTAGATTTAATGTTGCCGGGAAAAGACGGATATGACGTATGTAAGGAAGTCCGTCAAATGAGTACCGTACCTATTATCATGCTTACCGCTAAAGGTGAAACATTTGATAAAATTCTAGGCTTGGAACTTGGCGCCGATGACTATATGGTTAAACCCTTTGATAACAAAGAACTTACGGCACGAGTAAAAGCAGTGTTACGTCGATATACACCACAAGAAAGTAAAGGCAAACAAATTAATCTTCCGAATTTAACCATTAATTTGTCAAATTACAGCGTTTTGCATAATGATGCAAAAATCGATATGCCTCCAAAGGAACTTGAACTATTATACTACCTTGCATCCAACCCAAATCAAGTCTTTACCCGAGAACAATTGCTGGATCGTATATGGGGATATGAATACATCGGCGATACACGTACCGTTGATGTTCATGTTAAACGTATTCGAGAAAAAATTGATGAAAATGATTATTGGGGATTAAAAACAGTGTGGGGAATCGGATATAAGTTTGAGGTGAGATAATGTTTACAACTTTTTCCAGAAAATTTTTAGCTATTTATATCTTAACAACAATTGTAATTTTTCTGATACTTTTTGGTACATTATCTCAAACCATTACCAACCACTTTGTTAGCTCTCGCTATCGGAAAATGTTCAATGAGATTTATTCAATAGAAACTGAATATTATGATTCCTATATTCAAGGGACCCTTGATGAATCCATGTTTCATAATCAACTTTATACCTATAGCTATCGCGCAGGATCTAGGATTATTATCATTGATCCTGATCAGCGTGTCATTTTTGATAGCGAACCCTCTTCTCGCTCTCTCATGGATACAATTATTAATCATGACTATGCAAGGCAATCCATAGGCGGCGAAACAGTCACTCAAATCGGAACATTTAAGCCTTATGAGGCTGAACAAGTCATCGCCGTGGCCAGTCCACTTAAATATGAAGAAACCCTCTATGGGGCCGTTATTCTTACGTCACCGTATCCCTCAATAAAAGAAGACATTCGCTATGTATATAATCTTATTCTGATTAGTTTTATCGTCATCATTTTTGTCACATTTATCTCAACCTATGTCTTTTCTCGAAGCATTAGTCAAACATTTAAAGCCTTTAATGCAACTGCAAAATCCATTGCCAGTGGGGACTTTTCAGCGCGAATTGAAGATACACACTTCAGCACTGAAGTCATTGAATTAGCTGAGAGCATGAACTATATGGCCGAAGAATTAGAAAAACTTGAAGATCTTCGCCGAGACTTCATTGCCAATATTTCCCATGACTTTCGCTCTCCTCTCACCTCAATTCGAGGATATGTTCAAGCTGTTATGGATGGAACCATTCCTCCGGAAAAATACGAAAAATATCTAACCATTGTGCTTAATGAAACTGACCGTCTCACCAAGTTAACCAATGATATTCTCTTGTTAACCAAAATGGAAAACGAAGTTCTTAAACCTGAGATGGAAGACTTTGACTTACATGAAACACTACGCAATACCTTGCTTCAGTTTGAGCAAAAAATTCTTCAGAAAAAAATCAAAATGACTCTGATTATAGAAGATGAAGATATCCTCGTTCACGCTGATTACAATCAAATCCAACGCGCCTTAACGAACCTTATTGATAATGCATTAAAATTTTGTGAAAACGGTGATGAAGTCACTCTCGAGACTACCTTGATTGGCGATCAGGTTCGTGTCTCTGTGAAAGATACCGGTCCCGGAATCGCTGAAGATGATCTAAAGCATATCTGGACACGATTCCACAAAGCAGACCGGTCACGGGGAAAAGATAAAAAAGGAGTTGGCTTAGGCTTATCTATTGTTCGTGAAATTATTAAAGGACATCATCAAACCGTCGATGTCTATAGCCAACTAGGAAAAGGGACAACATTCACCTTTACCTTGGCGATTGCTAAAAAAAATAATCACCACTTGTAACGATGAAGTTGCCCTTCATTTTCTAAATCCATGAAATTATTTTGACGTAGTGCTTCATATAATACAATTGCCACTGAATTTGATAAATTAAGTGAGCGTGTACCCTCGGCCATCGGAATACGGATGGCCGTTTCTTTATGTTCTAGTAAAAGTTCTTCAGGAATTCCTGCTGTCTCTTTTCCGAACATAATAAAGGCATCCGGCGCAAATGACACTTCTGCATAGGTTTGTTTCGCCTTCGTTGTTCCCATATATACAGTGGGATAATTATTTTTCTTCATAAAATCTTCAAAGTTTTCGTAAACATGTAAATCGACGTCTTGCCAATAATCTAAGCCGGAACGTTTTACACTTTTCTCATCAAGGGAAAATCCTAAGGGCTTGATTAAATGCAGTGACGTGTCTGTTGCTACACATGTTCTTCCTATATTCCCCGTATTATAGGGAATCTCCGGTTCAAGTAATATTATATTCATTCTACGCTTCCTTTATTGCAATATTGATTTCTAAGGTATAATTATTAAATGTTAATGGAACACAGATTGTTTTTGAATCACTGACAGAAAAACTCAAGTTATTTCCTAATGTAATGGTTGGCGGTGTAATGTCAAGTGCTATGTTTTTCGTCGAAAAAATTGTCGCTGCATTTCCAAGAATCATATTTGACATTTCACTGACTGCACTCTTAGCCATGTCATTTAATTCAGGCACCGGCATTCCCATCATCATCTTAGAGGCGATATAGCACGCTGTCTCTGTCTCCATGGTAAGAATAACTTGACCACGTAAAACGCCTGTAATTCCAATAATAACAGCAAGGATATCTCCTTCATATGTTGCCTGTTTCAGATAAGGTTTCCCCATTGATGACTCAATCTGACTAAAGTCTTTTAAGACAGTTTGAGCCGCACTAATAAACGGATTTATATATTCCACATTAATTCCAGCCATATCATGACCTCCTTCATAATCGTTATATTTATTTTACCATCATTTCTTTTAAGCGTCAAAATTATTCGTATTGTTCAACATCTTGACATTTTCTCGTTTTTATTATAAAATGATATATATTATCATTTGATACTTGTTATCTAATAGGAGGAGGTTTCTGATGGAACAACTCGCAGAAATTCTAAAAGCCAAGAAACTCAAAGTCACTCCACAACGCTTAGCAATATATAAAGTCTTATACGAAACGTCATCACATCCTACTGCAGAAGATATATATACTGCTCTTAGACAAAGCCACCCAACCATGAGCTTAGCAACTGTATACAAAACACTAGATGCACTCAAGAAATCCGATTTAGCTACAGAACTAAATATCGGTGATGATAGTTCAAGGTATGATGCAACCATTAAGTCGCATCCACACATGATTTGTTTAAACTGTGGTAAAGTTATTGATTTGCATACAGATTCTTTAAAAGATTTTAAAGAAAACGTTCAAAAAGAAACTGACTTTGATATTGTTAGTGAAAAAGTGTATTTTTATGGAACGTGTAAAGAATGCAAGAGCAAAAAAGAACAAAATAAAAT